>Ga0209702_10000060_pt1 | contig 174482 bp, 138 predicted proteins | sample FRY01_FD_187210 | JGI IMG/M metagenome (GOLD analysis project Ga0209702, IMG submission 187210) | Freshwater microbial communities from Lake Fryxell liftoff mats and glacier meltwater in Antarctica - FRY-01 (SPAdes) (version 2) | ecosystem: Environmental > Aquatic > Freshwater > Ice > Glacier...
TTGGGGGGCGTTATTGGCGCAATCGTTATTGCGCTGTTCATGCCCTTGATTGGTATGCTTGAAGGCCTTAGTAAGTAGTTGCAATGGGGCGGTGCAGGCCACCCCCCATTTTATGTTAAAATCGCTTTGATTAGCTTAGATAGAAATTAGAAATAGGTTAGAAATGGTGTTGTGAAATTCTCGAAAACTAAGTGTCTAGTTATAAAACACCTTGATTTATAGCCTATTTGTTGGATCTCTGCTTTTTGTTCTGCTTTGTGATTAGAATGCCATGGGAGGACTTTTCTTATGTTCCATTTTTCAAAACAAATAAGTACCGCTAGGCAGAATGCCTTCACCTTGGTTGAACTTCTGGTGGTGATCGCCATCATCGGTATCTTGGCTTCGCTCGCCGCGGTCGGCGTGATGAAGTCGTTAGAAAAAGCAAAGTTTGTAGCTGCAAAGATGGAGATTTCGCAACTTGAAGTTGCGATTGCTGCTGCGAAACAAAGCTTCGGAAATGTAGATGAGTTACCTAGTGTGCTTGAACTTTATTCTTCTGGGGTCAATTTTCAAACTGCAGCTATTAATAATGTAACTGTTGATACAAAAAACACTTTTAATTTTTTGACAAAAGCCTTTGGCAAAAGCTGGTACACCCAAACTAATCTTCCTTGGCTTGGAAGTTCTACGAATGTTGCTTCTTATAGTAATTCTCCTAAAAGATTAGTTGGAATGGAAGCACTTGTTTTTTTACTTGGTGGCTATGTTGATAGCTCAAGTGGGAAACCGTCTTTCTTGGGTTTTTCTTCAAACCCTTTAAATCCAATGGATGTTACAAATACAAAATATAAAACCAAAGGTCCTTTTTATGAATTTGAAGCTTCAAGAATAAAACAAGGTTCCGTAGGTTACACAATGGTAAATAGTTGGGATGGCCCGTATGTCTATTTTTCTAATAGTTACTACAATTTTGGTGCAGTAAGCAATGGAACAGCTTTTTATAATCTTAAAACTTTTCAAATCATAAGCTCAGGGCCTGACCAAGTTTTTGGTACGGGTATACATGCCCCAGGTACAATTCGCACCACCGATACTACCCATTATGGAATTGGCGGCACTGGTTACGATGATCTTGCTAACTTCTCTTCCACCCAACTTGGAAAGAAGGACGAATAATTATGATTAATCCTTCCCTTTCTAATTCCAGAAAACTTAAAGCTTTTACACTCGTAGAGTTACTGGTAACCATTGCGATCATTGGTATTTTGGTTGCGATTCTAGGTGGCGCGGGGGTTAAGTGGATGGCTTGGCAGCGCGACCCGACCAACCCAAATTCGAATGTCTCCCTGACAATGAATAATATTAAACAAGCAGTAAAAAGGATCACTCAAGATATTCAGCAAAAATCTAAAACCGATTATCAAGCACTTTCACCAACGGATAAAATCTATTATCAAACTTTAGCAAATGATCTTTTTAATAGAAATTCAATCACTAACCCTGCAACACTGCCTGATGTTGTGATTGGTGAAAATGACCCGATGGCTCGTTCGATTCAAGTGTTTGCAAACATGCAAATTGCTAGAAATTTTCCAACTTTGGTGAGAACAATTAGTTCTAATTTTAATCCAGTTTGTGATTTTGATTTTAACATTGATAGTGTGCCATATCAAAGCACTTCCAAATTAAAAGGATTAGTACTTACCGCAAACTCAAAAAATTATAATAATTTTTACGCTGGAATGGCTCCCTCTTCGATTACTCAGCAATTATTAACTGCCAACACCATCAAGAAAAATGCCCCAGTTGCCGCCAGTACCCCTAATCGAGATTCAAGCGCTTGTTTATTAGTTGCTCTAGAATCCCACCCTAAAGGTCTGAAAGTTGAAGACTTAGGCTCAGGCGTTATTTCAATCGATAGTTCTAATGCAAGAATTATCCAAGCAGGTAGCACTGTGATTTATCACAAAATCCATTATGTAGATGCAGCAGATAATGCTGCAGATAAATCTTTCAAGGTTGGTTCCCTGCGGGTGGATATTACTTACGATTCCGAGTGATCCTACGAATTAAACGGAAGTTCCAATGCGAATTTATAATCCTAAAAGAATTGCGATGACTTTGGTAGAGTTGTTGGTTGTAATGGCCATCATTGTAATTTTTACTGCCATTACTGCAGCTTTTTATCCTGCGAATCAAGCAGACCGCGAACTTTCAAGATTTTCAAACACCGTGCAATCTGCACTACTTTCTGCAAGAAATCGCGCTAGAACCGAACGCTTGCCCACGGGCATTCGGTTTTATGCAGATCCCAATTCCACTTCCAAAGTTGGAAGTGTGGTTTTAATTCAAAAACCTGCCCCGCTGGATGGTTATGCTGTTGGTATTACTCCCAACCCAGGCTCCTTGTCGGCTAACAGCATTGAACGAACACCCCCGCCAATGTCAGGAATTTTTGATGTGTACATAACCTTCCCAAATAATTACCCGATCCAAAATGTTTTAAATTATGGGGATTTTATAGCATTAGATTCTGGCGATGTGGCAAAAGTTGATGGGTTGATTCAGCCAACTATGGCCAATCCAAATACCGTATACAGTTTATCGGGTTCTTATAGTTCTGGTTTTTCATCTGCTTTAACCGCATTACCAACCAAGTTCAAAGTTTATCGTTCTCCAGTGGAACTTTCTGGCGACATGCCTTTTGAACTTTCCAATATTATTGAGATACTTGGTCCGGGGGCTGGATCATTTTCAACGGCATCAGATATCATTTTTAATCCAGATGGTAGTCTTAATAATTCCTCTACAGATGTTTATCTTCACTTACATAACTTTGAAGCAGTTTCTGGAAATTACAGTCGGGATGCGATTCTTGTTGTTCGGAAAATGACCGGGTCAATTGGTGTTTATGAAGTCGGACCGGTTGATTTTGTGAATCCGTCAAATCATAACCCTTATTTGTTTGCTAAGGATCCCCGTAATAAAGGGATTTAAAGGGGCTTTTTGTGAATAGAAAAGGCATTACACTCTTGGAAGTCTTGATGGCAATCTTCATTATGGGGATTGGTATGGTAAGTGTATTTGCAATCTTTCCCGTTGCAGCCATGATGATGGGGCAAGCCATTGAGCGCTATCAGATTAATGAAGTGGTTAATAATGCGCAAAGTAATTTTGATCCCGATGCTTTAGACTTTGTAAAAAATCGCCCCGATTGGATTTATTCTGGTGGTGCATTATTGAATCCTGCCTTAAGTGGTCCATCCCCCCAGTATTTGTTTTTAGATCAAGCTGCAGCTATCAACGGAAGAGCATCTTTAGGTGGTGTGAAAGTTGGCTATATTAACGGTGGCGTTTCACCAGCGCTACCAAATCAAATAAATGACCGCTATTTTACTTCCAATTTTGATATTGAACTGGATGAATCAGGTAGCGCGGTATTACCAGTTTCAATGGCTGGAAGATACTCTGTTTCATTTTTTCTGGAAAAGAAATTGCCTTTGGATAATCCATTGCCTTCCCGCAGATATATGCTGGTATTTAAAGGGCGAAGCCAAACCTTTCCAGATTTTCCTTTTTCAGGGGTTATAAGTGTGAACACTAATAATTCTTTCACCGTAACTCTTTCTGCTTTTTCTGATGCTTGCAAAAAAAATGATTGGGTCATGGTTGTTAATAGTTTTGGTGAAAGAACTTTTCACCAAATTCAAAATATCAATGGTACTGAGTTGGAAGTACGGCAGAAATTCGGAACAAATGTAACCAATACTTTGCCGAATCCACAGGGTGCCTTTTTTACAATTCAAGGTGTTTATCTGCTTTCAGATGTAATCCGGGTTATTGATATGGGAGCAGGCTAATGAAACCTAATCGAATTCCAATGCAGTTCAATCTGAAAACCCGATCTGCCTTTACTTTGGTAGAATTGATGGTCGCTATGGCGATTATTATTCTTATGCTTTCGATTATGAGCCAGGCGTTTGTGATAGCGACCGGGGCAATGCAAGGCCTTAAAGAAGCAGCGGATATGCATGAGAAAGTTCGACCGGTTATTACACTTCTTCAACGAGATTTGGGCGCCTTACACTTTGATGGTTCTAGAAAATTAAGTGATTCTAACTTTTGGGATTCTGGCCCGCCTAAAGAAGGTTACTTTATGCTATGGCAGGATAGTGCTAGTGATTCTTCGGAAGGGTCAGCTAATAATGTCAGTTTTTGCCGTAGTGCTGCTTTAGCCAATCATATGTTGGCTTTTTCGGTTAAACTGGCTGCCAAAACTCCGGATGATTATTTTCAAACCAGCATTCTTAATCTTGGGGGAGCCGCTGCTTTCAATTATGTTTTTCATAACTTAGCGGGAACAACTCCTCCTAAAATGATGGATGCTAATGCAAGGCGGTTTGAAACTAATTCAACTATTATTAAATCTGATTGGGCAGAAGTGGCTTATTTTCTAGGCCCGCATACCAATAATGGATTAGTTACTCAAGATGGAGCGACTGACGGAAAAACTGGCCCGCCTACAGTAAGCCCTTTACCTTATTTTAATTTATATAGGCAACAGCGCTTAGTTTTACCTTCCAATAATATTTCTGGCGTTACTGTGCCTACTTTTCAGGATACTAATGTAAATCGAGATTTGCTTAATGAATTAAGTTATCATCCTGAAAATACAGCTACACCACCACCACCACCACCAATCTTGAAATTTAATACTCCTTCTGATTTAACTGTTCCTTGGAAGCGCATGGGTAACAGAACCTCTAATAATGGGCCTCCTGCAAATTATTACTTAGGTAAACCTCCCGCTAATACCCCTTTGTTTTCAGAATATACCTCAGCAACAAAACAGTACACCGATATCATTGCAACCAATGTTATTTCCTTTGATGTGAAGTTGCTGACTGATGATCAATATGATTATGAAACTCTATTTACAATTTTGAACCGGAATCCTTATTTTTTAAACCCTGCCGTTGGTAATTATTTGCCCAGTGCGGTTTTTGACACTTGGACGACGGATCAGGGAAACGCAGCTAATTCCATCCCTAAATATGATCTCGGTGAATGGAATACTATAACTAACAAATGGCAGCCGTCTATTCCTACTTCAAATGCAACGATTCCTGTTTGGGGTTGTAATCAGGCTTCGGCTAATCCTGCTGACAAGAAACCTTATAAAGGTATTCAAATCAAAGCACTTCAGATTTCCATTCGTATTTGGGATCAAAAATCGAATTCCGCAAAGATGTTTGTCATCGTTCAGAAGTTGTAATTTCGACTTGGAGGATTTTTACTATGTTACATCCAATCAAAAGTAAAAATAAACGATCAGGTATGATCCTTCTTATTGTTGTTGCATTTCTTGCAATGTTCATGGTGGTTGGAACTACTTATTTGATGGTTGCAGATTCGATTCGTAGGACGAGTGAATTTGATTTGAATGCTACTGATAAGCGATCTGATTTTGCTTTGATGCCCGATATTGATCCAAGATACATTTTTAATATTGCCTTAGGTCAGATCGTTTACGATGTTGCTGATCCACTTATCGTAGGGGGCAAAGTTGTTACTACCAATAGTGCACTTCGGGGGCATAGCTTAGCACGAGATATTTACGGTGGGTATATTGCTGGAGGTACTAATGATCGGCCTTTTCAAGGCTCGGGTAAAACTGCCGCTGAATCAGGCCAAGCAAATTATATCGTTAATATTCCCTCGGGAAGTACAGTACCTGTTCCGGCAATAGTTAATCCTGAAAAGGGAACCATACCTTCCAGATGGAATCCGCCTTACACTTATGCTGATCCAAATCATTTATTTTTAGGTTCTTATTCTTTAGATGTTAATGGCATCCCTACTATTAGTCCATCTTTTAACAATCCTGCAATGGATGCTACGGGGGGGCTTGGGCTAGATGTTAAAAATCTGGAAGGTTATCCGGGCGTTCCTGGGGCCCCCTTTAATGGAAATGATAGCATCTGGATTGATGCAGGCTTCCCTGTAATGACCACTCCCGATGGCAGGAAATATAAAACCCTGATCGCTCCTCTTATCCTTGACCTTGATGGTAGAATTAATTTAAATGTTGCAGGCAATTTGATGCAGCGAGATGGTTCAAATCCATATTTTGCAGATCATGCGAGTAATCAGGGCTGGGGGCGTTGGGAAATCAATCCTAAAAAATTAATTGACTTCAATCCCTATCCAGGACAACCACAAAACTCTCCCTTGACACCAGCGAATGAATTCTTGAATTTATTGTCTTATGGTACGACCTCCGGAAATCCTGCTACAACTTTTCCACCGCCAATGCCACCGCCACCGCCACCGCCAAATCCGGCATTAAACCAGTGGAAAACTTATGGCAGATTGTTCCAAGACAAATACATGCCTATCAATGCTTATCTTCCGCCAATTACTACCTTTGCAAGCACGCTTCCTCATTCTTATGCAGCAGTCGATTTTAATGGGGCAGGGGATTATCAAGCAATGGGCGGGTGGGGGCCCACCACCAAGCCAAACTTTATAAATGCTAATGGTTTCCCTACTTTTGGTAATGGTTTTGGAAACGGTCAGGCAGTAGAGCATTTTCTTGACGGCCCTATGACAGCAGCGCTTCCCTATCACGCCCGTAATTTTAACCCCTATCGTACTCAATCAAGTGCCAATGGCGTTTCAACGGTATTTCCTATTTCTGAAACTGCATCAATCCTTCGCTGGCAAGGTAAAGGCGAACCCTTTAGCAAAAGCCAATTAGGGCAATTACTTCCTAAATCATTAGGGTTAGATATGCCTTATGAAAATGCAGGGGCTGGAAGTAGTATGGATGGCATATTTCGTCAGCGAATTCGTAATATGGTTACCACCCACAGTGCTGATTTAGATAGGCCTGCAATGGTACCAATTGCGATCGATGCTGGTTACGCAGTTATTGCTAATAATAATCAACCTAATAATTATCCTTTAAGATCTGCGGTTGATTCTGTAGTTCCGACTCCTAATTCTACAACCCCGCCGTTAAAGCTTGATTTAGATAGGAAATTAAGGAATTTTCCTCCTTACAATTCTGTAAGTGGTTTGTTTTATGATAATTCAATAATGGCATGGGGCACTACTTCTGCTGCAATTATAAATGCTATTGACGATAGAGAAGCATTTGCGAGAGATATATTTAATTATCTAAAAAATATTACTGGTTTTACAGGTAGTGATAATACAATTCTTATAATTCAACAAACTAATCGTTGGTTGGCACAACTTGCAGTTAATATCGTAGATTTTATTGATAATGATGATTTTAATACAAGGTGGGAATGGACCCCTGGTCAATGGGTTTTTGGTGTAGAAATGCCTAGATTGGTGATTAATGAAGTTTATGTGCAGTGTCAAAATAATAAGAATGATATGTTAACTAATGATACCGCAATTGACCCTTACGATATAAATACTTTTATTGAATTATATAACCCCCTAATTGAAGATGCAAATTATGGCATAAACCCTGGTACGCATAAGGCCGTTTTGCAATATGCAATTAGCCCTACAATAGATGCATCTAATTATAAACTTGTAATTGCAAAAAGAGGGAGGACGAGAACGAATCCAACAATGTTCTCTGACAATATTGCTGCAAAAATTACTGAGATCGATAGTATTAGTAACCCAAAGAAAGTTAATTATCATGGGGCATTCGATTTTACTTCTCCGATGGATACCCCACCAACCTTGCCATTAGATACTGCTGAGGTAACTACTTGGCAAACTGGCGATCAAATTGTTGATGTAGATACTTGTAAACTTTTGCGAGATTCTGCAGATTTACGCCTCCCAGCAACACCTGCTTTTAACGGTTTATTTAATTTCAAAAATGCTTCATTAAATATGACTGTCCCTGTAGCAGATATGCCTGGATTAAATGAAGCACCTGCAGTTTTCTTGCAAAGGTTAACAATGCCTGGTTTACCTTTTGAGAACAATCCCGCTAATAAGCTTTACAATCCGTATATTACAACTGATTCTTTTACTGCAAAAAACATGCACGATTATAGGGAAAGAGATGCAAATAAAATTCAAGGTGCAATGATTATTAATCCAATAGTAGAATCTGCGAGTCGCTTGTCTCCGTTTTTAGATTCTAGCGGTAATTCTTTTTATAATGGGGCCAATGCTCAGCCGGCTCAGGCTCCTACTTTTGGGAATAAAAACAATAATAATAATTTGCCTTGGTTCACATTCCTTGACAGGCAACTAATCCACCCCTTGGAACTAATCCATGTACCTTGTTGTAAACCCCATGAACTTACCCAGATGGCTACCCGCTGGAACGACTCTGTCGCCCCAGCGGGGGTGACTACTTTTTCTTTTGCTGCAACTTGGCCTTGGTTTGATGAAAATACTAGGCTGTACCGATTCTTAGAGGCTGTTGGAGTTTCTCCCCTTCAGGCTGGCGAAGCAATGCACGGCAGAGTTTTGGGGAAAGTGAATGTAAACACGATGGCTAGCGATGAGGTGTTTCAAGCGGTGGCAGATGCAGCAGTTGCTAATAACTTTACTGCTGCAGATGTTAAAAACGGTTATGAAAATTTAATTGGAATACCAGGTGATGTAACTAAGCCCGATCATAGACCGATTTTAAGTTTTGGCCAAGCGAATTACACCGATGGAATGGGGGTTAAAAACGGGTTAAATAAAACCCTGATGGGGTATTCTGATGCAAACACACCCTATATAAATTTCTTAGATGTTTTAGCTTTTAATGCTACTGGCCCTAATGTTGCAACTTATGCTCGTAAAGAATTACTCACGAAAATTGGGAATAGTGTCACTACAAGAAGTAATGTTTTTGCTATCTGGATTACCACAGGATACTTCGAAGTTACTAATGATACGACTCAGCCACCAACCTTAGGGGCCGAGATGGGAAAAGCCGATGGCATAAATATTCGCCATCGTATGTTTGCCATCGTCGATAGGACTCATATAACTAGTTTTGAAACGACTTACCCTAATGCAATCATAGTGACACCTCCAGCAACCAGTGTTACGGTTCCTTATGCTGGTGCAGTGACAGGAATAAATCCTAACACCAGGGCTAATTGGACTATCATTCCTGGTACCATTCTTGTTTTTGAACCAAATACTGATTTTGAAGAAACTGTAGAAGTTCAAGTAGGGGGAAATATTAACTTTACAAAAAACCACTCTGCAAATTGTCGTGTCATCAACCGGGGGAATCCGGGGCCATGGATTGGTTACGACCGAATGAAGGATAAGGATGTCGTTATCTATTCCGAAATCATTGAATAAACCCTAAGGAAGATGCGATTTGTTAATAAGTTTTAATTCAATTGTGTTTCCCTGATTTGTGAGCTATAATTAATTATCGCTATCTTCTATTTTTTTAAGGAGCTTCTCCCATGTTTAGAAAATTAGGCTTAAATAAAAAGGGTTTTACCCTGATCGAACTTCTGGTGGTGATCGCCATCATTGGGGTTCTTATCGGCTTACTTCTCCCTGCGGTTCAAAAAGTCCGCGAGTCCGCATCGCGAATGCAGAGTCAAAATAACCTTAAGCAAATGGGATTAGGTTTTGTGGGCTTATCTGGCAATTCTAAAGCGGGTTATTTACCTCCTGCATTTGCTTGCACCGATGTTTATACCGCTGGCACCTACAGGCAAAATATTGCGAATTTTGGGGGAGTTCCTTTCATAAGTGGTTTTGTAGCTTTACTACCAATGATTGAACAAGAAAACTTGTATAAAGTTATTGTTCCGATTTTAAATTTGGGTGCAAGTTCGAATGGTGTTGTTGCAAGTATCGCCGCTACATTGGGGAGTACAGCAAAAATTTCTAGTCTTAATGCGCCCTTAGATGCCACCCAAGATCCTACTCAGGCTCTTACAAGTTATGGTTTAAATCATTTGGTGTTTGTGGGCGGAATGGGTAACACTTCAAATGATCCACCAGCACCAAATTTGAACAATGGAACCTATTCATTTTTAACTCCACCCTATAACGGTAGTTTTACAACTGCAAATGCTACTGTTTCGAGTGAAGCCAATGCAGCCTACTATGGTGCTAATAATCAAATCACCCCCAAGGCTTGTAGCTTAACCCGCCTTCCCGATGATTTTAAATCGGGTACATCCAATGTAGTTTTAGTCACCGAAAGGGCAGCTTCTACCGCTTCAGGGATCCATCAATATTTTGGCCTCAACACATCCGTTGATCCTTTCAAAATTTATAATTTGCAACCGGGAGTTCCTAACTCTTTTGATAAAGGTGGCGACCCTAGAAATTACAATGATAATCTTCCTCAGAGTTTTACTAGCGGCCCTATGATGATGGCGATGTCAGATGGCTCAGTAAAATCTTATAATAATAATAATTTAATTGCGAATAACCCTAACTTTCTTCGGATGTTTAACCCCCGAGCAACCGGGCCAGTTGATCTGGATAATTAATCACCTTTAAACAAAACCCAAGGCCTCGAGGAAGAATCCTCGGGGCCTTTTTTATTTCTAATCCATCCCAACACTTTTGTTCCAGCTGCAATAAACCCTGCGAATTCCCCGCTATTTAACCTGTTTTTTTCTCCTTTTTTACCAAATCCCTGTTTTATAAGCCTTTACTCACCTTCACTTTATCAAAACCCTTGAAAAATAACCCTTTTATGATTGACACTTTACCCCTTTAATCCTAACTTTCTTATGTCAGCAGGAGTTTCCTGCGTTTTTTATCTTTGAGCCTTTTAGGAGTTTCTTTCCATGTCCGATAAGAAAAAAGCCATGACCAAAAGCCATGTTCTTAGCACCATCGCTGAACACACCGAGCTTTCCAAAAAGCAAGTCGTTGCAGTTCTCGATTCCCTTCATGCCATTATTGTTGAACAACTTGGTAAAAAAGGCCCAGGCGTATTCACCTTGCCAGGCCTCCTCAAACTGAAAATTCGTAACAAGCCTGCTACCAAGGCTCGCGAAGGCACTAACCCCTTCACAGGCGAAAAGATGATGTTCTCCGCTAAGCCCGCTTCCAAAACCGTTCGCGCAAACGCACTCAAAGCTTTCAAAGAAGCAATTAAGTAATAGCGTATTTGCTAATTCTAAAAGGCCTATAGGGTTTCCTATGGGCCTTTTTTTATTGCGATTCTACTTCTCTTAAACTTTTTTACACGCTAATCTAAATAGGGCTTCTGTTATCAAATTCGTTTGGCTTTTTTACTGCCTAACCTGATGCCCCTTTTTTCTTCGTAAAAATGGTTGCAGGTTCTTTACTGAGGTTCTCATGGAAAAATCTTCACCCAGCAGTAGTTACTTTACCCCTAATGCAGATTCTGTATCTTTCAAATCCCCACAAAGCCCCGCATCCACTGAGAACCTTTCTGAACTAGAAGCCCGCATCCGCAGGCTTGAAGATTCTCTTGCAAGCCTTCAAGATCAATCCTTGTTGGAAGAACGGGTTGTAAGTAGGCTGCGTGGGCGATTACAAAAGAACGAAACCAGTGCCCCCATTACGGCTGTTAAAACAGGGGTGGAAATCTTGACGCCTAGTCAAGTTGTGGATGTGGTAGAGGTGCCTGGGTGGAACCCTTTGGTTGCGGGCAAGTGGTTCTTTAGTGAGATTGTGCCAGAATTGCGAGCGATGGCTTGTATGTTTTTTGATCCCCGGTATAGGCTGGGGGTATGGAACAAGGCGGTGCCTGCTGGGCTTTTTTTGTTGATTGTTCTTTCTGGGTATTGGGTACCATTTTCGAGCCTTCCTGTTGTGGGAAGCTTGATTGATTCTATAATTATGTTGGGCTTGGGATATTTTTTAATCAAGATATTAAGCGCAGAGTCGAGAAGATATCGGCAGCTTGCGCCTGGCTTGCCTAGAAGCCTTAGGTTGGGCCCTGACTCGAAAGAGGATTAAAGTTCGAAAGAGGATTAAAGCATGAATGATACGCGCATAGTTCGGTTGGGGGTGAATATTGATCATGTTGCAACGATCAGGCAGGCAAGGCTTGGCCACGAACCTGATCCCGTTGCTGCAGCAATCATGGCAGAGCTAGCGGGTGCAGATGGTATTACGATTCATTTGCGGGAAGATCGCAGGCATATTCAGGATCGTGATTTAAGGATGCTTCGCCCGGTGGTGCGCTGGCTGAATTTAGAGATGGCAGCAAGTGATTCGATCGCAGAGATGGCAATAGAAAATAAACCTGATGAGGTAACTTTGGTGCCCGAGAAAAGGGCAGAGCTTACTACCGAAGGCGGGTTAGATCTCATTGCCAACCGTGTTCAGGTTGAAAAAATCATAAAAAAGCTTTCGGGCACGGGGATACTCCTTTCGTTATTTATTGATCCAGATTGCGAGCAAATAGAAACTGCGCGAGCCTTGGGTGCCCATGCGATCGAAATTCAAACTGCAAGGTATTCTGAAGCCAAGACTAAGATAAGCATTGATAGGGAGTTGGATGAATTGCGGGAAGCAACCCGTTTTGCACGCGAGCTTGGCTTGCATGTGCATATGGGGCATGGCCTTAACTATCATAATGTGCAAGAAATTGCTGCAATTGCTGGGGTGGAAGAGCTGAATATTGGCCATAGCATCATTTCGCGCGCTGTCTTGTTTGGGTTTGATCGTGCAGTAAAAGATATGAAAGCTGCAATTGCGGAGGGCGTTGCCCATAGGGTCAGGCGTTAAGCAAAGAAATTTGTGATTTCTCTATCGCACAAAAAAACACTTTTTGATTAGAATTCAAGAATATGGGCGATTTTGATCCGCATACCCCATCCTTTGGGGTTTCGTACTTGAAGGAGTTTTCGCATGGCAAGGAAGCTATCGTTTGTTTTATTTCTGTTTATCGCCAGCCTAAGCATGGCACAGGCCCCAGTGGCAAAAGCCCCAGCGGGCGCCGCTGCGCTTGTTAATGGCCAACCTATTTCGGAAAGTGCGGTTCAACGCAGCCTAGAGCGAATTCCCCCAGAGCGTAGAGCTGCAGCCCGACCAGAACTGATCAACCACCTTATCGATAATATGCTGGTTGATCAGTACCTTATTCAACAGAAAATTGTTGCGGATATTGCTGAAGTTGATAAACGCCATGCTTTGATGAAAGCAGAAATAATAAAGCAAGGCAAAGATTACGCCAAGATGCTTGAAGAGTTGAAGCTGAACGATGCAGAATTAAAAGAGCATATCGCAGCAGAAGTGCGCTGGGAGAAATACACGGATTCCCAAGCTACCGACAAAGCCCTGCAAGAAATCTTCGAACAAAACAAAGAGGTATTCAATGGTGCCTCGGTACGGGCCCGCCATATCCTTCTTACGGTTGCCCCAACGGATGAGGCAGAATTGGAAAAAGCTCGCCTTCTTATTCTTGCCTACAAAAAACAAGTTGAAGACGCCGTAAAGGCAGAGATGGCAAAACTTCCCCCCACTGCAGACAACTTAGCCAAAGAAAAAGCCCGCATTGCATTACTGGATGAAACTTTTGCAGTCATCGCTAAGGATAAATCTACCTGTCCATCGAAAGACCAAGGGGGCGATGTAGGCTGGTTCACCCGAGATGGCATAATGGTCGAGAATTTCTCTAAGACTGCCTTCAGCCTTCCCCCTTATTTGTTAAGCGACCCGGTTAAAACCCAGTTTGGATACCACCTGATTCTGACTACAGAAAAGAAGCCTGGCAAAGAAGTTAAATTCGATGAACTTAAAGGCGAAGCGAAAGAATATTTCGCAGAAAAACTGCGCGAACGCATGTCTGAGCATGTTCGCAAGTTTTCGAAAATCATTATCTACCCGGCCCCCCTCGGCACTTAAACCCCTCAGCAAATTACTAAACCCATGGCTTATACCCATGGTTTTTTTTACGCCCATGGGAACGCTAATCACCTGTCAACAGATGTCTAATCCTGGGAACGCCAATCACTCGTCAACAGATGTCTAATCCTGGGAACGCTAATCACCTGTCAACAGATGTCTAATCCTGGGAACGCCAATCTCCCGATTGGCAAGACAGCTCTTCAACAGGCCAATCACTCGTCAACAGAAGTTTAATCCTGGGAACGCCAATCTCCCGTCAACAGATGTCTAATCCCGGGAACGCCAATCTCCCGATTGGCAAGACAGCTCTTCAACAGGCCAATCTCCCGTCAACAGATGTCTAATCCCGGGAACGCCAATCTCCTGATTGGCATAACTCTCTTCAATAGGCCAATCTCCCGTCAACAGATGTCTAATCCCGGGAACGCCAATCTCCTGATTGGCATAACTCTCTTCAATAGGCCAATCTCCCGTCAACAGATGTCTAATCCCGGGAACGCCAATCTCCCGATTGGCAAGAAAGCTCTTCAATAGGCCAATCGGGAGATTGCCTACTGCTACCAGGGGTTGCATCCCTAAGGGCATCTTTAATTGCCTACTGCTAACTCGCCTTTTAAAAACACCTTGATCACTTTTAAATTCGAGTCAAGCAAAACAAAATTTGCGACTTTTCCTACAGCAATGCTGCCTAGGGTTTTTTCGAAGCCTGCGATTTTTGCTGGGGTGAGGGAAGCCATGCGGATGATTTCGGGTAGGGGCGCATTGGTTGCTACAAGCATGGTTCGAACGCAGTGATCCATTCCTACTACGCTTGAGGCGAGGGCTTTGCCATCGGGCATAAGGCCAACGCCATCGCTTTTTAGGATGGTGCAGCCTTCGTCTTGATTACCAAAGATGTATTCTCCATCGGGCATATCGAGGGCACGGTTGGCATCGGTAACGAGGGCGAGGGAGTCGGGGCCTTTGATTTTATAGGCCAGCCTTAGCAGGTCATTTGCGAGGTGTTTGCCATCTGCGATGATTTCCGTGGTTAGTTCGTTAAAGAAGAGTGTAGCTTCGAATAAGCCACCCCGCATGGGGTAGGGTTGGGAAAGCCTTAGGCGGGCACGGTCGGACATCGCGCAGAAGAGGTGATCAACATGGCGAACGCCCCAGTTAACTGCGGCTTCGACTTGTGCAAAAGTTGCGTGAGAATGGCCTGCATTGCAGCGAATATTCTTATCGAGGCAGGCTTTAACAAAAGTTTCTGCACCTGCCAATTCTGGGGCGATGCTTGCCGTGATGATCGTATCTGCATATTCAAGGTACGAATTAAAATGGGCGGGCGTTGGGGCGATGATTGGTTCTGCGGGATGGCAGCCGCGAGCATCGGCGAAGAAGTAGGGCCCGTAGAAATGGGCCCCTAGCACCCTGGCTGCATCAGTCCAACTTGCAGCTTTAGTGGCCCTGCAGGTTTTAAGAAATCGAAGAATCGAGGGCATGGTTGCTGCGGTGGAGGTTGCGAGCAGGCTGGTGGTTCCATGTTGTAGGTGGGCTTTGCAAACGGTATGAAAGGCTTCGGGGGTACCATCCATGAAGTCGGCGTTTTGCCCGCCATGCACATGAAGATCGATAAAACCGGGGCAGAGGGTGAAACCATCATAGTTATGGTGGTTTTGAATTTGGCCTTGGTAGATGCCTTTTGAAACTTCAGAAATCATTCCGTTGCTGAGGATTACATGGCCTGGTTCGAGTGTGGCGTTTTCTAGTACCACACTCGAGGCGGAGATAACGGATTGCATGATAATCCTAGTGACGGAAGAGGAATTCTTTGGAGTTAATGAGTGCCCATTGGAGGTCTTCCCAAGCTTGGCGCTTTTCCTTGGATTTTGCGAGGTGATCGTTTGCAACTTTATAGTCTTCTGCAGTTGGCATTCTGCTGAGGGTTGCGAGGTAAAGATCATCGAGAATGAGTTTATCGGTTTTGGCTTCTTTGAGAAGTCTGCCTATGCGATTAGAGGTGTTACGGATTTTTTCGTTGATGGTGGGGCCGTTAATGAGTTGCAACGCTTGGGCGAGGTTGCTATCGGATTCGCGTTCGCATTCGCAAGCGAGTTCGCGTGCGGGTTGCCCAAAGGTTTTAAGAAAGAGGTGATTGACTTCGGTATCGGGCAACTGGGTCGCACGGGTTCCTAGGGGCAAGCCCGCAAACTTTTCGGGTACTTCGGTGATCGCGCAAATCGAATCGAGCAGTTGTTCTGCAGTTAGAAGCCTTGTGCTTGCGTGCGAGAAGTATTTGCCATCTTCTTGATTATCTTTAGAAGGTTGGGCACTTAACTGATAGGTTTTAGAATTCATGATGGTGCGAACAAGATGACGGAAATCATAGCCACTTTTAGCGAAATCTTGGGCTAAGGCCACTAAAAGCTCATCGTTGGCGCTGGGGTTGGATTCGCGAAAATCATCGACCGGATCGACAATTCCTTTACCCATGAGATGGAACCAAATTCGGTTGACCACAGACTTTGCGAAGAAGGGGTTTTCTGGTTTGGTGAGCCATTCTGCAAGGGCTTCTCTGCGGGTTTTGCCGTTTTCGGGGGTAGCGATAGAGCCACCGGGGAATTTTGGCGCCATCACCTTGCCGCTACGCGGTTGGGTGACTTCACCAGTGCGTTCTTCATATACCACTTCGCCCGCAGCAACTTTGGGGTCGGGGCCTACATCGATGTTATCTTTTTTAACTTTCACTCGGGCAAAGAAAGCTGCGAAGGAATAGTAATCATCTTGGGTCCAGCGTTCGAAGGGGTGATTATGGCATTTGGCGCATTGCATGCGGAAGCCTAGGAAGAGTTGGGCGGTGGTTTCTGCGAGGGTAAGGGGATCGCGAGAGATGCGATAGTAGTTGGCAGCGGGGTTGCCTGAAGCGCTACCAGTGCTGGTGATCAGATCACGGATCATGCGATCAACGCCTACATTTTGTTCGATGTTTTCTTTGACCCAATGTTGGAACGAGTGAACGCCCTTAACTTGGATGGTTTTACGATTGCTGCGAAGAATATCGGACCATTTAAGGGTCCAGAAATCGGAAAACTCGGGCCTGAGGGTAAGGGCTTCTACAAGCTTACTGCGCTTAAGGGGATCTTTACTTTCAAGGAAATCAAGGGTTTCCTTGGGGTTTGGAAGAATACCGCAGGAATCGAGGTAGGCCCTGCGCATGAATTCTTGATCCGAGCAATTTTCGGAAGGAGGTATGCCAAGCAGTTCAAGTTTGTTGAAAATGTTGGTGTCGATGAAGTTGTTGGGGACGAGGTTTTTCCAAGCGTATTGAACTCGGTTATCTAAATAAGTGAAGCGCACACTAACAAGTTCTTCGAGGTAGCGTACGAGGATTGCGATTTCGCCTGGCTGTTTGAATTCGACTAAGCCACGGTTGTTGACATCTGCAATCGAGGTATCGCTGCTGGTGAAAACAGTGAGGGGGGTAACATCGCGGGAGGAACCATCAGCGAAGTTGGCCTTAACGCTAAGTTGCTGCCAAGCAGCGGGGGCACGAAAAATGCGTGCACCTGGATAAACATCAATGGATTTAAGTACGCCTAAAGTAGGGGCATCATCTTTAAGGCCTTCTGCGAGCCAAGTGCGAATTACGCGAGTGGTTTCGGCTTTGGGATGATAACGCTGCCCGCCTTCGTGTGGGATTCTTCCCAGACCTTTTTGCAGCATTAATGCAGCATCAGGATCTTCGGAGGAAGTTCGACGGCCTAAAACATCGCGCGTCAATTGAAGATAATCTGCAGCGGGATCAAAACCACGGAGGCTTAATTTGAAACCATTCTTGCCTGAAGGGGTACCATGGCAGGCGCCAGCGTTACAGCCACCAACATTCATCGAAGCAATAACATCCCTGCGAAAACTAACGGGGTCGGGCTTTTCGGTGTTGGTAACAATAACCGGAACTAAAGTAATGGTAGTGCCTGTTGTCACTTTAAGTTTGGTTGAGCCATTTTTAAGGGCCATGACGATGCTGGCACCATCGATTTTAGCGATTTCTGGTTGTTCGATTGAAAGGAAAGAAAAAGGTGTCAGGTCGCGGATAAGTCCGCCAGCGTATTTGCCTGTAATTACAACTTGAGTAAAGGCGCGCTTGCTGCTTAGGTTGATCGTTGTGGGGTATACCTCGACTGTTTCAGGTTTTCCTAAAATCTCGCCTCGCTTGGCAACATCAATGGGTGGTTCTGCAAATGCATTTTGGGCCAACATTATATTAAAGAATGCTGCGATTATTGAATAAGCAATCAAATTGCGGAGGATTGTTTGAAACTTGTTCATGGCGGGTATCCTGAAGGTTATTAAACCAAAAGTAACTTGGCGGGATCTATAAACCAGCTAACAATATAATAACCTTTCTATTGGCTTATGCTAATAGTAATTTTAGTGTTTGTGGTATTTAGGTAGACTTTTATTCAGGTGGCGCCGGTTCATTACTGGTGCAATGGAACAACCGACATGAACGAAACATCATTATCTTTTCTCAAAACCCTGCTTGAAACGCCAAGTCCTTCGGGTTACGAGGCTAAAATTCAAAAAGTTGTAAGGGAATGGGCAGGGAAATTTGCTGATGAAGTGCGAACCGATCGGCATGGGAATGTGCATTGTGTGAAAAAGGGTTCGAGGTCGGGGCAGGGCGAAACCCAAAAACTGATGCTTGCTGGCCATTGCGATCAGATTGCCCTTATGATCCAGCATATCGATGAAAACGGATTTCTTTATGTTCAACCGATTGGCGGTTGGGATATGCAGATACTTTTGGGCCAGCACCTTACCATTTGGGGCAAAGGCGGGCCTATTAATGGCGTGCTTTCGCGCAAGGCAACTCACCTTCTAACCAATGATGAGCGAAACAAAGTTCCTCAATTTTCTGATGTTTGGGTTGATATCGGCGCCAAGGATAAAAAAGAAGCTGAAAGCTTGGTAATGAATGGCGATACGATAACGGTTCGACTTGGGTATTGCGATTTGTTGAACGGGCTGGCCTGTTCGCCTGGGATGGATGATAAGGTGGGGGTTTGGACGGTGATGGAAGCGTTGCGTTTGGTGAGTGAGAAAAATCCCAGTATTGATATTCATTTTGTCTCTACCGTGCAGGAAGAAATCGGCTTGCGTGGCGCCACCACGAGTGCGCAAGGGATTCTTCCCCAAGTAGGGTTGGCGGTGGATGTTACCCATGCGACAGATACGCCCGGAACCGATCGCAAGAATTTGGGCGAAGTTAAACTTGGAGCGGGCCCTGTGATTCATCGTGGCCCGAATTTTAATCCTAAAGTGATTGATCGCATGATTAATGTTGCCCGGGATTTTTCTATCCCCAACCAGATAAGAGGGATCCCGAAGGGGAGTGGCACGGATGCCAACGCCATGCAAACTGTGGGCGAAGGGGTTGCGATGGGTTTGATTGGGATTCCCAATCGTTATATGCATAGCCCGGTTGAAGTGGTTAGTTTGAACGATCTTGAGTACGCAGCAGTTCTTCTCGCAGAATTTTGTCTGAGTATAAAGCCCGAAGATTCGTGGATTCCGGAGTGATCGTTTTTTTGATCATGCCTAAATTCTTAATTCGATTTTTGTAATGGGCAACCCCTGTTACAGGGCTTTTTTTCGCCTCTACAAATTCAAAAATAGTTGAAAATCAAAAGCACCTTACATCGCTATTCGATGAACTTTTTTGCATCCCTAAGCGTAGTCATAGTAGACATCTGCTTTTGAATAAGAGGAAGGGGGCAGCCATGCAGGATAAATTTCTTCAAATATATTCTTTGTATCGCAATGAAGTTTGGCTAGCGGCATACACTAGATGTTTAAATGTTGAAGTTGCAAACGATCTTACCCAAGAAGCATTTTTGCGTTATTGGCGCGAATTAACCCTTGGCAATATTGTTACATTTGAAAGATCTTGGTTAAGCAAAGTTGTACGCAACCTTGCAGAAGATTATTGTAAGAGTGCTTTTTATAAATTCGGCACAATGCCACCTGAGATTTTTGAAAAGATTGATTCCCACACAATTCTTCCTGAAATAGTATTTGAGCAGGCCGAATTATTTTTCAAAGTAAATCGAACCCTAGGGGAATTGAAATTAAAGGATAGGCAGATTCTTGAAATGAGATATACGCAGGATTGCAGAATTGTGGAAATCGCAAAGCAACTTGGGTTAAAAAGCGCAGCAGTGAAAATGAGGCTTTACCGAGCCCGCACCCGGCTTGCACAATTCTTGAAACCTTTGGGGTTTGGCTTTAATTGAACTGCAAAGCGGTGAACTTGAAATTTTGCATATCAATGACGATTTTTCGTCTTTTCTAGAAACTTAAGTCTGGTTGCGCCCGCCTGAATAATATCATCTGATTGAAGAAGTGTTTCTTCATTCATTCTTTTCTTGTTGAGATAAGTGCCATCCGGGCTATCAAGATCTGCAAGATAAAAACCATTCTCCCGTTTTCGAATGCAAGCATGTTCGGGTGCGAGATTACGATCGCCAAACAAGGCGATTTCGCAACCTTCTTTACGGCCAATGGTTGAAATAGGGTTGGCGAGGATAATTTCTTTACCTTGCCAGCGTCCGTTTTCAACCCGAACCCACGCTTCTTTAATAAGCACCTGTGCTAAGCCGATGAATAAGCCGATGCAAATTCCCAGAACAGAAAAACCAATGGCTGCAGGAGTCCAGAAGATGCCGGGGCCAAACCATATTACCCAAAGTAATAGCACCGAATAAAAAATTCCCCCACCCATTAGCCCGCCCATGGCGCCACCTGCCATGCACTTTAGCGCCTTAGTAATAGCAGAGGTTCTTGCTTGGCTGTTACTTAAAGAAATAAGTAACTCGAATGAGGAAATGGCCATGCCTATAAGGAGGCCAGTGAATAACCAACCTGCAATAATAAGTGAACTATGGATGTTGAAAAGGAATTCCCCAATGAGGCCACCAAGAAATCCGCCCAGGCCAGCAAGAATCGCTGCAATCAAGGTATGGCAAAATGTATAAAGCAGGCTTCTACCATTCCAGATGGAATCTAGCAGGCTTAACCCTGCACCAATAAGGGTGCCTGCAAAAAATCCTTTGAAAGCCGCTCGTAAAAATCCTTCTTCAGTGATGGATATGCCGGTAGCCCAGCCCAAGTAGGAACAAAGGCCACCAATCAGTGCACAGTAAATTACAAATAATCGAAGAGACAATGTTGTACATCCCTAGGTTAGCCGAAAACTCCACCAAGAATGGCTTTACGAATTCTTAGTTCAAGTTCTTCCTTGAAATTTTTTGATGACTGAATTTTGAAGGTGAAGTCACCTTCAAACGAAGGAGCTTTTAGTTTCCAAGAAATGGCGTATTTGGATTGTGAATCTCGCAGTGGGGTTTTAATCGAACCATTCAGCAACTTGAATCCTTCTGGGATGATAAGGTCTAGAGTGTCTTTGGATGTGTGCCCAGAAACATATGCGGTTAAAGTGAATTCGCCATTGGGTTGGAAAGAACCCCCAGCGGTAAGAGCGAGTTGGCCCTGACCCTGGCTGCCCGCAAAAGTTCCTAATCCATAAGAATAGCCAACTTCTCTGGTTTTAAAGGGAAGTATTAGTGTAGGTTCCCAATACATGGCCACTGCAGAATCTGCAGGATTAAGGGTGTTAATGTTAGCAACGGGCACATCCCAGAGCGTAAAGGCTTCCTTGCATTTGTCGCCATCTTTTAAGATTTTTTCGAGACGATAATCAGGCCAGCATCCCAAGGTTAGCTTGGAGGGCTTTTCTAATCCGAAATTTAAAAGGCTTAAGTTTGCAACGGTTCCGGGGTTGTTAAGATCGTTGTTTTCTAGTGCCTGAAGGAAATCTGGAACCCCGGCACCGTTCATGATTTTGCTGGAACTGCAAAGCTCGGATTGCCCCGGTATTAAAAAAGGAACGCCATCGTTGCTGCCGATGAATGTGTCTAAAAGGATTCTAAAACCTATGGTGAGGTTCTTGTTGCCCCTGTTTTCAATTCGATAGCGGACAAGAACGGTGTCTAATTTGTTGGTTTGGGCGCCTGGGATAATTCTTAGGCTTTGTGTTATTTCAACCGAGGGATTAGTCATCGCCCAAGCAGAAGCGTAGCCTTTGCCTAGAAAGGGAGTTTCGCTTTCTGGGATGATTTGCTTCATTTTAAGCCAATGGCCGTTGTAGTGCTTGTTTGCCTGAAGGATGAATTCTTGGGAAGCTTTTTCGCGAAATTTGAGAGGGCCTTGGCCGAAAAACCAATCGTTTCCATTAATGCGAGTGATGGCGTTGTTGGTGAAACCATCGGAGTCGCGCATGAGCCTTTTTGGTTTGCTGTTTTTGTCGGTCGGATTTGTGTGAATGCAAAAAGACATATGGGATTCTTGAATTCCTACATTGGTTGCTTTGGCTTTTCCTCCGGTTGGTTTGGCAGTAAGCCCTGCGCCAAATGAAACTTGGGTGTCTTTTTCATTGAAGGTAAGAAAGACTAAGGGGTTCATGTCTGGTTTTTCGACTTTGATCACTTTTGTTAGGTTGTCTTTGATGGGTTTTGAAAACGAAAGTACATCATGGGCAATGGCTACAAAAATGCCTAGCATTAGAAGGAAACCTAGAAATATCGCAGGCTTTCCTTGGAATTTATAGGGTTCAAATTCGTTGAAGTCTGGGATATCACTTAGGCTTAACGGCTTGGTTGTTGTTGGTTGGGAGGCGATGCTATTAAGTTCTGGAAGTGGGGGTGGCAATACCTTTGCATTTCCAAGTATGGAAAGATAAATTCTGGGCCTAAATACCTTTCCGCCATTTGAGAAAATATTGATCCTGCCCTCCACTTGGCCAGGTGGATAATCAGGTATAAGCACTTCGACAGAAATGACAGCCCGGTTTTTTTCTGAACCTGTTGGTTTGCAAATAATCCAAGGTGTGGCAGGGGTGTTCGTTGCATGTGCGTAAACATGTCTTTTTTCGCTGCTAAAGACGGTGAAGGTGAGACTGATTTTTTCGCCCGGATAACCCGAACATTCTTGAGATCTTGGCTCAAGGAAAACTTGTGGTGCTTCAACCAAGCCTAAGGCTTCAAAGAATTATTGAACCGCTGCAATCCCAGATGCAGCAGGGCCTGGTACTGGATATGTCCAGCCGTTGCTTTTATACCAATCTTGTACCAAATTATCTTCGAATAATTTTCCCGCATCTTTTGGATTAAGTCTGGCTAAAGACGCAAGTTTTCTTGGCGATATTGCACCTGCAAGGCAACCCTTGGAAAAAGGGATGACGGGCATCTCTGCGGTTATTAATATTTCTTGAGATCCGCCATTGGTTTCGATAGTAATTTTTGCGTTAAGCGGTTTGTCAGAAGCTCGGAGTCGTTTACTTTGGATTCTTATGTGGAGCTTAAATTCGTTGATAAAATGGAGGGATTTTTGGTTGGTGCCCGAGCCATCGCCTAGGGTGATCCAAAAATCTTGGCAATCAATGACAGCAGAGCCTTTAATCATTCCCAGACCAGTGTTTTTTAATTGAATATACAAATCTCGATCATCGCCTGATTTTAAAATGCCAAGATTAATTCTTTCTATTTCTGTTTGAAGTTCAGGTTTTAAATTGATGGATACGGGGAGGCAGTTGATTAGTTCATCAATGCCCAAGTCGGCATCTGGAAAAATCCTGCATTTTTCAGAACGGACCGAGAGATCAGGCCTGCCAATTTTTTGAAAAAACTTTGCGAAAGTTCCGTCCTTGAGAAGTTTCTTTGATTCATCCCACTCATCGAGAATAGTTAAAACGAGTTCATCAAAGCTGAGACATTTTCTGCCATCCGGAAAAATAAATGGAATCGATAGTTCGGGCTTTTTAGCGAGTGACGGATTGTTTGCATTTTGTAGCAACTGGCCATCGAAGAAGCAGAAGGATGCTTCCAATGGGTTAGCGTTGCCACATCGCTTACAAGTTAAAATCATCAAAGGGGCCTAAGTGTTTTAAATTGGTTCATGCTATTTGAAAGTACCGATTTATCATTTATTATCTTACCTGACAATCATTGATGAATCGATGGTTTAAATAAGAAATATTAAGATAGATTTATAGAAGATTTGCATCGTTATTTGTAGGATGGGTTGTGGTAATAAAAAAGCCAAGGCGGGTTACCTTGGCTTTTTTGAATTTGTAATGACCGCGATTATTTGGATTCTAAAACCCAAATGTTGCGGAAATAAACAGGGTTGTTATGGTTTTGAAGCTGGAAGGAACCTGCCTCGTTGGTTTCGGGTTTACCCCCGCCTGTAGAACCCTTGAATTGAATCTTGTCGTGGATTTTAATGCCGTTATGGAAAATGGTCGCTTCCGCTGGTGCAATTTTTTTACCAGATTCATTAAACTTAGCGGCAGTATAATTAATATCGTAAGTTTGCCAAACAAGGGGTGGGAAACAGGCATTAACGCTAGGTTCGAACTGGGTGTAGATTCCACCACACTCATTGTTTTTACCTTCGAGGCCAAAGCTATCAAGGATTTGCAATTCGTAACGGTTTTGTAGATAGAGACCTGAATTAGCACGGCCTTGGCCTGAAGCCTTGGGCATGTAAGGAAGTCTGAATTCCATATGAATGGTGAAATTAGTGAACTTTTTCTTGCTAGTGATACCATTGTTGAGAAGGTTGCCCTCGACAATTTTACCGCCACTCCATTCGTCTGCATTTTTGCCATCAAAGAGAACAACCGCGCCTTCGGGAGCGGCTTTGCCAATGGTTGGACTGGTGCGTTCAATTTTGGCCATTGCGAGATCGAGTTTCATGTTGTCTTTAATGGTAAGCTTGCCATTTTGGATGGTTCCTGAAATATCTTTCCCTGTGATTTCAACTTTGCCATCATTGGTTGCAGCGTTTAAGAGCATGGGTTTTACGGAAGAATCAAACCCGGTTTGGCCGGGTAAACCGCCTGTATGAAGTTTGATCATGAATTTGCCATCACCTTTTGCAATGACTTGTGCGCCAAACTTTTTGGAACCAGAATTTAAAGTTGCAGTTCCTTCGTATTCACCTTGAAGAGCAAAGTCTGGGCCCGCTTTCGTTGCATCAGTTTGGCTTAAATCTTGGGCGAAGCCGATAGAGAAAACAGCAAAGGAAGTAGCGAGAGCAAAAAATCGTGGCAAGTTCATCGGGAATCTCCTGATTGAAAATAGTAGGCAAGAAATAATGTTTTATCACAGATTACAGTATCCGCCAGCAAAAAGGTTGAGGGAAAGTCAGATTTTATGAAATAGGCAAGAACAAGGGAGGGCCCTTACTCTGAGGGTTCAGGTGGTATGCTACGAAGGATTTCCCTGCGCCAATCGAGTTGATGAACAGGCCACCCCGCAACTTGCCAACCCTGATCATTAACTTTTTTAGCCCTGCTGTTTTCATGGACATAATTTAAAACCATGGTTTCGGTTGGAGAAAGAGTTTTAGACGGATTGCAGCAATTGCTTTTACGCTTAAAAACATGTCCATTGTCCACAATAGTGATGATACATGGATTCTCAAGGTCGAGCATGCGTAAGGCGATAATCTCATAAGCCGGGGTTTTGAATATGCGTTTGAGTTCAAGCAAATCGTAATCCACGGATAACGCTAGGCTTTTTAGCCAATGGGTGGGTACAAGAATGCGCTGTGCGATGAGGTTGATAAAAGAAACACCTTGGGAAGCTTGGCTGTCATTAGATTTTTCCCAGCGCACCTTGGCTTCTTTTTGTAGAGAGCTTGCGAGGGTTTGGGCGGCAAGCCATTGTTTTTTGATATCGGAACTTTCGGATTCTTTCGGATCGAACACTTGTGCAGGTTTTTTTGTATGCGGGGAAGGGGCCTCTAGCCCCAGCAGTTGCCAAGCTTTCGCGTTGAGAAGTGCATCCGCATCGACCGGAGGTTGGTGCAAAGAAGCTTTGACCATAAATTCTTGGACTAGATTGTCCAATAAAACCTGGAGATCATAAAGCGGGTTGTCGTTCAAAGGCAAACTCCTTACTTCAATACTATGTATACATAAGTATAGTTGTTGGTAATGAGAAGCAAGGGGGGAATTGTTTTTTAACTAAAGGATAGAAAATGCTTGACCTTTGATTTGAGTAAGTTAAGATGATTGTGAGACGCAATCTCAACAAGATGTGGAACTGCTAATAGCATGAACGATATTCCTTTAGCTATGCTTGAATCTGGCGAATGGGCCGAAGTTACAGATGTTTCGGGTAACCCAAACATTGTATCTCGCCTTTCTGAGTTAGGTGTAATGAGTGGCTGTAAACTTTGTATGTTGCAGCAGGGGCAAACTTGTTTGCTCAAAGTTGGTGAATCAAGGCTCAGCTTGGGTTGTATGTACTCAGATTGCACGATCATGGTTCGTCTTGTTATTTGATTTTCCCCCTTAAAATTATCTTTCTTTTCCGCTGAGATCTTTTTCATGCCTACGCTTGATCAAGTCCCTATAGGGTGCAAGGGCATTATTTCATTCATCAAGGGTGAGGATGCAACAGCCCAGAGGTTGATGGAAATGGGAGTTATTGAAGGCGAGCCTTTTGAACTAGTTGCTTCTGCACCCATGGGCGATCCTTTGGAAATTAAAGTGCAGGGCTATCGTTTAAGTATCCGCAAGTCTGAAGCGGCCCTGGTTATGGTTCAAGTTTCCTAGATGGTTTTCTACCCATGCATGAAATCACCGTACCATTAAAATCATTTAGAATCGCACTGTTGGGAAATCCCAACACGGGTAAAACCACCTTGTTTAATATGCTTACCGGGCTTAATCATCGTGTGGGAAATTACCCAGGCGTTACGGTTGAAATAAAAAAAGGCAGCTTTGTTCATCAATCCAATGTAATTGAAATCCTAGATATACCCGGAACTTATAGCCTTGCGCCTCGAAGCCCCGATGAGCTTCTTTCAGTTGAATTGGTGCTGGGATTAAATCCGCTGGAAAAGGTGCCAGATGCTTTGCTGGTAATTGCTGATGCTTCAAATCTGGAAAGAAATTTATACCTTGCGACACAGGCTTTTGAGACGGGATTACCCGTAATTTTGGCACTCAGCATGGTGGATCTAGCTACCGCAGCAGGTGTGCAGATCGATTTCAAGGCGCTTTCAGAAAAGTTGGGAATACCCGTTGTTGCAATTCATGCCTCAAAACGCAAGGGCCTCGAAGAACTAAAAAATGCCATTGTTTCGTTACAGACTGAAAAGCGCATGCCACCGGTGCCGGTGTTTTCGCAAGATGTGATAAGTAGCAGGGCGAAAATTCTTGGCCTTCTCGGTGATAAAGGTTCGCTATTTCTTGCAGGGCGACTGCTCTTTGAAACCGACGGGTTTCTGGCCCAGCAGCTAGAGCAAAAACTATCACTAAGCTTAACCTCTGCAATTTTAGAAGGCAGGGCGGGCCTTAAATCGCTTGGCATTAATTTGGTTAGCATCGAAGCGAAAAGCCGTTACGCATGGATTCGTGAAATGGTGCAGCCTTGCGTAAGCAAACCCGAAAACAAGGTGACAGGGTTTACCGATAGAGTGGATAAGATTCTTACGCATAAAATCTTTGGAATGTTGTTTTTCTTTATAATCATGTTTTCGATGTTTACAGCTTTGTTCGTACTGGCAAAACCGTTGATGGAATGGATTGGAGAAGGTAAAAAGCTTGTTGGGCAGGGGTTGGAAAGTGTTCTCCCAGAGGGAATGCTGCGAAGTTTGTTGGTCGATGGCTTGTTGGAGGGCGTTGGAGGCGTGGTCGTGTTTTTGCCCCAGATTGTTATCCTTTTTGGCTTTCTTTCTGTACTTGAAGATTGTGGTTATATGGCGCGTGCTGCATTTTTGATGGATCGAGTGATGGCGAAATGCGGTCTTAGTGGAAAATCATTCATCCCGCTACTTTCTTCCGTGGCATGTGCAGTGCCTGGGGTTCTCGCAACCAGAGTTATTGAAGATAAAAGAGATAGGCTTGCAACTATTTTGGTGGCACCCTTGATGAGTTGTTCTGCGCGGTTGCCCGTGTATGTGCTTTTTATAGGGGCGTTTTTGACCGAAGGTTACGGCTGGTGGTTTCCTGGATGTGTGCTCTTTTTGATGTACGGGATTGGTTTTGTTACTGCACCACTTGCAGCAATGCTTTTTAAAAGCACGATATTAAAAGGGAAGGGCGCCCCCTTTTTGATGGAGCTACCTGTTTACAAAATACCGTCTTTTTCTGTTGTTTTTGCAAGGATATATGAAGCATCCTTGTCGTTTTTGAAAAGGGCAGGAACTTTGATCGCTGCCACCATGGTTCTCATCTGGGCGGTTTTATATTTTCCCTATGTTTCTTCGACTGGTGAAAATTACCCCGAACGCATTGCTGCGACCGAAAATAAGAAACAGCAGGATGCCCTTTTATTGGAATGGAAAAAGAATAGTTTTTTGGGCAGAGTGGGACGATCCATTGAACCCATGGTTAAACCCCTAGGTTGGGATTGGCGAATCGGGGTTGCTACACTTGCCAGTTTCCCCGCAAGAGAAGTGGTGGTAGGCACTTTGAGCATTGTTTTTGGGCTTGGTAAAGATGCGCAAGACGAACAACAATTATTAGAAATTCTCCAGAAGGCACGCTGGGATGATGATCCAGATCAACCTTTGTTATTTAATGTGCCTTCTGCACTTTCCTTGATGGTCTTTTTTGCACTTTGCTGCCAATGTGGTTCCACCCTAATGGTAATTAGGCAGGAAACAGGTACTTGGTTCTGGCCTGCTTTTACCTTTATCTACATGACTGGTTTGGCTTATTTGGCAGCGCTGTTCACTTTTCAAGTTGGTGTGCTATTCTTATAGTAGGCATAAAGTTCGGAGGTATTATAAACATGGACTGGCAATCTATTCTAGTAATGGTCATCGTTGTTTTTTCTGCCTGTTATCTAGGTAGAAAGATGTCAAGTAAATCTGGGTGCTCTGGTGGTTGTTGTGGTGCAAAAAAGCCGGTGGAAAAACTTCGCTCAGAAGAATACTGGGTGGGCGAACTTAAACTTCGTTCAGGAATCAAAAGATAGGAAAGTTGCTGTAACTTGGGTTATTCAGCCCTTATAAGTTGCAGTGTTTGATGGTCATTTTTAATTCAAAGTTGTGAAATCTCTGCATTGCGTCTTCGAGGAAATCTTGATAGCCTCCCGGTGGAAATTCTGGCACGACGCCAGAAAATAGGTTGAATAATTAATATGGGGAAGGACTCCCATGCGTTGCTTAGTTACTGGTGCGGCTGGTTTTATTGGTTCTAATCTTTGCGAACAACTTTTAGACTTGGGTCATGAAGTTGTTGGTTTAGATGCTTTTATCCCTTATTATCCCCGCGAAATTAAACAAAATAACCTGATTTCTCTCAATGCAAGAAGCAACTTCTCTTTCCATGAACTTGATTTGCGTAAAGATAATCTTGAGGTTGTGACCAATAAAGTTTCTGTTGTTTTTCATCTTGCAGCCATGGCTGGCTTGGTGCTTAGCTGGAAAAATTTCGATCTCTATTCTTCCTGCAACCTGCTTGCTACCCAAAGGCTTCTAGATTCCTTGCGGAACTCTGAGTCTTTGAAAAAATTTATCTATGTCTCCACTTCTTCCGTTTATGGCAAATTTAGCTCAGGCGATGAATCCATGCCTACTAAGCCTAGTTCGCCTTATGGTGTTACCAAGCTGGCTTCGGAAAATCTTTGTCATGCTTTTAGGGAAGAGTTTAATCTGCCTTTGTCGGTGTTAAGGTATTTTTCAGTTTATGGCCCAAGGCAGAGGCCTGACATGGGCTATAATATTTTTATCAAGGCAATGCTAAATGGTGAAACCATTACTGTTTTTGGCGATGGGCAGCAATCGCGTGGTAATACTTATGTTTCTGATTGTGTTAATGCAACAATAGCGGCAATTAATTCGCCCGATGGCGAGACCTACAACATCGGTGGTGGCGAAATAGCCTCGGTGTGGGAAATTATTCAGAGGCTCGAAAAAATCACAGGCTGTAAAGCTAAAGTTAAACAAGAACAGGCTCGTGCCGGGGATCAGCGTTCAACAGGGGCTGATATTTCCAAGGCAGTTAGGGATTTTGGCTGGCAACCTCAAGTCTCTTTAGAAGAAGGTTTGACTAGGCAGGTTGCTTGGCAAAAGGCTTTGCAAATTCGAAAAGCTGCTTAAACTAAGCTTCATATCCAATCCCTTTCAGTAGATCTTTTGTTAATACAAAAGGCTTGTTTGGGATTTTGGCCAAATCAAAAAGGGTCATTAAATCACGCAGTGTGACTGCTCTTGGTTTTTCAACCCAGCCGCATGAATAAGCAATAAGGCCTAGTAAACTTTCAGGTTTCACTCCTTGGCTCCTAAGGGCAGAAAGCCTTGTATCGCCATGCCTTTTTGCCAGTCGCTTGCCGTCTTCTCCAACAACAAGAGGCAGATGAATGAATGCTGGCGGGGTAAGATTAAGGCTTTGATAAAGCAGAATTTGTTTGGGTGTTGAAGAAACTAGGTCATCGCCACGAACTACTTGATTGACTTTTTGGAATGCATCATCAACCACAACAGCAAGTTGGTATGCGGGCCAAGACTGAGAAAAAGAATGGTCGCCTGCCGCCATGCGCCAAACCACAAAATCATTTGCAAGCTGTTTCGCAAAACCGATTATCGGGCCCTTGAATTGATCAATGAAATCAGGCTCTTTTGCAGGGCAACGAAAGCGCCAGCAATAGTTTTTATCTAAAATCCCTGAAGCTGCGCAAGCAAAACGATGAGCACAAGTTCTGGGGTAAACAGCTTCTTGGCCATCTTCATGTGGGGCACTAGCAGCCCGCAAAACATCATTGCGTGTGCAGGTGCAGGGGTAGATTAATTCTTTGGTAGCTAATGCCTTGAGTGCCGTTTGATAGTGATTCATTCTTGTAGATTGCACCAAAATTTCTTCATCCCAATCTAGGCCAAGCCAGCGTAAATCTTGTACTGCCTCAATGTCTGCGCCTTTCTTTACCCTGGGTGAATCAATGTCTTCCATGCGTAAAAGCACTTTCCCGTTTTTTGTCCTAGAGGCAAGCCATGCAAGTACATAAGTTCTTGCATTGCCCACATGTTGGGCGCCTGTTGGTGAGGGAGCAAGTCTGCCGATGGTGGGAAATAGAGTAGAATTCATGGTGTCGGGGTTTGTTTAAGGATCTGCTTGCAGAATTGTAAAATGAGGTTTGCAACTTGTTTCTCTGGTTTGCCCGCATCAAAAATCATTTTCATGTGATTGCTGGGCGAGATTTCCTGAAACTTCACTGGGTTGCCATTTTCTTCAAGTGCCTTTTGAAATTTCTTGCAATCCGCAGAGGTGCACAGGGGCAACTCTTTGTCTGCGCACAAGATTAAGAATGGTGGCAAATCTTTTCGAGCATGGCTGATGGGCGAAGCTTTGACTTTATTTTCGGGATCGTTACCAAAGACATTACTAAGTATGATTTTGGGTATTTCATAAACACCGCTTATAGAAATCACACCTTTTATCGAGCTAGGGTTTACTTTTTCAGCTTTAAAATAAATAGGATCACAGCAAACCAAGCTGACTAAGTGGCCCCCCGCAGAATGGCCACAAAGGATGATTCTTTCAGGGTCCCCACCATAATTCTTTATATTCTTTGTAGTCCAAGCGATGGCCCGAGCCACATCTTCAGCATGTGAAGGATGTCGAACTTTGGGCGTAAGCCTGTAACTGATTACAACTCCGATCATACCATTTTGCGCAGCAAGCCTGCCTATGGCTGAATAAATACCAAAGAAATTTTTATCTCCCTGCACCCATGCTCCGCCATGCACGAAGAAAAAGACAGGAGCGTTCTCGGGGTTCGGTGGGAGGAATAAGTCGAGTTTATGCTTGGCAGAATCTTTGCCCACTCCTTCAAAATACGCAATGTCCGTTACTTTCCTAATTGTTTGCGAGGCAGTGGATTTATCGCTAGCTTGGGCAATCTGGCCCATGTTGATGATGCAGCTAAGTACAATTATTTTGCAGGTAAAAATCAGTTTTTTTATCATGGCGTTGTAAGTCTCATGTTTCTTGGTCTTGGAATCCTATTCATTTTAATCAAATCAAACTCGACTTCCCATTTATCTTATTTTTATCTATGTAGCCGTCATCTGGAGGATCGTATGTTTAGGTGGCTGATCTTAATAATAATTGTAAGCATTGTTGGATGCAACCAGACCAATCAGGAATTGGTCAAGGACTATCACAATGATGGTATGCAACTATTCAAGATGGGCCGTTACAGTGATGCGCAGGAAAGTTTTCAGGCCGCACAGCAATTGCAACCAGCAGACCCAGGAATTTATTATAACCTTGGCCAGACTTATGATTATCTCAAAAGGCCTTATGATGCGGAAAAATGTTATAAGGAATGTATCGTTCGCAGCCCAAATCATGCGGGTGCAAGGCATGCCCTAACGGTATTATTGATGAACCAAAATCGTCAGGATGAAGCGGTCAAAGGCATTGAAGATTGGCTTACGAAAAATCCCAACTGCGCAGCGGCATATGCAGAAGATGGTTGGATTTGGAAAACTACGGGTGATATGCCCAGGGCGCAATCCCGTTACCAGCAGGCCCTTTCCCTTGATCCTTCCGATACTAGGACTCTTGTAGAGCTTGGATTTGTTTATGAAAAACTAAATAGGCCGGATCGCTCTTTGGTTTTATACCAACGGGCGTTGGAAATAAATCCGCATCAGTTGGCGGTGAAAAAAGATCTCGAGCGTTTGCGTTCCTCTGGTACGCCGCTGCCACACCCAGACTAAAGAAAGAGTTTGTTACAATGCCCAGCGCATTTTTACTGGTCGAGCCCAGTATTTGGGAATCCTTTTATGGTGAGATTTATTACCCACCTAATTACGATGCCGAAGGGTTTATTCATCTATCTTACAACCACCAATTGGCATGGGCTGCAAATAAGTTCTATGCGAAAGCCGAGGGGGTTTTGGCACTGGAAATTAATCTCGAGCAACTCCGCTCTTTTGTTCAAGAAGAACCAGCCGGAGGGTTAGGGTTATTCCCTCATCTACATTGCGGATTACCTACCAAAGCCGTTGTAGCCGTTCATCAAGGTGCAAGAAATCCTGAGTGGAAATGGGTTTTCGAATCAGTCTGATGCTTTTGGTTTCTGCCCGATGAAGATGTAATAGGGGGCTTTTAGCCCAAACATGTATGGTACAAAGCCTTTCTTTTCGAAAAGGTTTAAGCAATTGAATTTGCTTTGCAGATAGGGCAGATGGTCTTGGGATAAAAACACATTGTCGTAAGCGAACCAATTTGGCCAGAAAGCCCTTGTAAGGGCGGAGTGTTTGCGATTGTTTTGGGCCACCCATTTTCGTGAGATATAAAAATCTACAACCCCAATGATCCCGCCCGGTTTTAAAAGATCATAGGCGTGATTGATTGCATCAAACCAGTTAGGAATCATGGTCAACGAATAAGAAAAAGTGATCGCATCTGCCTGACCAAAATCTGGATTAAACTGAGTGGCATCTGCATGTGCGGTAAAAACATTCTTCCAGTTTTTTTGCTCAATTCTTTTTTTTGCCACCTTAAGAAGTGATTCGCAAAGATCTACAATCGTAACGGAATGAATATTGTTTAACTTAGGGGCAAGGGCTTCAATGTTGTTGCCCGTACCGCCCCCCATGTCGATTAAGTTGGCACCAGATTCAAGAGGCAAAAGCCCCATCATTTGTTCTCTGCCATGCAGCAATCTGCGCCTGAAATTGTCGTAATGTTCCATCTGGCTGGAATAGAAATTTTCCAGCCTTTGTTCATGGTTTGCTCCAGCGTTTTTGGCACAAACCATGTGATACATGATTTTAAAATCTGAAATTAAACCCATGAGATCCTTTCCTAGGCAGTCAACTCTGCAATGTAAAAGCTGGCATAGGTATGCACCCGATCGTTAGGGTGAAGTCTTGCTGCAAGTTCGGTATCGTATTTCAAAAGGGTTCCAAGTTCTACCTTGTTCCCTTGGTAATTAACTTTGAGTTGGTCAAGATAAGTAACCTTGATGCCCGCACTACGGAAGATGGCTTTTGATTTGGGCGCGGATTTAGCAAGGATATTGCTCCACTCCTCGGCCAAGGCTTCAGGGTTATGACTACTCATCCAATCCATATGATCGAGCAAAATGAATTTTGAAAACTTTTTGTCGCTTGATTGCATATACCCTGTAAGGGTGTTGGTGTTGATGTAAAGGTTCTTGACTTTTTCACGAAGAATTTCGAAATTACTTTCCTTCAGGTATTCTGGGCAACATTCTTTAGTGTATTTTCCTTGGATGTAAACCCTATAAAAGTAGTTATTTTGGAAAGGGAGCTTCGTTATCACCGCCTCAATGGAGTCTTGGATGTACTTTGCAACGCCCCCAGGATATTGGTTCGTGATTTGTTCTTTTTGCGGTCCTGGCACTCCCATCAGATTGAGTGTCATGTTCCGGCTTAGAAACCATTTCATCCAAGGTGTCCAGATCCGCGATTTGATTTTGCTTTCGTAAATTTGGCACTGTTGTTCGATCGTTTTAGCTTCAAGTAATTCTTCGATTGGTTTTTTTAGTCGCTGAAAAACATTCGCATGCGTAAGCACCAGCTTTGCAAGTAGGCCAGAGGTTCCCCTGTAATAAAAAGACTTGCGCCAGCCTTTCCCATAAAATAAAGAAATGTTTTTATCCCAGTATTGTTGTGCAACTGTGGAAAGATGTGGCTTCAGTGATTTTTCGTAAAGAACCTTAGCAGCACTATTTTTTCCCTCGCCAAACAATGAGAAAAAATCCGCATAGCTTAAATGCAGTATCGCTGTTTTCTTAAGCTCTAAAAGGGCGTTTTGTATTGGATTTACATCTACGGTATGTACTTCGCCTGCCCCTGCAAGAAGATAATCCAAGGCGTTGCACCCTGCACTTGTGATCATTAATACTTTATCTTCGGCATTAAAATTAAGAGCTTCCCGATCTAGGGCAGGGTCTTCCCAGCAGGTGTTGTAGACAATGTTGTTGCCATGTACCGCACTGAAGATGCGATTATTGAATTTTTCAAGCAAAGTACGCGCACGCAACATGTTGGTTAATCTCCCTGAGTTGACTTTAGAAATCCTGTCTTAGTCTTGCATAGCAAAAAGTCTGTTGGTTAACCACGAAAAACAACTTGAGGGCTAAGTTCTTCATCGAATTTATACATTTGCCCATGCACCGTAAGCAATTATTTACAAACCTTTTGCAAGTTCGACTGTAAATTGACAGCCCTGCCAAAACGCATCGATATCGATGAACTCTTCAATTGTGTGAATGTTGTTTTGCCCTGCACCATAGGTGACCGTTGGTATTCCGTGTTTAACTAACCAGTTGGCATCTAATCCGCCATTCCCTGTTTTTAAGATCGAGTCATAACCCATAGCCTTCGATGCCCGGAGTGTTTTTGCAATCACTTCTTCGTTTTCTTTAAGCTTGAAAGGAAAGTAATCCTGCGAGTGGTGAAATTTGATCTTGGCCTTTTTCTTTTGATCATCCAGCACTTGGTTTGCTGCAAACTCAAAGGCTTCTTGATAATGCTGGCGAATAACTTTAATGAATTTGGAATCGTGGCTTCGTGCCTCACCTTTTAAATAGACATAATCAGTGACCACATTGGTGGCATCCCCCGCACTTGTCATGTCTTTCCCGGAGAAAACTCCGATGTTCGAGGTTCCTTCCCCATCCTTTTTTTGTATTTTTCCAAACCAGCCCTCGCGTTGGATTTTAGCCAGCGCAATACTAGCAACCATAATCGAGGAAATGCCTTTTTCAGGATAAACCCCTGCATGAGAAGCCTTGCCAAAAATTTCCACTTCAAATCTTTCCGCCCCGACTGCGCCGATGGTGATCCCTTGCGGGCCTCGCCCATCCACATTAAATCCCATTGCAGGATTGCTCAAATCCTCTGGTTTTACATACCTTGCGCCAAACAATCCGCTTTCCTCACGCACTGTAAAGAGAAGTGTTATCGGTGGGTGTGGAATATTTTCCTTCATCAATTTTGCAGCAAGATAAATCAGGCAGACTACTCCGGTTCGGTTGTCTCCCCCTAGGGCAGTCTTACCTGATGCTGTTATTTTTTTTCCTTTTAAAACAGGTACTGCACCAGCACACAAAGGCACCGTATCTAAGTGCGTCGAGAAAAGAAGCCTTGGTCCTTTTACATTCCCTGGGAAAGTTATTATGACATTACCACATTCAGTAGGAAGGGGGATTTCTTGGTGAACCTTATCATATTTAATCTGATTTTTTGTGACGCCAACATTCATTAAAGCCGCAATTACATGCTTGGCAATTGCGGATTCTTTACCAGTTACGCCATTGATTTTTAAACAACCCATCAAGAGATCTAAGGCCCACTTTTGGTTTAAAGAAGCAGAGTTGCCCATTAATATAACTCCAAATAAAAGATTGTAAGCTCTTGTTACGATTGACTTTATACCAACAAAAATAGTTGGCTTCAAGGAAAATGGTAGATCTTTTATTTGGATGGCCTTAAAACGAATAAAATGAAGTTCATACAGGGCCGAGATTGGCTCTTTTTCAATTTTGGGGTTTAAGGATGAGCGATCCCGGTCAAGCGCAGCATACTAAAAGTCATCAAACTTTTTGGCTATGGGCGATGTGCCTTACCGGGGTAGATTACTTCAGCACCCTTGGTTACCAACCTTCCATTGCCTATGAGGCTGCAGGCAAACTTTCTCCGTTTGCAACTCTTGTTGTTGTACTTGTAACCCTTTTTGGCGCTTTCCCTGTCTATTCCTATGTGGCGCAAAAATCATTCCGAGGCCTTGGATCTATCGGCATGCTTGAAAAACTGCTGCATGGTTGGATCGGTAAGGCTTTGGTTATGACCCTCCTTGGTTTTGCAGCCACCGATTTTGTCATTACCAAAACTCTTTCAGCTGCTGATGCTGCTGAGCATGTTATCTCGAATTCATTCTGGCCATTGGATTCTGAATTTTTAGATCACGATAAGCAGCGTTTATTGTTGACCATGGGTTTGCTTGTGTTGCTCGGTTCTATGTTTTTGCGGGGCTTTGCTGAAGTGATTGGCGTAGCGGTAGTTATTGTGATTATTTACATAATTTTGAACCTGATTATTATTGGAACTTGCCTGATTCATCTTATTCAACACCCGGAATATTTTACTCTTTGGCTAAAGGATGTAGAGTTGGGGGGTGAACATTGGCATTTGGTCGATGCCCCTCAACTCCCTTTTACAGGCATTGCAGCGATTATTGTTCTTTCGCTTTTGCTATTTCCCAAACTAGCGTTGGGGCTTAGTGGATTTGAAACCGGCGTTGCAATTATGGGCATTATCAAAGGCGATGAATCTGATACTCCAGATAATCCCAAAGGTAGAATTCGTAACACGAAAAAATTGTTGCTGACAGCCGGATTAATTATGTCCTTCTTCCTTATTTGTTCTTCCTTGGCAGTAAGTACTTTGATTCCTGCTGAAAAACTAGTTTCAGCTTCAGATATGTCTGGCGCATCAGCGAAGGACAGGGCTCTATCTTTTCTTGCGCATGGTGAAAGCCCGAGTATTCATGCATTTCCTTTTGGTGCAGTTTTTGGAACCATTTATGATATCAGCACCGTTTCGATTCTTTGGTTTGCAGGGGCCAGCGCAATGGCTGCCCTTATTAATCTTGTTCCGCAATATCTGCCTCGCTACGGCATGGCACCTGAATGGTCGCGGGCAGTGAAGCCAATGGTGATTCTTTTCACATTAATAAACTTATTGGTAACTTGGGTATTCAATGCAGATGTCAGTGCCCAGGGTGGGGCTTATGCGACTGGGGTTTTGATGTTGATTATGAGCGCTTGCATTGCATCGGTGATAGAGATATATCGTTCCCGTAAGGGTGCTTTTTTGTATCGTGTTCCATGGTATTTTTCCTTGGTCACGATTTCGTTTGCCTATACAGCTTTTGCGGTGATCATTGAGAAACCCGAAGGAATTAAGATTGGGGCCTTCTTTATTGGCGCTATTTTCATTTCTTCGTTTGTATCGCGATTGGTAAGGTCTACTGAACTGCGGTTTTTAGGATTTGAATTTGTTGATGATCATTCAAGATTTCTTTGGGAGACGCTTGAACATCTTGAATTCCCAGTGCTTGTTCCACATCGACCGGGGCGCCGGGAATTGCTGATCAAAGAGGCGATTATTCGGAAAGAGCATCGCATCGGGCCCGAAGTTCCTATTTTATTCCTCGAAGTTTCCCGCGGAGATACCAGCGAGTTTTACCAACAACCTTTGCTCGAAGTTGAGCAATATGATGACCGTTTTATCTTGAAAGTCTCACGCTGCTCTTCGATTTCCCATGTGATTGCTGCTATTGCACTTGAATTAAGTAAATTTGGTAGCCCTCCTGAAATTCATTTTGGCTGGTCGGATGAAAGTACCCTTTCTGCGAATTTAAGTTTTCTTTTATTCGGTGAGGGGAATGTTCCTTGGATGGTGAAAGAACTGGTATCCAAGGCCCAACCAAATCCCGAAAAACAGCCAAGAATTATTATCGGTTAGCATTTGCGCTCGGACTTCAACTAAAATAATATTAACTTCAAGTTTTGTTTTATTTTTTAAGGGTTTATTTGTCATGAAAATTAAAGCTGTTTTAAGTATCGGCCTGCTTTCATTAACTTTTTTGGTTCTTTTGCTTCCTGTATCAGGGGCAGATAAAAGTGATGCGGAAAGTGCTTCTTTTCAGCAGGTCAAAAAAGATATCTTCTTTCTTGCTTCGGATAACTGCGAGGGCAGGGGGCCTTTGTCCAAGGGGCTAGATCTTGCTGCAGATTATATCAGCCAGCAATTTAAAACTGCTGGCCTAAAACCATTGGGTAAAGAGGGTTCTTACTTTCAGCCTTTTAGTATTTCAGGTGCAAAGCTCAATGAAAAACCAAAGTTAGTGATAAAATCCACTAATCTACAGGTCGATCCCCAGTTGAAAAATCGGAGATTCAAGTTTGCACATCGAAGTGAAGCACCTGTTAAGCAAGACAAAGTATTTCCGCTTGAAGCTGGCAAAGATTTTGAAGCCATGGGTCTTTCCCAAGCTGGAAAAGCCAATGCACCGCTTGTTTTTGCAGGTTTTGGTATGACGGTGGATGATGGAAAAAAATATGATGATTATGCGAAAATTGATGTTAAGGGCAAAATAGTTATGGTTCTTCGGGATGCCCCCAAATTTAAGGAAGAGGCTAAGATATTTGATTCCAACGGTAAAAAAAGACAGTTGGCTTCCCTTACTGAAAAGATTTTAAATGCTGAGAAACATGGCGCATTGGCTATTCTTTTTGTCAATGATCGCGATACGGCAATGGAAACTTCCGATTCCCTTTTGCCATTTAATTACACTGCCCTTGCACGGGCCCCGGGGAAAATACCTGCGCTTCATTTATCTAGGTCAAGCGCAGATGAATTGGTAATCGCCGTCACCGGTAAATCGCTTGAACAAACTCAAAAAAAGATTGAAGAAGAGATGGCCTCAGCAAGTGCTGATCTAGATTCTATTACCGCAGATTTGGAAATAAAACTAACCCGTGGTAAAGATGTTGTCTCCTTGAAAAACATTGCAGGGGTTTTAGAGGGCGCTGGCCCTTTGGCCAATGAAACTATTGTAATTGGTGCGCATTACGATCATCTTGGTTACGGTGGTGCAGGTAGCCTTTCGGCCCAAAAGAAACTTGCGATTCATCATGGCGCTGATGATAACGGTTCAGGCACTACTGGAATGCTTGAGTTGGTACGAAGGTTTTCTTCGGTTAAAAATAGGCAGGGAAGAAAGATTCTTTTCATGGCTTTCAGTGGTGAAGAATTGGGGCTTTTTGGTTCTGCTTATTTTGTCAATAACCCTTTGATTCCAATTAACGAAATTGCTGCAATGGTGAACCTTGACATGATTGGTAGGCTTTCTAAGGATGCCGATACTAAGAAAGATAAAGTGCTTCTTGAGGGGACAGGAACTGCAGAAATTTTTGAACCTCTGCTTGATAAGAAAAACTCAGATGCACAGTTTATATTTGTAAAGAAAAAAAGTGGGTTCGGGCCAAGTGATCATGCATCTTTTTGCGAGAAGAAAATTCCCGTTCTCTTTTTCTGGACGGGTGTGCATCCCGAGTACCATACTCCCTTAGATACCGCTGACAAAATCAACTTGGATGGATTGTTGAAAGTTGTTGGGTTTGTTGAGAAAATAGCTATTGATCTAACTCAGGTAGCGAAAAAACCTGCTTTTATTGAAGTAAAAGGCGGAACATCCCCAAGGCCAGCTGGTAATATGCCTAGGCTTGGCATTCGCCCCGGTTACTCCGATGAAAAGGATGGTGTTCTTGTAGAAGGGGTTTCCGATGGCGATCCTGCATCTAAGGCAGGTATTAAAACAGGTGATCGGATTATGGAAATCAGCGGGAAAAAAGTGGGCAATATTGAGACTTACATGCAAATCATGGCAGGTGAGAAAAAAGGAACCACGATTCAAGTTGGCATCGATCGAAACGGAAAGAAAATTCAAATACCTGTTAAACTTGATTGATCACTTTAATTACTTTCCGCCAAAGAGTTTACCGAAAATGCTTTTTGGAGGCGCTTGGGGGGAGAGAGGTTCTACGGTATCAGGTTCGGTTTTTAAGCCTCTAAGCGGTTCGGTCCCTGCACTAAGAAGCCTAGATTTTATAGAATCGATTTTGGTTTTTAGTGAGATATCCTTAGAGTGTTTTTCAATTTCGATTTCCAGATCTGCTCTTAATCTTTCCAAATCATATTTTTGGCGTGCAAGTTCTGCTCGTTCCCTGCTGGCTTGTATTTCTTCATCACACAATTGTTTTTCCATCAATAAGATTTCTTTGACCAAAATATCCTTTTTGGCCTCTAATTCCCCGATACTTGCAGAAATATCATTGGTGCCTGATGTTTGCTGTGGTTTTTCATTTCCCAGGTCGGTTCCACCTGGCCCATATAATCTGTCTTCGAGTTCTGTTATTACCTTCTGATATTCAAGGTTTTCCATGTGCAGTTTTCGGATGGTTTCGGATTTTTCTTCAAGTAGCTGTTCTAGTTCGCTTTCTGGGATGGGTGTTCCAAAAGGCTTGTTAAAGTTGGCCGACAGGTTGGAATTGGTGAGCGCTTGATCCAATTCTAAGCATAATTTTTTCAGTTGCTCATTTTCTTCTCTTAATGCTGCCATTTCGTCGGGCATTTTTTATTCCTTCCATTTTCAGTACCAACTAAAACTATTTTAGATCAAGCTATTAAATTATAGTTAAACGATCTTATGCTAATTCGAAAAGCCTGTTTTGATACCTAATCAAAGCAATATTAACTAACATACGCCTTTTTGTCCATTTGTTCTATTATATATAGGTAGGTTCAGTGCTGCTCTTTTGGCGACTTGCAGGGATGAATGATGAAGGAAATCAGTTTGACATTTGGTTCTAAAGTTTGGGAATTTAAGTTGCGCGATGAACAAATTGCGTGCGAATTTTCCCCTAACCTGAAAACTCCACAATCTAATATTCCCGAATTAATTCTTAAGGCCCTATCTCAGCCAGTTGGGTATCCTGAACTAAAGCGGGCAATTACCTCGGATGATCGTATTGCGATTGTCTTGGTTGACCAATTCAACGGCTTTCTTGAAATCCTTGTTGCCGTGTTAGAGCACATTGCAGGCACCGGGGTTGCAATGGAAAATGTAACACTTGTTTGCCTTGCTTGTACGAATTCGGATTCTTGGGTGGATAATCTACCAGATAATTTCAATGAGATTAAAATTGAAGTACATAATCCGGATAACAAAAAAAATCATGCTTTTTTAACCTCCTCGGATGAAATTGGGAAACTGTATTTAAACCGAACTATTATCGAGGCTGATCAGATTGTAGTTGTGGGAAAAAGGCAATACGATCCGTATTTTGGGATCTCCGGTGCAGAAGCAGATTTGTTTCCTGCCCTTGCAAATTCCGAAGTGATTTCCGCTTGCTCGGAAGAAATTCTGGGCGAAGATGCTAATTCTGATTTAGGCAAACAAAAAGCCATCAAGGTTGCTTGGTTGTTGGGCGCGCCTTATTTTATCCAAATCTTAGAAGGTGCAAATGCAAGTGTTGAAGAAATTTTTGCTGGGGCCGACGAAGCAAATCGATTTGCAGAGAAGAAATTAGATGATATCTGGAAACAGGATGCATTAAGTACATTCGGCTTAGTTATTGGCTTAGTAGGCGGCCCTGACGAAAATATAGGTTTTGTACAACTTTGCAGGGCGCTTGTTTGTGCCAAGCGGATCGTAAAGAAAAATGGTGTAATTGTTTTGCTTGCCCAGGCAGAATTCAACCTTGGCGACATAAAAAAACAACTCGAAATGAAATTTATGGGTAAGAGTGAGGCCGCTTTTTCTTTGGTTCCCCCTCATTTAATTAAACAATGGGTTGATGCTGCCTCGCAGGGCAAAGTTTATGTTTCTACTTTTGATGGCAAGGATGATATTGGTAGATTGCTTGCATTGCCTCTTCGTTCTGCCCAGGAACTTTGCGATTTGGGTTCAAATGCAGATGGGGTTGCTATCATTCGCGATGCCCATAAGTCTTACATCAATATTAAAAAACGATAGATGGATTTTTCCAGAAGCGAGCTTTTCATATGGAACAAAATAAAGATCTTGTGGATTTAATGTTGTCCCAAGGTGCAAAATATGGCGTAGATACTAGCCCGCCTTTGTCTTTTGGCGATGTTCAAAAAGAATATGCGGCTGCAAGGCGAGATGTTGTTGTTTTTGATATTTCGAATCGTGCGAAAATCGAAATGACTGGCCCTGATGTTCCTGCATTCTTGAATAATATTTGTACTAATCAGGTTGCTGATTTGCCTTTAGGGGGTGGGTGCGAAGCTTTTCTTACTACAGCCAAGGCCAAGGCTGTTGCGCATATTCGGATATATCACATACAACTTGCCGATGGTAGGCATGCATATTGGGTGGATGGTGCCCCGGGTCAGAATCGTAAAATTGAAGAGCATCTTGACCATTATTTGATTAGTGAACAGGTTGCGTTTGCAGACCGAACCGCAGATTATGCCCAGTTTCTTGTAATGGGTCCAAAATCCAAGGAGATGATTTCAAAGCTCATCCAAGAAGAAGTTCCTGAGTTGGGGGCGCATCATTATTTGATTCGATCTTTGGGAACTGTGGGTACTTGTCAGATTCGTTTTGAACCTGATTTTAATATTCCCGCCTATGAAATTATTTGTTTGAAAAGCAGGTCAGTCCAAGTCTGGAAGGCGTTGACTTCTGATGCTGGAATACCTGGCGGAACCGAAACGCTGGATATTTTGCGAGTGGAAGCGGGATACCCTTCGGCAGGAAAAGAGATAGAAGAAACTACCTTTATTCCTGAATTAAATCGGGCAAAGCAGGCGATTTGTTCTACAAAAGGTTGTTATCTGGGGCAGGAACCAATTGTTATGGCTCGTGATCGGGGTCAGGTTAACCGGTTGTTGTTTGGTTTGCTTCTTGAAAAAAATATTGCCCAGCATGGGGCTTTGGTTTTCCGAGAGGGTAACGAAGTGGGGAGGGTGACCTCTTCTGTTTATTCGCCTTTGTTAAAGCAAAATATTGCTCTGGCTTATTTGCGAAGGGGTAATCATGAGTTGGGTACTAGTTTTGTTATTGAATCCGATGGAACAACTCAATCCGCTGTTTCTTGTTCGCTTCCGTTCAGCTTTTAATGGTTTGTAGTAAGAGCATCCCAAACGCTAGGCAATTAAAAACCATGTGAATGAATATTGGTGTGATTATATTTCCGGTCTTTGCGTAAGCCATTCCCATTCCCACCCCAAGTAAAGTCAAACCCACAGGTGAAGGCCATGCGAAAGCATGGATCATTCCGAAAAGTAAGGCAGTTGCACCAATTGCAGCATTTGATTTGCTTTTTTGACTAACGATCATAATTAAGCTTGAAACCAAAATGCTGAAAAGTAATGGAGTTAAAGCCTGGGCAATATGTGTTTTGAATTGAGGAAAGTTTTCAATTGATCTATCGTTTAAAACGAACGAAAAAGCCTTGTACCAATCATTGCTGAATTGAATTATGCTTAAAAATAGTGCGCAGCAAATAGTGATGAGAATCCCATTTTTTTTTGCCATGATCCACGGTTGCAGTAATCCTCTGAATATTTGTTCTTCGAGGAGTGGTGCGCCAATCACCGCAGAACAGAAAAGCATCACCCATTCTAATGCCATTAATTGTTGGCCTGCAAGTAGCGTTAGAGGGTGATTTACAACCTGTTGCCCAGGAAGTAAGAACTGGATTTTAACCATTAGAAACTGAAGAAGATAAACCGCAGGTGTCAAAATGATTAGGAACAAGATTGCTTTTTGCAGTGAAAACAAAAGGTTGGTGCTTTTCCAACCCAGATCGCTTTTGTTTAATCCTGTGTAATTAATGATCAACCAAGGAAATAGTAATGCAAGTAAAGGCAAGGTAAGGCCGGATGTCCATAAACTCATTCGGGTTCGAAGCAGTTTAAATTCTTCCGGATCTGAATAATCTTTCGACTTGGTAACCATTTCTATGCCATATTGATTTTCTAGGAAATTGCTTTTTTGAATAACCAAAGGGATAAAAGATGCAGCAAGTAAAAGCAATAATAAGCAAAGCGTAACCTTGGCGGGAGAAAGGTTTTCAAAACCGGTTTTTCCTGTGTAGGATGAATTCGTAAGATGTTCAAAGGAATCGTTCATTGGGTTATGTAAGTAATTGCGAAAGTATTAGGTTTAATCCAAACCAATTTAGAAAGTACCATGGAAACAATTCTAGACAAAATAGTTGCAAGGAAGAAGGAAGAAGTTTTTCTGAGTAGAAAAAATACTTCGGAAGCCGATCTGTTTAAGCGTTTGGGGGATGTGCCTGAAACTAGTTCTTTTTATGATGCGCTGGCTAATGCCAAAGGCATTGGGGTTATTGCGGAGATAAAAAAAGCCTCGCCTTCGGCAGGTATCCTCAGAGAAATTTTCTGCCCTGCGAGTATTGCCAGAGAATACGAATTAAGTGGAGTTGATTGCATCAGTGTATTAACGGATGAACATTTTTTTCAAGGCAGCTTGAACGATCTTCGAATCGTTTCAGAAACTGTGAAAACACCTCTTTTACGAAAAGAATTTGTAATTGATTATTATCAACTTCTGGAAGCGAAGATTCATGGCGCAAGTGCCATTTTGTTTATCGCAGAGGTTCTTCTTGGCGATGATTTAAAACATCTGGTGGGTGAGGCAATCAAGCTTGGGCTTGAACCCTTGGTTGAACTTTATGATGCCTGCCATTTAAATAGAGTTCTTGATAGTGGCACCCGATTGGTAGGAATTAATAATCGGGATTTGCGTACTTTTGTAACCAGTCTAGATCATACTCTTGATTTACTTCCTAAAATCCCCAAGAGTTTTTTGGTGGTAAGTGAGAGCGGGATCCAAACGAACAAGGATGTTGAAAAACTGAAAAGCGCTGGGGCTAGGGCGATTCTTGTAGGTGAAACTTTCATGCGATCTGGAAATATCACATCGACATTAAAAACTCTTAAGGGGCTTGATTAAAAGAATGAAGCCTCGCAGTGCAAATTCTCCTGTTCTTTTAGAGGTAAAGAATTTTCTTGCGAGTTGTAAGAATGTGGGGGCAGGGATTATTGTTGGAGTATCTGGCGGTTCCGACAGCATTGGTTTGGCCCATGCTTTAGCATGCCAGATTAAAAATACAACAGTTTCTAAGTTGATTGTTGCGCATGTTAATCATGCATCAAGGGGTGCTGAAAACGATCAGGATGAAGTCTTTGTTCGCAATTTCGTTGGAAAACTTCAGGAAGAAACCGACACTTTGGTTGAATACAAAACCCTTAAGCTAAACCCCGATGATTTAAATGTTGGTGCAAGTTGGGAAAAGAATGCACGGACGGCTCGCTATAATTGGTTTTCAAAAATTGCACTCGAAAACAACGCTAATTGGGTGTTTACTGCGCATACTGCCAATGATCAGGCAGAAACCGTGCTGATGCGGATTTTGCGTGGTTCCGGGGTTCAAGGGTTGGCGGGAATCAAACCAAAACGATCCTTGATTAAAGGTGTGGGGTTGGGTAGGCCACTACTTTTTTGCTCCAAAGAACAGATTATCTCTTACTTAAGGGCTAATAATCTCGTTTGGAGAGAAGACCCTTCCAATCTACAAACACGGTTCCTAAGAAATAAAATTCGACTCGATTTAATACCTCTGCTGAAAAACGAATTCCAGCCTGCCATCGAGGGTATTCTTGCAGGGCTTGCTGGGCATATTCATGCCTATACTTCACTTGAAAAACGCTTGGCACGAAAAATCGGATTGAAACTTGAAAAACCTAGGGTCATTGATCAGGTTGTGCTTGATAGGCAGGAGGTTTCAAAAATCTCTGCTTGGAAATTGGCTCTTTTTCTTCGAAGTCTTTTTGCCAGAGAATTGTGGCCCACCGATTCTATTCATCATAAACAATGGAAAAAAATTGCTCATAATATGGGCGCCGATGGCTATGAAGTGCATCTTGCAGGTGGTATTCGGATTCAATCCAACCGGTATACTGTGGTGCTGGGGCCAACTTAATTAATACGATCCTTTAGGAATATTACTGAAACTTCTTTCCGCATTGATAGAATTTGAATTATTGGAATTCAACATTAATTTTCGGGGGGGGTTGCCGTGGATGGTCGCTTTGTTCCTATTCATCGTGTGTTGTTGAGCGTTAGTGATAAAACTGGCCTGATCGAATTGGCAAAAGAGCTTGTGAACAACAAAGCAATGCTGATTTCGACGGGAGGAACAAAAAAGGCGCTTCTCGATGCGGGCATTCCTGCGGTTGATATTTCCGAAGTTACCGGGTTCCCTGAAATGCTTGACGGCAGGGTTAAAACCTTGCATCCCAAAATTCATGGCGGCATCCTTGCAATTCGTGATAATGCAGAACATGTAAACACCATTAAAGAACATGACATTCATCCCATCGACATGGTTGTTTGTAATCTTTATCCCTTTGCAAAAGTTGCATCCAATCCGGAAAGCACCTACGAGGAAGTGGTAGAAAACATTGATATTGGCGGCCCATCGATGGTTCGGTCTGCTGCGAAGAATCACCATGATGTTGCAGTGATAACAAGCCCTGGGCAGTACGCTGCAATTATCGAAGAACTTAAAAGCACCGGTGGGAAGATCAGTCTTGCGACCAGAAAAAAACTCGCTTGTGATGCTTTTACCCATACTGCGGCCTACGACTTGGCAATCAGCCAGTATTTCAAGGCGCATTTGAACCAAGGGTTTTCTGATGAGATATCTTTTTCTTTCAAATGCAAACAGGTTTTGCGTTACGGGGAGAACCCCCATCAAACTGCTGCGTTCTATACAGAACCGAACCCCCCAGCCGATTCTCTAGCTAATGCAAACATCTTGCATGGGAAAGAGCTTTCCTACAACAATTTGCTTGATATTGATAGCGCCCTTAGCTTGTTGCGTGAATTTGGTAGGCCGGCTGCCGTGATTCTCAAACATAATAACCCATGCGGGGCTTCTGTTTCAAAGAACCTCGTTGATACTTTCAGGGGCGCTTACGATGGCGATCCTCTTAGTGCCTACGGTGGCATTGTTGGATTTAATCGCGAAGTTGATGAAGCTACAGCGCTAGCGATGGCAGAACCGGGCAGATTTCTTGAATGTGTGGTAGCCCCGGGTTTTTCGCCCGAAGCATTTGAAATTCTTACTAACAAGCCCACTTGGAAGAAAAGCGTGCGCCTGCTTTCGACTGGGCCCATGGTTTCAAGAAAAGCTACCATGGAAATTCGAAAAGTAGATGGTGGCGTGCTAGTACAGGATAAGGATGCCTCGAATGAAAATCTTTCGAGTGCAAGACTGGTTACCAAGAGAAAACTTAGCCCGTTGGAACTTGACGACCTGAAGTTTGCTTGGGTTGTTTGCAAGCATGTAAAAAGCAATGCAATTGTTATTGTCAAAGATGGTAAACTTCTTGGTACTGGGGCAGGGCAGATGAGTCGGGTTGATGCTGTGCAAAATGCCCTGAAAAAGGCGGGGGAAAATGCCCGCGGTTCAGTGCTTGCTTCTGATGCATTTTTTCCTTTTAGAGACGGCGTTGATGAGGCTGCCAAGGCCGGTATTATTGCCATTGTTCAGCCGGGTGGCTCGATGCGTGATGCTGATGCAATTGCTTCCTGTGATGAGAACGGTATTTCCATGATCTTTAGCGGGTTCAGACACTTCAGGCATTAAACTTCCAAGAAAGTGCTTGCAGAATTGGTCTCCCTTATGGATAAAAGGTAATCATTCCTAGGAGGATTTATAATGAATCAGCAAGACCGCAGAGCGTTTGTTAAAAATTCAATACTCGGATCAACTCTTGCCTTGGGGATAACCTCTCAGGTTTTAGCGGAGAAAAAAGCAATGCTAGCTATTGTAGATACTCATCAGCATCTGTGGGATTTAAAACAGTTTAAGCTTCCTTGGGTGGAAGTTGGATCGCCTCTTGCACGGAATTTTGTGCTTAAAGATTACGCAGAGGCTACCGAGGGGCTTAATGTTGTTAAATCTGTTTATATGGAAGTCGATGTTTCACCCGAGCAACAACTTGCAGAAGCCCAGTTTGTTACAGATATCTGTAAAAGTGGAAAAACATCCATGGTTGCTGCTGTGGTTTCTGGTAGGCCCGCCTCACCCGAATTCGGCAAATACCTCGATCACTTCAAAGGTAACAAATATATCAAAGGTATCAGGCAGGTTTTGCATGTCCCCGCAACTCCTTCGGGGTTTTGCAATCACCCCGATTTTGTGCGTGGCATCCGGATGCTGGGGGATAGAAATCTGAGCTACGATTTGTGCGTTCGTGGCACTGATCTTGACCAAAGTGCGAAGCTAGTTGATTCTTGCCCTGATACTCGTTTTATCTTGGATCATTGTGGCAACCCAGATCTGAAGAACAATGATAATTCTGCTTGGAAGAAGGGCGTGGTTGAGATTGCGAAACGAAAAAATGTTGTTGTGAAAATATCAGGCTTTATTGCTTCATCAACCAAGGGCGCTTGGAAAATTGATGACCTTGCCCCAGTTATTAATCACACTATGGATAGTTTCGGACCAGATCGCGTAATGTTTGGCGGTGATTGGCCCGTTTGTACACTTGCTGCTACCTACAAGGAATGGGTTGAGTCCTTAAAGCAAGTAGTGCAATCCCGATCGGAAGAGCAGCAAAAGAAGCTGTTTCATGATAATGCGGTTCGTTTTTATGGCCTTTCTTAGTCTTAATTATGTATGTTTTTTCGTTTTATTCAGCGCTACTTACTACAAGGCGAATAACAGATGAATGCTTTATTGAATGCTGTGGCGATGCTTTTGTCTGGTTTGGTTGCCCAAGATTTTCAGGTTGAATTAAAAGGCCCAGCTAATATTCCTCAGGGCACCCCTGTGCAAATAGTTATCCCAGAAGGCCTCAAGATTAAAAGTAAAACTTGCTTTCTATCAGGCTCTGGTGTCACCAAGCTTCTTGGACAAGTAGTCGAAAAATTCTCTGCTGATTTGACTGCAAAGGAAAACCAAAAGTACCTCGTTGTGGTTTTTCCAGCTTTGAGCATTCCAGGCAATGGTGTTACTTTAGCCGGCACTTGGTTGGCTGATGATGCGAAAAATTCTTCCCCTAGTTTTTCTTTTGAAGATAAAAATTCTGAGTTAAGCCAGGTTTCTCTTGAAGGTAAACCTGTTCTTCAGTTTGTGCATCCCATTTTAAAAGAAGGCAAGGAAAGGGAAGCTTCTTACAAGCCTTTTCATCATCTTTTTGATAATTCCGGTGCCCTCGTTACCAAAGGTTCGGGTGGGCAATTTACCCACCATCGTGGCATTTTTCTTGGGTTCAGCAAAGTTACTTATGGCAGCAATGTCAAAGTTGATATTTGGCATTGCAAGGATGATACCCATCAAGCATTTGAAAAAGTGCTGCTTCGCGAATCTGGCCCGGTTCTTGCTACTGAAAAAGACCAGATCGCTTGGAATGGCAAAAACAAGGAAACCTTTGCACTCGAAGAAAGACAACTCGTTGTTTATAAAGTTTCGGGTGGGCAACTTGTTGAATTCCAATCCGTTGTTCGAACCACCGGTGGCCCTGTATTACTCGATGGCGACCCACAACATGCGGGCTTTCATTTTCGTGCTTCCAATGAGGTCGCTGATAAAACCTCTAAGGAAACAATCTACCTCAGGCCGGATGGTGAGGATAAACCCGGTGCTAGCAGGAATTGGCCTGATTTAAAAACCCATGTCAATTTGCCTTGGAATGCGATGAGCTTTGTTCTTAAGGATAAAAGATACACTGCTTTGTATCTTGATAACCCCGCGAACCCTAAGGAAGCACGATTTAGTGAGCGACCCTATGGTAGGTTTGGTTCCTATTTTGTTACTGAGATCACGAAAGAAAAACCTTTGAAACTTAAGTATCAGATTTGGCTGCAAGATGGCAAAATTGATAGTGAAAGTGCAAAACTTAAGAGCCAAGCTTTTATTAATCCCGTGCAAGCCATCATGGTTGCAAAGTAATAGTAATTAGAAAAGAGACTTATGTATAGTAAGGAATTAGCAGTTGCATTGAAGGCGGCTCATAAGGCCGGAGCTTTGATTTCTGAAGTTTATAAAACTTTAAAGCCTTCTGAAAATGCTCCAGCAGATCTTACCACGGAAACGGATAAGCAATCCCAAGAAATTATTCTTAAAATCTTGCGTACAGAGTTCCCCTCTGATTCTCTTTGTGCCGAAGAAAAAACCGCTACCCTTTCTGAATCGCCTGTGGGGGCCACCAGAACTTGGGTGGTCGATCCGATTGATGGCACCCGTGGTTTTGTAATGAAGAATGATCAATTTTCCGTCATGATTGCCCTGATGGATCAAGGTAAAGTGGTTGTTGGCGTTGTGCATGAACCTGCAACGGGGAAAACTACTTACGCTGCAAGTGGGCAGGGTTGTTTTTTGATTCAACCGGGCAAGGAACCGGTTGCTTGCAAAGTTAGAACCTGCGTTGATTTAAGCAAAGCGATATTAGTTCAAAGCCATGCTAAGCCTGGAAAAATCAGCAAGGCAGAGGCCGCATTCTCTCCGGGATCGTTGCTTGAAACCTATTCTGCTGGATTAAAGATGGCGATCGTTGCGCGCGGAGAGGGTGATATATATGCCAATAATTACCCTGCTTTTCATGACTGGGATATCTGTGCTGGCCATATCCTTGTGGAAGAAGCAGGTGGAAAATTAACCGACTTTGTAGGCAACCCTGTTTTGTATGGAGCCCCTGGCTTTAAGCAAACTAAAGGTATGCTTTCAACCAACGGACACCTTCATTTTGCCGCCCTTTCTAAGACTCAGGGTTTGCTCGAAATCTGATATTTATTTGTTATTTTTCAATTCTACTGCCCTAATCGATGGCCCCAGTAATTGCGCCAATCTTACTTGGGCAGATTCTGAATACTTTGTTCCCGGAAATGTTTGTATTGTTTTTTCTAAATAATAGATCGCTTGTTGCGGTTGTCCTTTTTTTGTCCAAGAATCAGCAAGCGATAAATAAAGGTTTGCAAGCTTGTTGCCCATTTGCTCGCATGCAGCTTTCATCCATTCTGGATTGCTTTTTATTTCTGCAACAATAATGCCTGCTTCCTGAGTTTCCATTGCCTCTGCAAAAGTTGCAGTCATGTAATCGTAACGATCTAGGCACGAAAGGTAATTTGTACTCTTGCAGTCCTGCCTGATCAAAGAAAGCACCTCTTTCGCGAGGTTGTTGGAAATTAAAAGTGGTTCCGAGTTGGGTTGTCGGTTTGCAAGACTTGCAAGAATTTGGCTACTTTCTTTGGCCCCGTTTGTACCTTCAAATTGTCTAGACACTTCGCGGAATAGCTGAATCGAGTCCGAAGTATTTCCCTGTTCTAGATTCTTTTTTGCCTTGGCTATTCTTTCGGTTGCTTGTTTTTCAAAGTCTTGAAGTAGGACAATTGCCCTTTTTTGAATCGGTCTTTGTTTGCCATCTTCTGTGATTTTTTTGAGAAGTGAAACGGCTTTTGGATAATCATCCGATGCAATTGCAACGGTTGCTTCTTTGTAATCGAGGTTCATCCAGTCGGGAGTAACGGCGTCGCCCCGGTGCTGTTCGAGCTGGGCAACAAGGGCAGGTGCTTCGATAAAGCCTTCCAGAAACCCGAGAATATTGCCATCTGGCCCGGCGAATACCAAAGTTGGAAAAGATCGGATTTTCAAGGCATCTGTCAGGATTGGTTCTTTTCTTGCGTTAATGCGCAGGGGAATCCAATTTTCCATCATTGTTTGATTCAGAGTTGGATCCCTGAAAGTTCGATGATCCATTTGCTTGCACCAAAAGCAATTATCGGTGTAAAAATCGATGAGGATAGGTAGGTTTTTCTGTGCAGCTTCTTGCCTTGCCTGCATGTAATCTGTGCGCCATTCTATTTCCCCTGCAAGCACGGGGGCACCCATCATAAAAATAAATGCGAGAAGTAGCATTCTTGCATTGGCTTTGTTTTTGTAAATACAACTGTTGATCATTAATCGACTCCATTCGAAACCATTAGGCCCGCGGGTGGGCTTTTTGGTAGCTTTCTTTTAATCTTGTTGTTGTAACATGGGTGTAAATCTGAGTGGTACCAAGGCTGCTGTGCCCAAGCAGTTCTTGAACGCCCCGAATATCTGCGCCTGCATCCAGAAGATGGGTCGCAAAAGTATGCCTTAGCGTATGGGGCGTGGTTCGAGAATCCATTCCCGTAAGCTTGATGTATTTTTCGAGCAGTCTGCCAACACTTCGAGTGGTGAGTCGGGTGCCATTTTTATTTAGAAAGATAGCGGGGTTTTCTTTGACCTTAATACTTTTCTGTAGTTTTCTTTGGTTGAGGTAATCCCCAACTGCTTTAAGTGCTTGGGGGCCTAAAAGAGCGATCCGCTCTTTCTTTCCTTTGCCTCGAACCACAGCGGTTCCATCGTTCATATCCAAGTATTCTTGGTTAAGTGCAACCAGCTCGCTGACTCGAAGGCCCGCAGAGTATAGGGTTTCTAAAATCGCCCGATCCCTTAAGCACATCAAGGTTTCGCCTTGAGGCGCATTCAAGAGGTTGTCGATATCTTCCTGCGAAAGAAAATGAGGAAGATTCTGATCAAGTTTTGGGCCTTTCAATCCATCCGTGGGGTCGCGATCAACTTTTTGTTGCCTTTGAAGATAGCGATAAAGCGATCTTAAGGATGCGATTCTTCGTGCTATTGTTGCTCGCGAATAGTTTTGCTCGGTTAGCCATGCGATAAACGCCCGCACATGTCTGGTTGTGACTTGTTTGGGTGAAAGGTTTGAAAGCGCAGTGTGACCACGCAGGAAATTGATCGATTGGGTCAAGTCTTCGCGATAAGACTTAACGGTCAGCTCGGAAGAATTTTTCTCCAGAGAAAGATGCCGCAGGTATCCTGCTAGCGCCTGGTTCATAACTAAAATCTCTGTGTGGAAACTTTAAAATTATCTGGGTAAGCGCGAAGTTATTGGCGCTTTATGATCTAATTCTGTTTCATTATCTGTTGGCAGAGTTTCATTGGCATCACTATTGGAGTCACTATTTGCTTCATTTGCAGATTCAATTTGTGATTTAGCGCGGTGAGAAAGTAAAGCCGCATCAAACCAGCTAAATTCTAGGTTTGTATCTTCGGCCTGCTGGCAAAGCGTCTCAACTAGTTCATCCCAACCCATTTCGTCAAAAATATAGACGAACTGGTGATCACCTTTAACCAGTGCTAGGACATGGAAATCCTTGTTATGCATTATTTCAACTCTCCTTGAGGAAAAAACTTCCTCGGTAGTTGGCTTATCGGCTTAAAAGACACCGCCAAAAAGGAGAAAAGAATTGATGGGGGTAGGGTTCTTGGAAGAAGGGCAAGCAGTGCGGAAAAGGTTTGCTGTTTTACCTGGAAGGAAAATTTAAGCCAGATTGCCCAGACTTTTTAATCCGACTTCTTCTCTGGTTAGAAACGGTTCCCCATAAGCTTTGCCTATAGCCCAACCCCAGTAGCGGTTTCGATCTTTAACATTATCCAAAAGAGTTGGAAAAGTACTGGTTCTGCCTGCAATTAATTGGGAGTGATAACACGCCAAGGCAGTCATTTTGGTATCAATGTGGTTTGAAATATCTAAAATAAACGAAGGTTTGGGGTGAATTCTTAGGTGGATGCTAAAGTAATAAAACACTTTGGTAGGAAAGTGGGGTTCGCCCGCCAGATGGGTTTTACTTAGTTTGCTCCAAAATCGTGCGCCCAGTGCTAATTCATAAGCTTCAACATGATCAGGGTGAATATCTTCCCAGTAAGGTACGAACAAATTTTTAGGTTTTATGCGGCGAATTTCCTCTGCAAGTAAAGTCCTTGATTCTAGGTTGGAAACGACTTCCCGGTTCTTTAAGCCTAAATTTTTGCGATAATCAAGCTTAAGCACCTTCGTTGCTTCTTCGGTTTCTTTGCCGCGAATTGAAGGGGTTCCATGGGGGGTCGGTTCGCCATTGGTTAGGTCGAGAATTCCGACAGAAGCGCCTTCGGCCTTCAAAACCCCTATAGTCCCTCCAACGCCTAACTCTGCATCATCAGGATGCGGGCTAATGATCAAATAATCCAAACTATCGCTCATGGTAGGCCACTCCTTGAAGGGTGCTGGATAAGATCGAACAAAGCAGGCTAATCTTGCATATTTTCGCAGAAACCGTTTCAATGTTCATCTAAATAGATTTTATGAACTTCTGGAGCGTTTAAACAATGAAGTGTGCCATCGTAATTCCTGCTAGATATGCTTCTTCCCGATTGCCCGGAAAACCATTACTAAAGCAGACAGGCAAATACTTGGTCCAGCATGTTTATGAACAAGCTAAAAAATCCAAAATTGCTTCAGAAGTCATAATCGCAACGGATGATCTTCGTATCCAAGCGGCTGCGAAAATTTTTGGCGCCAATTGCGCTATGACTCTGAAATCCCACCAGAGCGGTACGGATCGGGTTGCTGAAGTTGCCCAAAATCTGGATTATGACATTTTTTTAAACCTCCAGGGTGATGAGCCTTTGATTGATCCAAATTCCATCGATTTGCTTTTTAAGCAGTTGATTGAAAGCCCCGAAGTGCCCATGGCAACCCTTGCGACGCCCATAAATGATGAAAAAGACTGGATAAATCCAAACTGTGTCAAAGTGGTGCAAGATGAGAAGGGAAGGGCGCTGTATTTTAGTCGCAGCCCGATTCCCTTTGTGCGAGATGGTAAGCCAGATTTTTCTCAAAGGCCGTCTCCTTTTTTACTTCATATTGGAATGTATGCTTATCGCAGGTCATTTTTAATGCAAATGGCTAAAATCCCCATGAATGCGCTTGAAAAACTCGAGAAACTTGAACAATTAAGGGTTTTAGGTGCTGGTTTTCCCATCAATCTTGGAATTGTTGAAGAACGAACCCTCGGAGTGGACACCCGCGAAGACTACGAAAAATTTCTCTCAGATTACAGGCATTTCCGCAGCCTTAATGCTGCTTAAAACTTTATCCAACATTATTCTGGATTTTGTTGCGATTGGGTCGTATAAATCCACGCATGGACCTTTTTTTGCTTTGTGCTGAAGTTCCTGTTCTTTATGGATTTAGATCGCGAGAGAAGCCAGAATGGCAAAACATATTTTTGTAACCGGTGGTGTTGTTAGTTCCCTTGGTAAAGGCCTGACCTGCGCCTCTATTGGTATGCTTCTTGAGCATCGGGGCCTTCGAGTCAGGTTGCAGAAATTTGATCCTTATATAAATGTCGACCCTGGCACCATGAGCCCGTATCAACATGGCGAAGTTTATGTATTAGATGATGGTGCGGAAACAGACCTTGATCTGGGGCATTACGAGCGCTTTACCAATGCGCCGCTTAGCAGGGATTGCAATTTTACCACAGGTAAAATTTACTTGTCTATCATTGAAAAAGAACGCAGAGGCGATTATCTGGGCCGCACTGTTCAAGTTATTCCTCATGTAACGGATGAAATTAAAAACGCTGTATTAAAACTTGCTACTCCCGATGTTGATGTTGTGATTACAGAAATTGGCGGGACCGTAGGCGATATCGAGGGTCTGCCATTTTTCGAGGCGATCAGGCAATTCTCCTTAGATGTAGGCAGAAACAATTGCCTTTATATACATCTTACTTTGGTTCCTTATTTAAAAGCTGCGGGTGAAGCAAAATCCAAACCAACGCAGCATAGTGTTGGCCTGCTCAGGCAAATCGGTATCCAGCCTGATGTTTTAATTTGCAGGACTGAACGCGAAATGCCCAAGGATATGCCCGAAAAAATTGCTCTCTTTTGCAATGTTGAAACTAGGGCTGTTATTGAAGAACGCGATAAAGAATTCAGCATCTACGAAGTTCCACTTAGCTTAGTTGAAAACAAACTTGATGAATTGATTGTCGAAAAGCTTTCTTTAAATGCAAAGCCATTGGATATTTCCGACTGGACTTCCATGATCCATCGCTTGCGTAACCCCAAGCGGGAAGTCACCATTGCTGTCGTTGGTAAATATATTCGCCATAACGATGCTTATAAATCGATTTACGAATCACTTGACCATGCAGGTATTGCAAATACCACCAAGGTTATCATTCGGAAAATCGAAGGTGAAGATATCGAATTGCACGGTGCAGAAAGTCAGCTTGAAGGTGTTGACGGAATTCTTGTGCCGGGCGGATTTGGCTATAGGGGCGTGCCCGGGAAAATCGAAGCGATCCGAGTTGCCCGCGAGAAGAATATTCCATTCTTTGGAATCTGCCTTGGCCTTCAATGTGCGGTAATCGAGTTTGGTAGAAATGTTCTCAAGCTTGAAGACCCAAATACCACCGAAATTGATAAGAATTGCAAAAGCCCTGTGGTATGCCTACTTGATGATCAATATAGCATCACAGATATGGGCGGAACCATGAGGCTCGGAACTTATCCTTGCAAGTTAAAGGAAGAATCCAAGGCCTATAATGCCTATGGAGCCGCTGTTGTGCATGAAAGGCACAGGCATCGTTACGAATTCAATAATAAATTTAAAAGCCAATACGAGAAGCATGGCATGATGTTTTCTGGCACTAGTCCGGATGGTAACCTTGTTGAGGTTATCGAAATAGCTGATCATCCTTGGTTTTTAGCAGTTCAAAGCCATCCTGAATTCAAATCAAAACCAACTAGTGCCCATCCGTTGTTTCAAGGGTTTGTTAAAGCATGTGGTGCTTATTTAGAAAACAAACTAGGGATCAAAAAATAAACCCTCCCAAAGTTTCCTTTGGAAGGGTTCAAGCTTTCAGATAAACCCACCGATTAGTTGGCAGCGGGGTTTAATTCAATTGTACCTGCATCGGTTACACCATCAGCCTTGATGTTGACTGGTACACCAACTTTGCCACCTTTAACCCAGCCGACTTCTTCTTGCCATGTTACAAGATTATATTCTCCTGCAGGCGCATTCTTCATTTCGAAGTTTCCATCCTTATCGGTGATAGCAAAGTAGGGGTGATTAAAAACCCTGATCCATGCGGTCATCCAAGGGTGAATGTTGCATTCGATTTTAGTGGGTGCAGTGGCAGCGCCCCATCCTTCAATCTTTATTTCCTTTCCAGCAGGAATTAGAAGGTTTTGAGTCGGGTTGTTGCCAGTGCTGATGATGTTGACATTATGACTTACGGGGGAACTATTCTTTGTTAGGAGAACCTGCCCTGCCCGCATTCCCATTACATGGGGTTCATAAACGCAGCAGGGTTGATCCAGAACAACATCCTTCTGCTTAATTTCTGTTAAAGAAGGATGAATGGGGAGTTGTGCCTTGGGGTTTTTGCTGTCAACAAGCCAAACCATTACCCAGCGTACACCCTTGCTTTTAGGGTCTACTACAAACTTTTCTGACAGAATATCGCCCTTGGAAAGGCAGTGCGGCTCATCTTTGTTGATTTTGAGTTTTTCAGGGGTATAGCCAGCGCCCGCAAATACTACTTGGCCTTTGATTGTACCCCAAGTTTGTGCAAATGATACTTCTGCTGAAGCAGCATAAACAGAAGTTAAAAAAGTAAAGAAAATTCCCATTCTGGCAATCGATTTCATGTTAGTTCCTTGAAACTTTGGGTAGGTAAATATCACATGGATCACAACCACATTTATCATCTTATTGTAATAGAGTTTAAGATGAATTCCAAGTTAGTTTTCATGCTTGTTTAAATCTGCTGATTCAAAGGGCATTTTTGATGTTATTGGTGTTCACCGGAGAAATAAGCGTTTTTTCCGTAATAATGCCCGTAATCAAATGGGCAGGGCTTACATCAAAAGCTGGGTTGTAAACTGAAATACCCTTGGGCGCTACTTGTTTGCCGAAAGGTTCCGTTATCTCTTGTGGGTTTCTTTGTTCGATGGGTATCCCTGAACCATCTTTTAAGGTGAGATCAAAAGTGCTCGAGGGGGCAGCAACATAAAATGGTATATTGTGCGCATGTGCCAAAACCGAGAGTCCGTAGGTGCCAATTTTATTTGCAGCATCGCCATTTGCAGCAATACGATCTGCACCGACAATCACCATGTTGATTTTGCCTTCTTTCATTACTTGTGCAGCCATACTATCGCAAATAAGGGTTGCAGGAATTCCTGCTTGTAATAATTCCCAGGCGGTAAGGCGAGCGCCTTGCAGGAGTGGTCGAGTTTCATCGCAGAAAACATGGATGGATTTGCCTTGTTCAACTGCGGTGAAAATTACAGATAAAGCGGTGCCGTACGCTGCCGTTGCAAGGCCGCCTGTGTTGCAATGTGTGAGGATGCCAAAACCATCTTGGACAAGATTTGCGCCAATCCTGCCTATGGATTGACACATTGCGCGGTCTTCTTTTTCGATCTGTAGGGCTTCTTCAAGCAGGATGGCAAGAATACTACTTTGATCGGGCCGCTCGGCTATTTCAAGAAATTTTCTTTTCATGCGATCAAGGGCCCAGAACAGATTTACTGCGGTGGGCCTGCTGGTGCGCAGATAATTGTCTGTATCTTCGTAGTGTTTTTTTAATGAAGTTCCTGAAGGGATATTTTTAAGCCCGACTAAAACTCCCATTGCTGCAGTGATTCCAATTGCAGGTGCACCTCTTACCCTTAGGCTGCGAATTGCTTCGTGAACCATAATGATATCTATGCAATCGATGAAACAAACAGCAACTGGTAAAAGGGTTTGGTCTAAAAGACGAAGATGCCCATCGATGCCGCCAATCCATTCCATAGATCGCGGAATGCTGTAATTCTTCATGTTCCCTTACCTTTAGATTTTGTTGGCGAGTCTGTCAAGAATTTGCTGGTGAAGTATACCATTAGTCACCAATACATCAGGGGCAAAGATGGATTTATTGCCTTTCCAGTCTGAGAATTTTCCGCCTGCTTCCTCGATAAGCGGAATAATAGCAGCAACATCCCATGCATGTACGCCGTGTTCGATCATTATTTCTCCAGCGCCTTGGGCCACCAAAACAAAGCCGTAGAAATCACCAAAGCCGCGCTGCTTTTCTGTTGCACTTGCAAGAGCAAGGAATTCTTTTTCCATACCTGCTTTTACAAACCATGAAATGCTGGAGTAAAAGAGTTGGGAAGCACCCAAAGAGTTGATGGATGAAACATTAATTTTGATATCGTTACGAAAAGCGCCATCGCCTCTAAGGGCCCGATAGGTTTGATTAAGACCCGGAGCAACGGTAATCCCAGCCTGCATTTCGCCTTTGTATTCGAGGCCTAAAAGTGTGGCCCAAATCGGAATTCCCCGAACGAAATTCCGGGTGCCATCGATCGGGTCGATTATCCAGCGATATCCGGAATCGCCGGGTTCATCGTCATACTCTTCTCCAAGGAACCCATCATTTTTGAAATAATTATTAAGGGATGATCGCAGGAATTTTTCGGCTTCTCTGTCTGCGATGGTTACAGGGCTTTCATCATTTTTCCATTCAATATCGAGGGCGGTTTCGTAATATCCCATTGCAATTTTTGCAGCCTTTTGGGCTAGTTCTATTCCGGCCTCATAGCGGGATTTTAAATCATTGCTCAATCGAATCGCTCCCTGTTACTTTTTTGGGGTAAATCGAAACTTTACGGTATTGGGTGTTTCATCCGGAGGCATCTCATAAGGTAAAGCCTTCAGAAATTCTACTAAATCTTCCTTTTCTGAAATTGAAAGTTGGCTTGTTTTCCCATGCTTATCCTTTAAATTTTGGGTTGTTAGCACATCCATAAGGGTTTTGGCTTTGCCATGGTGAAGATATGGCGGATTGCGATAAAGCCCAAGCAAAGTCGGGGTATCGTATTCCGGGCCCATTTTTTCAGAAGGGTCATCGTTGCCAGTTCCAACATTATGAATCTTACCTTTGGCCCCTAGTTGGCTGTCAGAATAATACGGACCAGAATGGCATGAAGCGCAGCCGACTTGATTGCTAAAGAATAAAGCTTTACCCCGCTCGGCCTGTTTAGATAATTTGCCCGGGGCTTCAATATGTGGCGAAAGAGTGAAGCCAAAAGAATTGGTATAGATTGCAAGTGCATCGAGGTCGGCAGATTTGCCCGCAAGATTCTCGTTGAGTTCAGTTTTTTCAAACCCGTTTTTAGGCTTCAGCGCACCTTTCGCTAGCCCGTACCCACGCATTAACTTGCCACGGATTGTGTATTCGAAATCTTGAACTTCATCCCGATCTGCAGACCAGTGCAGCGGGTGGGTGTGGGCCAATCCTGCCATGGGTGGGGTTTTTCGTAAGCCTTCGGGGTTTTCCCAAATCCTACCATCAGAATTACCATCGGGGTGGCATGAAAAGCATGCAACCCATCTGCGGGAAGTCATTGGAGAAAGTGAGGTTGCAAAAAGAATCTTGCCGCGTACCCATTCGGGGCTTTTGGGCGGGTCGCAAGATTTCATACTGGTTATTTTACTCATGCTGGTAGGGTCATGAATGGTTACATTGAATTCCAGTGCGTTGTAAACATAAACTTCCTTACCATTGGGGTTCACGCGAATGGCCCTTGGGTTTATTCCAAGCCGGATTGCAGTTCCCACCCTCTGGATTTCAGAATAATCATCATCCATGACTTTGCAAATATTCATATCATTGGTGCCAGAATAAATAACATAAAGAGTTTTTCCATCGGGCGAAACGGCGGTTTCCCAAGGTGTTGCGACCACATAGACGCCATTAAATGTATCCATTGCAATCGTCATGCGTTTGGTTTTATCTGGCAAACCAGAGGTATCGCAAATAGTCAATTCAGGAAAAATAGAACCATCCGCATCGATAATATGGGTTCTAGAACGAATGTGGGGGTAATAAACTTTGGGCCTAGTGGGGTGTGCGATGATTTGGCGGGCAAAGTTGTCATCGTCTCGGCCTTGCCATCGATTGATTCTTTTACCTGTTGTAATTTCAAGTTTATTAACAGAGGCTGTATAAAATTCGGTTACAAATAGATTCTTCTCATCAGGGGACAATGTAATTCCGCGGGTCATTTTGCCTGCATCAAAAACTCGCGAAACCGTAAAGCCTGCGGTATTGATTTCTGAAATCTTCCCCGGGTATTCATGGGTAACATAAAGGTTTTTGCCATCCAGAGTGGAAACTATTCCATAGGGTTCATCTTCGGTTGAAATGGTTTTAATTACGGTTAGTTTTTCGCCATCGATGATCACGACTTTGTCTTCTGAATAAAGCGTGACAGCCAGCAAATAGCTTTTCCCTATCCATGTGACTCCCTCGGGTTTTGTTCCAACAGGAATTTCCGCAAGGGTTTTTCTGGATTGAACATCAAATAGGGTTACAGTTCCACTATCGGTATTCGCAACTGCTATTCTTTTCCCGTCTTGCGATACATCCATAAGACTGTTGGATTGGCTAGCCATAAGTAGGTTTGTATTCAACAAAGCAATGGTTAAAATTACGAAGGTAAGAGAATATATTTTTTTGATAAACATTTCAAAATCTCCAAAGAGTTTTTAAGGGTAGACAAATTATCTTTGAAAAATGAGGCGAGGGCAACCAACTATTTAAAATCTTACAAAGCTTAACATCTTTAAAATAACCTAGCCAAACCAACAGTATGCTAGAAACCTGTTAGTTTGGGAGCTATGCGTCCCTTTGTAGTTGCCTATCTTATTGCTTACAAGTCTCAAAGGCTTTATTTTCCTCACATGCGGTATTCTTGTTAAATTCTTCCCAAATATAATCCGATGAATAATTGAATACCTTTTTGTCATTAAAAAGCTGAAAGGGTTCAAGTGTAGTGATTAAGTTTCAGGAGTTTGGATTGAACCAAACACTGAAGTTTCTCGTCGCATCTAGTCGCGAGGTTGGAATGAATGCATTGAAGATTTTGTTTTTGAGTTTGGGAATTCTGGGATTTATCGGAAACCAAAGCTGGGGGCAAGACCCGTCTTCGGGTTATGGAACACCCACTCCAAGTTCTCTTGGAAACTTGAATGATTCCGATAACCAGAGTGCATCCACAATCCCTACTCGGGCAACCCTTTCGGAATGGATTTTAAATCCAAGAGATTCTAGTTGTTGTGGCCCCACAGGCAATCACAAATCCGGCCCCATTCTTCTTGAAACCTACTTTAGAACCGGACCAGAATTCACGGTAGGCGGTGGCGTTTTTAACAATGTATTAGAGACTGGTTGGAATGTTGGTGGTGGTGGTCGATCGCTATTCTTTAACCCTGATGCAAATCAAGCGTGGGTGATTGATCTTGGTATTTCAAACACACATTACAACAGCAATAATCGAAATCCTGCAGTTTCTCTTTTTAACCTTCCTTATCTTGATCGCAGTGGCCAATTTGGCCTTGGTGTCAATAAACAAATCACCATTCCTGCTGTAGATGTTGGCATTATCGCATTGAATACAACCTTTGTTAACTTGTCGGGCGGGAAAGAATATTACCTCCGGGGCGATGCGTTTAACAAGGGTAATTCTTGGCGTATTGGTGGCGATATCGGGGGTAGATATGGTTCAGGTAAAACTGAATTTGTTGGTTTTCCACACTTGAAAGACACTATTGGTGCAGTATTCTTATCGCTTCATTCTGATTTGCAAATACCTTTTGGGAAGGTTAATTTAATTGCTGGTATACGGTTGGAGTGGGACTATATTTGGAATGGCGTTTTACAAAGCCAAAATAACAGTGACTTATCTAATATTTCTTTACTATATAACGGTGGGATTCAGTTCTAAGGTAATTGATAACTTTAAAAAGCTCAGGCCGCGGTTGCTGCCTGAGCTTTTTTGTTTTTGATAAAGTTAATAATTTCAATTGCTCCTTTTTCGCATGCCCCACCCGACATAGTTAATGCCTTCAAGATGCTCAATTCCTTTACCAATGCTTTATGTTTTTCAGGGAATTTTATCCAAGCACTTAGCTGATTGAACACCCACTTTGAATTACAAAAATAGCCAAAGCGTTCTGGGAAAACCTCTTTCTCTGCCAACAAATTTACCAGAGTGATGTAGGGGGTGTTTTTAAGGGCGAGTGCGGCTATCGACAAGAGGGGCGATGTTTGAAAAATAATAACTGAAGGGGTTTGCGCACCGAGGAGTTCTAGACTTACTGATCCTGAGACCGAGGCGCATGCGTAAACCATGCTCATAATTTCAGGGGTTCTCCCGGTATGAACTTCAATTGGTAGATTTGTGTTTTTGATTTTTTCGAGAATGTTTTTTTTGTGAGCTTCAGAGAATGCTGCAACTAGAAATCTTGTTTCTGGATGTTCTTGGTTTAGAAGGTTTGCCGCCTTTAAAAGAGTGTCAAAATTCATGGCAACTTCTTGGTTTCGTGACCCGGGAAGAAGTCCAATCGCCAAGCCAGTTTTTGATTTTTCTGTTGCTATAAATGCTTCGTCAAGCTTTTGGTTTAGAATCTGATCGTAAAACGGATGGCCAATATGTTTGGCAGGAACATTATTTTGCTTGAACCATTTTTCTTCAAAGGGAAAATTGCAGAGTACAAGGTCGGTAAGCCTCCGCATCTTTTTCACCCGCCATGATGCCCATGCCCATATCTGCGGGGGTACAAAGTAGATCACTGGAATTCCTAGCTTTTTGGCAGCAGCAGCAAGGTGCCAGTGAAAACCCGGGTAATCAATTAGTACTAGAACATCTGGCTTGCATTGCACAAAATGATCGATAGCCAAGTTTAGAATCTTTTTGAACTGGGGGTAGGCTTTTAATGCTTGGTACAATCCCATCACTGCAAAATCAACTAAGGGATAAATCAGATTGCATTTGGCTTCTCGCATCTTGCTCCCGCCAAATCCAAATAATTCAATGTTCGGGTCGTGCGCCAACAGTGCCTTGGCTAAATTGCTTCCATGCAAATCGCCGCTTGGTTCGCCGGCACTTATAAAAATATTCATGAATTCCGCTCTTGTTCAGGAGAACTTAACTCCAAGGCAAGAATAATGATTTAACAGCATCGGGGGCAAGAGGGTTTCCCCAAAGGTTTAAAGAGATTAGTGTTCGATTTGCATCCATTCTGGAGCAGTGATTTCGTAAGGGGAGTAAAAGTCCTCGATATCGATGTCTAAAACATGGATTCTCTCGTTTACCAGTTTGGTTTTAAGTGGACCAGCGAGTTCGGGCAAGATGGCGTATTTTCGGCTGAGTATCCCAGCATGATTTTCAAATTCACTGCACTCCGCATATACTTTTTCGAATTCTTCTAGGTTTTGCCTCAGCATTTGCGTCCAAAATAAGCTTAGTCTTTGGGAAAAGTTATTTCCGCTCTCATCTTTGTTTGAACAGACTGTAACAAGAATGTATTCTTTCATGGCCTCAGGCTTTTTCTGTTGGTAAAATTCGATCACCTCTATTTTATTTATACTTGTTCTCTCACAGAAGGAATTATAATTATGAAAAAGTTTTTCTTTGCATGCACATTCTTTTTTATCTCTTTGGTTAGTTTGTTTGCCGAATCCGATTTTGGGCCACAACCTGCTGACGAACGGGCGATCTGCAATACCTTTTCTATTGTTGCTTATGACCCAGAAACAAAGGAGTGGGGCATTGCAGTTGCATCCAAATACCTAGCAGTTGGTAGTGCTGTTTCATGGGCCAAAGCTGGGGTTGGCGCGGTCGCAACTCAGAGTAGTGTCAATGTTCTTTTGGGAAATGCAGCGTTGGAACTTATGGGAAAAGGCAAAAGCGCTTCTGAAGCTCTTGATGAGTTAATGAAGGCTGATGCAGGGCGTGACAATAGGCAAATAGGTATCATTGATAAGAATGGCATAACGGCAAATTACACCGGTGCAAAGTGTAACCCTTGGGCTGGTGCTAAAGCGGGTAAAAATTATTCCTGCCAAGGCAATCTTCTTACGGGCCCTGAGGTGCTTGACGCTATGGCGAAAGAGTTTGAGGGAACTCGAGGTTCTTTGGGTGTAAGGCTTCTCTTTTCCTTAGCAGCAGGCGAAAAAGCGGGTGGTGACAAGCGCGGGAAACAATCGGCTGCTCTTTTGGTGGTAAAACCAAATGGAGGGCCAAATTCTTTAGGTGATCGATGGCTGGATTTTAGGGTTGATGACCATCCAAATCCTATTGATGAGCTTACCCGTGTTGCCAATTTGACCAGCAGATTTAAAGCGATTTTTAAGGTGAAATAAAAGAAGTAAGGCAGTGCTGCCATGCGCTGCCGTACCTCAAATCAGGAGAACAAAAAGCCGAAACTCAAACAGTGGGGTGAGAATCTTTCAAGGTGCTCTTCGGTGTTCTCCCTGACACTATTTTTATCGGCTAGGTTGTTGGGGGTTATCAGGAAGATGGGATAATAATTTAAAGAATGAATTAAAATGCAGCGGAACAATAACTATAAGGGGTATTATAAAAAGAACTGTAATAATCCCTAAAGATTATCTAGGTTGAAGCCAGCCGGCCCCTTCTTCGTCGACAATGGTTTTCATGGCTTCAATCCATACTGGGTGATCATTAAGGCAAGGGCATTGGAATAGTTCTTCGCCCCCGGCTTCAAGAAACACTTCCTTGGCTTCGTGGCCGATTTCGTCAATGGTTTCCAAGCAATCAGAGGTGAATCCTGGGGTGCTTACAAAAACCTTTTTAATGCCCTTTCGTGCCATTTTTTTTAAAGTTTCTTCGGTGTAAGGTTTAAGCCATTCTTCTCTTCCGAATAAAGATTGAAAAGATTGCGTCCAATAATCTCTGGACCAACCCATTTCTTTGACCAATGCGAAGGTGGTTCGTTTAACATGAGTGGCGTATACATCGCCCCGCTGGCAGTATGAAATCGGAATGCCATGAAAGCTAATCAAGTGGTGATCGGGTTTCCAGCTTAGTTTAGCTTCATATTCTCGGATAATGGATGCTAATGCTTTGATGTACGCTGGATGTTGGTAATAAGGGGGAATGAACCTGATTGCGGGTACCCTACGGATTTTTTGCAGGGCTTGGCCTAGGCAGTCCATTGCGGAAGCTGTGGTGGTAGCCGAGTATTGTGGGTACATGGGGAAAACGATGATTTTTTCGATACCTTGTGCCACCATTTTTTTGATCGTTTCAAGTAACGCAGGATTTCCGATTTGCATCCCGAATTCAACAGGAATTCCGGGGAAGTGCTCCTGCAATAACTTGGTTTGCATTTGGGTGTAATGCATCAAGGGGGATCCGGTTTTCGCATCCCACACACGGGCATATTTTTTTGCAGATTCTTTTGGACGAGTATTGAGAATTACTAAATTTAAGAGCGGCCACCATATCAATTTTGGTATTTCGATTAGCCTTGGATCTGATAAAAACTGTTTTAAATATCTGCGTAAAGCCGAGCCCGTTGGTTCGTCCGGGGTTCCTAGCTGAACGATTAAAATTCCAGTTAGAAGCATGGCTGTTCCGGTAGATTTGGAAAAGCTCATCTGACTCTCAAACTTGCAGATGAGCCTTCAAAGCTTTAAATTGTAAAGCAAACTTATTTCTTTTTGCAATCTGGGCCTTCAAGCGGATCTTGCTTTTCCGTGATGTGCCCTTTGCTGGTTTTTAGAACCTTAGACCTATCGAGGTTGATTTGGATAAAACTTTTCCATTGGCCAGGTACGCTGGCTTCAGAAAATATCGCCTCGACAGGGCATTCAGGAACACATGCTTCACAATCGATGCAATCTGCTGGGTCGATGTAAACCATTTTATCATCCATGTAGAAACATTCCACAGGGCAAACAGCAACACAGTCGGTGTATTTGCAGTCATTACAGGGTTGGGTTACAATATGAGCCATCGTGAAAATCCTCTTCCAAATTATCGTTATCAAATAAATATATCATTCATGCCAACTACTCTTTATTAATAGTAGTTTACACGAACTATTTCCAGATATAATAGCATACCCCAAATATTCTGCCAATTAATGTTAAATTAGGCAGTGCATCTTGGACTAGACTTTTCTACCCTGCAAAGCTTAATTTGCTTAGTGTAATTTCAGGTGGCATTAGCCAGGGATGGCATCATGATCCAGCGCAGAAGTCAGTTGATAATTGTTTGGTTTTTTGTTTGCGACATAATTGCGACAAGCATTTCATGGCTTGCTGCATACCATGTGCGCTTCGAAACAGGCTGGATACCTTTTATTTCAAGCCCGAATGAAAATGATACCTTTTTTAGCCATGTTCCTTGGGTTCTCTTCACTGCTGCAGTAGCTTATCATTTTACGGATCAATATAAGATTAATCGTATGCGCAGGATGCGCGAGGAAGCATTTTGTTCCATTAAAGGAACTTTCTTTTTGGTTTTGCTTTTACTTGCAGTCGATTTTTTTCGCAAGGATCTTTCTGGTTCACGAGCCATGGTTTCCCTCTTCGGTGCCTTTAATGTCTTTGCTGTTTTTTTTGTCAGGCAAATCAATTGGAAATTAATCAGAGTTTTTCGATCTAGAGGTTATGACCAGTCTTTTGCAATTATTGTTGGTACCGGCAGGGTTGCCCGAAAAATGGCTTCTATCCTTAAAACAAATACTTGGCTTGGAATTAAAAATGTTGGCTATGTTGAAGATCAAGTCTCAACTTTCAGCAAAGATCTTGATGTTATGGGTAAATTTGAAGACCTCCCCAATTTAATTGCCCAGTACTCGGTTAGCCATGTCTTCATTGCTATGCCCATGAACCGTTTTGACGATGTTCGCAATGTTTATGAAATACTTGCCGACACATTTGTTGATGTTCGCTTGGCGGCTGATGTTCCAGAACTTGCTGGCTTGGCCCTATCTACAGTTGATGTAGATGGCATGCCCCTTATTTCGTTGAAAGAAAACCCACACTTTGGCCTGAATGTAATGTTCAAGCGGGGGATGGATATTATTCTTTCACTTGTTGGCTTTGTTTTAATCTCCCCGCTTCTTGTTGGTATTGCTTTATTGATCAAATTGACCAGCCGTGGGCCGGTTTTTTACACCCAAGAACGATGCGGCCTGAATGGCAAATCGTTCCAAATGCTTAAATTTAGAAGCATGAAAATGGATGCGGAAAAGGCAACTGGTGCCGTTTGGGCTGCAAAAAACGATGATCGTAGGACAATTCTTGGTACTTTTCTTCGTAAAACCAGCATCGATGAGCTTCCCCAGTTGATAAATGTCCTGCGTGGGGAAATGAGTTTAGTGGGTCCGCGCCCCGAGCGCCCGGTCTTTATTGATAAATTTCGTAAGACTATTCCTAATTATATGGCCCGACATACCGTTAAAGCCGGCATTACTGGTTGGGCACAAGTTCACGGCTGGCGCGGGAACACTTCTCTGCGAAAAAGGCTGCAATACGACCTTTATTACATCACCCATTGGACCCCTTGGATGGATATCCGCATCCTTTGGATGACCATTTTTAACGGTATGATCCATCGCAACGCCTACTGATTTTTACACCAAGTTTTAATTTATACCTTTGATTACTCCCCACCCTCTCTAAAATTGTCTTATAGCAATGAAAGAAGGGTTATATCATGTTTGTTGATCGTGTCTCAATTTATGTTAAGGGTGGTGATGGTGGCTCCGGCTGTGTAAGTTTCCGCAGGGAAAAATACATTCCCAAAGGGGGGCCTAATGGTGGCGATGGTGGCGACGGTGGCAATGTTATTATTCGTGCCATTGAAGGTACCGATAGCCTAGCTAATATTGTAAATCGAAAGCATTGGCGTGCGGAAGGAGGAGGCGCGGGCATGGGCGATAATTGTCACGGGAAAAAAGCCCACGACCTTGTTATTGCTGTTCCCCCGGGAACTCTTATTCTTGATCGTGACCGGGGCAATATCCTCAAAGATTTAACGCTTCCCAACGACCAAGTGATTGTTGCTGTGGGTGGTAGGGGGGGCAGAGGCAATCGCGCCTTTACTACTTCTATTAACAGGGCGCCTAGAGAATTTCAGCCCGGTACCCCTGGCGAAGAGAAGCATATCTCTCTCGAACTTAAGGTCATTGCTGATGTTGGTTTAGTTGGCAAACCAAACGCAGGTAAATCGACTCTTCTTAGTCGTTTATCTAGGGCGCATCCCGAAATCGCCTCGTACCCTTTCACCACTAAGCATCCCAATCTTGGCCAAGTGATGATTGGCGGGGAACGCGCTTTTATTCTCGCTGATTTGCCAGGCCTTATTGAGGGGGCACATCTTGGCATTGGTTTGGGGCATGAATTCCTTCGCCATGTTGAGCGTACTCTTGTCATCATCCATGTCCTGGAACCTTTCCCCATGGATCAAACCACGCCTCTTGCTAACTATCATTCGATTCGTAATGAATTGGATTTGCATGGCAAAGATACTATCCTGAAGCCTGAAATTATTGTTTTGAGCAAATCCGAATTAACCGATAGCGATCTTGTTCGAAAAGAGCTCGAAAAGGAATTGGGCAAAGAAATCATTCCAATTTCTGCAGTTACTGGGCAGGGTTTGGCTACTATGATTCAAGCTGTAACCCGCGAACTAAAAAAAATCAAGAACCTCGATGAAGAATGAAACCATCCCTCCTTGCCATTGATGTAGGAAATAGCTGCATTAAATGGGGCCTATTCGATCAAGGCATTCTTCTTGAACATCATAGGCTTGGTACAAAGGATTTTTCTTCTTGGGAAAGTTCTTGGAACACTTGGTGCAAAGATTCGGTTAAATCTGTTTTGATGTGTGGGGTGGTTCCTGATGCCCTTAAAGAGCATCATCGATGGCTGAAAGATCTTTGCGTTAATGTAAAACTGGTGACGCATGTTGATCTTCCTATGCAAATTAAAGTTGATAATCCTTCTGTAACTGGAATTGATCGCCTTGTAGCTTCTTTTGCAGCTTTAAAACTTGAAGTGAAAAACGAACCAGTGATTGTAGTGGATGCTGGAAGTGCGGTTACCGTTGATTTAGCAACTGCTAAAGATGGATTTTTAGGCGGGGCGATTATGCCTGGCCTGAAATTAATGGCTCGATCTTTGAACCAATATACGGCGCAACTACCTGAAATATTATTACCGGATCAAATCTTCCAAACAGCAGGTTTGAACACTGTTGATGCTATTTCTTTTGGCGTGGGCAATGCTTTTCTAGGAGGCGTTGCTATGCTAATTCAAAAATTAGAAACCCAAATTGGGGCAAAAGCTTCTCTCTTTTTTACAGGAGGTGATGGCTTGCTTCTTGCTAAACAATTAAATAAGGGGAAGGGATATTTCCCCAACCTAGTTCTTACTGGGCTTTCCTTGCTAGTTGAGGGTTCTGCAGATGGATGATTCGCGTGGCAGAACTTATCTTGCGCGATTGACATCGCCTGGCAAAAGTGCAATTGCAACTCTATCCCTTTTTGGGCCTTGTGCTTGGGAAATTATCCTAAAGGTTTTTAAACCCAGAAATAAGAAGCCTTTACCCGCTCTTCCCGCCGAAGGGGATGTTTTTCTTGGAAGATTGGGGCAGGGGCATGGCGATGAAATTGTTTTGGGTTGTAAAACAATCATCCCCATGTATATAGAAATACATCCGCATGGCGGAACACAGGTTGTATCTATGCTGCTGGAGTTTTTGCAGGCTGAGGGAGCAACTCTTTGTAATTGGCAAGATTTTATTACCCATACTACGGAAGACCCCTTGGAATCAATGGCGCTGATTTTGCTTAACCAAGCAACTACCAGCGAACCTTCTAAAATATTGCTCGATCAGTTTCAAGGAGCCTTTAGGCTTTGGCTTGATTCGTTCCTGAGTTTCATTAATCATGGGGATATCAAAAACGCCTCGGCGTTGCTTTCAGATTTAGCAAGGTATTCTCACCTAGGGGGAAGATTAGTTGACCCATGGAAAGTTGTTTTGGCAGGCCCCACCAATGCAGGCAAAAGCAGCCTGATGAATATACTTGCGGGTTATCAGCGAAGTATTGTTTCAGAAATTCCGGGCACCACCCGGGATGTGCTTTGGCTTGAAACAGCTATCGAGGGATGGCCTGTTTCTTTTGCAGATACAGCGGGATTGCGTGCTAGTTCCGATCCATTGGAAAATGCAGGAATGCGAATGGGAACCGATGCTACGGAGCAGGCCGACTTGGTTCTTTGGGTTCAAGATTTTTCCGTGGCTGAAACTCCTGCTCCTCTTCTTTTTCATAATAAAAAAATTATTGAGGTTATCAATAAAATTGATTTAGATGGCTTTCACGCTTCATCCCTCCATGAAGGTGCAATCGGTATTTCGGCTTTGTCTGGCTTGGGGATTGATGCGTTGCTTTCCAAAATAATATCCGAACTTGTATGGCCTATTCCCATGCCTCGTCAGGCGATGGTATTTCATCCTTTATTAAAATCGGCACTGGAAAAATCCATGGAATTCGTAGATAAAGGACGATTGTTGGAAGTTCCTAAACTATGGGCGTCTTTTCAAAAAAATATGAATTAAAGGGGTATCGCTGTGAGAATAGGCAAATTTAAAAGTCATGATGGATTGTTGTTTGTTGGTTTGGTTCAGGATCTTGATGTTGTTGTATTAGGTGATTTGGTCAATGACCCATGCCTTTTATCTAAAATTCTTCATGCAGCCAACCCTGAACATGAAGTTGAAAGTCGAGCCACACCCTCTGCAAAAAAAATCCCGCTCGCCTCTACAAATTTTTTGGTGCCTATTGATCAACAGGAGGTCTGGGCTGCAGGAGTTACCTATTTACGCAGTAGGGAAGCCCGCGAGCGCGAATCGGAAGGGGCTGCTAAATTTTATGACTTAGTTTATAAGGCCGAAAGGCCAGAGCTTTTTTTTAAATCTCCCCCTGCAAAGGTTGCGAGTTTTGGCCAAAAAGTCCGTATTCGAAAAGATAGCAAGTGGAGTGTTCCCGAACCCGAACTCACCTTGGTTGTTTCCCCAGTTGGTAAAATTGTTGGGTTTACCATCGGCAATGATATGAGCGCTAGAGATATTGAAGGTGAAAACCCACTTTATCTTCCTCAAGCCAAAATGTATTCCGGGGCCTGTTCAATTGGCCCTGTTATCACCCTTGCCAGATTTTTACCGCAAGGTGAGGATTGTTCCATTTGTCTTCAAATTCATCGGGAGGGGGCCCAAGTTTTTGAAGGAAAAACATCGCTCGCATCGATGGCTAGAAAACTTGAAGATCTGGTTGCATGGCTCTTTAAAGAAAATGATTTTCCCGATGGCGCCTTCCTTTTAACCGGTACGGGTGTTGTTCCTCCTGATCAATTTACTCTGCATTCTGGTGATGTCATCAGAATTGAAATTGCAGGAATTGGCATGCTCGAAAATACCGTGGAGTAACTTTTGTAGTTTTATTCTTTTGATATTGGCCGCACCTCATGATGGAATGAACTTGCGTTGGTTATTCCATTATGTCGTCGGAAGGCTTTATATTATGCAATTTATTTACTTCACGAAAACACTCAAAGAATTAGCCCTCCCTGCGTTGGTTGAATTTTGCAAAGAAACAGGCGTGGATGGTTTGGATCTTGCAATCCGACCTGGGTATCCGATCGAGCCTACCAATGCTCTTGTAGAATTGCCCAAATTTGCTGCAATCATGAAGCAAAACAAATTAGATATTCCCTTAGTTAGTGCGCCTACTTCGTTGATTGATGCTGAAAGTAAGGAAGCAAAGAATCTTTTCGAAGCTTGTGCTCTTGCAGGTGTGCCAATGATTAAAATCGGGTACTTCACATATAAAGGAAACTTTAACGAAGATCTGCAGGGCGCCCGCAAAAAACTCCAGGGGTTTTCGAAACTTGCGCAGGCAACAAAAGTTAAGGCCGTTTACCACACTCATTCAGGCGCTAATATTGGAAATAATGCGGTTTCACTTAAAGAATTGTTAAACGATTTTGATCCTCATCATATTGGTGCTTTTGCGGATACCGGGCATTTGGCTGTCAATGGTGGGCCCATAAAAATGGAACTCGAGATCTTGCGTCCATGGCTGTCCACTATCGCAATTAAAGATATTTTATGGGAACAATCTGAAGTAGATTGGGCTTTCAAGGTTGTTCCTGCAAGTTTGGGGATTGTGCGCTGGAATGATGTTTCTAAGGGCATTAAAGAGGTGAAATTTCAAGGAACCATTGTTTTGCATGGTGAATATGATGCCTCTGGCATTCCCAATCGGAAAGAACTTGCGAAGAATGAATTAGCATTTCTCAAGAAGCAATTCGCATAATTTGAATGTGACTTAAAACGCTTGAAAATAAATAGGTTTCAAAAACGAAGGCGACAATGGTTAAATGATAGTTCCATCCGGAATGATGCTGCCTCTTGGAACGCAAATGATCCCATCTCGAATGACAAAGTTATTCCCCTCATCATGCTGGATTTTTTTTGCGTTAACAAGCCTTACATTCCGGCCCACTCTGCAATCTTTGTCTAATATTGCGCATTGAATCACTGAGTTATCACCAACATTAAGATTGGGTATTCCCTTGGAGAGGTTGTCGGCCCTTTCTTTGTCTGTTTCAAAACGATCTGCACCAATTATCACGCATTCTTTAAGAGTGACATTTTTGCCTATTCTGCTGCGTACCCCAATAACACAGTTATTAAGGTTTGAACCTTCTTCGATCACGCAACCATCGCTAACAAGGGTGTTGGATAGATTGGCTCCGTGAAATCTGGATGCAGGAAGGAATCGCATTCTGGTGTAAATAACACCATTTGGGCTGTGGAAATCGAACGGAGGGTTTTGAGTTGCAAGGGCGAGATTTGCTTCATGATAAGCTTTGATGGTGCCAAGGTCTTCCCAGTAGCCATCAAAAAGAAACGCCTTTACATTGTAGTTTTTGATACTTCTGGGGAATATCTCTTTCCCGAAATCGGTGGCGAGTGGGCGCGAATTTAATAAGTCTAGCAGGGCTTTGCGATTGAACAAGTAGATGCCCATACTAGCAAGATAGGGGCGGTTTTTTGCATTTATTCCACTTCTTGAGAGCCAATCCGAGGAAACTGCATAGGGTTCTATTTCCTCGATAGTTTTTGGCTTTTCAATAAAGGCGTGAACTTTCGATGTTTCGTCAACCTGTACAATTCCAAAGCCTGAAACCTGCTCTTGCGATACGGGAAGCACTGCGATGGTCACATCAGCTTTTGTTTCCTGATGGAAGTTGTGCAGTTCACGAAAATCCATCCGGTAAAGCTGATCCCCTGAAAGAATCATCACTTCTTTTGCCTGATCTTCAACAACATATCGGATTTGCTGCCTGACCGCGTCTGCCGTTCCCTGATACCAATTTTGGCCCTCATTGGTTTGCTGGGCTGCTAGAACCTCTACAAACCCCTTCCCGAATGGGTCGAACTTGTAACTATTTGCAATATGCCTGTGGAGGCTAACACTGAGAAATTGAGTCAAAACATAAATACGGTTAAAACCGCTGTTGATACAGTTGCTGATCGGAATATCGATTAATCGATATTTTCCGCCGATTGGCACTGCTGGTTTGCTGCGTAGTTGGGTAAGGGGGTACAAGCGAGTTCCACGGCCACCACCTAAAATCAAGCTAATCACATCTTTCATAATCGCTTCCTGCAACAAAGTTCGATCTAAATAATAAACCTTATTTTAAAACAATCGTCATTCGAGTGAAACAAATAAACAGCTTAGCTGCTTGTTTCTCTGGCTCTGCTCCACCACCGAGATATCTGGACCGCAAGATTTTCAGCGTTTTCAACACAGTCGTTAATGGAAATGCCTTTATAAGCGTTGCCCGTCAAATACAAACCTGGATGATTTACAAGTGACTCCTCTATTTTCTTTACTTTTTCTAAATGGTTTACCATGTATTGAGGAATGGCATTTTTCCAACGAATCACCTTTATAAAATAGGGTGGGGCTTGGATTTGCATGGATGATTGTAATTCCCGGTAGACGATTTTTGAAATTGAGTCATCGTCAAGATCTACCATTTCAGGCCTGAATGCCCCGCCACACATTGCCCTTAATAGCACTGTTCCTGCGGGGGCTCGCCCACGGTAAATTGAAGAACACCATTGAACGCCCAGAATGGGTCGGTTTTCAGAACTGGGGATTAAGTATCCGAATCCTTCAATTGAAATCGGAACATCGCCACTGCGAAAACCCATCACCACTACCGCAAGGCTGTTGTAAGGAATGGATGCTATTTTAGCTGCAAGTATTTCATCAAGGCTTTTAAGTATTGCGGCTTGGGAGAATGCAGGGCAGGAAAGGACGGCTATATCAAACGATTCGGATTCACCGTTGCTGCCTTCAATGATCCATTTTTTTGACTCTTTGTTAAGAATCAAATTAGAGGCTTTGAACTGCCTTATGTTTGATTTTCCACATTTCTCTGCTAGTGCATCGGTAAGCGTTCCCAACCCTTGATTAAAAGACCAGAGTTGGCCTGAGGATCTAGTTCCTTCAGTAATGTTGATTTGCCTGGCTTTGCGCACGACTTTAAGCCCCTTGCTGATACTGCCGTAATTTGTTTCCATTGCTGCAAGCCTAGGGAAGCCCCCTTGATAACTAATAAGCCTGGCATCTCCGGCGAATATTCCTGATACAAAAGGATCAACGAGCTTTTCTGCGATTTCGGTGCCTACTCTTCTTTGGGCAAATGCAAAAATGGATTCATCGGAAAGGTTGGGATTCTTGCTTTGAAACCGCTCCAGAGCAAGGGATAATTTTGCTCGCCAAGAAAGAACATCAGTTGTTAAAACCCCTAGAAAAGAAGAGGGCAGAATACACAGTTTTCCCCCCAAGAAGAGAAAGCGTTTTTTCGCAGCGACCTCGTTGGCAGGTGCTAATTGCTCAGCAAGCCCCAACTCTTTGCTAAGATTAAGCGTGGAAGGGTTACTGTCGAGAAACCCATTAGGCCCTGATTCGTAAAGAAATCCTTGATCCTTTATTGAACCTATCTTCCCGCCGATACTCTTTTCGCTCTCTAAAATTTGTACATCTGCATCAGCTAAGTACTGCTTTAACCTGTAGGCTAAAGTTAGTCCCGAGATCCCACCACCTATGATTGCTATTCTTGGCATAAGTTAATTTTAATGTACTTTGAAGTTTTGCTGGAACACATTTAATTATCGCCTAGAGAAAAGAATATCATCTTCCCCGGGGGTCACTACCTCAGAAATTCTGGTCTCGCTAGGCGTTTCGATCACTGTATCTAGGGTCTCATCAGGTGGCGCCAAAACAGCAGCATTTGTTTCACTTTTGATAATGTTGGTTGTTTCTTGCTCGGCTAAGGGTTTTAAGCCAAGAGGTTGTGTTTGTGAAGGCCTGTTTTTTACGGGGACTGGTTTTCGAACTGGAAAAGCCTTTCGCGTTTTCATTTCTGCGCCAAAGCGTGTCACAATATAACTGCGACCCCGGCTATCCATTTCAAGTTCGAGCAAACCGTTTTTTGCCGCATCTTCCAACAATTCGCTGAAGGTTCGGTAGCCATGGTATGTTTCATTGAACGATGGCTTCTTACGCTTCATCGTATCTTTGACCATCGATGACCATATTATTTCTTTATTTTCTCTGCGAACTGCAAGCAAAGAATCAAGAAGCAGCTTAAAGGCTTTTCGCTTGGTATCGGGAACGGATGACTCGAATTCTGGCAAACCACCATGCTTGTGCTCGAGATCTTCGTAATAAATGAATTCGTCACAGTTATCTCTTAAAAGCTCGGAGGTTGATTCTTGCATTCCGAGGCCGATGACATGCTTGCCCAATTCTTTCAGTTTGGATACAAGAGGTGAAAAATCACTGTCCCCAGAAATCACGACAAAGGTGTCGATATGCTCTTTGGAATACGCCATATCCATAGCATCTACGCAAAGTCTGATATCAGCGGAATTTTTGCCGGTTTGGCTTCTTCGGGGGATTTCAGTCAGCTCAATTGCAGCTTCATGAAGCATCGCAGAATAGGCACTGAATCTGTTCCAATCAGCATAAGCTTTTTTGAAAACAATCTTTCCTTTTTCAACGAGTCGTTCAAACACTCTGGTGATGTCAAACTTTTCGCGCCGGTTTTGAAACCCTAATGCTAGGTTTTCAAAATCGACAAAAACTGCAAGAGACCGTTCTCCATCTTGAGCCACGGATGATCTCCTCTGAAAAATAAAAATAAGACTATTTTAAAACAAGCCTTCATTATTGATAATACCCATTAATGGTACAGCAATAAAGAGCTTATGTAAGAAAAAATGATGAGGAAAGGGGCCAAACTGCGGTGGATAAATTTATAATAATGAGAGGTTTTAGGGCTTGGGGCGAACCACTCGAGGTTGCCCTTGTTGAGCGATTGGCTCTTGGACTAATTTCCAACCTTGAGGCGCCCGAGGGGGATCAAATTCGCTTCTTTCAAGTTTGACATTCATTTCCATTTTTGGAATGTCCCAAGTAACTTCACTGCCATTGGGTTGCTCAAACCATAATTGCCTGGGCATGAAGTTAGAACGATTAAAAACAATTCTTGCACGCTGAAAGTCTGCTTTATCTGCAGGAAACCGTGGGCTTATATCCATGTAGATATACCATTGGTCTTCCTTGCTAAGCCTTATATCGTACCTGCGAAGTGCTTCTTCAGCCTTCATGCCAAACAATAAGGACATGAAACTATCTTCTGCAACCTGACCTTGCTTGGGTTTGGGCATTTCAAAGGCCCTTATTTCTTTTGCTTCAAACAAAACTTGGTAAAGATAGTTGCCTGTGCACAGAAACTTTTTGTCCAAATCGGCTTTGCCCTCTCTGCGCAATTCCAAACTTGCCAAATTCACGGTGCTTGTGCCGGAGCCAAGTTTCATGTATTTTGCAACGCCAATCGAAGAAGAGGTTGTTTCAAAGGTTTTATCTTTTTCAATTAGCTTGATGGTCGCTGCAAGAGTTTGAACCTTAAGCATTTCTTGTTCCCACCGATTAAGATATTGCTGCAGTTGTGCCGCAGACGGAACCTGATTAGCGACTGCGGGGGCATTAGTTTGGGCGAAAGAATTGCCCAAGCAAAGAAATAAAGCGATCAAAGAAAAAATAAACCTAGCCATAAGAATTCTCCTAATCAAGCAGCATAAAAAAAGCCGGTCACTGCTCATTAAAAGAATTTATAACATGGTTCAAAGCTGGAATAAAAGGCCAGTACGCAGGATAAGTATACATTTGGCCACTAGATAGCTTGCTAACCTAGGTTTATGTAGACCGTTTTGACTTCCGTATAGAGGCTTAAAGCATATTCCCCGAGTTCTCTTCCAATTCCGCTCATTTTGAACCCGCCAAACGGGGCTGCAGCATCAAATACATCGTAGCAATTCACCCAGACCGTGCCGGCCTTTAAGCTATTTGCAATGCGATGTGCCTTAGTTATATCTTTGGTCCAAATAGCTGCTGCCAGCCCGTAAAAGGTTTTATTGCCTCGCTGTACGACTTCATCGACATCTTTAAACTTGAGAATATTCATCACCGGGCCAAAAATTTCTTCCCGTGCAATTCGCATGTTGTCTTTGACACCATCGAAAATGGTTGGTTGGATAAAGTAGCCTTTGTTTCCTACTCTTTTGCCACCACTTAATAGATTTGCACCTTCAGAAACCCCGATATCGATGTATCCCATGATGCGATCGCATTGCTCCTGTGAAATTTGGGGACCTTGGGTGGTAGCCATGTCAAATGGATCGCCAATGCGTTGTTTTTTTGCCCTCGCAACTAATTTTTCAACAAACGCATCATGGATCTTTTCCTCCACGAAAAGCCTGCTACCCGCACAGCAACATTGCCCTTGGTTGAAAAACAAACCAAAATAGGCTCCCTCTACCGCGGCATCCAGATCAGCATCCGCAAAAACCACATTCGGGCTTTTACCACCCAACTCAAGGCTGACCCTTTTTAGGTTGCTCTTGGCTGCTGCCTGCATGACCAGTTGGCCCGTACTGCCTTCGCCTGTAAACGCAACTTTATCAATATCCATATGCGAGGTGATTGCGGCCCCCGCGGTGGGCCCAAATCCTGGCAATACATTAATAACCCCATCGGGGATATCTGCTTCTTGGGCAAGTTCTGCCATTCGCAAAGCGGTGAGAGGTGTTTGCTCTGCAGGTTTCAAAATAATCGTGCAACCGGTTGCAAGGGCGGGGCCCCATTTCCAAGCCAACATGAGCAATGGAAAATTCCAAGGAATGATCTGCCCTACAACGCCCACGGGTTCATGTTTCGTGTAACAGAAAAATTCGCCTTCTACTGGGATCGTTTTACCATGGGTTTTATCGCACCAACCAGCGTAATAGCGTAAAGCCTTGATGGCGAGGGGAAGATCGGCATTGAGGGAATCACGCAGGGGTTTGCCGTTGTCAAGTGATTCGAGTGCAGCCAGTTCTGAGAGATTTTTTTCTGTAAGATCTGCGAGCTTGTTAATTCTTCGGCCCCGCTCTGCAGCACTCATTTTCTTCCAAGGCCCGGATTCAAATGCTTTTCTTGCTGCTTTTACTGCAAGATCCACATCTGCAGAGTCAGCTTCCGCCACTTGGCAGATTTCCTGACCCGTTGAGGGGTTCAAGGTTGCAAAGGTTTTGCCCGAAACACTGTTGACCCATTTCCCATTGATGAACAATTTTTGATTCGAAACTTTGGGAGCCTTAATGATTTTGGGTTTGGATGACATTGATTGATTCTCCTTGAGAGATAGTTACTGCATGATAATTTGACATCTTAAGGTAGGCAAAGTCAACAAGGGAGTATTTATTTTCCTTGAAGCCCAGTCTTCAAGAAATTTACAAATGCGGAAACATCGTTGATCTTCCCCTCGTCATACCTTGCGACTTCAATGAAGCCGTTGGCATCAGGTTTGACCACAACATAAAGTGGGAGTTGCTCGGTGTTGAATTTTAGCTTTTGGAAGTCGAGATTTTTATAGGCATCGGCCCGTTGTTTGGTGGCGCTGCCCTGAAAAGAAGATCGTTCGTCAGCAGAGTAAAGTTTGTCGGGGACACGATCAGTGTAAAGTTGCACCAGAACAAACTTTTTGAGAAGATCTCGAACATCTTTCATGGGAAAAACATTGGCCTCATTGATTTTGCAATTGGTACATGTCACTCCGGTGAAATCGATAAAAACCATTTTGTTTTGTTTCTTAGCCTCTTCGAGGCCAAGATTTAAATCTCCGAGAAAAGGTAAATCTTCGTTTTCCTCGGGAAGTAGGAAGGAATCCACCCAAGCGAAAATCATTCCAGAGGGCCGCAAGCGAGATCCATCTTCTTTTAACTTCAATAACGCAGGTGTCAGATACAATCCAAATGCTAAGAACAGACAGCCTAGTACAACTCCGGGAACGCTCGTATGCTCGGAGGGCATATCGTGTGGCAGTTGTAAAAATCCGAGAAGGTAAAGCCCGCAGCAAAGAGCAAGTATAACAGTAATTGCCATCGAAAAATCATAGGTGAAAATTAGAGGTTCAGGAAATAAAACAAGTTCTCCTGCCCTGAAAAACTTGATTGCAGCGGCTAATTCTAGAAAGCCCATTACCACCTTGACGCTGTTAAGCCAATTGCCACTCTTAGGAAGCTTCTTCAGCATTCCAGGAAACAACGCAAGCAGAAAAAATGGTGATGCAAAAGTTATAGAGAAAGCGAACCCACCAATCAGGCGGTGCAAGAAAGTAAGATTTGATCCAGAAGCAGTGCCACCAAAACCACCAAGAAATGGGGCAACACAAGCAAAGCTGACAATGGTGAAAGTAAGCGCCATGAAGATGGTTCCAACCATTCCGCCTTGTCCTTGTTTGGAACTGGTAAAGTGGGCCAACCCGCTGGGGAGTTCGATTTCGTACATGCCAAGCAAGCTTAATGAAAAGAAAACGAACAGTCCGCCCAAGCCAAAGTTCATGGCGGGGTGAACGCTGAGTAATCGAAAGAATGATAGCAATGCCACTGCCGCTATGGTTAGCACAATCACGATAGTGAGGCTATAAACCACAGCCATTGCGACCGGCCTATGATTAGTTTTTTCTGATTGCTTGAGGAAATAACTTACCGTGATTGGGATCATGGGGAAAACGCAGGGAGTTACGAGAGATATAGCCCCCCAGAACATGCCCTGAAGCGCAAACGCCCATAGTCCGTCAGTTGCAGTTGTAGTGTTATCTGGCTTGGATTGTTGCTTATTTGGGTTGGGATTGCCGCTTTTTGGGTCGAATAATAACCTAGGCGATTCTTCTTTGATGGTCAGTTTTTGTTTTAGTTCTTGAGAAGCTTCGAGTGGGGCAGCTTTTGATACTAAGACAGGAATGCTGAATAAGTGTTCGCCCCAAATACATTTTGAATCGCAAACTTGCAACTTGATGGAAAAGTTGAGTACATGTTTACCTATCTTGGCATCTGGCTGAATGTAGATTTCTTGGGTCCACGAGAAAGGCTTTTCAAATTCAAGAAAATAGCCAAGTGATCCTTCTTCTTTCCATTCGGGTTCGGATTCTTTAAGAGGATGGATGGGGGAAAATACTGGGTTGTTTTTGAAGGTGAGTTTTGAAAGGCCATTCTCATCTTGGTTTGCGGTTCTTTGGGTTATAGGGTAGGTGTGAAATCCTGATTTTGGAATTCCTTGAATTCGAAGAAGGAGAACTTCGCCCCTGCGGACGGATATTTCCTTTGGTTCATCGAAATTCGAATCAGAAAAAGGATCAACTGCCCCAAGTGTTGCAACGAAATCAATGCGCAAGGCCGTAGCAGGTGGGCTGATTTTCTCGGGGGTTTGCGCTTGGGCAAATAGAGTCGAGCTCAGAATGAGTGCAGTGATTATAAAAAATGATCTCAATTGCATCATGAATAATCGTTTTGGTTAAATAATGGTTGTAAAATTATGTGGCTTAACTGTCGTACTTAATTACCTTGGTACGATATCAACTCCGGTAATTTTAAGAGTACTAACAGCTTTTGTTTTAATATCCACCACTTGAATGCGGTGTGCGTTAGTGTCTGCGATATAGATCATCCCCCCCGAGATATTAATACCAGCTGGCTCATTGAACATGGGGCCACCCATCCAGCCATCTTTGGTGCTCGAAAGATAATTTTTGCATTCCCGAGTTTTGGGATCAAGAGTTTTGATTTTGCTGTTGTAGGTGTCTGCAATATAAATCAGCCCATCATGCCAGGCAACTCCCAAAGCATGCTGGATTCGCACTTCATCGCCAACGCCGTCAATGTCACCGAAATCAAAAAGGCCAAGTCCAACAATAGTTTTAACATTGCCTTTACCATCTAGGGGAAGAGAGCGAATGGCACTGATTTCGCTATCAGCAACATAAAGATTTGTGCCATCGGTTGTTAAGCCACTGGGTTGGGCAAAACTGGAGGATGCAAGTGGGGCATCACGCAAGGTTTCTCTGCCATTGCCTGCGTAAGGGAGGAGTTTTTTGAATTTCAAATCGAGTGTCCAGATTTGATGATGTCCCGCCAAAGCGATAAAGAGAGTGTCGCCTTTACGGAGTAAATCCCATGGGCTGTTAAGGCCAACTAAAGTGGCAATACCTCCAGAATCACGGTCATGGCCTTGTTTGCCTGTTCCAGCAGCGGTGGAAACCGTTTGTTTTTTTAGATCTATTTTTCTGACTAGGTGATTCTTTCTGTCTGCGAGATAAAGATCATCTCCCATTAGAGCCATCCCTTGAGGATCATCAAACATGGCTTCAGAATAAGATCCATTTTTGAAACCAGGTTTACCACCTTGGCCAATGGTTGCAAGTGCCTTGCCTGTTAGGTCGGTAATAATGACTCTGTGATTCGTGCTGTCAGCGATGAAAATGCGATTGGATTCAGCATCTGCCAACACTTTTCCCGGGAAGTAAAGGGGGAAAGTGGCTTTTTCTACTGACTGCCCAAAGTCGATTGGTTTTTCATTTAGGGTTTTGTTTTCTCTGCCTGATTTTACAAGCTTTGCAATTGCCAAGTCTACTGCATCATGCAAGCCTTCACCTGCACCCTTTGCAACAAAGTTTCCCTCGGAATCTAAAAGAACTAAAGTGGGCCAAGAATTTACGCCGTAAGTCCGCCATATTTTCATGTTGGCATCATTGACTACTGGATGCTTGATTTCGTAGCGGGAAATTGCCTTACGGATGCTTTCTGTTTCTTTCTCGTTTTCAAACTTTGCAGAGTGAACACCGATAACCACAAGTTCATTGGCGTATTTTTTCTCAAGCTTTGCGAGGTCAGGAAGGGTGTGGATGCAGTTGATGCAGCAAAGCGTCCAGAAGTCCAAAAGTACAATTTTTCCTTTCAGATCTTTGATGCTGATGGGTTTTGCAGTGTTTAGCCAAGCAACGCCGCCTTCAAATTCGGGGGCCGCAACCTTTTCAGCCTTTTCTTTTTCTTGTGCGGTTTTTTTTTCAGCAGGAACCTGAGCCAAAGCCTGAGTATTTCCGGGAATGTAAAAATATTTGCCGAGCAATGCCAATCCCACCATAGTTGCAATTGGCACTAGGTAAGAAAACCATTTTGGATGAGACTTTTTAGGAGTTAAATCGAGATTGGAATTTTCAGCTGGAATGGGTTCAGATTTCATGATCATCCTTCATACTTCGAATAAAAGGTTTAACAAGAAGCAGATTTAAACAATAGTCTTTACTACTAACTATATTTTTAACAGGCGGGACTCAAAACTGGAACTCTTTTTTTGTTTATCTTTTGTCATCATGCACAGAAAATCTATTTTTGCCAAGAGATTATTTTCAACATTTTAAATTCTGTAAATAAATATTCAGGCTTAAAGATAAGTGGTTCAAACTACTCTTGATAAATTCCAAAACTTCTTTGTTGATTTCTACATTGGAAAGGATAAACATCTTTAAGTCTATGATGCCGTATGTATGTGTCTAACACTTGCATTTCATCCTGTATGATGATTACTTGTTGTTTAATCAAGTGTTTATTGGAAGCGAGGAACGAAACATGGGTGTTTTGCCTGATTGGATGATCAAGGAAAATATTAAGATCGAGCCTTTTGAAGAATGCTCAGGCCGTAAAGGTGTTATTTCTTATGGCGTGACCAGTTACGGTTATGATGTTCGAGTTGATAGGCATTTTAAGGTTTTTACCAATGCCCGTTGTACGGTGGTTGATCCTAAGAATTTCGACCCAGCATCGTTTGTTGATATCGAAGGCGATTATTGCCTAATTCCCCCTAATAGTTTTGCCCTAGCGGAAACAGTTGAATACCTTGAAATTCCTAGGGATATTATTGCTGTTTGTGTTGGCAAAAGTACTTATGCACGCTGCGGAATTATTGTGAATGTTACTCCATTGGAACCCGAATGGCGTGGCAGGGTTACCATAGAAATCAGCAATACTACGCCACTTCCTGCTAAAATATATGCAAATGAAGGCATTGCCCAGATTTTGTTTTTTAAAGGTAGTGCGATGTGCAAAACAAGTTATGCAGATAAAAAAGGGAAGTACCAAGATCAGAAAGGTCTGACACTTCCATTTGTTCTTGGGTCGCAACCCCCGCAATAATAATGGTTTCGGAACAATCGTTTTTTTTATTGAATTTTATTGTGTACAAATGATGAATCGTCATTACTATACACTCCTTAGTTTTAGATAAGTAGCAGGTTCTTCCCGTCGAACAGTCGTGTTACTATGGATGGTGGCGACCCCCTGCGTAAAAATGAAAGATCAGGATATCTATGCGGATAAATCGTAACTTCACGGTTGAGGGTATGGATCCCTTTTCCTCTGTAAAATTTGTGCCACGAACTTCAAAGATAGTGAACCCAGATGGCAAAGCTGTCTTTGAAATGAAGGATGTAATGGTGCCTGAGAAATGGTCTCAGGTTGCTACAGATATTTTGGCGCAAAAATATTTTCGCAAGGCTGGCTTGCCCCGTAATTCAACCAAGGTTCATGAAGAAGGTATCCCTGAATTCTTGCAACGCACTGTGCCCGTTGATGGTGATGCTCGCGACCTTTACGAAACAGATAGCAGACAGGTATTCCGAAGATTGGCCGGCTGTTGGGCTTATTGGGGTTGGAAGGGTGGTTATTTTTCCACCCCCCAAGATGCCCAAAGCTTCCATGATGAAATCTGCTTCATGCTTGCCAATCAAATGGCTGCACCTAACTCTCCACAATGGTTTAATACTGGTTTACATTGGGCCTATGGCATCGATGGCCCAGCCCAAGGCCATTATCGCGTAGATCCTGCTACAGGAAACATGGTTCGTTCTACCTCTGCTTACGAATATCCTGCCCCACATGCTTGTTTCATTCAATCGATCGAAGATGACCTCGTCAACGAGGGGGGCATCATGGATCTTTGGGTTCGTGAAGCTAGAATCTTCAAATATGGTTCGGGTACTGGTAGCAACTTTTCCAACCTTCGAGGCGAAGCCGAACCTCTTTCCGGCGGTGGTCGCTCTAGCGGGTTGATGAGCTTTCTAAGAATTGGTGATCGTGCAGCAGGAGCAATAAAATCCGGTGGTACCACTCGCCGAGCTGCCAAGATGGTTGTTCTAGACCTAGATCATCCCGATATTCAGGATTTTATCAATTGGAAAGTTGTCGAAGAGCAAAAAGTAGCATCGTTGGTGGTGGGCTCAAAGTTGCTATCGCGTGAATTGAATGCGATCATCAAAGCTTGCCATGCTTGGCCTAAGTTGGCCGAGCGGTTTGATGTCAAGAAGAACCAAACCTTGCGAAAAGCCGTGTTAAACGCAACCAAGTTTTTGATTCCAGCAAACTACATCGAGCGATCGGTTCAATTGGCCAAACTTGGTGCCTCTGCCATTGCCTTTGATGAATATGACACCGATTGGAATTCAAAAGCATACGCAACGGTGTCAGGCCAGAATAGCAATAATTCGGTTCGCATTGATAACAAGTTTATGCAAGCGGTTATTAACGATGGCGATTGGAACCTTTATTTCCGTACGGAAAAAGAAAAAGCCCTCAAGGCAGGTCGTGAGCCCAAGCCTTGCGAAACCCTCAAGGCTGTAGATCTTTATGATCAAATTTGTAACGCTGCGTGGATGTGTGCAGATCCAGGCATTCAATTTGATACCACGATTAATGAATGGCATACTTGCCCTGCAGATGGTCGCATTAATGCTTCCAATCCTTGCAGCGAGTATATGTTTCTTGATGATACTGCTTGTAATCTTGCATCATTAAACATGATCAAGTTTTATGATGCATCAACAGGTATGTTTGATGTCGAATCTTACAGGCATGGTTGTTATCTCTGGACATTGGTCCTCGAAATCTCTGTTTACATGGCTCAGTTCCCCAGTATACCTGTGGCACAAAAATCCTACGACTTTCGTACTTTGGGGTTGGGGTATGCAAACCTTGGCACCCTTCTGATGGTTCAAGGCATCCCCTATGATTCGCCTGAAGGTCGTGCATGGTGTGGCGCTTTATCTGCAATCTTGCATAACGCTTCTTATGTAATGTCTGCCCGCATGGCAGGTGAAGTTGGGGCGTTTTCAAGATACGAAGCTAACAAACAGGCGATGCTTCGTGTGATTCGAAATCACCGTAGAGCAGCGTATAAAACTAGTGCGTCCGATTATGAAGGGCTTACTATCACCCCAGTTGAAATTGATCCTTCAAAGTGCCCGAGTTATCTTCTCGATGCTGCCAGAAATGAAGCCGACTTGATGCTTTCGCTTGGTGAAAAACATGGGTTTCGGAATGCTCAGGTAACTTGTATTGCACCCACCGGAACCATTGGCTTGGTGATGGATTGTGATACTACCGGGGTCGAACCTGACTTTTCATTGGTTAAGTTCAAGAAGTTGGCAGGTGGTGGTTACTTTAAAATCATCAACTCATCGATGCCACCTTCTTTGCAAAGGCTGGGTTATAATCAGCCCCAAATTGATGATATCGTTCGTTATTGTAAGGGTGCTGGAACTCTTAAAGGCTGCCCTCATATTAATGCGGTGTCTTTGGCTGCTAAGGGTTTCACCCCCGAGCTTATTCAAAAAATTGAAACCCAACTGCCTTCGGTGTTTGAACTTGGCTTTGCTTTCAACCGCTGGAGCCTTGGAGATGAAGCCTTGGAGAAAGCCCTTGGTATTCCCAAGGAGCGAATCGAGGCCCCAACTTTTGATCTGTTGAATGCTTTAGGCTTTAGCAAACATCAAATTCAAGAAGCCAGTGAGTTTGTTTGTGGAACCATGACGATTGAAGGTGCCCCGCATCTTCGTGAAGAGCATTATGCGGTGTTTGATTGTGCCAACCGTTGTGGCAAGATTGGCAAACGCTTTCTTTCTGCAGAAGCACACATATTCATGATGGCTGCAGCCCAGCCTTTTGTTTCAGGTGCAATCTCCAAAACCATTAATATGCCGCATTCTGCAACTTTCGAAGATGTTAAGAATGCTTATATGATGAGCTGGAAACTGATGATTAAGGCCAATGCGCTTTATCGCGATGGATCTAAACTTAGCCAACCTTTGAATAGTGTTGCTGATGCAGAGGATATCAGTGTTGATCCCTCAGCAGATGAAGTAAAATCAGCAGAGAATCCCAATTCCGCAGTACGATTGGCCCAAAAGGTCGTTTATCGATACATTGCGAATCGTAGGCGATTGCCCGATCGCAGGGCAGGCTATACCCAAAAAGCAAGAATTGGAAATCATAAGATTTATGTTCGCACGGGTGAGTACGATGATAATTCCCTCGGAGAAATATTTATCGATATGCATAAGGAAGGCGCAGCGTTTCGTAGCATGACCAATTGCTTTGCAATTGCTGTATCCCTTGGTTTGCAACATGGCGTTCCCCTTGAAGAATATGTTGACGCCTTTGTGTTTACCCGTTTTGAGCCTAATGGCCCAGTTCAAGGTAACCCTCATATTAAGATGACTACTTCTGTAATTGACTATATTTTTAGGGAATTGGCTATTACTTACCTTGGTCGTCATGATCTGGCGCATGTCCAACCTGAAGATCTTCGAGCGGATGCGATTGATCGTGCCCCTGCGACACCGGATTATGAAGCCGATCTTTCTGATGAAGAAGCGGATGAAAGGGATGAAAAGTCTGTTGCTAGGCAAAAAGCCTTCTTTATTCCCCGAACGGAAAATTTGAGGCCTATGAAGGGGGATAGTGATCAGCGTTATTCCTCCACCAATGGCAACCACTCTGCTGCATCGCAAGAAGATGCGCACTCTGTTTCGCTTGCTTCTAAGCCCGATGATCGAATTCGAGTTGCAAGGCTTAAAGGGTATGAAGGCGACCCCTGTAATGAATGTGGCCAACTTACCTTGATACGCAGCGGTGCTTGTTGCAAATGCGATACCTGTGGTGGCACCACTGGTTGCGGCTAATTTTATTAGATGCCAAATAATAGCAGACCACGAGAAATCTTGGTCTGCTTTTTTCTTTATTGCGACTTCTTGTTGTTTGATGACTACCATGATTCTGGTGAAAGGCAAAAGGGCTTTAATTAAAGGAATACTATGGTTTATCTTTCGAAAATTTACACTAGGGTTGGAGATAAAGGCCATACGGCCCTTGGTACGGGGGTTATGGTTTCCAAGGATCACCCCAGAATCGAAGCGTATGGCACAGTGGATGAGTTTAATTCTAATTTAGGCATGCTCGCATACCATTTGCCCCAAGGGCCAGACTTGGATTTTGTACGAGGTATTCAAAATGATCTTTTTGACCTTGGAGCAGATTTGTGTGTGCCATCAGCAGATGGTTCGCCAGATAATCGGCTGAGGATTCTCCCGGGGCAATGGGAGCGGCTTGAAAAAAAGATCGATGAATGGAATGAAAAGCTTTCACCATTAAACAGTTTTATATTGCCCGGGGGGTCTGTTGTTTCCAGCTGGCTTCATATTTGCAGAACCGTTTGCAGACGATCCGAAAGGTTGGTAGTTCATCTTTCAAGCTTGGAATCTGTTAATGAACATGCAATTATTTATCTTAATAGGCTTTCAGACCTTCTCTTTGTGATGGCTAGAGTCTACAACAACAATGGGGCTAACGATGTGCTTTGGGCCCCAGGTAAATCGCAAACGAAGTAAACTCAAACTATTTTAAGGTTAAAATGGCCCATTTTATTCTAAGTGCTTTTGCAGATGAGATTTCTCCAGATCCTATTGAACAAATCAATGTTCTTGAAGCCAGCAAGGTTAAGTTCATTGAATTTCGTTCGATTCACAAAACGAATGTTTTGGATTTGACTGATTTACAAATTGCTGACTTTAAGAAATTGCTTGACCAACATGGCTTTGGCCTTAGCGCCATTGGTTCCCCTATTGGGAAAATTAAAGCCGATCAACCATTCGAACCTCACTTAGTTCGCTTTCAGCGGGCGATCCATCTTTGTGGCGTTTTTGGCATCAAGAACATCCGCATTTTTAGCTATTACCTTCCCGAGGGGGATCAATGGCCTAAATGGAAAGATGAAGTCTTTCGCAGAATGGAAAAGAAAATTGAACTTGCCCGAAGTGCCGGGGTGGTTTTGCTTCACGAAAATGAGCATGGAATTTATGGCGATTCTCCAGACAGGGTTCATGAGCTGCTTTCAAGGTTTTCTTGCGAGCATTTTCATGCTGCTTTTGATCCTGCAAACTATGTCTTTTGTGGTTATGACCCTTGGGAAGGTTGGCTTAAAGCCCGTGATTACACCACCCACTTCCATGTCAAAGATTGGGTTGCAAACGAAAAACATGGCTGCCTAGCGGGTACGGGTGGCGGCATGATCCCCAAGATTATTGCGGATGTTCAAGCGCGTGGCTATACGGGGTTTGCGACCTTGGAACCTCATCTTCTTGGTGGCGGGCCCACCGGAGGTAATACCGGGCCTGAATTATTCCCGAAGGCGATTGAAGCTTTCAGGGATATTGTTGCTAAAGTTGGGGCGACCCACGCTTGATTTCTTTTCTAAAGAATCGAGGTTTTGCAAATGACCCTGATTCACCTCCGTGTTAGCGATGCTGAGACTCAAAAACCTGTTCCCGTTCGCATCCGAGTTGCTGACCTTCTGGGAAATTCTTTTCATCCCCTTGGAAGGCAGCAACTGTTTTTAACCTACCCTCATATGGCGGTTGGCGGGCAGATTGCTTGTGAAAACAAAAAATATTATTACATCGATGGGGCTTGCGAAATCGATCTGAACCCCGGTGTTTACAACATCGAAATAACTAAAGGCGAGCGATTTCATAGCGTTTCTAAAAAAATTGAAATTAAGCAAGGGCAGGCAGCCTTACGGTTAATCATTGAAAGAAAATCAAATTCTCCATGGGCGGATTGGATTAGTGGTGATGCGCGCTGTCATGATCTTTCTTTGCCAGCAGCGGTGCTGGAAGGCTCATCTGAAGGCTTAGATCTGGTGCACTTGCTTGCTTGCGAAAATCTTGTTCCGGGAACGGGCATAGCTGAGGTCTCTAGGATTCTTGACTTTTCAGGGCAAGAAATTGCCTTTGAAAAATTTGGCTGCAGTCTTTTTGTAAACACCCTTAATCATCATCCCTTTTTGGGAACCATTGGTATTATTCATTCCCACCGGCCTGTTTTTCCTCTAGTTTCTTCTTCCTCCGAATCACCAGAGATTTGGTCTGTTGTTGATTGGTGCAGGCAAGGGCATCGTAAAAATGGGCTCATCACTTGGGTTTTCGATGCTGCCAACAAGTATCAGGGTGAAGCCCTTGCAGCTTTGATCTTGAATGAAATTGATCTTTTCGAAATTTCCAAACTTAGCTTGCATGATAATTCGCCTATGCTTTTTTGGTATACACTTTTAAATGCTGGGGTCAAAACCAACGCAGTTGGGGCCAGTGGCAAAGATAGCAATGCTGTTTTTCTCGGGTATCCAAAAACTTGGTCCAAAAAGCCGCTTCTTTCTAATTCACCTATTCATTTATCTTGGCTGGAATCAGTTCGCAAAGGCGATTCCTTCTTTAGTGTTGGTCCATTTTTAGAACTAGCATTGGTTAACCAGACCCCCTCGCATGAACTCCAATTGACTGCTCACGATCTTTCGCCCGATGATGAAATTGAATTGGTAATTGATGGCAACATCATTCCTCTCGAACGGGATAAAAGCTTGGCGAGTGTAACAATTGTCTGGAAGTTGGCCACTGAAGAGTATGAATGGGTTTGTGGCAGGGTACTTTGTAACGAAAATAACAATTCTGTTATTAAAGCCCATACAAATCCGTTATTTTCAAGCAACCCGAAGTGCCAAATGAGCCTGCAAAAATCAATCGCAATCAAAAAGTTAAAGATTCTGTTAGAAAATACGGAATCTTGGCTGCGAACCCTTGATCTGAGAGAGAAAAAAAGAGTTGATCAGATTCTCGGATTTCTTGCCGATGCAAATGCAAAACTTGCTTGTGGCAATTAAGGGCACTTTCGCTGATGATATGGCATGATGAAAAAATAACAGGAACCACGATTGGCCTGATATTAAAACTGATTTCGCTTGCGAGTTTTAAATTGAATTGGGCAAACATTGACTAGATGAATTGCATGATGATAGTGAATCTTCTTCCCTTTTATTTGTCGGGAACTTTGTGTTTAATCGGCAAGTGATGATGGTAAAGGTTCCAACAAGCCTGCATCCTACTATAATTTGCAAAACAAGCTTTTCTGAGGAGTTTCACCATGTTGGATCGAATTGGTTATAAGGGAATTACTTTTGACGATGTCTTTTTGGAGCCCGCATACAGTGATGTGGTTCCTAGAGAAGTTGATTTACGCACCTTCCTGACTAAAAACATCAAACTTAATATTCCGATATTATCCTCCCCCATGGATACCGTAACGGAAAGTGACCTTGCGATAGCTTTGGCGCAAGAAGGGGGGATGGGCATAATACACAAAAACTTGTCTATTATTGATCAAACTCGTGAAGTTGACAAAGTTAAGCGCAGCGAAAACGGCATTATTACCGACCCAATTACCCTGCCTCCCGAAGAGAAGGTGGTTAATGCGCGCAGAATAATGGAACAAAACAAGATAAGTGGTGTACCAATTACTATCAATGGTCACCTTAAGGGAATTTTAACCCGAAGGGATTTAAGATTCTTAACTAATACTAATCAGCAAATTTCAGAGGTTATGACCAAGGAAAATCTGGTAACTGCTCCAGAAAATACAACCCTTGAGGAAGCTGAAACGATTTTAACGGAAAATAAGGTCGAGAAACTTTTGCTGGTTGACGATAAGTTTATACTGAAGGGTATGATTACGATCAAAGATATTGACAAATTGAGCAGCTTTCCAAGTGCCTGTAAAGATAGGCGAGGTAGGCTGCGGGTCGGAGCTGCTGTTGGGGTTTTTGATTTCGACAGAGCCGAGTCTCTTATCAAAGCTGGCGTTGATGTCTTGGTTGTTGATTCTGCCCATGGCCATAGCAAGAATGTGATTGAAACGGTCAGGAAAATTAAATCCATGTTTTCGATCGATTTGATTGCAGGAAATGTTGCTACTCTTGAAGGAGCTAAAGCCTTGGTTGATGCGGGCGCTGATGCTGTGAAGGTTGGAATCGGTCCCGGTTCCATTTGCACTACCAGAATGATTTCTGGCGTGGGTGTTCCACAAATCACTGCCATTAACCAAGTCGCTATCGGTCTTAGAGAACTCGGTGTTCCCGTCATTGGTGATGGTGGCATCCGATACTCAGGAGATATTACCAAAGCTATTGCCGCGGGTGCAAACTGCGTAATGCTTGGAAGTCTTTTGGCTGGCTTGGCGGAATCGCCCGGTCAGATCATTCTTTATAAGGGCCGAAGTTTTAAGACTTATCGTGGAATGGGATCGCAAGGTGCAATGATGGCAGGATCAAAGGATCGCTATCAGCAAAGTGGTGAATCCTCCATCGACAAGCTTGTTCCGGAAGGTGTAGAGGGTCGGGTTCCATATAAAGGCCCGCTTGCCCCTTTTATTTATCAGCTCGTTGGTGGGCTAAGGGCAGGTATGGGTTATTGTGGTACCAAAGATATTGAAGAGTTAAGAACAAAAACTAAATTTATTCAAGTTAGTGGAGCTTCCGTGGTGGAAAGTCACCCCCATGATATCTCCATAACGCACGAGGCCCCGAATTATTCTTCGAGGACAGACCATGCGCACAGCGATAGTAACTAGATTATTGGTAGCAAGTTTTTCTCTTGCTGCTATTTTTGCAAATGCTGGGGAAGCTGAAGTAAAAATCGGCACTACCCCAAATCAAGGGCAGGTTATTGCCACCGGATTGAAACCTAATGGTCTAAGCCGTGCAACGGATGTTGTGGGTCAAACAATGCCCTTGATCAACGATCCAAAGTCAGGTCAGGATTTGCTGTCTGCTTATCAGATCCAGCTTGATCCTCCAGGCTCAGAAAGGCTTTTTAGACTAGAATCAGAAGATTCTTTGCGCGAAAGAATGGGGCAGGAAAAAAAATCAGTCGATCAACTCGAACGACTTGTTTTTCCTTCCGATGTGGTTCTTAGCCGCAAAAAATATGATTATCAATGGCGTAATAATAATTGGGCCAAGCACGAGCGGAAAGTTGAACCCTATTATCTTACTTATGATCGACTCTTCTTCCAAGAAATCAACAGCGAAAGGTATGGCTGGGATTTGGGCGCTGTTCAACCCTTTGTCTCCACACTTACTTTCTTCTTCGATTTTGTAACTCTGCCTTATCACATGGCAACCGATCCTTTTCGCAGGTATGACAGTAGTTCAGGCTTTTGCCTTCCAGGCGACCCAGTTCCTTACATGTGGTACCCACCTAATGTAAGCGTAACGGGTTCGGTATCCGAACTGCTTACCATTGCCTTGTTGATTGCAGTGTTCCCATAGAGAATGTGATTTGAATAAAAAAGGAGTGGCATTTGCCACTCCTTTTTTTGTTTTACAGGGATTGGGATAATCAGTTCTTTTTGTTGAAATCACCTGCCCAAATGGTGATCATTTTATCCACAGTAACATGCTTTTTGAAAGCATCCACTACTTCCTTCGAAGTTAGAATCTTGATTTTCAGTTCAAGATTCTTGTAGAATTCCATGGATCGGTTGGCTGCTAGGTTTTCTGCAAGGATGGATGCTAATCGGGAATCTGTGGTTCTTTCGATTTTCATCTGTGCAAGAAAAGCTTTTTGCCCCTCTGCAAATTCAGTGGCATCGATTCCTGCATCTACGAATTTTTTGAGTTCATCAAAAACCGCAATATCGACATTCTTTATTTTGGAAGGGTTGCAACTTGCCATCACCATGAATCGTGCTGATAAGTCTTCCGCATCTGCATCGAGCCCCGAGCGAACGCCATAAGCAAGGCCTTCTTTCTGTCGTACACGGTTTCCAAGTCTGGAACTCAAGCTACCGCTGCCAATGATAAAATCCGCCATTGCCAAGCCTACAAAATCGGGATCGGAATCCTTGAGAGGGAAAACAATGCCTGACATGAACATGGCGTTTTCTTTGTCGGGTGTGTCGATGACAAGTTTTTCACCTTTTTCGGAAGTTGTGGCGGTTTTTTCAATCTTCTTGAAAACCACTTTGGATTTGATGTCTAAGATTTTTTTTGCTTGCTCTGAAACAACTAAGGGGTCGAAGTCACCAACTGCGACAACTTCGGCCTCGCCTACGCCAAAGATATTTTTGTAAAGATTTTTGATATCTTCGATGGTAATTTTGTTGAGCCGTTCCGCAGATTCTTCAAAAGTTGGAGTGTATCGGACATCGGTAGTGGGGTAGGGCGCAAGTTTTCTTTGTAAAAGGCGGTTTGCCAATGCCCCAGGTTCTGTTTTGTTCTTTTCAAGAAGGTCTTTGGATTGTCGTTTGATGATTTCTAATTCTTCAGAGGAGAAAGCTGGTTCGTGTAATACCTCATGTAGAAGTTCGAGCACGCTATTGACGGCGTCTTTTCTACAAAGAATGGAAACTTGTAGTTCGCCTGCAGAACCACTGATGCGCCATTGTGCCTGAAGCTTGGCCATGGTGTCATCAATTTCCTGCCTAGTTTTCTTTTGCGTTCCACGGGTTAAAAGCATTGGCATTATTGCAGAAGTGGTATTCTTTCCGGCTAAATCTTTGTCATTGCCGAAATGAATGTTGATTAAAAGGCTAACCACTTGGTTACGAGTCTTTTTAGGTAAATAAGCATACTTTACAGTGGGGGAAAGGGTGCCAATGGTGGTGGTTTGAAGGATGTTTTCAACAGAGGGGTCAAAAAATTCGCCCTGTGCCATGACTTGTCCGCCTTTGTAATCTTTAAGTAAGGCGGTAAGGTCGGGTGAAGCGGGTATTTTAATACGCTCTGCTTTATCGGTGGGGTAATAAGTTCCAACCGTGCTATTGTTAGCAGTAAGGTAGGTAAGCGCAACGCGTTGAACATCTTCAGGCGTGACTTTGGAGATAAGATCTCTAAAGAGGAAGAATAAACGCCAATCGCCCTTGGCTGCCCAATCGCTTAGAGAAATGCCAATACGGTTGCTATCAGACATCAATAAACTTCTGGATCGGGCGAATTTAATTTTAGCTCTTTCAACTTCTGTTTTATCAACGGTAGAAGTGCGGAATTTTTCGATAGTTTCAAGTAATAAAAATCGTGTTTTGTCGATGTCAGCAGATCCATCAACACTTGCCATGATTTCAAAAACACCCGGGTCGTGCCAACCAAAGGCATAACCTGAAACGCTAGTTGCAACTTTTCCCAAGACCATGGTTTTGTAAAGGATGCCTGAAGGTTGGCTGGTAAGGACATCTTCGAGGATTTCAAGAGCAGGGAAATCTGGGTGGGAACTTGCAGGTGTATGATAAACAACGCCAACCGCGCCTACTTTGCCCACGCGCCTAAGTACTACTTGTCTTTGTCCATCTTGAGGTGGTTCTTCGGTGTAAGTTAATTCAAGAGCGGTTTCAGGCCTTTGGATCGGCCCAAAGTATTTGCCAATCAAGCCGAGTGCTTCTTCTTTTTTGAAATTCCCGGCAATCACAAGCATGATGTTGTCAATCCGATAATATTTCTTGTAAAAGCCTTGGAGCTTATCGATTGGAACTCTTTCGATATCCGCCCGGTTTCCTATGGTGGATTTGCCATAATTGTGCCAATCATACGCTGCAGAAAGCATGCGTTGACTTAGAATACCAACGGGATCATTCTCGCCCCGCTCGAACTCATTTCGAACAACGGTCATTTCTGAAAGTAGATCTTCTCTGCGAATAAAACTGTTAAACAATCGGTCTGCTTCCAGTCGGATTGCAAATTCAAGGTTATCGCCTTCACTGGAAAGTGTTTCGAAGTAATTGGTACGATCCACCCAAGTGGTGCCATTCATGATGGCGCCCCGATCCTTTAATGCCTTGGGGATATCGGGATGAAGTTTTGTGCCTTTGAAAACCATATGTTCAAGAAGGTGGGCCATGCCGCCTTCACCATAACCTTCGTGCCTAGAACCTACAAAAACGGTTGCATTAACGGTGACTTTTGAAGTGGAAGGGTCAGGATAAAGAAGAATCTTTAACCCGTTATTCATTTTGTATTCTGTGATGTTTTCAATGGAAGTCACTTCTTTGATGGTTGATTTGGTTTCTTGTGCAAAAGCTGAAAGCAAGCTCATGTGAGAAGTAAGCATTGAAAGCACAACCATAAAAAAAATCCTTGTTGTCATAGAAATCTCCTTTATAAACAAATACTGCAGACGATAAGCCTGCAGTATATAGGGTTAGAGCGGTTTTGATAAATACTAAAATGTTGGATCAGTTAACTGCCCCTTTTGCAGAAACATCGTAGCACCAAAGTGTACCTTTTTCCCTTAGGTAAAGTTTTCCACCAATAACAACAGGATGATTCCAACTGTTATTGTCGGAGTTTGGGATTTTAAATGAACCTTTTTCTACATAGGCCTTGGGGGAAGCTTCAACCAAAGCTACAACGCCGTTGTCATAACGAATGTAAAGATGCCCATCAGCAAAAACCATGGAAGCAGAGCCTTTACCAGCTTCGCGGTTTTCAGGCTTGGGCCTTTTCCAAAGAACTTTACCAGTAGCGATCTCGGCGCATTGTGGGTTTCCAGAATCATCACGATCGCTGAAAATGAAATCACCGATTTTAATAACGCCACCGTGTTTGTTTGTAAGTTCTTTGCTGAAGTAAATTTCACTCGCATCAATTCCTTGTGCAGATTTGGTTAGCTGAACTAGTCCTGCGCCCCTCCCGTAGCCAGCAGCAGCATAAATTTTGTCGTTAAAAGGGATGGGGGTTGGAATGTTCGCAGTGTTGGATTTAAACTTTGCAGGATCATTACCGTATTTCCAGGCAACCTTGCCCGTATTGGAGTGGATTCCGACCAGTTCGTTTGAAAGAAGTTGCACATAGTATTTGTCATTGCCAATTAAGGAAATAACGATGGAAGAATAACCAGCAGTTTGGTCGAGTGGGCAAACCCAAACTGTTTCGCCTGTAGCTTTATTTAAAGCGACAACAGTTTTATCTTTGCCACCGGGTGTGCAAATGAGATTGTCACCATCGACGAGGGGTGATTCGGTGTAGTTCCAACCGCCAGATTTGCCGCCAAAATCTTTATTGAAGTTTTTTCTCCAAACTTCTTTGCCATCGGCAGCATTAAGACAAACAAGGTCACCGAATTGACCAAGTGCATAAACTTTGCCTTCTGAAAAGCAGGGAGTGCAACGCGTGCCAGAATAATTGCCACCAGCTTTACCAACCATGGTTTGCCAAAGTATTTTGCCTGAGGCTCGGTCAAGGCCCAAGACAAAGGAAGACTTCTCTGCTTCGATATCGCCCATGGTAAAAATTTTATCAGCAACGGCACTGATGCTGGAAAACCCACCGCCTAGTTTTTCAGTTTTCCAAAGAAGTTTTGGGCCAGTTTTGGGCCAATCTTTTAAAAGATTTTTGTCAGTTGAAATAGCATCGCGGTTGTTGCCTCGGAATTGCCTCCAATCAGTTGAATCAGCGGGGGATTGCCCCATACCTAATTGAACGAAAAAAAGCAGAATGCTGGAACATAGGAACGATTTCATTTTGTAAACCCTTCGTAAACCGTGTGAGGAAAAACAGGCAGGTAGGCCGATGATAATTGTTTTGTATTTAATAAACAAGTGGCTAAAGCTTAAAAAAAGAGCGCAAGCAAAATACCTGCGCTTTAAAGCAATGTTTTACAAAAGTTAATTCTTTTTCTTGGGAACGGGTTTGTTGTCTGGCTTGGCTGATCCATCTTTCCCCGTCACCATGATCATCTTTGCATAAAGTTTGTTATCCTGTTTCGCAAGGGTTATTGTGACTAAGTGCCCGGGAATGATATTGTCCGATTTCGCTTCATACCCTGGGAGATTAGGGTTGCTTCCTTTAAGGTTTTTCAGATCTTGTTGGCTGTACACTTTGATATTGCCTTTGTCATCAAAAGCTTCAATTGGATCTTTGAACCTGAATTTTGTGCTTTCCTTGATTGGTACTTCTAATTCTTTCCATTCAGTTGCAGTTGGGGCATTTTTGCCTTTGTTCGCAGGCAGGTTGTTGTTTGCTTTTGGAATTTGAATTTGAACTATGATGGATTTTTCGGTGGGTTCAGATGCCACTTTGCCAATGATTGTGCTTGTGGTTACCTTCGAAATATCAATTCGATCTGCTGGGGTTTTGTTTTTCTTTGCATCTTGCCCCAAAGCAGAAAAAGAGATGAATGCGAAGCAAAGTATTACAAAGGCACAAAGTTTAAGATACATGGGGCCACCTTGGTAAAAGGAAGGAGTTTTATTGGGGACTTAAAAGGCTTATGAAGCTTACCATAAAAGACCGGAGGTAATCAGTTATTTTATTCATTTGCCTGAGTTCCGGCCAAGCAACCCGTACTCCAAGCCGCCTGAAAATTATAGCCACCGATAGGCCCATCAAGGTCTAAAATCTCCCCTGCGAAATACAATCCCTTTTTGAGTTTACTTTCCATGGTCTTTGAGTTTACCTCATCAAGGCTTACTCCGCCCGTTGTTACTTCGGCCTTTGCGTACCCAAGGGTACCCGTGATATTTATCGGTTTTGACTTTATGGAAAGGAGGATAGCTTTGCGCTCATCCTTGCTGATGCCTGCACATTTTCTTTCCGAATTAAAGCCGATTTGATTAAATAACCCCTCGAGAAGCCTGCGGGGTAATTGTTCGCCTAAGGCAACCGAGAGCAGCTTTTTCCCATCAGTTGATCCAAGGGATTGTAATTTTGCTTCAAGATCTGTTTCTTTAACCGAGGGAAGAAAATCAAGCTTCAGGAAACTATTCTTGAAATGGGAAGGGCTATTCAGTGCCTTGCTCACATTTAATATGACGGGCCCGGACAAACCAAAATGAGTAAAGAGGAAAGAGCCTTTATCTTGCAGTAATGGCTTTTCATCGAGGCAAGCGGTAACTCCAACCTCCGGAATGGTTACGCCACTTAATTCATGTACCCATCTTGCATCGGTTTTTAATGGGGCTAAAGCCGGCTGAGTTTCTTTAATGGTGTGGCCAAATTTTATTGCAAACTTGTAACCGTCGCCCGTTGTGCCACATCCTGGGAAAGAAAGCCCGCCCGTGGTCAGGATAATTTTTTTTGCATGAAAATCGTTGAGAGATGTTTTTAAAAGGAAACCATCATCGGTGGCATCAATGTCGAGCACTGGAGTTTCCAACATCAGCGTTGATTTTTCATTCTTTAGTTGGTTAAGAAGTGCATCGAGAACATCAAGGGCTTTATTGCTTACAGGGAATATTTTTCCTGTGGGTTCAACCTTGGTTGCAACGCCAGCCTGATTGAAAAATCGAATTGTTTCATCGACACTAAAAGTAGCAAGTGGGGAGTGCAAGAATTTCCCGTTATTTCCAAAGGCCTTGACAATGCCTCGATTATCGGTGTTGTGGGTAATGTTGCATCGAGTGCCCCCCGACATGAGGATTTTGACGCCTGGCTTACGGTTTTTTTCAAGAACAAGAGTTTTGGCGCCTGACTTCCCCGCAAAGATGCCTGCCAAAAGGCCTGCAGCTCCCGCCCCAACGACAATTACATCCCAGTTCATATCCATAAAGTTTCGTCTGCCTGCAAAAATCAGAAGATCACGATTTCAAATCAGTAGGAGTCATTCCTATGGTTTTTAAGGCTTGTGCGAAGAAATCATCCCCAGCTTTTTTCATTAGATCGTTTACTTTCAGGCATTCAGCCTTCCATTGTTCATCATTCATCTCTGGTGTGCGTGGGGCAGTGCATACTTCAAGGTAGATTTTTGCCTTGGGTTCGGTACCGCTTGGCCTTAGTGCGATTTTAGCGAATTCTCCGCATCGATAAACAAGCACATTTCGAGATGCCGCATCTGTTTTACTTTTGATGGAGCCAAGCTTCCCCTTGGTGTCTAAAAAATCAGTCACAGAGGTAACCTTCATGCCCCCAATTTCCATGGGAGGATTTTTTCTAAGGTTATCCAGCATGGTTGTCATCAAGGCTTTCCCTTCAACACCTGGCAACGCTATGGGTAAACCAACATTGCGAAAGTATCCAAACCTTTCAAACAACTGGTTAAGGTATTGAAGTGGGGTTGTCTTGTTTCTGAAAAGATAAAGGGCCCATTCTGCGAATAATAAGGCTGCAGAGCCCGCGTCTTTGTCGCGGATTTTATCTGTAATCAAAATACCGTGGCTTTCTTCAGATGCGATGACGAAGTCATTGGGCGTCCCTTTGACATTTTCGTACCTGCCTGAGTTTTCAAGTTGCCAAAGAACATCTGAAACATATTTGAACCCAACCAGCAAATCATCAAGAACTTGAACTTTAAAATGTTTTGCGATTCGGCTGATCATTCCCGTGGTCACTTCTGTTTTGACAACAATGGCGCTAGGGGTAAGCTTTTTATTTTGGGCAAGCATCTCGAGTTTAAAGCAGGTTGAAATGGCAGCGATCTCGTTGCCGTTGACATAACGCCAGCCCCCTTGATCATCAGGGATCATCGCTCCCAAGCGATCGGCATCAGGATCGGTGGCAAGAAGAAGATGTGCGTTGTGGGCTTTTGCAACAACTTCTGCACGATCTAAACACTCGGGGATTTCGGGGTTGGGAGTTTTGGTGACATTTGGAAACTGGCCATCTGCAGACATTTGTTCTGGAACAGGAATGACATTGAAGCCTTGCTTTTGCAGGATTTCCATGCTTGTCATAGATCCTACGCCGTGCAGTGGGCTGAAAACAACCTTGAAGGGTTCATTCTTGGGCGCAGGAATAAGGCTTTGGGCGCAACAGAGGGAAATATATTCATTGTGTGGTTCGTTCGAAATGAACTGGATGAAATTTTTCTTTACAGCCTCTTCCCAAGGCATCGTGTGGATGTCTTCAACCAAGTCGACGAGATCTGCCATGATCTGATCATTTGGCGGGACAGGTTGCCCGCCTCTTTCATCGTAGAATTTTCCACCATTGTCATCCGGTGGGTTATGTGATGCAGAAATATTTAATCCGCCTTGTGCCTTTAAAAGCCTGATGGACAAAGATAATTCTGGCGTCGCAATGTAATGATTGCTATCTAAGGGCAGTGTGTAGGAGTAGATACCATTGGCCGCATAAACTCTGGCAGCATAAGCAGCGAGTTCTTTGGAGGAAAGATTCAGGGCAGGGTTGGGAAGGTTTGGATTGTATTGTTTTCGCTTATCCATGAAACAGCGCACATCATAGGCCAGCGCTACATGTATTTTTTTAAGATCTGGGAATTGATGTTTGAGGTATTCGCAATGGCCTTGAACGGAAGCGCCCAAAGTCCAAAGATTCATGCGGTTGGGGCCTACTCCCACATGGCCTCTTCTCCCGCCTGTGCCGAAAGGGAGAATCTGTGAAAAGCGATCTAGAAGCCCGGCCCATTTCTTCTCTGAAATCAAATATTCGATCTGTGGGCGGTACTCTTTGAATTCTTCATGAGTAAGCCACAATTCTAGATTGTGTAATGCCTGCTTCTTGATTTCTAGTGGAGCTTCCAAGGATAAAATTGATTCTTTAGCTAAAGCGGACAATTGCATTGCTTACATCCTACAATAAAAATAATGAAGTAAATCCGGTTAACCCCACCTGTAAAACTGATAATCTAGACAGTGTAGACATTTATTGCAATTGGAACTGCCAAGTGTGTTTTCCCTTAGAGTAGGAATGACAATAAACCATGAAGTACCCGCTGGAATTTGAATTTGATGTTGTTGTTGTTGGAGGAGGGCATTCGGGCATTGAAGCCGCTTTGGCTTCTGCAAGGATGGGGCTTAAAACCGCTCTTTTAACGATGAGTGCCGAAACCGTTGGATTAATGAGCTGTAATCCTGCAATTGGTGGAATTGCCAAAGGCCAGATAGTTCGAGAAATTGATGCTTTGGGTGGCGAAATGGGCAAACTTACTGATGCCACTGCCATTCAATTTCGCATGCTTAATTTGACGAAGGGGCCTGCCATGCATTCCCCAAGGGCTCAAGCTGACAAAAAGCAGTATCAGATCCAAGCTAAGTGGACTGTTGAAAAGCAGGAAAATCTCACTCTCCGCCAAGAAATGGTGGAAAATATCCTGCTCGAAGATTCCACCCAGGATGATGGTTCGGTGCGAACGGTAAAAGGTGTCATTTGCAGAGGAAATACCCTTTACCGGGCCCTTGCGGTTGTTCTTACAACAGGCACTTTTCTTAAAGCCATCATGCATACCGGCGAAGCCAAATCGCAAGGGGGCAGAGCGGGGGACGGATCTTCCGAAAACCTTAGCGAAAGCCTTATTGCTTGTGGGTTTCAATTAGAAAGATTTAAAACGGGAACACCTTGCAGGCTTAATGGCAGAACGATTGATTTTTCTAAAACGGAAGCTCAAGCAGGGGATGTTAACCCAAGGCCTTTTAGCTTTTCAACCAAGAAAATCGAACAAGAGCAGGTTCCTTGTCATATTACCTACACCAATCCGCAGGTGCATGATCTTATCCGCGAGAATTTGCATCGTGCGCCAATGTATTCTGGCCAAATCAAATCTCAGGGGCCTCGTTATTGCCCTTCAATTGAAGACAAAGTTGTTCGCTTTGCAGACAAAGACAGGCACCAGATTTTTCTGGAGCCCGAGGGCCGCACCACCAGTGAATATTATTGCAATGGCATTAGCACCAGCCTTCCCAAGGATGTGCAGCAGAAAATGCTGCCGCTTATTCCCGGATTGGAAAAAGCTGAGATTCTTCGTTGGGGATATGCGGTGGAGTACGATTATTCTCCTCCGACGCAATTACACCCCACCTTAGAAACGAAATTCATTGCGAACCTTTATTTTGCTGGCCAGATTAATGGGACAACGGGTTACGAAGAGGCTGCCGCACAAGGCTTGATGGCCGGTATCAATGCAGCATTGAAAATCAAAAAGAGTCCTGCACTTATTCTTGACCGGAGTCAGGCCTATATTGGGGTTTTAATCGATGATTTGGTGACAAAAGGTGTCGATGAACCGTATCGAATGTTCACCAGTAGAGCTGAATATAGGCTGCAATTGCGCCATGATAATGCGGATAGAAGGCTTAGCCCAATTGGCAGGGAAATCGGTTTGGTGAATGATGAGGCTTGGGGTAGGTTGCAGGAAAAAGAAAAAGTCATCGAGGAATCGGCCAAGATATTACGCGAGAATCATATTGAGCATGCTTCTTTAGAGCAGTGGTTGCGCAGGCATGATGTGGATTGGCAATCGTTGCTTGTGATGGCGCAGGAAAAACTGGGTTTAAAATTAAATCTTCCCGCAGAGGTGGAAGAGCAGCTTGAACTTGAAATTAAGTATGCGGGCTATATCAACAGGCAGACCGTGCAAATTGAACGATTTCAAAAGCTGGAGACAAAAATAATTCCTGCTAATTTTGATTACTTGGCAATTACCCACTTGCGAAAAGAAGCCAAAGAGAAGTTCGATAAAATAAAGCCGGCAAATATTGGCCAGGCAGGGCGAATCAGTGGAATCAGCCCGTCCGACATAGCGGTGCTATTGCTTTATTTAAAATAAAGGTTCGGGATAATTTTACGAAGATAAAGTTGGATACTTTTTGTCTGCCCGCAAATAGGAAGATGAACTTAAGGGAAATTTTAAGCGCAACGAAAAGAATAAAAATCATCAAGCTAAAGTCTAGATATTAACTACCCATCTTTACTCATTGACAAAATGGGTTAAGAAGGTAAGATGAATTGTATTGAACAATCGTTTTAATCGGCTTATCCTGTTTATCTTGACATGCTATTGGGTTTGTTAAATGGAGAATTCTTGTGATATTGGTAGATCCTATTGAAATCGTGCCTTGCATAAAATTAGTTCTTCATGGTAAGCAAGTAGATATAGGGCAGACTGGATGACTCGCAGTTTGCATTTGAGACAGGGTTTACGGTAATCAAGGTGGTTCAAGGAAGAATCTTGGGTGGACTTACATCTTGCGTGAAGATGCTTTTGTTTGCTCAAAAAAGCTGGCTAGCTGGTGCCAGGAAGGACATTAAGATGAAAACTGTTTTTACGACCGGAGAGGCTGCTAAAATTTGTAAAGTAAGCCAACAAACAATCATCCGTTGTTTCGACAACGGTCAACTCAAAGGGTTCCGGGTTCCGGGTTCCCGTTTTCGTAGGATTCCTCGTGAATCACTTTATAAATTCATGAAAGATAATGGTATTCCAACGGATGCGCTGGAAAGCGGTAAAAGAAAAATCTTGCTCGTAGATGACGATACAGAATTGTTGGAATTGATGAACAAGGTTATCGAAGACGATGGCCGTTTTGAAGTTCGCATTGCTACCAATGGTTTTGATGCTGGCATGATGGTTAAAGAATATCGTCCTGATGTTATTGTTCTTGATGTGATGTTGCCTGATATTAATGGCAAAGAAGTTTGCCATAGAGTTCGTGCAGACAGCACTCTCGAAGAAGTACGCATTCTTTGCATTAGCGGTATGATTGAAGAAGACAAAATTCAAGAACTTCGCCTTGCTGGCGCTGATGATTTTCTCAGCAAGCCATTCGAAATCGAAGAACTTATTGACCGCATGTGTCAGTTGATGGATATCGAATCCACATCAACAACATCTGCAAGATAATTTTAGTTGAATGATAATTTGTGGGGAAGGACTTTAATCAGTAGAGTCCTGCCCCTCATTTTTTACACTGCCTTTTGATGGAGTATGCCTGTGGCAGCCTTGGCCGAGCATGGAAGTTCGGCAACATTTCTTAATCTGATAACGAAAACCCCTTGGCTTTTGCCTAGGCTTGCTTCTGTTTCGGATTTTATTTTCAAGCCCTTGGCGGAAAGCTGGCTTGATTTAAAGACGGATCCAGGTGCTGTTTATTTTCTATTGCGTTATTCAGATGCGCATGCGGATGCCGATTTTCCCAATTGTTTAGAATCTGCAAGGTCAGCAGTCTCGGAAAGCATGTTTTCCCTGTTGCGCATGGGTTTTAGCCTTGAGACAACTCTGGTCAGTAATGATTCTCTTGTAAATGCATTATGTAGGGCTGCAATTGCCTCTGAAATCGCTTCAATGACCGGTAAGATTTCGAGCGAAGTTGCATGGATTGGTGCATTGTTTTTTGATTTTAAATCGTTAGCCAAAAATTATGTTCAAGAGCAGGCGGATAACTCCACCCTGATGCGTCAGTATGGTTTGCCTGTCTGGATAAGGCTTGTAAATTTATTGTCCGGAAAAGATGGCCTTGAGATAGCAAACGCCGCTGGATTACATCCTTGCTTAGGTGAAATTTTGTTGATTGCAGATTTATATACCCGTGATGGGCAAGCCGGAAAATCTTTATCAGTCAGGCAATGGGAAAAGAAATTAAACTGTCCCGGCCTTTTGGATAAAATTGATGTTGGTGCGGTAGTTAACAAATGGTTTGGTGGAAACATTAGGAACTTTGTGAATTCCAAGAGGAAAGCGCCTGAATGTGTGATCGCAGATTGTCTTCAATTTGCAATGGATGGCATTCATGAGAACCGCTTGATTCAAGCCCGTGATAATTTTGAGTCAGAGGCTTATAAGGTCGCTTTGCAAAATCAAATTCAATCTGGATCAAAGCGCCTTAATGAATTGAAGTTGCAATCGGTTGTAGAACTTGCTGCGGGGGCGGGGCATGAATTTAATAATCCTCTTGCGGTTATCCAAGGGCAATCGCAGTTTATTCTCGCCAGAATGGATGATTTGGAAATCGATGAGACCAGAGAAAAGCTTAAAGATTCTTTGGAAAGTATAGTTAGGCAAGCTAAACGAATTAACTTGATTCTTCGTAATTTAATGCAGTTTGCTAGGCCTAATATTCCAGCACCTGTCAAATTTAAATGTAACGAAATGGTTAGTGCGGTAATCGGCAAGCTGGAAGATTGGGCCAAAGAAAAGAAAGTAAAATTGTCTACCGTGGGAGGTGACTTTTTTGCTTGTTCTATTTTTGCTGACCCAGAACAGGCTAGAACTATTTTGGAAAATGTGATTCGTAATGCCATTGAAGCTGCTGGCATTGAAGGTTGGGTGAGGATTGGGTTGGAAAACTCTGGGTTAGGCCAAATGGTTTGTTTTGTGGAAGACAGTGGCCCCGGGCCTGCAAGTGAAGATGTTGCAAACTTATTTGACCCTTTTTTCTCAGGCAGACAAGCGGGCAGGGGTAAAGGGTTGGGCCTTTCAGTTGCATGGAGGCTGATCAAGCTTAATAAAGGTAATATTTCTTTTATTTTGCCCTCTGGATTCAAGCCCATGCGATTTGAAATCAGTTTTCCAATAGATGAGATTGCTGCGTTGAATTTTCCTGAGCAATGCCTATCTGATTTTCAGAACGATGCAATTAAGGCGGCATGATTAAAGCCTTAGGTTTTAAGAATTATGCAAAACAGCAACATACTAAAAATAAAACCAGATTTGACTCATAATCTTCAGCTTTCGGATTCTTCTTCTTTGGAGATAAGGCTCGAAAAGGGTGATTTGATTTATCCTTCTTGGTCTTTAGACGATCTTTTTAATTCTGATGAATTGCAGAATCTTTGTTCCCATAAACCCAAAGGGTTATGGCACCAAGCCATTAGTTTTCATCCCGGGAATGGGATGTTGGCAGGATCGAACTCGAAAGAACTCGGAATTTTGCTGGGAAGAATATCAAGGAACTTGACTGATAAAATCGAATTTTTGCTTCCTAGGTATGCTGGGGCGATTCGTTTGGATCGTGTTATTTTAAATAATATTGAAGCTGCAACTTTAGGTGGGAAAAATCTTGCAAAGGATGATTTGCTTCATTTGGACACTCTTAAGGGTTGTTTGCCTGATGAAAAGCGGGTCATTAAATTAAGTTGCAATATTAATTTGACAAACACGAGAGTTTGGGAAAAAGGGCCACCCCTTGCATCTTTGCTGGATGACAACCGTGCTGGAAATGAGTTTTCCTTACAGGGCAAATATGGCTTGTACCAGGGTAATCCAAATAATGACAGTGCTGCAATGCTTGGAAAAATCGGAAATATACTTAGGCAAAGTGAGGTGATCCAGAAGAAAATCCCGCGCAAAGTTGTTGTTTTTCCTCCTCAATCTTTCTGGCTTGCAATGACTGATGTTTGTTTACATTCGACATTGCGGGGTAGTAATGTGCTAGAGTTAATGTTTTTTGTTCAGGAACAAGCCTTATGTTCTGGTAATCTCTCTGCCCCAAGCTTGCTCCATTCTTTTTTTTCTTCCGTAATCAAACACGCTGCTGCATAATCTAATGCATGGCAAAGCTTAATGCGAAATTGGCATCGCAATGGCTGCATGCAGGATTGCATGTTTGTGCCCCTGCACTGTGTCATTGTTGTAATAATCTGTTGAATTATGATGAAACTTGGCTTTGCAATGGTTGCAGAGAATGGTTCCAGCCTCCGATTGATTTAAAGTGCTTGCGTTGTAATGCCCAAGTTGGCCCGCATACCGATACAACGGATGGTTGTTTTTTGTGCAAGAAGGATCATTTTTATTTTGAAAAGGTTGTGACTTTAGGTTTCTATAAGTCTCAATTTAAAGATGCTATTCTAAGGATTAAGCATTTGCAGGAAGAGCATCTTGCCAGAACGCTTGGTACTTTGTTGGGCACGCATTTTTCTAATACCCAAGAATTCCAACCCGACTTCATCACTTGCATTCCAGTGCATTGGTGGAAAAGATTGATCAAAGGCCATAATCAGACCGAAGCAATTGCAACAGGAGTTGCTGAGGTATTAAAAAAGCCTTTTGTTAACTCCGTTTTGCGAAAAGTTCGCCACACATCAGAGCAATCAGGATTGTTGCCAACGGAAAGGCGCAAGAATTTGCGTAATGCTTTTACTTCCATTTCCAAATCTTTCATTGAAGGTAAAAAAATTCTTCTGGTGGATGATGTCCTAACAACGGGAACGACTGCAAATCAAGCTTCAAAAGTTTTGATTTCAGCAGGTGCTAAGACGGTGGTGGTTGCAGTTCTTGCCAGATCTTTTGGCAGATAATGTTAATATGATTGGTTTGTTTGTTATAATTGCTTTAGTGGGATAAAGCTTGATAAAATAAATGATACATCAGAAGTATTTAATTTTTTAATATAGTTTGGTTTTTTATCGATCAAATTTTTGACACCTGCCTGTTATGGGCAATAACTTAATCAAGTGGGATGGGGTTACAAATTTTCAAGGTGTTCAGAGGGTAAATCAGATGCTAGGTCGTTGGATTTTATCATTTGCGTTGGCTTTGGCTGCTGGAAGTGTACAAGCTTCTATGTGGGCTGAAAGTATGTTCGATGAGTTAAACAAAGACTTCGGGTCTGTTCCCAGAGGGCCGACTTTAGTCCATCATTTTCGAGTTAAAAACAATTCTTCTGAAACCGTGCACATTTCAGGAGTCAGGGTTTCTTGTGGGTGCGTCAGTGCTTCGGTTCTTAAAAGTCAGATCAATCTCAACGAAGAAACTTCGATTATCGCTCAAATGGATAGCACTAGGTTTAATGGATCTAAAAGTGTTACGGTTTATGTCACTTTTGACAAACCAAAGTTTGAGGAAGTCAGGCTTCTGGTTCAAGCATATGGCAGAAATGATTTTGCGGTTTCACCAGAGAATTTTAATTTTAATGAAATCCGCAGAGGTAAAAGTGCAGAGTCTAAAATTACCCTAAGATTTTATGGATTTCCCAATTTAGAAGTGGTCGATGCTAAAACTGAAAGCAATTATTTGAAAGTCCAGTATGAGTTGATTAAACGCGAAGGGAACGATGTTATTTACGAGGCAACAGCCATTGTTCGTGAAGATATCCCTGTAGGTAAATGGTTTTCAGACATTTTCTTTAAAACTAATGTGGGTTCAATTCCCATGGTTCGGGTGCCTTTGAATGTTCAGGTTGAATCTACTTTGACCGTTAGCCCGGCTAATCTTTCGCTTGGAACCATGAAAATGGGGGACATTAGTGATCGAAAGATTGTGGTTCGTGGGAGTCAGCCTTTTACTATTCTTGGCCTAGAGGGCTTGGATGATAATTGGATAGTTAAGGATTTATCCAAAGAAAAGAAAGAAGTCCATGTAATAAGCCTTAGTTTTAAAGCTAATAAGGAAGGGGACTTAAAGCAAAAAGTATTGATAAAAACTGATATTCTTGAATCAGGAAATATCGAACTAAATGCTAATGCTTATGTAAATCGTTAGTTTTAAGTTGAACTTAAATGTGGAAGCGGTTCGAGAACCTTGTAATCTTTTGCAAGAGAGTATCGAACCGCTTCAGGCTTTTCAGTACATTTTTAATAGACATCGTTTGCAGGAATAGACTTGCCAAACATTTTTCATTAGCCAATTGGGTATTTCTATGAGTAGTGTTCGTAGATTTAAAAAATTACTTGTTGCTAATCGCAGCGAAATTGCAATTCGAGTATTTCGAACTGCAAGTGAACTGAATATAAAAACGGTTGCAATTTATTCCCATGAAGATCGATTTGCCCTTCATCGTTTTAAAGCAGATGAAGCTTATAAAGTCGGTAACGCAGGGGAACCCATTCGCTCCTATCTTGCAATTGATGCAATCGTTGCTTTGGCTGTTTTACACGATGTTGATGCCATCCATCCCGGCTATGGATTTCTCTCTGAAAATGCTGACTTTGCAAAAGCTGTTATCAAGGCAGGAATTTCATTTGTTGGGCCACGCCCCGAAGTCTTGATGAATCTGGGGGATAAGGTTCAAGCTAGATTGCTTGCCCAGCGCGCCAAGGTTCCAATTCTTTTAGGCAGCGATGCTATTTCAGATGTTGGCGAAGCTAAAAAGATTGCCAACAAACTTGGATATCCAGTTATCATAAAAGCTTCGATGGGTGGGGGCGGTAGGGGTATGCGAGTGGTTGAGTCCGAGGCTAGATTGCAGGATGCGTTAGAACAAGCGCAAAGAGAAGCTGGGGCTGCGTTTGGCGTTTCTGATGTCTTTATCGAAAAATTTATCCGCAAAGCCAAGCATATTGAAGTTCAATTACTTGGAGATAAGCATGGCAACCTGGTTCATTTGTTTGAACGCGATTGTTCGGTTCAGCGCAGGCACCAAAAGGTGGTTGAAATTGCTCCTGCATTTAATTTGAATGCTGAGACTCGTAAGGGCATTTTGGATGCTGCAATTGCTATTGGTCGCGAAGCAGGCGTGGATAATGCCTCTACGGTTGAATTTCTGGTGGATGCTGAAACCAGCAAGTTTTATTTCATCGAGGTTAATCCGCGGATTCAGGTCGAACATACGGTTACCGAGCAGGTTTCTGGCGTGGATCTTATAAAAAGCCAGATCATGGTTGCTCAGGGGCTGCCTTTGGGCAGTCCGGAAATTGGGTTTAATAATCAAGCAGATATCACGCTGCGTGGCTATGCAATTCAATGCAGAGTTACCACAGAAGATCCGTTAAACAATTTTCTTCCAGATTATGGCAAATTAAGTAACTATCGTTCTGCCAGTGGCATGGGAATCCGCTTGGATGCGGGATCTGCATTTACAGGGGCCGTGATCAATCCCTTTTATGATTCTTTATTGGTTAAGGTTACTGCGAATGCTTTAACTTATGAAGATGCGGCCCGAAGGATGCTTCGCAGCCTGAATGAATTCCGGATTCGCGGAGTAAAAACGAATATTCCATTTCTTATAAACTTGGTTAATCATCCAGATTTTCTCAAAGGTTTGTGTACCACAAGATTTATTGACGAAACCCCGACCTTGCTGGATCTGCCAATGCGTCAAGACCGGGCAACAAGGTTGCTGCGTTATTTGGGGGAAATTATTGTCAATGGTCATCCTGACATCAAGCGAGAAAAAGGGCCTAAAGAATCGGTACAGCAAGAACCTGATTTGGGGCCAAAAGTGATGGCTTCGATAGGTAAAAATATCCCCAAGGGAACGCGAGACATTTTTAAAGAACTTGGTGCTGTAAAGTTTTCGCAGTGGCTGAGAAAAGAGAAAAAGCTCTGGATCACTGACACGACCTTTAGAGATGCCCACCAATCTTTGTTGGCTACCAGAATGCGTACCCGAGATATGCTTCGGATTGCACCCTTCTATGCGGCCCGGTTAAATGGTCTATTTTCCCTTGAAATGTGGGGCGGCGCTACATTTGACACTTCAATGCGATTTCTTAAGGAATCGCCCTGGGACCGCTTGGCTGAAATGCGTGAAAGGGTTCCTAACATTCTGTTTCAGATGCTGCTTCGCTCTGCGAACGCCGTCGGTTATACAAGTTACCCGGATAATGTCGTTCAGCGCTTTGTAAAAGAAGCGGGCATGGCTGGGATTGATGTTTTTCGTGTTTTTGATGCTCTTAATGGCATTCCCAACCTTCAGCTTGCAATCGAGGCTGTAAGAGATTCTGACATGATTTGTGAGGCAGCAATCTGCTACACAGGTGATATTCTCGATTCAAATCGCTCCAAGTACAACCTTGCTTATTATGTGGATTTGGCAAAACAATTAGAGAAAATTGGCGCAAACATTATTGCAATCAAGGATATGGCAGGGTTGCTTAAACCTTGGGCGGCACAAAAACTGGTCCACGCATTAAGGCAGGAAGTTTCTCTTCCTATCCATTTTCATACTCATGATTGTGCAGGCGGACAAATTGCATCTTTGCTGTTTGCATCTTCTGAATCTGTTGATGTGGTCGATGCAGCTATGGCTCCTTTTTCAGGCATGACAAGCCAACCCAGCCTTAATGTTTTGGTCGAGTCTCTGAAGTTTCAAGATCGTGATCCCGATTTGGATCGCGAGGCACTGCATGAGGTTTCCCTTTATTGGGAAGCCGTTCGTGCCATGTATTCTCCCTTTGAAACCGGGCAATTGGCCCCCACTGCAGATGTTTATGTAAATGAAATGCCAGGCGGACAATATACCAATCTTTTTCAGCAAGCCAAAGCGGTTGGACTTGGAGATCGTTGGCGCGAAGTTTGTGAAATGTACACCCAAGTCAACCTTATGTTTGGTGATATTGTGAAAGTCACCCCAACTTCTAAAGTGGTTGGAGACATGGCATTATTCATGGTTGGTAATGGTTTAACCAGGCATGACATTGATAATGGAACAAGGGAACTTTCGTTTCCCGAGTCGGTGGTTGAATTCTTTGAAGGAAGATTGGGCGAGCCTTTGGGGGGATTTCCTAAATCTTTGCAAGCAAAAGTGCTAAAGGGCAAGAAGCCGATTTCTGGTAGACCAGGTGCTTCCCTTCCTGCTGCTGATTTTGAGGCGTCCAAACTGCAATTGGAAAAAAGTACCGGACTCTCCCATGGAATTTTGGAAGTGCTTAGTTACATTCTTTACCCAAAAGTGTTCCCTGACTTTGTCGAACATCAAAAACGCTATTCTGATACCAGTGTTTTGCCAACTCCAGTTTTCTTTCATGGTATGCATCCAGGCGATGAGACCAGTATCGAAATAGAGCAAGGCAAAACACTTATTCTAAAATACCTTACCGTTGGCGATCCTCATGCGGATGGAACGAGAACTGTATTTTTTGAATTGAATGGGCAGCCCCGTGAAGTTGTTACTCTTGATAAATCATTAACTGCCAAAACGGCGGCCAGACCCAAGGCCAATCCGGGCAACCCTATGGAAATTGCAGCCCCCATGCCCGGTCTTATTTCGAAAATGCTTGTTGCAACAGGCGAGGAAGTTAGCCCAGGGCAGAAACTTTTTGTGCTAGAAGCCATGAAAATGGAAACCACGGTTTGTGCTGAAAAACCCGGTGTTGCCTCGCTTATTACTGTTTCTGCTGGGGGGCAGGTGGAAGGCGGAGATTTAATCGTCAAGCTTGATCCGCTTTAGCTTTTACGCAACTTCAGAGGTCTGCGTGGTTTCTTGATCCAATTCTTGCAAAATGGTTGCTTTCCAAGTACTCTATACTAATACTGTTTGATTTTTTGATTTTAAATCAGGGATGACTCCATGAGTGTGTTGAAAATTTTAAAGGGCCACAATGAAGGCAACGAAATTTCTTTAAATGGCGATCGATTTGCCCTTGGAAGAAATCCTGACTGTGCGATTATCATTCCCATTACTTCAGTAAGCAGGGAGCACGCATTTATTCTTAGAGTTCAAGGGCAGTATTTTCTTGAGGATAATAAAAGCCGTAATGGTACTTTTTTAAATGATCAGCAGATCACTGGCAGAGTTCTACTTAAGAACAATGATCAAATTCGTATTTGTGATTTTGTTACTGTTTTTCAGTCTAAACAAAGCGTTGATATTGCTGCCCTCGATATGGATGATGATAAGGGCGAAGATACTTCCAGCACGGTTCATGCCACGATCAATGCAAGTAGCCAACAATTGCTGGAAACACAACCTGCAGAAAAACTCAGGCTGCTGTTGGAAATCACAAGTTCACTAAGCAAGGTGTTGGAACTAGACAAGCTTTTGCCCACCACTGTAGATTGTATGTTTCAGTTATTTAAACAGGCAGATCGTTGTTTTATCATCATGGGTGATACAACCACAAACAAGTTTATACCCCGGGTTATAAAAACACGCAGGCCACAAGACGAAAGCAGCGCACGATTCAGTAAAAGTATTGTTAAGCAGTGCTTGGAGCAAAAGCAGGCGTTTTTGAGCGATGATGCTAGCCAAGATAGCAGGATGCAAACTAGCCAGAGTATTGTTGATTTTAAAATCCGTTCGGTGATGTGCGTGCCTTTGTGTGGTGTTGCAGGCAAAGCCTTTGGGGTTATCCAAGTCGATACTCAGGATCGCAGTAAGAAGTTTACACAAGACGATCTTAAATTGCTTTGGGGCGTTGCAAATCAGGCTGGTGCTGCAATGGAAAACGCCAAATTCCATCAAAGTTCGCTTTTGCAAGAAAGAATCAGGCGCGACCTTGAGCTTGCAAACCAAGTTCAAAAAAGCTTTCTTCCAGTAGGGTTTCCCGAGATTCCAGGTTATGATTTTGCAGCTCATTACCAGCCTGCCCAAGAAATAGGCGGGGATTACTATGGGTTTATTCCCATGTCTAATAATCGCATGGGTGTGGCCGTTGGCGATGTCGCAGGAAAGGGGATTCCTGCAGCTCTTCTCATGGCTAAGCTTTCATCAGAAACACGGCTGGCGTTGTTAATGGAACCAACCCCGGCTGAAGCTATTACAAAGCTTAATGATGTGCTTTATCCTCATACAAGCCAGCTTGATCGATTTGTTACATTAATACTGGCGGTTCTAAACCCCGATCACAAGGTTACCGTGGTTAACGCAGGGCACATGGCGCCGATTATTATTAAGGGCGATGGTTCCCCCCCTTATGATTCCGTCAGCCTTGATAATGCGGGCGTTATGTTAGGCATTCTTGATGATTTTTCCTATGGATTTGCAGAGTTTCAATTGGAACCAAACCAATGCATGGTTCTTTATTCAGATGGCGTGCCCGATGCCATGACGGTTGGCGATGTTCCGTTTGTCAGTAAGGAAAGAAACAGGGATGGATTGCGGGATTGTCTACTCGGGGTAACAGATACTTCTGCTAAAAATGTGCTTAATTGTATCGTGGAAGCAATTAAAAAGCATACCGTGGGCAGGCTTTATCCTCACGATGATATCACGATTGTCGCAGTTCATCGCAAAGCATAACTGTAGTAAAACTTTGATTTTTTAGGATATTAATGCCCACTTTTACAGAGCCAGAAGTTGTAAATGATACGAGGATTTTACCTCCGTATCATGTCATACTGCTGAATGATGAGGATCATACTTTTCAGTATGTGATTCATATGTTGCAAACTTTATTTGGCCATCCCCAGGAAAGAGGCTATCAAATTGCTCTCGAAGTCGATAAAAAAGGTAGGGCGATTGTATTTACCACATCCAAGGAACACGCCGAATTTAAGCGTGATCAAATCCATTCGTTTGGGGCTGATCCTCTTAGCAGTCAAAAATGTAAAGGCTCGATGAGTGCGGTCATCGAGCCTTCGTTTTAATTTTGCCGTACCCTTTTTTATCTTCTACGATCCAAACCTAATTTTTAATAACGCTGAACTTACTGCGTTTCTTACACTTGGATCTTCATCCCCTAATGATTTTTGCAATAATGGTATTTGTGCTTCTGCCAATTTTCCGAATTTGCCCAATGTTTCTGCCGCCTTTATTCGTACCTTTGGTTCTTCTGATTTAAGGTTCTTCGCTATTTCGCCAAGGGTAGGGAACCCATCGGTACCTAAACTTACTGCAGCATTCATCATTGCAATTCTAGAATTGGAGTCACCATGAGCGATCATTTTTTCAAGCCATGGAATTGCTTTTGCTCCCTCCTTGCCATACTTGTTTAAAGCCTTTGCAGCTTCAATTCGAATGTCGAGGTCTTCATCAAGAAGGCATTTTGCCAAAACCGGTACTGCAATCTCAGGCTTTAGTGGTGCAGATCTGCCGAGTGCTCGGACTGCGGCATATTTCACCATAAGATTAGAGTCAGTAGTGGCAACACTTGCGATTTTTCTAAAGAGAAAGAGTTCTTTGTCGTTTATAATTCTTGCAGTAATGTCTGGCATACTTAAAAAACCTTCAACAATGTCAAGCCCATTCAAACGGATTCTTAAATGGGGATCGGATAGAACCATGATTAAATCTTGAATGATTTCTTTGAATTCGTTTCCTTCAGGAATGATGTCATAGGTAATTAATTTTGGATTTGGGTTCGAGGCATTCCCAGCAAGTACATCAAGTTTATTTAAAATTGATTCAAACTCAATCAGCTTTTTCCTAATTACCACAAGATCTTCAACAACATCCAAGCTTGCAATTCGAACTAAAAGGTCTGCTTCGAAGTTTGTTGAATGGTCTGTTAGTTCACGCATATTGTCGCGGAATGAATTAATCAATGTTAATTCAAATGCAAGGCCTTCGCGAAAGCTTTTTGTCCGTTGGGCGATAATGTCGGGCCTTTCAAGCATTGTCATTTCTGCTTCCCGAATTGGAATAATATAATCAACTTCTGCCAAAGTTGATGTTGCCTGCTTGCATGCCAATGTTCCCTGTTCCCTTACAATATAATCCTTGTCTTTAAGTGCACGAACACCCAAGGGGAAACAGAGTTTACTCGTTGTTAAAAGATCATTTACTAAGTCTAAATTGTCTCGCTCGCGTACCACGCGAATTTGCTTAAGTAATTGGCTTACTGTACTAAGTCTAATTTTAAGGCTTTCGGCTGCTGCGCGGCGAATAGCAAGGGTGTTAGCTGGTTTTATTTCTAATAAATCTGAAATGGTTGATGCAAATAGATCTGATTTTGATTCTATTTTTCCCAAAGCCTTTACCGATGCTATTACGAGCTTTTGATTTTTACTTTTGGTAAGCAATGCCAACTGAGGCGAAAGGGTGCTAAGTTCCGCTCTTAAAAAGCGACTTCTTTGCGCAATTTGATCAAGTGACTCCGAAGTTTCATCAATAAGATTGGCGGAGGCTGTTTCGCCTATTAATATTGCTAGATCAGTTTTTGCATCGTCTTGGCCATCTTTAAGTAATTGGAGACCATTAGTTTTGAATTTCTGGATAACTGCGGTTCGAACCTCACCATTAATATCTGCAATTCTTTTGTTTCCCTCAATGTATTGCCAATCAGGCAATAAAATGATTTTACTTAAATCACCTAATGCATTTATTTTATTTAGAATGATTAAAAGTTTATTTTTTCGATCTTCATCGCCACGATTAAGAAAAACTCTTTTAAATAGTTCCGTGGAATCGATTGGGAAAGGTTCTGCTTGAATTAATGAGTTCAAGCAGAATGTTAAAAGTATTCCAAACACAACCTGTTTTTTTGAGCAAGATAGTAATTGCATTCCACACCTTGTTAAAAATTCTGTAAATCTTTGAGAATAAAAAATCACCTTCATATATAATATTGCTCTAAAAATTCGGTGATGCCATTTCTATTGAATAATTAACTTTAATATAATGTGGTAACAAATGCCCTAATCCCTACAAAACTAATCAACATTCCTGACATATTGATTATTTTTGCTATAATCCTCACAATTTACACTGTTTTGTTCTCATGAATTCCCAAACCAAGAGTTTTATTCGATTAGCCATCATTACCCTTTGAATTCGAACCAATTGGTAAATTCGTTCTTTAACTTTTGTTTGAGAAATAATGAACAGTAAATCCAGCAAGAAAACCAACCAAAAAGGTAACCACAATAATTAACATGGTTTTGTTCGATTTTAACAATTTTTTCCATGGTATTGCGCCCAGAGAATCTTGCCCCTCTGCAGAACTTAATTGCACTACATCAAATGCAGGGTTGTCGTCATCGAATTCATCAAAATACACAGGGGGCGGGGGCGGTGTAGGCAACCCTTTTTTAGGTGTTCCTAATACCATGTCTGGATTCATCGATTCCAAAGCATTTTCTTTTGACTTTATTAAAGAGCCTTTTTCAGGTGCCACCGCTTCAGGTTTTACTTTTTCAGGTGCAGTGTTACCTTCGGGTAGGGTAGGTACCCTTACATATTTATAGCACGCAGGGCATTGAACCTGCAGCCCACCTTTCCTTCGAGTGATGCTAAGTTTGGAATCACAGTATTTGCATTTGAAATGGATTGGCATTGTTTTTTCCTATTAAGAATAACTTCAACCTTGAAACATGTTAAAATTATCTTGGTTCATCAACTGTTAATAATAGCCTTATGCCAATGATTGTAAAAAAGAATCTTGAAATTAGGCGTGTTTAGGCCCAATGGGTTTTCAAATGAATTTAGCTTTAAGAACTCTTTCGTTGATTTTGATGGGGTTAGTCCTTTGCTGCTCAGTTTTGGCAGATATTGTCATTTTAAAAGACGGATTTATTCTTCAAGGCACGGTGAAACGCGAAAGTGTCACCGAATTTGACCCGGTTAGTAAAGAACCCGTGATTATTCCTAAAGGTTTTTACATGGTAGATGATGGGGCTAGGCGTATTTACTTTAACCCCAATTTGGTTCGTACTCTTGATAAGCGCGACCCTATTCAAGAAGAAAGATGGATTCATAACAAAGCCATTTATATTCCAAATGGTAAAGGTGCCCCGCCATTCTTGGCAGAGGTTGAAGCTACTGATTGGGATTCAAAATGGGAACGCACATTAAAATACCGGAGTCCGGTTGGGTTGGTTGGGGTATTTCAACACATATCTAATCTTTCTTCCTATGCCATCCGGGTGGATGCTACCAGTAAGTTTGTCTGGAGTTCCATGTACCTTACGCAGGAAATCGGTTCGAAAAAGGTTATTAGTTTAATTAAATCCCATCCTGATTTTCAAAACACGGATAAAGTTAAACCCGAAGAGATGGCATCACGCAGGTTTAAATCACGCAGGTTTAAACTGGTTGATTTTCTTGCGCAAGCCGGATGGTTTGAAGATAGTGAAAAAGAACTTAAATCCTTGGCTAAGGATATTCCGGAGCAAAAAGAGCGTGCAGATAAGGCGCAGGAAGTAATCGAATCTCTCAGGGGTAGGGAAAGGCTTGAAAAAATTAAACGGATCATTGGTGCAGGCCGACTCGTAGAAGCCAGAAAACAACTGGAATCATTTCCTATGGTAGAGGCCAAGGATAAAATCCTTACTGAAATTCAATCTTTGCAATCTAAACTTGATAAAGCCTTGGAGCAATTTCTTCTAGCTCAAAAAAAACTTAACTATCTTTCTTCTGCTCTTGCCGAAAAAAAATCTGACCCCGTTCTTATTAAAGCAGTGGATGTCCTTCAAAAAATCATAACAGAAGAAAGCATTGATAGGCTTGATGCTTTCTTAAGCATCTCAAATAAAAAAAACAATGATAGTAGTCTCGCTGCAACTCGAAGTGAATTGGAAAAAACAGCATCCTTGGCCATTACCGGTTGGGTTATGGGTAATTCTTCTGCTGATCCAAACCCTATTTCTGCTAAAAAACTTTGGCAAACAAGGACATTTATCGTTGATTTTATCACTGCGGGAAATTCTCTTGCGCGAAAAAGTGCATTTGATGCGTTTTTAAAAAACTATCCTTCTGCTAAACCAGAAGAAGTGGGACAGGTTTTGTTGCAAACCATTCTTCCAATTGATTCAAAACCCTCTGGCAAAGTATTTGAAAAAGAGCTGATGTCCGGTAAAAGTAGAGGCGCTAAATATTCCATGCGCTATCCTGCCGATACCAACCCAAATAGGCTTTACCCACTTTTAATTGTATTTCCTGGTACAAATGAATCGGTTGATTCCATGTTGGAGAAATGGGCTCCTTTTGCTGATGAATATGGCTTTATTCTTTTAGGTTATCATTGGCAAATAGGTGGCATAGGTTATGGTTTTTCGGATAAAGAACACTATGTGATTCTTGATATGCTTCGGGATGCCCGATTAAATTCACCCGTTGATCCAGATAAGGTTTTTCTTTTTGGGTACGAACAAGGTGCATCCGTTGCTTACGATATCGGGTTATCGCACCCCGACCAGTTCGCAGGGGTTATTCCGATGAGTACCAGCCCAGAATTATTCATCGAAAAGTATTGGCGCAATGGGCAGTACTTGCCTTTTTATGTGGTTAATGGTGATCGATCAGGTGAGCCCAATCTGAAAACCCGACAGCTTTTTACAAACTGGATGCCCCGCGGTTATCCTTCTATTTGGACACAATACAAGGGGCGTGGAATTGAATTCTTTCGTGCCGAATTGCCTTTGATTTGTGATTGGATGCGAGGTAAATCAAGAGTTTTTCCCATGAATCAATTGGGCTCAGATGGAGGCGGTTCTGTTTTGGGCAATGAATTTCAGGCAACCCGTTTTTGTGATAATCAATTCTATTGGATTGGTTCGGATACGATAAGTGAAAGCAGAATGAATTACCCGCAAACATGGAAGCCAAATCTTCAACCTGCAAGCTTCTTTGCCAAATCAGATGTTGCCACCAATAATATTATAATAAAAACCTATGGTATGAAAGATTTCTATCTTTTGTTTGGTAAAAATTCTAAAGGTGAATCACAAATTGATTTCGATAAGCCTGTATCGGTAACTTCTAATTTAATCTCTAAATGGAACGGCAAAGTTTCTCCCTCGCTTGAGACCCTCATGGAAACTTTTCTTGAAACTGGCGACAGGAAAAATCATGTTTATGCTAAGGTTTTAATTAAACCTTAATAAAAAAGGGGACTGTAAAACAGTCCCCAAGGAATCAAATAAGTTTAGTTTGAATTTAAACTTTAATGACAGATAAAATAGTGATGTCTTCGTTTGGAACATCGCCGTGGCCCATTTTGTTTCCCGTTTGCACATTTTCAATGGCATCCAGGGCTTCCATTCCGGAGGTGACTTTTCCAAATACGCAGTAACCAAATCCATCGTCTGAATTGGCTTTGTCTAAAAACCCATTGTCTTTGAAATTAATGAAAAATTGGCTTGAAGCACTATCGGGGTCTGATGTACGGGCCATTGCAATAGTGCCTCGCAGATTGATAAGGCCATTGAAGGATTCATTCTTGATGTTTCCCTTGGTGGTTTTTTGTTTCATGCCGGTGTTGAACCCACCTCCTTGAATCATGAATTTTTTAATGACCCGGTGGAAAATGGTGTCATCAAAGAACTTGTCGTCTACATAAGATAAGAAGTTCTTGACAGTAATGGGGGCCGCTTTTTCATCTAGTTCGATAGTGAATTCGCCCTTGGATGTATTAACCTTAACACTTGGATTCGCCATGGTATTTTTCTTTCTTAAAGGGGTTATTTAACACGGGTGATTGATTTGATGACTACATCTTTGGTTGGCACATCGCCAATTTGACCTTGGATAGACCTTGTTTCAACTTTGCGGATTTTTTCAACAACATCCATGCCATCAACGACCTTACCAAACACGCAGTATTTTGCTGGATCAAGTCTGGAATTATCTGCGGTATTGATGAAAAATTGGCTGGTTGCACTGTCTAAAACATCATCGGTGCGGGCCATGGCGATTGAACCGCGGGCATTGGAAAGGCCATTACCAGACTCATTTTTTATGGGGGATTTGGTTTTCTTTTGTTTCTGTTCGAAGTCTGAAATTAGCTTGGCATCTTGAAGCCCGGTTTCAAATCCGCCACCTTGTATCATAAAGTCTGCAATAACGCGGTGAAAAATCGTGCCATCGTAAAACTTTTCATCTACATAGGCAAGAAAGTTTTTAACACTAATGGGTGCAGCGCTATCATTTAGCTCGACTTTGATATCCCCAAGGGAAGTTTGAATATTAACTACTGTTCTTTTTTCTTGGGCAAATGCACAGGCGGTAAACGACCCTGTTAAACTTGCAAATAACGACATAAGTAAAAAGAAGCGCATAGCTTAAACTCCTGAAAAATGGTTAATGATTGCACAAATATTATCACTTTACTTAGTTGTTGTCTTCTTTCAAACCGTAAAAGTTTAAAACGCAGTTATTTTCTTACAGATGGTTGTGTTTTTTACCATCCTTTTGCTAAACTTATTATTAGATACTTTCCGCTTTTGGAGAATAGCAATTTCATGCTTCCACTTGTTACCGTTGAAAAATCAACACCGGGCAAAAGATTGCCCTCATGGATGAAAAAGCAGTTGCCCGTAGGCAATGAAAATTCTTTCACCCAATCATTGCTGGATGAATTAAAACTTGAAACAGTTTGTGAAAATGCACGCTGCCCAAATAGAGCAGAATGCTATTCTCGTAAAACTGCCACTTTCATGGTGCTAGGGAATGTTTGCACACGCCCTTGTGGTTTTTGTTCGGTCCCAAAAGGCGAGCCCCTTCATGTTGAAGATGATGAACCGGATCGCGTTGCAGAAGCCGCCTTTCGCCTGGGCTTGCGTTTTGTTGTTATTACTTCTGTCACAAGGGATGATCTTCCTGATGGTGGTGCAGATCACTTCCGTAAATGTATTCTTGCGGTTAGAAAAAAAACAGGCGCTGCGGTGGAAGTTCTTACGCCAGATTTTCAGGGTAATATGGCTGCGGTCGACATCGTACTTTCTGCAGAACCCGAAGTTTTTAATCACAATATGGAAACGGTACCAAGGCTTTACAAAAAAGCACGGGGCAGGGCGATCTATGAACGAAGCCTTGCCGTTCTTCAACATTCCAAAAAGACCAAGCCTCACATCGTTACCAAATCAAGCATTATGCTAGGCATGGGCGAAACCAATGATGAATTGATGGAAGTTTTTGCAGATCTTAGAACCGTTGATTGCGATACTCTTACATTGGGGCAATATCTTGCTCCAACCTTGAAACATATGCCAATAGCGCGGTTTGTTCCGCCTGAGGAGTTTGATTATCTTGCTGTTCTTGCCCGTTCCTTAGGTTTTAAAAAAGTAGTTGCAGGGCCTTTTGTTCGTTCGAGTTATCATGCGGATGAGATGGCTGAAGTTAATCTTCACCCCGCAAGCCCCCATTAAATTGTGAGATTAGTTGCCAAAATGCCAAACGGGTTGTTCGTGAGTATGGATGGTTTGGATGGTTGTGGAAAATCAACCCAAGTCGAAAATTTAGCCGATAGGCTTGGTTCTTTGGGCATTAAAGCCACCACTTGCGTTGACCCCGGTGGTACCGAGATCGGGAAGTTGTTGCGTGAAATTCTTTTGCACCATAAAACTTATATTGCAACCCGGTGCGAAGCTCTTTTATTTATGGCTAGCCGGGCTCAACTTGTTGATCAAGTAATTCTTCCCGCACTTGAAAAAGGGGAAGTTGTTATTTCGGACAGGTATTTGTTTGCCAACATTGTTTATCAGGGATATGCAGGTGGTTTAGACCCAGATCAACTTTGGCAGACAGGTTTGCTTTCTACGGGTGGGATTATTCCAGATATCACATTCTTGCTTGATCTTCCCGTAATGGTTTCCCGCCAAAGGGTAGGAAAACCTTCCGATCGCATGGAGCAAAGATCATTTGAATATTTTGAAAAAGTTAGACGGGGATTTTTGACAGAAGCAGAGGTTGGTAGGCAAAAAACAATGGTAGTTGATGCGTTATTGCCCGTAAGCGTAATTAGTGATTTGATATTTGCAGAAGTAGAAAAATTGATCAAAATTCGCAATTTTATTTAACATCCCCTTCGATGAGAAAGGTTTTCTTTGTCCTGGAAAGATATCGTAGGCCATGAAAGCCAGATTAAATATTTGATCCAAGCATGGGAAACAAACAGACTTGGCCAATCTTACTTTTTCCATGGCCCCGACGGGGTTGGAAAACGAACTCTTGCCATTGAATTTGGAAAAGCCCTCTTGTGTCAAGCCAATAGCGACTTTGAAGCTTGTGGCGTTTGTGCTTCTTGTAAATTAGTTGAAGCAGAAAATCATCCTGATTTGCAAATGCATAGTTGCCCCAAGGATGTTCATGAGTTCCCGCGTGAATTAATGAAAGAGATTTGCGAAGGTTTTTTTCTTAAGGCTTCTCGTGGTGGTGCAAAGGTGTTAGTGATTGATGATTGTGATGTTTTGAACGAAGAATCAGGCAATATATTTCTGAAATCATTGGAAGAACCCCCGCCAAACTCCATCATATTTTTAATTGGTACAAGTTTAGAGCGCCAGCTCGAAACAATTCTTTCTCGCTGTCAAAAATTGGCCTTCCACGGTTTAAATCAAAGTGAAATTGTCGCGGTGTTTGCGAATAACCAAATCGAAGGTAGTTTCGATTTAAATAAAATTATCAGCACTTGTGGTGGCTCTGTTTCTCAAGCCATTATGCTGACAAACCCAGAATTCTCGCAATTAGAAGATTCGTTTTTTGCTGAAATTATTATGCCTACGCCTGATCCAGTTAAGGTGGTTAAAATGGTGATGGATTTTATTGATGGTGCAGGTAAGGAAACTTCTTCACAAAGGGGTAGGGCCAGATGGTTGGTTCATGGCACGCTTTCCTGGATTCGTAGTCAAATAGTAATGAGAAGTAGCAATGATGATTTAATATCCCGCCCTCGGTTTCAATTGCCTGCAACAGTCGATATCGAAAAAATATTGGCAATGTTGGAAGCTTGTTTTCAAGCAGAATATCAAATTCAAAGAAGAGCCCAACTTAGCCTTACGATTCAATGGTGGATTGATGGATTGATTTGGGCTGATTCAGTGGTGATTAATGATTCTCCATTTGGCATCTTCTAATTAAAATTCAATTAACTTCGAAGTTGTTTCGATCCAAGAGCGAAACAAACCAATGTTTGTCTCTAACATATATTTGCAATGTTTTAAGAATGAAACTTCCTTTGATTCGTCTGTAAGAAGCACTGTTTCTTTTTGATGTTTCAAAGTAGATTGTACGAGTGATGTTTGTTCTATTTGAAAATGTAAATTGTTTATCAATCCTAGAATATTTTGGCCTTTTTTGAGGGTTTTGTAAAGAGGATGCGACTTTTCAGATGGGATGGCATCTCCCATTATTTCTAAGCCGTAACGCAGAAACTTGATTTTAAGCCGGAATGTATGTAATCCTTTTTGAGAATAATCAATCGCTTTGATGGTGGTTTTAAAATCGTCCAGAATTTTCATAAGGCTTAGTCTAGACCAATCGAAAAAACTGGTTGAAGTAGGTTCGTTTTCTGATGAGACTATTTTGGATGTGGTTTTTAAAAGTTGTGCAGCAAGTTTCTTTGCTATTACCTTTAAAAATTTAAGTGCATTTTTTTTTATTCGATTTCGGTTTGTCCAGATTACCCCTTGTAAAAAGAAATCCCTATTTTCTGAAGTTGATTGATTATTAAAGTCTTTGCAGGCTGTATAGAAAACATCCCAGTTCCGCATCGGCCCAAAATAGTCTATCAGGTCTTTTGTTCGGATTTGAGCCTTGATCAATAATTTTTTTGAAGTTACTTGTTTGAACAATTTTATTGCTGTAATCAGTTTTCTGCTTTCAACCCTTATTTTGTGAATTATTTTTGGTGGTAAATCGGTTATGTCGTTTTGCTTGGGTAATTCATTTTCGAGCGATTGAAGCTGCGTTGTTAAAATGTGTTTGTAACCATCATATAGTGATGCTTCTTGTTTTATTTCAGGTTGCCAAGGATTGTCAGGATGTTTGTTTTTCATGATTGAAAAAGAGGCTTGTTCGTTACGGTTTGTTCACTGGCATTCATGAAATATTGATTATTGAATCCAAGATCTTCGTGCATCAAAATAGATTTTATTAACAGTGCGGTTGCAGGAGAAGTTTGTAATCCTTGGCGAAAATGTCCGGTTGCAAAATATAGGTTATCTGAATTAGGTGATTTTCCTATTAAGGGTGAATTTTTGCTACAACCTGGTCGGAGGCCTGACCAATGGTCAATAATTTTTGCGTTTTCGAGATCTGGGATTAGATCGTGTGCTATTTTCAGCAGATGTTCTTTCCCCTCCAAGGTTTTGCCCCCATTAAAACCCACTTCTTCTTCGGTCGATCCCACGAGAACCAATCCTTCACCTCTCGGGACGATGTAGTGTTTATCTTTAAGGATGATTTCTTTTAAGGGCAGGGTAGTATGCAATAAAAGCATTTGTCCTCTGATGGGAAAAATTTGCATATCAATTTTTTCTTGGAGTAAAAATTCCCCTGACCAAGGTCCTGCTGTGATTATGAACTGGTCTGCACTAAAAATGCCGCTTTCAGATTCTAACCCTAAAACACGACTTTCTTTTTTCACTATACCTGTGATTTTGCAATCATTGTAAATTCGAACGCCCAGTAGTTTGCAAGCTTCCAAAAGTGCCTTTAAATGTCTTGGATTTCGAATTTGAGCCATCTCTGGAAAGTAGGTTGCCTTGCTATTGCCTAGATTAAGATGCGGGTTTAGTGATTTAAGATCAGGCGTTTTTAATCTTTCAAAACTGATGTTTTCTTTAGTCCAAGCTAGTTCATTTGATTCTTCATAATTAGAAGTTAACTCTAAACCGCCACATTTTGTGTAACCATTGTTTATGTTGGTGGATTGAAGAAGTTCAGCGGATAAAGTTGGAAAAATCGACGCACTTTTGGCCCTCAACCAATCGGCAGGGTTTGCTACGAGGTTAGGGTTTCCTGGGGGAATAATTCCTGCACCCGCCCATGATGCCTTTCGGTAGGGCAGAAATTGATCCACCAGGTTGACCTTTATCTTGTTTTTCGCAAGTTCATAGGCGATATTCAGCCCAATGACTCCTGCGCCAACGATCAATACATCTTGTGATTTCATATTGTTTTTATACTATAAAAAGGCTTATGTTTCTGAACGATTATTGAGTAAATCCTTAGTATCCCTAAAATAATATTTTACATAACATCGATAGGATGGAATCTGTGGCTTTCGATTTGCATACTTTGGAACTTTTACAGTTTCCCAAAATTCGAGAAATGGCAGCTTTCTTTTGCTTTACCTCCTTGGGTAAAGAGCGTGCATTTCAAATGAACAGGATGGATAGTTTTGATATTTTGCGGGAAGAAATCCTCCTTGTAACTGAAATGGTTAAAAGTCTTTCTTTGGGCCAAGCGCCTCCTTTCGCAGGATTATCTGATATTCGGGTGTTAGTAAGGCGCGCCTCTATCGGTTCGCAACTAACAGCAGAACAACTACTTCAGATTTCTGACGCCTTGGTTTGTACCGGGCATATGTATCGTTACCGGATGAGGTTGCAGGAAAGTTTGATGGCTCTCTCGGATCTTTTAGCACCAGTTGAAGATTTCAGTCTTACCGCAAAAATGATCCAAGGTTGCATTGATCCAAGGGGGCAAGTTTTAGATATGGCCAGTGCTGAACTGGGCGCAGTTCGCTTGAAAATTTCTGTAATTGAAGAAGCGATTCAGGTTCAAATTCGAAAAGTTATCGCAGACCCTGAAATTAAAAAGATTTTGCGTTATCCAAATGCAACTTTTAGTGGCGACCATTGCGTTTTGCCAATACCTGCTAATCATCGCATGAAAATTCAGGGCATAGTTCATCGTACCAGCAGTACGGGCGATACTCTTTATATTGAACCCACGCGTGTTGCAAAATTAAGTTCTGAAAGGTCAGTTTTAAAAGCTGAAGAACTTCGAGAGATTGGTAAAATTTTACGAAGGCTAAGTTCTGAAGTTGGGAAAATTTCGATTCAAATAACTTCTTCACTCGAGATTCTTGCTCATGTTGATCTGATTTATGGTAAAGCCAAGTTCAGTAATGCTTTTTTTATGGTGCCCCCAATCATTGAAAAAGGTTCGCTGCTTTTACTTAAACAGGCACGCCATCCTTTGGTTGAAGATTTGTTAAACAAGCAAAGTTTCTTGCCAAGTTCCTTGGGGGAACCGAAGAAAATAGTTCCCATTGATGTTACCCTTGGAAGTGATTACCGATTATTAGTGATCACTGGTCCAAATACGGGTGGGAAGACTATCTCCTTAAAAACTGTAGGGCTTTTGACTGTAATGGCATTATCAGGAATGCACATCCCCGCCTCGGATGGTTGCGTTATTCCCAAGCTGGATAATGTTTATGCAGATATCGGAGATGAGCAAAGTATCGAGCAGTCGCTAAGTACTTTTAGTTCTCATATTTCAAGAATTTCTGAGATATTTAAAAAAGTTGGAGAAAAGAATCTTGTGCTTTTAGATGAGATGGGGGCTGGGACTGACCCGGTCGAGGGTGCTGCATTGGGGCGTGCAATTCTTGATGGGTTGGGAGAAAAACTATGTCTTGGGATGGTTACCACCCATCTTGGTGATTTGAAAACCTATGCTCTCGATCATGATTTTGCTCAGAATGCTGCAGTTGAATTTGATTTGGAAACTTTACGCCCCACTTATCGGTTGTTGACTGGAAGATTTGGCAAAAGTAATGCATTGAAGATTGCTAAACGCCTTGACTTTCCTATTGATCTTTTAAGGAAAGCCCATCGGCATCTTAAAAAGAAGCGTAAAGGGAAAAAATTGTTGAAGTTGCAAAAAGAAAAACAACAAATCTCAAATGAACATAGCTTGATTTTGCAGGCCGAAGTCGAAGCTAGGCAGCAAGTTATTTTAATTAAAAAACAAGAAGCTGCAAAACAAAAGGAAATCGAAAAAGAACTGATATTGGTGAACTTCCGCTTACTTTTAAAAGCCGGGGATATCGTTCTTGTGCAAAGATTTGATAAAGAAGGCCGTATTGTTCGTGTTGATCAAAAAAAGAGTCAGGCAAAAATAAATGTAGGCCTAGGAGAATGGGAAATTCCTTTGGACGAGATATTTCCCCTTGTTCAAAAGGATTAATATCAATCTTTAGAACGGTTTGATTTTTTTAGTTGGGTTCATTTTGTCTGTATCCAATCGGGTTCAATAGTTGGGGCTTAACTTTTGCAAGAAAACTTAGCATTATTCCTACGGTAAGTCCCTCGATAATTGCAAGAGGCAAGTGAATCATGCAAGTAATAAAGATGATTGGTTCCATATTTGGAACAGCGCAAACCAACATGGTTAAAGTATGTAAAAGTATGGTGAAAAGTACGCCCAGTAAACCAATGAAAAACCCAAGAGCAAACAGCAGTCCGTTTCTAGATTTGAATAAAAGCCATGTAACAACCATCGATGTAATTATAAATCCAAAGATTGATGGAGCGGATGCTAAAAATAAAAAGACATGGTTGACGACTTCAGATATTTCTCCATTTTTTAATTGCCAAGCGAGCATAAGAACCCCTGCTATGGTGGCAAAAATACTAGTGATGATTATGAGGAAACAAAGGGATAATTGAATGATAGGTATTCCCATGAGAAGCGGTTTTTGAATAATTTTTGCAAAAGGGCATATGAGTAGGGCAGGGATTGTCATTACGCAAATGTTGAGCCCAAGGGAGAGAAAGCCACCATGGGCAAATAGCAGGGATTGCAAAAACAATGCAGGAGCAATGGCGAGAATAGCGCGTTGACCTAAGATTACACCAATAAGGCCATTAAGAAGGAGATGGGTTTTAGGCCCGCCCGGGACTTGAATCGGGAATAAACTTGTTAGAAAAAACACCGCGGTAAGCAGAGATATTTTTGGGATTTCATCATTGGTTAGGTTTCTGCCTCCCAAAAGCAGTAAAAGAAATGCGATACACCAACCAGCAATAATTCCAGACCCTTGGATTAATCCATCGGGTAAGTGTACGCCAAAGATAGGTTCGAAAAAAAACATTGGTGTTGGTCAGCGGGTTTGCGATGGATTAACAAAATACCAAAAAGTGCTTCGCTGTTTGATTGCGTAAGTTGTTGTGTTTTTAATTATTTCTGTTTCTTTAGCTTCTGTAGTGATTGCCCACCAACCCGATTCTGGCGCAGAAAAGGTAACAATTCCCGTGTCATCTGCTTTTGTAGTAAAAGTAATGAGTTCATCTGGAGGCAGGTTTTTTGGGGGCATTGGATTCCATTTTTCTACTTCAAACATCCAGCCATTTGGGGGTGATATTTTTTTTCTTGCCTGCTCATTTATTTGAAATCGAGCAATCATACCTGGAAGAATGCCATACGGTCTTGAAAGTGGCATTAGTTCAAATTCAGTACTTGGCCCCGCATTCCAATTGTTTTGCGTTTGCACATGCACGACAACTTTGACGGTGTCTTGAATATATATATTTTCTGAAGCCATCCAAATAGGTTGCGATTTCGCAATGACAATGTAGTCTCCCCTGTGATCCGCTTTAAACTCGCCTTTGAAGGAAACGATTTCCTTATCTGACATCTTTTCTTTTACAGGCTTGAATTGATTAGATATTTCTGTTGTTAGGCCTTTGGGGTCGATTATGATTACTTTTTCAGGTTTCAAGGCATCTTGTAACTCACATTCAAAAGGATGCCCAAATTTGTAGTTTAAAACCACAACATCACCTTTTTGATGAGAGGATTTTTCTGGAATTAAAATGTGGAAGTGCGCCAAGGAGCAGGTTGCAAAAAATAATGTTACAAAAAACGAAAACAGTTGGCGCATTTTCATGACCCCTATTAAAAGACCTATAACATATTAGAGTGTAGTGGGAAATAACTACAGGGCCATGTAATTAATTTCCAGATTTCATTTTGATAAAATGCCCTAGGTGTTCCTTGAAGAATTCACTAAGTTTTGCGAGTGCAAAGTCTTCAGGCTTACGGAATTTTAAAACGATAACATCCATTTCATTTCGGTGCTCGATTAATTCTTGTTCAAAGCCAATTCCTTTTGTCTTATCTAGATTTACTTTTCCACTTGGCCCGGAAAGCCTTATTTCCAGAAATTCATTTCCTTTGGTTTTGACCATCATCCAACTATGGGAGATGCCTTTAATCCTGAAGGTAACACAGTCTCTGGTATCCCATTGCACTTCAATATTTTTGCCTGATTTGCTTGTGCAATCAAGTATGTCTTTCAAAATACTTCTATCCCAGTAAAGTTTTTTACCAATTGGGAAGCCTTTTTCTCCAAGATGCCATTTGTCCCCATGTAGTTTCCAGGGCATTAGATCTTCAGGTTTTAGTGCCAAACGCTTGATGTGATCAAGGTAAGCTGCCAATACTGAATTAATAAAATCTTTGAATTCATCGGTTTGGATTTCGGAAAGCCGATGTACAAGGATGGTAATTTGTTGCCAGGGAGATTTTTTCAAGTTTCCAACCCGAACCCTTGATTCATTGCTATATATCTCCAGTCCTGGTGTGTTATTTAAAGTCGGAATACCAAGGCTTGAATTAAGCTCATCTTCGTTGAAAGAGTTTTTGGGAACCCTGAAAACAAGTCGTAAAAGCCACTCATGGCCGGTAAGAGCATGGCATAACCAGGTTGCGGGTTTTCCGGGGGCGGCAAATTCAACAACACTTCGCTCCGTCCAATTCGTAGGCGCAAGAGTTTTTTTATTTTGAAGCAACTTATCTAAAAATTCGAGGGCCTTTCCATCCCATCTACAAACTTTGCCATCTAGCGTAATACGGTTGAGCGTGTGCCAGTTTTTGCCATCGGCTTCCCATGGCATTTTGACATCTGCCCCAAGATCTTTGATGTTGATGGTTTTTTCTTTAGCGGAAAGCTCTTTTAATGGATTGTGAAGAATGCGCTCAATATTAGGGCCCGCCTTTAAAACAGGCAGCAAAGCTATTGCAGTGTGAGATAACCCGTAGGTTTCCAGAGGAGTATCAGAGAGATGGAGTTTTTCCCATGTACCAGTTGTAATGGCTTCGGGTGTGCCTTGAGCGACGACCAAGCCGCCTTCCGGGCCCGCTTCGGGTCCAAGATCAATAATCCAATCAGAATTTTTGATAACATCAAGATTATGTTCAACCACGACCACGGTATTGCCCAAATCAACCAAACGGTGAAGGACTTCCAAAAGTTTTCTGACATCGTCGAAATGAAGTCCTGTGGTGGGTTCATCGAGAATGTAAATTGTTTTGCCTGTATTGGGCCTTGCAAGTTCTGCAGCGAGTTTAACGCGTTGAGCTTCCCCGCCCGAAAGGGTGGGTGCCGATTGCCCAAGTGCCATGTAGCCCAATCCTACATCATCCAAGGTCTGAAGAATCTGTCGGATTTTCGGTTGGTTTTCAAACAAGATTAGAGCTTCGCTAATGCGCATCTCCAAAACATCTGCGATTGATTTTCCTTTGTATAAAACCGAAAGAGTTTCTGGGTTGTAGCGCTTACCTTTGCAAATGTCGCATTCAAGCCAGACATCCGGAAGGAAGTGCATTTCAATGCATTTTTGCCCATTGCCCTCGCACGCATCACATCTACCACCCGGTTTATTGAAGCTAAATCTTCGGGGTTGATAGCCCCTGATTTTAGATTCAGGAAGCTTGCTAAATAATTCGCGCAGATGATCAAAAACTCCGGTATAAGTTGCGGGATTTGATTGTGGGGAATTCCCAAGCTGATCCTGGTCAACATTGATCACTTTATCAACATTTTCAAGCCCCAAAATATCGTCATGAGCGGTGGCCGGCATTTTAGCCCGGTGCAATCTACGAGCAAGTGTTTGATACAGCACTTCGTTGATGAGCGAACTTTTCCCGGAACCGCTTACTCCTGTAACAGAAATCAAGGCCCCAAGAGGTATCCATACATCGATATTTTTCAGGTTGTTTTGTCTGGCTCCACGAATGCATAGTGTTCCAGTAGGTTGGTAAATACCAGATTTGTTGACTGGTAATCTCCTTTTGGCAGGAACAGGGATGGCTTTTTTTCCTGATAGATATTGGCCAGTAAGGGAAGCTGCAGATTTAAGGACCTGCGCAGGCGTTCCACTCGAAGTAATAGTGCCACCCATACTTCCCGCCCCGGGGCCGAAGTCGAGAAGATAATCTGCAGAGCTGATGACTTCCCGGTCATGCTCTACCATGATCAGAGTGTTGCCTAGGTCGCAAAGTTTTTGTAAAGCTTTTAGAAGCCTTTGATTATCCCGGGGATGTAGACCAATAGTGGGTTCGTCAAGAACATAAAGAACCCCAGTAAGGCCGCTACCAACTTGGCTAGCGAGGCGAATTCTTTGCGATTCTCCACCTGAAAGCGTCGGGCCCGATCGATCTAAAGTCACATAATCCAGCCCAACATCTACTAGTAACTGTAGCCTCCCCACGATTTCACGAACCAATTCTCCAGCAATTTTTTTCTGAGATGCACTAAGGGTTAACCCTTTGAAATAACTAAGCCCTAATCTTAAGGTTGATGATTCCAACTCGCCTATTGTGAGTGATGGCAGCCCTTTACCGAAATGCAATTTGCAGGCGGAAGCATCATCGCGAAGTCGCGAACCTCTGCAAGTTCCACAAGCCACATCGCTGACAAGGCTATCGAGCTTGGCACGGTAAAAGGCACTTACCCTAGAGGCTTCTTCTAGTGCTGGGAACAGCCCTTTGTATTGGAAAAGGACTTTAGAGTTGTTTTTTGGTGCAGAAGCAACCGTGGCTTCAATCCAATCCTCATTGGAACCATGAAACACCCATCTTTGCTGAGTGGGCGTAAGTTGATCAAAGGGGGTATCAAGATTAAATCCACCAGCAGATGCAATGGCTTGCGCAAACGGTAGGAAACCATCATTTGCTTCAAGGTCGGGCCATGCGGAAAGTGCCCCTTTGCGTAAAGTCAGCGATGCGTTACGGACAAGAAGAGCAGGGTTTGCGCCCTGTTGTTTTCCAAGGCCTTCGCAAATAGGGCACCAACCCAGAGGGCTGTTAAAAGAAAAATGATGGGGATTAAGTGGCTCGAAACCCCGGTTGCATTTGTTACAGGAAAAATGTTGGCTATATTTATCTATCTTCCAATTTTCTTCTGCAAATTGATCATCAACATGTGCGACATGAAGCATGCCTTTGCCTAAGTTCAAGCCAGATTCCACTGCATCACAAATTCTGGTTCGCATGCCTGATTTAATAACAAGCCTATCCACTACGACTTCTACATTGTGTTTTCTGCGATGGTCAATTTCCGGAATGTTTTCAAGCGTGTAAAGCTTGCCATCAATTCGCACTCGGAGGTAACCTGCACTGCGGATTTCGTTGAAAATATCTTCAAAAGTATCTTGGCCTTTTCTTTCGATGGGCGCCATCAGATAGATTTTCGAACCCTCTTGCATGGATTCAATCTTGGCAATAATTTCATCTGCGGTCTGAGTACCGACAGGGATGTTGCATTTGGGGCAATGGGGTTCACCTAGCCTGCAAAAGAGAATACGAAGGTAATCATGAATTTCAGTGATAGTCCCAATGGTAGATCGGGGGCTTTTGCTGTTGTTTTTCTGTTCGATGGCAATTGCAGGAGATAACCCGGTAACATGTTCAACACGAGGTTTTTGCATCTGCCCAAGGAATTGTCTGGCATATGCGGAAAGAGATTCGATGTACCTGCGTTGCCCTTCAGCGTAAATGGTATCCATGGCGAGAGAACTTTTGCCCGACCCACTGGGGCCGGAGCAAACCGTCATTTTATCCCTTGGAATGGAGACATTAACATTTTTAAGGTTATGCTGTTGTGCCCCAGTGACTTCGATGAATTTTAAAGGTTGCAGTGCCCCCTTTTTCTTTGGGGTGGATTTTCCTAGTTTCTGCCCTTTGGATTTAGGGAGAAGGTGTTGCTTAAGGGCGATGCCTGTATGCGAACTTTTACATTTTTGCAAATCGTCAGGCGTTCCCGTAAATAGGATTTCGCCACCGCCCTTACCGCCTTCAGGCCCTAAGTCGATAACCCAATCAGCAGTCTTGATAACATCAAGATTATGTTCAATGACAAGGACAGTGTTTCCCGCATCAACAAATCCGTGAAGCACCTGCAGTAGTTTTCGAATGTCTTCGAAATGAAGCCCGGTTGTAGGCTCATCAAGCAGGTAAAGTGTTTTGCCTGTAGATCTTTTGCAAAGTTCCTTGGCAAGTTTAATTCTCTGGGCTTCGCCCCCCGAAAGCGTGGGTGCAGGTTGCCCAAGTTTCATGTAATCAAGTCCGACATCATGCAGGGTTTTAAGCATATTGTAGATCTTTGGAATATTTTGGAAATGTTCGACTGCCTGCTGAATATCCATTTCCAGAACTTCTTGGATGTTCTTTTCTTTGAAGCGAACCTGCAGGGTTTCTCTGTTGAATCGCTTGCTTTCGCAAACAGGGCAGGGTACCCAGACATCAGCGAGGAAATCCATTTCAAGGCGATTGCTGCCGTTTCCTTCGCAAGCTTCGCATCTTCCTCCCGGTCTGTTAAAACTAAAGCGCCCTTTCTGGTATCCACGAATCTTGGCTTCCGGTAACTCTGCAAAAAGAGCTCTTATTTCGTCGAATACTTTGATGTAGGTTGCAGGGTTAGAGCGGGGAGTTCTGCCAATTGCGGTTTGATCAATGTTGATGACTTTATCTATGTGCTGGTAGCCTTTGATTGAATCATGTTCACCCGGTGGCATTTTGGATGCATGAATTACCTCCTCGGAATCCTCTTGCGCTTCGGCATCGGGATCTGATGTTGTAGACTTGTTAAGTAGGGAAGAAAGCCCCCGCTTAAGAATGTCATTTACTAAAGAGCTTTTGCCTGAACCACTTGCACCTGTAACGCAAATGAATTTACCAAGTGGGAACTCTGCATTAATGTTTTTAAGGTTGTGGTGCTTTGCTCCGGTGACGGTTATGACTTGGGAATTTCCAAGGCGTCTGTTGGGCGGGCCCTCAATGCTGATTTTGCCAGCAAGATATTTGCCCGTGAGGCTGTTTTTATTGGCAACAATTTCATCGTAGGAACCAGTAGCGACTATTTCGCCTCCACGGATACCCGGGCCCGGCCCGAAGTCGACAATAAAATCAGCGGCACGCATGGTATCTTCATCATGCTCGACCACGATGACGGTATTGCCAAAATCTCGCAATCGCTTAAGGCTTTCGATAAGCCGTTCATTGTCTCTAGGATGTAATCCAATGCTGGGTTCATCGAGGATATAAAGAACGCCTACAAGCCCACAGCCTATCTGGCCGGCCAATCTAATGCGCTGGGCCTCGCCGCCAGAAAGCGTAGGCGCAGAGCGTTCAAGAGAAAGATAATGAAGTCCGAGGTTTAAAAGAAAGCCAACTCTTCCGCGAAGCTCTTTCAGAACTTCATCTGCAATCAAAGCGTGAATGGGAGAGATTTTTTTTGCGAGTGTGCCATGTATGGGGTCTAGCCATTCAGCAAGTTCGGAAACGGGAAGAGAGCAAAGATCGACAAGAGACATGCCAGCGATTTTAACAAAGCGCGCCTGCGGGTTTAAGCGTTGGCCCTTGCAGGCAGAGCATTTCATAACCCGCATGTATTTTTCGAGTTGATATTTTCTGGGGCCTGCTGCTGTTTTCTTGAAGCTTGCTTGAAGCTGCGGAACAACGCCTTCCCAGATTCCGCCATGCTTCCAAACCCCACCGCCACGCATTTTCCATTCGTAAACGATATGCTTGTCGCCGCTACCAAAGAGAAGCCAATCCTGATGTTGCTTGGGCAAATCTTTCCAAGCAACTTTGGGGTCGATTCCAAGGGTGTTGGCTACCCCTGCATAGATATGCTTTCGCCATCGCCCCATTGCGGGGATTTTCCCAAGAATTGCAATTGCGCCCTGATAAAAACTAAGGGAGGGATCGGGCACCATCAAATCAGGATCAAAACTATAGGAAATCCCCAAGCCATCACATTGCATGCACATGCCATGCGGGCTATTGAAGCTGAAAAGTTGCGGGGAAGGGATTTCTACGCTTTTATTGCAGTACAAGCAAGCATAATGAGAAGAAAGCAAAATGTCCTCGTAGGTGCCATCTTCTTTTTCAATTGCGACAATCAGAGAGCCTTTAGCTTGTTGAAGAGCTTGCTCAACTGCTTCAGCGAGCCTAGAACGCAAGTCATCATCGATTTTAAGCCTGTCGATAACAACTTCGATATCGTGTTTGATTTTCCGATCAAGCTTGATGTCTTCCCCTAAACGAAAGACTTTTTTATCTGCCCTAGCACGAACAAATCCTTTGCGTTGAAGATCTTCGAAAAGATCTTTGTATTCTCCTTTTTGGCCACGAATCAACGGAGCAAGCACTAGAAATTTGGTGCCCTTGGGTAAGACTAAGATTTGAGCAAGAATTTGTTCTCTTGATTGAGCGGTGATCTGATTGCCACAATCGGGGCAATGCCCAAGTCCAATTCTTGCAAAAAGAACGCGAAGGTAATCGTGAATCTCTGTGATGGTTCCAACGGTGCTTCTGGGATTTCTGCCCGCGGATTTTTGTTGAATACTGATAGTAGGGGATAAGCCCGAAAGAAAATCGACATCGGGTTTCTGGAGTTGGCCTAAAAACTGTCTCGCATAGCTTGATAAAGATTCAACATAACGCCTTTGGCCTTCAGCGTAAAGCGTGTCAAAGGCGAGCGAACTTTTGCCCGAACCGCTAACCCCTGTAAAAACAATCAGTTGATTTCTTGGAAGAACCAAGCTTATATCGCGCAGGTTGTGCTCTCGTGCCCCGCGAATCACTATCGATTGAGTATCTTCAGCTTTCATAATTCCCGTTAACCTTGGATGTTTATCGTAGTTAGGTTGTTTAATTGCATATAGAATTGATTATAAGAGAAACCTGTGGGGTATTTCCCAATTCAGTGTGAACAATTGGCTTAAATCTAAGAGGCCACTAAGCTGAATGCCGTTTAATTCTTTAAAAGATGAGAGTAGATGAGTTATAGGAAGCCTTAAGAAAACTCTGATTAAAGCCTAAATAAGGGAACCTTTTGTAACTATATAGCGTCTAACTAACTAGGGTTAAAGTGAATTCCTTAGATGATTACACTCTGATTCAACTGGTGCTGGAAGGTGAAACTTCGGCCTTTGATGTTGTCGTAAGGCGTTACAATACAAGGGTTTACAGTTTGGCGTATAGGCTTTTGAATAGTGTTGAAGATGCCGAAGATGTGGCTCAGGATACTTTTTCGCAAGCCTTTAAAGGGCTGGGTAATTTTCGGGGTAAGGCAAAATTTTATACTTGGTTGTTTAGGATTACTTACAACCTTGCGATTAGCCAACGACGAAAACGCAAGCCTGCCTTGTCCTTGAATAGCCAGACCGATAGTCAAGGTGAGATTACTTTGCCCTCAGATGATGCGAGCCCCATGAAAAGCATGGAAGATGAAGAGGGTAAAACCTTGATGGATAAAGCGCTTGGGTTGCTTTCACTGGATCATAGGGCAGGGTTGGTGTTAAAGGAAATCGAAGGCTTTTCGTACGAAGAGATCTCTTTGTCGCTTGGTGTGCCAGTAGGAACGGTAAGAAGCCGTTTACATAGGGCCAGGCTTGAGTTGCGGGCGATCTTAGAAAAGCTAGATGAAGGAAAGAGCTGATTTATGAAAAAAAACGATCTGAAGTTGATTACTTCGTCAGTTGATGGCGAACTTCATCCAAGCATGCAAAATGAATTGAATGAATTGTTGCACCGTTCATCCGAAGCTCGAGAATTTTTGCGCTTATTAAAACAAGATGCGTTGATGATTCGCAATCAGGTTCCAATGGAATGCAGTTATGATCTAACGCAAAAAATTCTAGCGAAAATCAAGGTTAGGCCAATGTCTCGAATGGCCCAGTTAAACAAGGGTGGCGATTTGATGATGAGGCCTTGGTTCCCACTAATTGCGGTAGCGACAATTCTATTTGTTACTACTTTTATCTCTTTTTATGCAATCAATGCCTTTTTAGCGATGCAGGAAAATGAGCAAGGAAAAAGGGGGCAGGCTTCTTTGGCTAGCCAAAATAGTGAAACCGGGAAGAACAAGTTGCCAGGCGCTCCAGAGACGATTGAAAATTCCGAGAAACCCGATCAGATTGCAATGCGTGAAAAACAAAATATCTTGCCAGTATCGCCTGAATTAAACAATGATAATGAAAAATCTTTGAAGACTAGCCCTATTGCAGGGGCGTATAATAATCCCGATGCCATCGGTTTGCAAGGCAAAGAATTACTTGCAGCTCCTGCGAATGAAGCTTTTAATTTGATTCGGGTTGATGCACCTTTACCTTGGGTTCTGCGCAAAAAAGATGTTGATGGTGAAATATCGGGCAAGGCGCTTTCTAAAGTTATCAGCCATGATTCAAGATTAAAAATCGAGCTTTCTTGCAAGGATAATGCTTTGGCGTTTGCTCAGCTCAAAATCAATCTAAACAAGATGGGTTATTTTGTTTATTCGGATGTTAATACTCTCATGCGTTTGAAAAACAAAAATGATAAGTCGGCCGTTAGTTACATGATTTACCTTGAGAACGCCAATGTTAATGATCTTGCGCAGTTATTAGGGCAAGACAAATCTGCCCTAGGCAAGGATGCTGCCAAAGTCGGATCAACTAGTTCTTTTTGGGAAGCTTTGGTAGTTTCGAAATTATCTTCCAATGACCGTAAAACCATGAAATCTGTTTTGGGTTTTGAGCCAAGCGAGCCAGGCAGTTCCTCAATCAATGCCACGGCAAAATCTGCGAACGATGCCCCTGAATTATCCAAGGGAGGTTCTTTGCAATCATTGAAAAAGAATAAGAGTCCCGCTTTGGCCGTATCTTTTTCCGCTTCGCAAAACCTGTTGAATAGCCCTGAAGTAAAGCAATACCTTGAAACTGTCAAATCCAGCAGTCTGACTGGTATTAAAGTGCTTGTTGTTTTACGAACAGATAACTAAGGAATTGAACTGGTGATTCTGGTTGGTGGATTGTCGAAAAGTAAGGGTAGTACTTTTTTATCCATGTAGGGTTGACCATAAGAACCATAGTGCCCACCATTATTCCCAATCGAAGCATCCTCGGGTTTCCAGGCATATTGCTTTAGTTTTGTTGCCACCAGTAATTCTTCTTCGCGATTTCTTGTTACGGGTATAAAACCATATCTTCCTGCTGCATTCTGGGTTTTTCTGAGATCAGCAGTTTTGGTGAATCTTAAAATAGGTCCAAGAATAAAGGTGTCTTCATGGCTGTAAAAAACATGGACATTATCTTTAACAGCTGCAATTGCGGGAATCAAAGGATAATCCTTAGATACCGAGGGCGCCAGAAGAATTAATCTTTCAATGCTGTTTTCATTTAGCAGAGAAACCCCTGCTAGGGCAACGGAAGTGCCTGCACTGTGTGCGAGAATGTTGATTTCCGATTCTGGGTTCCGTTTTTGAATCTTTCGAATGAAACTAGCGAGCTTTTCGCCATGGTCAGAAATATGCGGGAGATCTGTTTGATCTGCAACGATTCTCAAATAACCATGAGACCAATGGAATCGCTGTAATTCTAGGTTTGGAGGTAAAATATGGAGTGATTTTTCAAGAACCTTTGCAACGGCTTGAAAATCGCCTGCCCCTTCAATAAGTATCAACACTTTCTTTGGAGCAGGCATGCTATACGAAAATTGTGAACAAATAGCGGTTAGCCCAAGGGAGAGAATGTTTCTACGGCTAAGCATTATTTTTAAACCTCGTACAATAATATATTCTATTTAATCGCTCTTATTGGCCATTTACCTTAGTTTTAAAGGGGTTCGAACTACGACAAATTTCATTTTGTTTCCGATGCATCGCTAAAACTTTAGCCATATTGCCTAGGTTTTAAAAGATAGGGGAGATGGGGCGACATTTGTCCTTTGTTTTTTTCAATCTCTTTAGTGCGCTAGTTCGTCTTAAAGTTAGAACTAATACCAATTTTATTTCATGGGTGCATCATGGTAAACAAATTTGCAATCATTCTTGTCTTGGCAATGTTTTTAAATCCTTCGGTTTTATTGGCTAGGGGCCTTTTGATTCCAGAAGACAAAAGAATCGCCCCATTGATTCTCATAAAACAAATTGTGGATTTCAAAATTGAAGATCAAATCGCAGAAACCATGGTCGAACAGGTTTTTTACAACCATAGTGATCGCCCATTGGAAGCAACCTATATTTTTCCCGTTCCTAAAGGTGCCTCTGTGAATAAATTCACCATGTGGGTGGATGGCAAAGAAACTAAAGGTGAATTGTTGGAAGCCGATAAGGCCCGCGAAATTTATACAAGTATTGTGCGAAGAATCCAAGACCCAGGATTGCTCGAATATATGGAAAATAATCTGATAAGAATGCGGGTTTTTCCAGTGCCCGCTAGGGGAAATCAGCGTGTTGCGGTTTCATATACCTCTGTTGTTCCCAAGGAAGGTGACCTTATGGAGTTTGTTTTTCCATTAAAAGGCGAAGTAAGGGCGAATCAGGTTGCCCAAGATTTTTCACTCTCCGGCACCATTAAATCCCAGCATGGCATCGCCAATACTTACAGTCCCACTCACGACATCAATACCCAGCGTAAATCCGATAAGGAAGTTTCGCTCAGTTTAAATAAGGCGAGTCTTTCGGGAGAAAAGGACTTTCAGCTCTTTTATTCTTTTTCCGACAAAGCGATTGGCATGAGCATGCTAACTCATCGCCCTATTGCAACTGAAGATGGTTATTTTTCCTTGATGATTAATCCTTCAATGACAGGAAACAAAGCAAAACTGATGCCCCGTGATTTTGTTTTTGTAATGGATACCTCGGGAAGCATGCGTGGCCCGAAAATGGATCAGGCCAAAAAAGCGCTGAAATATTGCATCAACAGCCTCGGGGAAAACGATCGCTTTTCGATGCTTAATTTTGCGACCAGTGTCAGCTTGTTTCGAGATGAATTTGTTCCTGCCAATGAAGAATTTAAAAACACGGGTCGAAAATGGATCGAAGCGTTAGATTCAACCGGTGGGACTGCGATTCGGGATGCTTTGCTTGCGGCTCTCGAGATCAAAGGGAATGATGCCTCTAGGCCGTTTGTAATCATTTTCTTTACTGATGGAATGCCAACCATTGGTGAAACTAATCCAGAAAAAATCACTCGTGATGTGCTTTCTAAAATTAAACCCAACACCAGAATATTTACTTTTGGTGTTGGCGATGATGTCAATGCAACCATGCTTGATATGCTTGCAGAAAAAACAAAAGCTGCAACCAATTATGTCCGGCCTGCCGAAGATATTGAAATTAAATCCAGTGCTATGGTTTCGAAAATTAGCAACCCTGTGCTTGTAAACCTTGGTTTGACTTTTTCTCCTGACATACAGGTTCTTGATATTTATCCAACCAGCTTGCCAGATATCTTCGAAGGTGGCCAACTCATGGTATTTGGGAGATACAAAGGGAAGGGCGGTTCAGCCATTAAATTGCGGGGCGATCTTGCCAATGAAAAGAAAGAATTTGTTTACGAGTATAATTTTCCTGAGAAGACATCAGATTCCAAAAACTTTGTCGAGCAATTGTGGGCACGAAGAAAAGTAGGATTTTTACTCGACCAGATCCGTGTAAATGGAGAGAAAGGCGAACTCGTTGAAGAGGTTACAAAGCTTGCCAAAAAATATGGGATAACCACTCCCTACACAAGTTATTTGGTTGTTCCAGACCATGTTTCATACCCCATTTACAGGCTGACTCCGGGTTATCCTAGCCCCAAGCTTCCCGCTGTTCCGTTTGGGTTGCTGCCTTTGTCGGGGGGTGATGAAAATCGCAAAGTTCTAGAATTTGCACGAGAAAATCAAAATAGGCCAGGTCAATTTGCAGAGGGCAGGGCGACTGCTGCTGAAAAAGCATCTGACATTGCCGGGGCTGCAGGTGCCCCAGGAGCGGAGCAATTGAAAAAAGCAATAGATGCAAAGGGTGCGCTCGATCGTGCCAAAGATGCGTTGCGAAGAAATGATCAGAAAGCTGTACAAGGAGGCAAAATGGGGGTCGATCTTTCAGTACAAAATCAAAGCTTTAGAGATCAGACCCTTGTTTCCGAAACTGCAATCAAGCAGATATCAGGGCGAAGCCTGATTGAGGTAGGCGGGGTCTGGATTGATGAGGGTTTTCAAAAATCAATGCCTTCAATCATTATTCAGGCACAAAGCGATGCGTATTTTAAGTTGTTGGAAAAAAAGCCTCAGTTGCGAAAACTTTTTAGTCTAGGCAACTATTTGATTTGGGTTACCCCAGGAAATACCGCCTTGGTAATTGATACTCAGGAAGGTAAAAGCACGATTTCTGATCAGGAAATCGAGCAGATGTTCGCCCCAAATAAATAATAGCAATCAGGGTGAAGATCAGAACTTTTGCCTGTTGGTGAAATTTTCATGGCCTTAATCTCTAGAGTATGCTTAACATAGCTTTAGAGATTTTGTTTTTTCCATCTTTGTGGAGATTGCCATGAGTGTTTTTTTAAGTGGGAATTCGCGTAGGGTATTTATTAAGCAGGCATCCTTGGCTTTACTTGGAACCAGCTTAACTGCCCCTTCCATATTAAAGGCACAAGATTTTTTGGGTAAAAAGCAGGCTGCACCGAAAATTATTTTGGGTGTTCAATCTTACACTTATAGAAACTTTGATCTTGAAACTACTTTGAAAAAAATGAAGGAATTGAATGTTACCCAAGCTGAGTTTTACCAAAAACACATTCCTGCCAACAGTACCCCGGAACAACTCAAAGCCATCCTGAACCTTTGTAAGGAATATGGAGTTAAACCGGTTGCCTTTGGTGTGCAAAAATTTACCAAAGATCATGATGCGAATAAGAAAATGTTTGATTTTGGCAAGGCTATTGGCATTACCGCCATTAGTGCAGACCCAGATCCAGATAGTTTTGAAAGCCTCGACAAACTTTGTGCTGAATATAAAATTGCTATCGCAATTCATCCTCATGGTCCTGCAGGCAAGGGGCAACTTCATCGTTGGTATAGTGCTGAACTAATCATGGCGGGGGTAAAAGATCACCACCCATTGATTGGCTCTTGCCTAGATACCGGCCACCTTATTAGATCGGCCCAGTTAGGGAAAAATCTAGACCCCGCAACTGAAGTTCGCACGATGGGTAAGCGAAACTTCGGGATGCACCTTAAAGATCATGACAATAAAAAGCAAACCGATGTGGTTTTTGGTAAGGGCGTTTTGGATGTGGATTCGGTGCTTAAGGCCTTGAGTGATGTTGGATTCAGTGGCATGATTAGCATCGAATATGAAGCTAATCCTCAAGACCCATCCCCAGATCTAAAGGCGTGCATCGATATTTTCAACACGGCTGTTAAAAAGATTTCTTGATAAATTATTTGGAAAGAGAATATGGCCCTTAACTTGACTTCCGAGCAGATAGAGGAACTTAGGACTACCAAATACAATGCAACCGTTATTGAATTAAAAAAGGCAAACTCTGATTTGATGATTATTCGGGTGAAACCGGATAAGGCCATCAGGCCACACTGTGCCGGTCAATATACTTTACTTGGTTTGGGGTTCTGGGAAGGTAGATATCCTGGGTGTCAGGAAGAAACTCTGCCCGATGAAGAGTTGACGAAACTAGCAAGGCGGGCCTATTCTATTTCCAATTCAATTCTTGGGCCTGATGGGTCATACATCCATCCCGAAGAAAATGGGTGGAACGAATTTTATATTGTTTTGGTTCGGGAAACTGGTCGTAATATCGCACCTGCGTTAACCCCTAGATTGTTTAATCTGGAAGTTGGTTCCAGACTTTTTATGGGTGAAAAAATCACGGGGCACTACAACCTTTCTCATGTAAAGCCTGATGATGATGTGATCTTGTTTTCAACCGGTACGGGTGAGGCACCCCATAACTACATGACACTTGAACTGCTGCGAAATAATCATCAGGGGAAAATTATTTCAGCGTGTTGTGTGCGTCTAGGAAAAGATCTTGGCTATCGGGCGGTGCATGATGTTCTGATGAAGAAAGCACCCAATTACAAATACCTACCACTTACAACCCGCGAAGGCGACCCTTCCAAGAAGCGGTATTTGCAGGATTTGGTTCGGTCTGGAGAAATTGAATCCATAATTGGGTCAAAACTTAATCCCGCTAAGACCCATGTTTATTTGTGCGGTAATCCTGCAATGATTGGTGCCCCATTTAAGCATCTCGAAACAGGGGTGCGAACTTATCCTCAGCCCGAAGGTATCATCGAACTTTTAGAATCCCGAGGGTTCAACGCAGATTTAGGCCACGGGCATGCACCAGGTAATATTCATTTTGAAGAGTATTGGTCTTAATGCTGGGTAAGGGGCAGTTGATTTGATTGCGATTGTTTAATTGAATATCGCAACATTGCATTTCCTAAAAATAATGAAATGGTTGACAATGTCACCCCTGCTCCCCACAAAAGCAGGGTGTAGATGTTGGCGCCGCTTAAATCTTTATTTAGAAATATCCCCATGAGTAGTGGAACTGCGAGAAAGAAAAAAGCAACGATCTTTTTTGGTGATTCTAGCATTCTTGCAATACAAAAGGCGGGAAGGATTAGAATTCCGAAATGCGCCTTGCTAGACATTGGGGAAAGCAAAAGCATGGCACAAAGTATCATCGAAACTTCAAGTGCAAAATGAGAAGTACTAATGGTGTTTAAGCGGTTAAGATTTCCTGGAAGCCCCCAGCAAAATAAAGACATTGCCGTACCTAAGAGTATTAGGCACATGAGAGCAATTTTTACCTTCGAAGATTGGGAATTATCGTTCTCAATGATGACAGAATATTTACCTTCTTTTTTTTCGAGATGGGTCTGAGTGAATCTTTTTCCCGAACCTGCGAGGGATTGGTTGTAAATAATTTCGCTGCCCCATGTTCCCGGAACAAAATCTGGTTTTGTCATCGGGGCTAAAAAACGCTCGACAAAAATTATCGGTCTGGGTTTTCCATCCTGCGGAAGGCCAAGAATAATATCAGGGATGAAGTTGCAAAATAGGAACCCTGCTGCAAATGCAAGTGTTGCTTTCCACCGGAATCTGTAAATTAGGTAGGGAAGAAACAAAAGCGGCGTAAGCTTGCAGGCTGCTGCGATCCCTAATAATATGCCGCCAGTCATATCTTTGTTTTTTGAAAGTTGTAGGCATCCATATAAAATTGTGCCCGCAATGATTACATCGAATTGCTGGTGCGAAAGGCAGTTGAGGAAGTAAGTTGCAGCGCAAATCAAACCAAGGATAAAAGCAACCCAGCCGAATTTTTTAGATGAGGAAAAAACAGAATGGCTTACTTTCCAAGCGCTATCGATGGCAAGAAAAAGGAAAAAAATATTGATGGTTCCCCAGCTTAATCTAGAGAGCCATTGGGGCAGCGAGTTAAATGGGATGCAGATAAAAGCCATCCAAGGTGGGTACATGAACACCGAACCTTCATGGTAAATATCGTCGCCTTGGAGTAATAGCTTGGCGTAAGGTTTAAAAACCAGATCAAACTCGGAATTGGTGCGGAAAAATATGGGGGAAGCCGCTGCTATGAGTAAAATTATACTCACGGAAAAAAGCAAGATTCTACTTTTTAACGAAGCTGTATTGTGATTCGAATGGGTCGGTATAGTTGACATCGAAACCACCATTTGGTTTATTGAGTGTTTCCCTAGGAAATTCTAATTGATCTTGTATTGAAATACAATAATTTGAAAAATCTAGCAATAGAATGAACACCATAAGTTGTTTGATGTTTTTGACTTGATAAGATATAACCAATAATTGGTTTGGTTGGAATTAGGGAAAATGATTGTTTGAGGGGTCAATGAGTTCGCAAACTAGATTACCATTTGAAAAAGAAATATACGCACTTGAGGATCTTCTTTCATCATTGGAAGTTAAGGAAGGTTCTGATATTGCAAACAGTGAAGAAATTCGTCGTATTCGTAAGGAAGTTGCTGGTCTTAAAAAAGTAAAATTTGGCAATCTAACTTCCTGGGAGACAGTTCTGGTTTCACGCCATCCTGATCGACCCCAAATGATGGATTATGTGGAAATGATTTTTGATGACTTTGTTGAATTGCATGGCGACCGTGCCTTTGGTGATGATCGTGCGCTTCGAACTGGATTCGCAAGAATTGGGGAACATCGTGTACTGTTGGTCGGCCATCAAAAAGGCCACACCTTGCAAGAGCGAAGAGAATGTATGTATGGCTGTGCGCATCCCGAAGGTTATAGGAAAGCCCTGAAGAATATGAAACTGGCAGAAAAGTTTGGTCTGCCTATTATTTGCCTTATCGATACTCCGGGAGCTTTTCCTGGTATTGGTGCGGAAGAGCGCGGGCAGTCTTCGTTGATTGCCGCCAACATTCTTGAGATGTCCTGTCTGAAGACCCCGGTAATTTGCGCAGTCATTGGTGAAGGTGGTTCAGGCGGTGCATTGGGAATAGGCGTGGGTGATAAGGTTTGCATGCTTGAGTTTTCGTATTATTCCGTGATCAGCCCAGAAGGGTGTGCTGGCATTCTTTGGAAAGCAGCCACCGAGGTAACCAAGCCAATCGCAGCAGATGCTTTAAAGCTGACTTCCAAAGAGTTGTCAAAATTGGGGATCGTCGATGCGGTTATTCCAGAGCCATTGGGCGGAGCGCACCGAGACCCCAAAGAAATGTCAAACACATTGAAGTCGTATCTGCTTCGTTACCTTGGCGAGTTGCTGCAACTTCCTGTTGCAGAGTTGCTAGAAAAGCGATACCAGAAATTTCGCAACATGGGTGTTTTGTTGGAAGGTAATTCGCAAGAGCAATCTGCTGGCTCTGCCTGAATCACTCACGCATATCTAATTAATAAAAGAATTTGAAGCTATACCACGAATGAAACATAAGATCCGTTATCGGACGCTGCCTGAAGGCTGGATTTGCCAGGTGTTCACAATAACAACGTCCGATAACGGCTGTTATGTTTCCTTAAAGCTATAATGCGCTTTTGACTCTTTTATCCTTTGTTTCCTGCTTTTTGAGTAATAGCCCCAGCATTATATTCTTGTTGGCCCAGCCCGCTTTTCAGGGTATATTGTGAATTGAATGCTAAGTCTTTTTCTGCCTTCCAAAAAGGATCGCCTCGTCATGAATCCAAACAAAACTCCTGGCCAAGATCGCAAGGCTTTACGCATTGGGATGATCGGCCTCGGGATGATTTTTGATGAAACCTACAAGCCTGTTTTTATAGGGTTGGCAACCTCTCCGCTTTACTCCCCTGCTACCGGGCCTGTCGATGTTCGCTGGACAGCGGCTGCAACCCGAACGGGAACCAGGGGGCAAAATTACCTCCAACAGTTAAAACACCTTATTCCGCCTTTTGAAAATTTTCATGGTAATGATGCCATCCAAAAGTTGCTTGCATCCGATGTTGATGCGGTCTGTGTTGCAACCCCTGATGACCGACATTTTGAAGCAGCGAAATTGGCGCTCCTTGCTGGTAAGCATGTTTTAATTGAAAAACCGTCTGTTCTTTCACTCGAAGAATTGGAGCAACTTCAGGAAATCGCGGATCAAAAGAAAGTCCTTGCCAAAGTTGTATACCACAAGCTTGCTGATCCGGATCATAAGAAATTACGAACTCACTATGCTGATTCGGTTTTTCGCCATGTTAATAATGGCTACTGCTCTTTGCTCGAACCCAAATCAATCAGTGGGAAACAATTTGCAGAATGGATAGTCGGGAGAAATCCAGGTACTTATGTAGCAGTCCACTATATCAAGTTGATTGATTTTACTTTTGGACCTGCAAGCATTCAGCCTAGTTGGGAACTGATTCGCATTAGTGCGACAGGCCAGAGGGGTTTGGTAGGAAACGCAGATGGGCCTACCTGGGATTCTTGCCAGCTTCAAATCACCTACAAACACCCAGACAATCGTGAAGCGACATTTGATATTCATACTAGCTGGGTGATGCCTGATAATTTTCCAGGATATGTGGAGCAAGAGGTTCAATTTCGTTTTGATAATGCAATTTGGAATGCCCATCAACGAAAACGCGGAGTCGAGATGGCGATTGAAGATCGCACGCCCAATGAGCTTAAGAACACTCCTAATCATCATTACAACGGTTCTTTTTTGGAGCCATGGGGTAAACGCAGTCAGCGTGGTTATGGCCTAGAGGTTATTCATCGGTTTTTTGAAGAGGTTGCTTTTGTTGAGTTTGCTGGCCCTAATCTAAGTCGCGATGAAAGATTGCAATCGATGAAAGAACTTTCGTACAACGATCTTGGTGCTGACAGAAATACGGTTGCTATTGTTCAGGCGATGGAGGCGATTTTATCTGAGCATGTTGTGGGAAATCCGGGGGCTCAGGTTTTGGTTAATGGTCCGCATGGTGGGTTGGTGTTATATCGCCCCGGAAAATCCGGGCATTTGGTTCTACATGCTTCGAAAGTTTAAGCCTTCAAGGTTTGTTGTTTACATCTGTACTTGCCAAGGGTTTACAGCTATTGTGTAGAGGCGGTATTTTTGCTTCCAAAGGAAATTTCCCATGACCAAACCGATTCATCATCCGGGTGAAAACAATTCGAATGAAGTTCGTGACCACTTGGCAAATATCGAACCTAGGTCATTGCGCACTTATACCCCTAGCCAAGCGATTCTGGCGAAAAGCGCTGGTTCATTTCATTGGACTCCTGAGGGAAGAAAACTTTACGATTTTACTTCTGGTGTGCTGGTGGCAAATCTTGGGCATAACCCTGTGCGATGGACAAAAAGGTTTTTTGAATTGATGGGCTGGGGTAATCTAGCTGCTGCACAGGATTCTGATGGTTATTTTTCTGCAGTCACCATGACCGCCTACAACGCTGCAACGCCAATTGAAATTCAGGCTAGCGAAAAATTGTTAGCCTTGATGCGGGTTCATCCGGTTGGTTCTAGAATGCAACAAGTTTTATGGGCAGCTTCAGGTTCAGAAGGAATTCAAAAGGCGTTGTGGGCAGCGATGGCAAAAGATAAAACCCGCGATATGATTATTGCAACCCGATATGGGTTTCATGGTAAAAAGGGTTTGTCCAACGCAATTACTGGTACCGAAAATGATAAAGAACGCGACCCTAGGGTTAAATTTATTTCATTCCCCATGTTTGAATGTAATGATCTTTCGCTACGGGATAACCCTTTTGATTTTACTTATTATCAAAAAGAATTGGATGCGCTTTGGCACCAATATGGACGAAAGCTAGGGGTGTTGATTACCGAACCCTATCTAGGTGGTGGTGGTTCTTATCACCCCCCCAAAGAATACCTTCAGATGCTGGTTCGTTTTTGCAGAGAAAAGGATATCATTTTTATTCTCGATGAAGTCCAGGCGAATTTTGGCCGAACTAACCAGAACTTTGCCTTCGAATCTTATGGCATTGAACCCGATATTGTTGTGCTTGGGAAAGGATTGGGCAATGGCGTTCCCGTGGCTGCAGTGGTAGGCAGAAAAGATTTGTTTGACTGTTTGGATTATGGTGAAGCCTCGGATACTTGGAGTGCCAATCCGATTTGTTGCGCCGCAGTGATTGCCACCCTCGAAGAGTTTCAAAATGGCAAAGTGCTTGAGCATTCCCGTAAAGTTTCTGCAATTATTGAGGAAGGTTTGATTGCTCTAAAGAAAGAGATGCCTTTTATTGCCAATGTGCGTGGCGAAAAAGGTGGTATGGTTTGGGGTGTTGAGATGGGTGATTGGGATGAAAAAAATTCGCATGAGTGGGCCTGTGCTATGGTTGAAGCTTGTTATCGGGGTGAAACCAACGGCGATGGTATTCATATTCTTGGGCCATTAGCACGGAAGGTTATCAGAATATCTCCCCCGCTTACTCTTTCGCTTGCAGAGGCTGCCGCTTCGATGAAATTGTTGCATAAGCTTCTTGCGCCATTGGCTAAAAATAATACTGGCCACGGTGCAGTCGTTGCAGGCGGGCGCTAATAATTTATCACGATCTTTATGGGATTTTCTCATGCCAGTTGATTTATTTCTTTATCCTTTGATTAGCAGCGCCGGTGTTCATTGGCTTGATCAGATTCTAAATTCGTTTGCTTCGAATTTTTCTGAGGGCTCTTTCTTTAACCAGGTATTCAACCTTAGGGCCATGCTTGCACTTGCTCTCGTTAGCCTGACTTGTGGCGCTGTGGGTTCCATGGTTGTTGGTAGTAGGATGGCTTTTTTCAGCGATGCTTTAGCCCATTGTGCTTTTGCTGGAGTAAGTTTGGGCTATGTTGTTTTTGAGCTTTTCATTCTTGGTGCCCGACCTAAGGCGGAATTCTGGGAATGGGTCACGCCTGTCATGGTTATTTTTGGTATCGCTGTAGGCGCCGGGATCGCCTATGTCCGAGGCCAGACTGGTTTGGCCAGCGATACCGTGATTGGGGTCTTCTTTGCTTTTTCTCTTGGCTTTGCAGCCATGCTTAAAAATATCATCAATGACCGTAGCGTTTTTAGTTTGGAAGATTTCTTATTTGGCGATCCCCTCTTTGTAAGTGCTTCAGAGATTCTATACATGGCGGTGTTGGCCGTTTTTACATGGGTATTCCTATTCTTTTTTTATAATCGCATGGTCTTTAGCAGTTTTAATAGCAGTCTTGCGTTGTCTAGGCGTTACCCTGTTACGATTCTTTACTATATGTTTGTTATTTTATTGGCGTTAATTGTAAATCTTTGTTTAAGGTATGTGGGGGTGCTTTTGATCAATGCTCTTTTGATTGTACCCGCGGCTACAGCCTTCAACCTTGGAAAGAATTTGCGTCAAGTTTTCTGGATTACAGTCCTGCTAAGTGTTTTTGTCTGCCTCGCAGGGTTGGGCGCCAGTTGGGAACTCCAAGTTCGTTCAGGTGTTAAGTTTGGTGTTTCAGGAACAATCGTGATGCTGGGGGTGGGGTTATTTTTTTGCTCTATGATAATTGGGAAATTAAAGCCCGCTTCTTAATAACTTCTTAATAACTTTGAGATTAATTCAACCATCTGCTTGATTCCGGCATCGAACTAATTGACAATAGTTATAACAGGAGTGGTGGGAAAAGTTTCCTGCCATATTAATTTTTATAAACGGGATAAATGAAGCTGTGGATAGTTCTTTAGCGCTCGATAAAATTAAAGATTTCATTCTTATTTTTACAAGCATCTTTTATGAGGCGTTGCCCTTTATTGTTATTGGGTCTTTACTTGCAGGGCTTCTTGAAGAATTGCTGCCTCAGAAACTGATCGCAAGGCTTCTTCCTCGTAATCGGTTTTTTGCAATTTTAATAGGTGCGCTTCTGGGTCTTATTTTTCCCATGTGTGAATGTGGAATCATACCCGTAATGCGAAGGTTGTTACGCAAAGGATTGCCTTTAAGTTGTTGCGTGGCTTATCTTCTTGCAGGCCCCATTATTAATCCTTTGGTTTTGCTAAGTACTTATGTTGCTTTTGATGGCATGGAGAATGCTACCGAAAACGGAACACTTTCTTTTCAAATGGGTGGCCTTGCAATGGTCTTAACCCGCACAGGCATGGCTTATCTTGTTGCAGTTGGAACGAGTTTAATTGTTGATCGTCTTTATCAAAAATATGGTAATGATTTGCTTCTGCCTTTGGCACAGCCCCCTGTTAAAAGTAAGTTATCTCTTGATGTTGTTGAGGATGATGAATCTGTTAATAAAGGAAGCCTAAATTGGTTTGCCCGTGCTTCTAGAATCTCTGAAACCGCACTTCACGATTTTATTGACATAACGGTTTTTCTTACCATTGGTGCCCTGCTTGCTGCTTTCACCCGCATTTGGCTGACTCACGATGCGATTTCTGAACTTTCTAGAACCCATATTGTTTTTGCAGTGCTTTTAATGATGTTGTTGTCGGTGATCCTTTGCTTGTGCAGCGAGGCCGACGCTTTTGTCGCTGCCAGTTTTGTTACTTTAAGGCCCGCAGCTAAAGCAGGCTTCCTTGTACTCGGCCCTATGTTTGATCTTAAACTTTACTTGATGTACACAAGGGTATTTAAACCCAGATTAATTTGGACTATAATTATATCAGTGGTAATTCAGGTTTTTGTTTACACCATGATTTTGCATGGCCTTTGGGAAAACCTTGGACCTAAGTTCTTCTTTCCCAAAACAGATTCAATAACTTTAACCGCTAGGTGAACTTGTGGCTAATGAACATCATCACCACGATAATGCTACCGAATATTACATCGAGCAATTGATTGGAATTGGTATCTCGCTTTCTATCGCTTATGTTTGCATTATGTTGTGGTGGCCCTTTCCAATTTATGGCGGTGATGGACAGATCATTTCTTATGGCAGAAAATTATCAATTATCTTGCACCCCAAGTTTCATTTCTGGGTTTTAACAGGAAGCGTTATTCTTTTGGGCATTATATCTATCCGGGTTATTGCGCTTTGGCTTGAATCGAGCAAATTAAAATCGCCATCGAAACATGCACATGAGCATGGCCCCGATTGTAATCACGAACAAGATCATGAGAATGGGCACAAGCATGGCCCCGATTGTAATCACGAACAAGATCATGAGAATGGGCACAAGCATGGCCCCGATTGTAATCACGAACAAGATCATGAGAATGGGCACAAGCATGGCCCCGATTGTAATCACGAGCATGATCATGGCCTTGAATCTTCAGGCCATAAAGATTGCGGGAATGATCATAGCCATGGTTCTGCACCGGTTCGATTTATTGTGCTTCTGCTTCCAATCGTTTTGTTTTTTCTCAATGTTCCCAATGAGGTCTTTAGCAATGTCAAAGGTGTAGACCTTTCGCAATTTGGTGAAGTGGATTCTGTAGCTGAAAAAGGAATTGATTTTAATGTCGGTTTCTTGCAGCTAGAAATGGCTTCCATGACTCAGGAAAGTAGAAATCATTACGAAGGTAAAACCGTTAGGCTGATAGGTAAGTATGTTGGGGAAGAAGATAAGCGCTTTTCACTCATTCGTTTTAAAATTAATTGCTGTGCTGCAGATGCGGTGCCCCTTAATGCTGTGATGATGGTGGATCCAAATTCCCCTGAAAAACTCGCATGGAAAAAATATGCCAATAAATGGGTTCAAGTGACAGGCAGGGTACATTTTCTTAAACGAAAAGATAATGACCAGTACATGACAGCCTTGGTTTTATACCCCGATGCAGAACATAAACTTAACGATGATTTGGTTAAGGTTGTGCCACAAGATTCCAACCCTTATGCCAATTAACATGCAATCAGATTTGATTGAATAATTGAAATCTCAGTCCCGCCGGAGTTTTTATGAACCTTAAGAAGTTGGTGTTCGTTTCGCTTTTTTGTTTTATTGCGGTAACTGGAAGGTTATTCTCCTGCCCTTTTTGTACCATGCAGGGGCAGACCCTTGTTGGGGAGGTTAATCAATCTAGCATGGTTCTTTTTGGAACTTTAAAAAATGCGAAGATTGGCAATGCTGATGGTGCCGATGGTAGTACGGATTTTGAAGTCGAAAAAGTGATCAAAGATCATGCTATCCGGGGTGGTAAAAAAACGCTGACGCTTCCCCGATATGTACCCCCAGATAAAGATGGCAAATACAAGTTCCTTCTTTTTTGTGAAGTTTATAAAGATAAACTCGATCCCTACCGGGGCGTTGCAGTTCCTCCGGAAAGTGAGATTGTGCCCTACCTTCAGGGGGCCTTGGCCCTCAAAGATAGCACCTTGCCAAAAAAACTTGGATTTTACTTTAAGTATCTTGAGAACACAGACACTGAAATTTCCAATGATGCTTACAAAGAATTTGGAAATGCAGGCTACAAAGAATTTGAATTGGCAGCAAAACTCTTCTCCCGAGAGAAAGTGATTTCATGGCTTAAAAATTCTGCAACCCCGTCCTTTAAAATGGGTCTATATGCCTCAATTCTTGGGCATTGTGGTAAACCTGAAGATGCTCAAATTCTTAAACAGTTGCTCGAAGATCCTGAAAAACAATCTGCAAGCGGTATCGATGGCGTGTTTGCTGCCTATGCCATGCTTAATCCCAAAGAAGGATGGGAATATCTTGTTGCTGTGATGAAGAATCCCAAGAAAGATTTTCTGTTTCGTTATGCTGGCTTGAGGGCGGTACGGTTTTTTCTGGAGTTTGCACCAGATCTGATTCCTAAGCAAAAACTTATTGAAGCTATTGTTTTATTGCTGGATCAAGAAGATATTTCCGACCTCGCAATTGAAGACTTGCGGAAATGGAAAGTTTGGGATCAGGCCGACAAGGTTTTGGCCTTGCAAGAAAAAGATGCCTATAAGAAAATTCCAATTGTTCGCAGGGCTGTATTGCGCTACTCATTGTCTTGCAAAGGAAGCATTGCTGCGGACAATTTTGTGAAAAAGCAAAGGCTTGCAGATGCACAAGGAGTAACGGACGCGGAAGAATTGCTGAAATTAGAGTTGCCAGCGCCCCTTGCAAAATAAAACTGATTGAACTGTTGAATACTTAGTCCAAGGAAGGACGATTTTATTGCGAAATGCTCTGCTCTTTTTTGCTGTTTTATTGCTTGCCACCAATTTTGCGGGTGCATTGTTTGCCTGTAGTATTTGTGCTGGGTATGGGCAGTCACTTTCTCTTCGCGAGCAGGCTTTAAAAACAAACTCCAAGGTAGTGCTTTTCGGCCTTATCACTAAATCAAGTCTAGAATCCGATGGTACCGGGAAAACCGAAATCTCTGTGCAAAAAAGCTTTATCTTGCCATCCGACTTTAATCTTCAGCCTTCTATTTCCCTCAAGCAATATCTGCCATTCGATGCCAATGCTTATAATGGGGTTTTGTTGTTTGCGGACTGTTTTAAAGGGCAATTGGATGTGTTTCGCGGGGTTTCTATTCCATCAAAAGAAGTATCTAGCTATGCTGCTGGGGCACTGGGTGCGATAAACCTTAAGGGCCCTGCTCTGCTAGATTTTTACCTGCCTTTTCTGCAATCCCCTTCCAAAGAAATAGCCTCCGATGCTTTTTTGGAATTCGCCAAGGTCTCGGATTTCACACTTGTTGAGTTTTCAAAAAAAATGAGTCCCGCTCTTTTGAAAAGCTGGATTCTAGATCCCAAAGTTCCTGAAGAGCGTTTGGGCTTGTATGCTTTTCTTCTTGGGGGATGTGGCAGCGAGTCTGATATCAGTTTTTTGCTTGCGATGTTAAAGTCGCAAGATGCCAGAGCGCAGGCAGCGTTCGATGGTGCAATGGTTGCCTTGATACGGTTGCATCCTAACAAAGGGTGGAATGCACTTGATGGTTTTTTAAGGGCAGAAGATACGCCATTGCAGACAAGGCTTTCGTGTATTCGTTCCATCAAAGTGGCCAACGAAATATTGGAGGGTAAATCCGACAAGGGCGAAATTTTTAAGGCTTTGAACATTGCTATTAAACAAGGTGAACTTGCAGATCTTGCAATCGAAGAATTGAGAAAAATGAAGCACTGGGGTTTTACCCAAGAGATTCTAAATCTTTATGGAACCAAAGGGTATACAGCTCCGGTAATGAAGCGGGCGTTTCTTCGGTATACTCTTACTGCGCCAAAGGATCGCGTGGTTGAAAATTTTCTGGCCCAATGGGAAATGAAAGACTCCCAGATAATTCTTGAAGTCAAAGAATCTCTGGGTTTGGTTCCAATAAAACCTTAATTACAGGGTTTATTTCAACTTAAGTTCTAAAACCGTGGCACTGTAAATATCAAGCCCCCCCTGCCCCCCTGCCCTGTCGGAGGCAAAATATAGCTTCAAGCCATCCCTGCTAAGCGATGGCGATTTTGTCCCAATTTTTCCTGTTAAATCTTTAAGATTGGAAACAGCTATCGGTTTCGACCAACCGCCGTTTAAAGTCTTGGTACAAGAGAAAATTTCTAAGCGCCCATCCTCGTTCGACCCTTCAAGAAACATCAAGTTTCCGATTGGGTTAATGGTGGCGTGGTGAAACCCAATCGGGATGTCCTTAAGCGGTTCGGGGGCATCAAAGTTGCCTTCGGGACCTGTGCCTTTAACACGCTTTGCAACCATCTGTTGCCATCCATCTTTGGTTTTTCTGCTGAAGTAAAGTGTTAATTGATCCTTGGTCAGCCAAGGGTGCATTTCATCATTTTCAGTATCGAGCGCAAGGAGAGGTTTTCCTGGATTGAAGGCACGGTCTTCCATGTCTTTACCTGGCTGATCCCTGAAGGATCTGAATAAATCGAAGTTGTTGTTTAGTTTGTCTTTTTTTGTTGCATAGATGATGGTTTGAGGGAATTTACCTTCCTCGGTAAGAAAGCAACTGCGATCATCGGCCTCGGTGTCTACATAAGCGCCAATGGTTTCAGGGTTGGTCCACTTGCTAGTTTTTTTCATGAATTTAGAGAAGTAAATGGAGTACTTGCCTTTATCATTCTTGCGGGAAAAATAAAATCTTGCGGGATAAAGTGTGCTTAAAGAAGGTACTGAAAGTGGGTCGTCTTCATCCATTTCGGTATTAATTGGCATAGGCGTCAACTTGAGTTGGCTATCTGCTCCTTCGGCAATTATGGGCATGAAAATTACACCAAAAAACAAAATTACACCCATCAAAATACATAAGCGATTCATTCAAAAGCCTCCAGAAATCATAAAGCAGAAAGAAAAATATTGTCTACTCGGGCCAACACAGATGGTATCCCTTGGCATTCACTTCAATACGGTAGAGCGAAACCCCTGCAGTAATATAAAGAATATTCCTATCTTTGCCTGCGAAAATGCAATTAGAAGAGGTTTCCGGCGTGTTTACAAAATCAATAATTTTGCCCATGGGATTAAATACATAAACGCCCGTTTCGTTTCCTGTTCCTGCGGTTGCGAAAATATTCCCTTTTTCATCCACACACATACCATCGATCCCACGAGCTTTTCCAAAATCATGAAGAACTTTTCTGGCATCAAGTGAGCCATCCCCCGCAATGTTGAAGCACACCAGTTGTTTGTTGCCTTTGGGGTCGTTCTCTGCGATGTAGAGTGTTTTATTATCGGGAGAAATCACGATGCCATTAGGCTTTTTGCATTCTTTGGTTGCGATGGAAACTTTGCCTGTGGTTGAAATCATGAAAACACTTTCGTGATCAAGTTCACGGGGTTCGTTGCCTACATAGCGTGGGTCGGTGAAGTAAATGCGATTTTTGGAATCAATTACGAGGTCATTGGGGCTATTGAATTTTTTACCTTCAAAGTTGTCTGCAATGACGGTGATTTTTCCATCTTTTTCGGTTCTGGTGATTCTGCGATTGCCCCCCGTGTTTGCACCTTCAGCAGCAACAAGTCTCCCGATAGAATCAAAATCTAGTCCGTTTGATCTACCACTTGGATTGCGGTATTCGGTTGTTATCTTTGTAGCAGGATCAAACTTCATGATTCGATTACCAATATCGGAAAAGTAAACGCATTGATCCTTTCCATACGCTGGGCCTTCGGTGAATTCCCCGCCAGTCCAGACTTTCTCTACCTTCATATTTGCCGAAAAAATCAAACCAGATGAGTATGTTTTATCTTGGGCAAAAATTGAAGTGGCAAGTAAGAACATTATCAATGGTGCAAGTTGCCTCATGAGACGGACCTCGAAATGGTGAGAGTTTCTATTGTTTAATCTTCTAACAGATTCTTATTAAAACAGATATTACTGAAGGGATCATTAAAAAACAATGAATGGCAAAGGATATATCAAATTAATAATAATTGCATGGCGGCTTCGGCTATTTTTTCAATGGAAGCCATGGCACCAACCCCAAGGTCGCCACATGCCAGAAGCTTTTCCTCAGGTTGTAGAATCCTAAGATTTTTAACAGAGCGGTTGATGATTTCGCAGGCATGATCTGGATTGGAAGGATTGGAGTGTAGAAACCCATTTTCTTCTGCTATCAGTGCCAAGTGCCTTGCGGTTGCAGGTTTTTGCCACATTTGAGTATTCATTGCGGGTGCTAAAATTACAGGTGTTGAAATATTGCGGGCACGCCAGATTGAAGTCAGGCAATTGTCCGCTAGGCCCAGTGCAATTTTCCCAAGGGTATTCGCATCCAATGGTGCAATGATAAATAGCTCGGCCCATTTTCTTAGTTCGATATGCAAGACTTTGTCTTCACGGGCATATATTTGTTTTGGCCATTCGTTCGCATCGGTGAAAATAGAATCTCTACCGCAAAGTGCTTCAAGCTTTGCAGGTGAAACAAAATACCCTGCATGGTTAGTCAACACGATTTTGAGTTCGTGGTTTTCAGTAATCAAGCGGGTTGCAAGTTCTTCCATTTTAATTGCGGCTACAGAACCAGTTACGCCTAGAAGGATTTTAGCCATTATTGTGCTTCCCAGATTTGCTCGATTGCATCGAGAAGATTTGCAGGTAGATTATCTCGAGTAACGCATTGGTATTTAGAATTTATGGGTCCGATCCACGCTTTGAAAGCTGCATCTTCAATGCGGTTTGCAACCATCAGGTCTGCATCGGAATGCAACCTTGATTGCTCAGCAAGATCGAGTAGTGTTTGTTCCTCGATGTTAGATTCAAGTTTGAATTTAACTAGGGTACCTTTGAATTTCCAGATGGTTTTGAATTGATCTATCATTTTGGGAAGTGGCTTTAGTTTAAGCCATAATTCCTGATGATTTCCAGATAGTTTTTCATTGCCTGAGGTTGCAATCGGGGTGTTAAAGTCGGGCGTCTGGAATATCCCCGCACAACTATAATCACTTACTGCTGCGGTCATGATGATCGCATCGTAAATGTTTTTGCAAGTTTCGTTTTCAAGGAGCATGAATAAATCATCAAAAGTATTAAACAGAATTGTTTCAATATTTTTTTGGGTGGTTCCGAGGTACTGGTTACTGGTTAAAAGGCATACTTGGTGGCCACGATTTGCTGCTTCAATCGCAATGGTGTGGCCAGTCGTACCCGTGGCCAGATTGGTGATTTTACGCGCATTATCAATAGCAACAGAAGTAGCGCCGGCGGTTATTAGGAAGCGAGGCATAATGCAAAGGTACCCTTCTTGGATCCTGTGATATGCAATATTTTACAGAATGCGGGCAATATTGGCCTAGGTAATTAGGAACCAGCGGGGATGCGAACTTTTTCTGTAGAAGGTAGATTAATTTTCATGATGTGGTTTTGCAGTTCAGATTCAGGAAGCTGAATGGCTTCGATAAGTTTTTCGCGCAAGCTTCCAGGGCTTGGGTTTTCTCTGAGGGATTGCATGAAAGCAAGCAATACCTTTTTGTTTTCTGGAGTTGAATGCAAGAAATAATGCACCCAGGCCCAGGATTCGCGGTATTCCGCACGATTCATTTTTCCTACTTCGTCCATGAGTTCAAGCCTGATTAGATCGGGCTTAAACTCATTGTTAAGATCTTTTCTTAAATGTTCAACATGCTGGCGATTGATACCTTTTTTTTCTGGAGATAATTCGTAATATTCAGCAAGCCCCTCATCGAGCCATAATGGAACATCTTTTAAAACGCTGTGAAGTAAAGCGTGGGTGAGTTCATGCCTTAAATCTTGCTGAACGCGTTCGCCCCAGTAAGTGTAAATGAGTAAGTCTTCGGATCTGCCAACGCCCCGGGTTTGGGCGACAAAAAATGCCCTTCTCGATGGGAGTTTAGGGTATTTCGAAACCATGAATTTGTCATACTTTTCTCGATCTTCAAATAGATAAACTTGAATCATGGTTGAAGATTCAGGAAGTTTTAAGTCGCCATAAACTTGATCCCGAAGTTTTGCGAGTTCATCGAAAAGTGGAAGGTCTTTTTGGATTTCAAAGTCGCTGAGAAACACATAGGGTGCAACGCGGATCAGGTATCTACCAGGCAAAATCGGAGCGGTCGATTGGTTTGCCTCGCCGCTTTCTTTTCCCGCTGATTGATTGGGATTGAAATTAAAAGTGGAGCAACCACTTAAAGTCATGGCGAAAATCAGAAGTATGCTTAATAGCTTTGCAACAAACAACTTTACGAACCCTTTTCGCAAAAGAAAAGTTCTCTCGATGGGCAGGAAGCATAAGCAGGAATTAAGTTTAAAGCAAGGCTAGTCAGTGGGGAAAAGTCATGCGAGAGGTCTTCCCGATCGCTGGTTTTTAGCTATCTTTAAGCCAGTGAGCTTGCCTATTTTGTGCCACCATGTTTTCCATGTAAAAGGCCCCTCGGTCCCCCATCTTAGATATTGCCTTAAAAATCGCAGCCTCTCTGTATTGCTGATTTGCTTGGAATTAACAAAGCTTGAGTTTAATCGAGCAAGATTCTGGGCTTTTCTTTCCTCAGTAAGATGGGAGTGGGTGCGTACCCCAACGAGATCCACTAGCCATATTTTAATAGTGCTTCCATTTTCGGAAACCATCAGATTGGGAGATTTTAGGTCTCGGTGCGAAACCGAAAGGTCGTGCATTTTTCTTATCAAATGTGCAACTTTGTTTACAAGTATGCGTAGCGTCTGGGTTCTTATGGGTTCGTCAAGCTGGTCGATTTTTAAAAGATACTTGGGCATATCCATTACATTTGGAATTTCCTCGGTGATTATCACCCCATCTACTTTTAAACCTACAGAATGGGTGTGCCACATTGCGAGAGGCCTAGGCGTTGGCAATTGTCTGATGATCATGGCGTGGCCCATAGTCCAAGATCTAGAAGTGCCATCGGGCCTGAACAATGAAAGAAGGGGGTCAATCATTTTGGTTGCGAATATTTTTTTGTAGATGATCTTTTTTTCGGTTGCGCCATCTTTTATCGTTAAGGCGATCACTTCAGAGCTTTTAGATTTTTTGAGAATCCTTAAGCTTGAAGGGGCCCCGGTTGTGGTTTGAAGATTTACAAGGTCGAGCAAGCAGCCTTTACCAAGGTCTGCAACATGGTGGCCTTTAATCGTGTTGTGATGAAACTTTTTAAATCTGCGATTGTTTCCCATGCAACGATGGTCGAAGCTAGACCAAAGTTTCATATTGGCCTTAGATTCAAGGGCCTTCATGATGATCACTTGTTTTTTAAGCCAGTGTTTGTCATGAAAAGCAAAGGCATTATCCCCTTCAAATTCGCCAACTTCTTTGGTGTAGTAATCCCAAAGTCGCATCCGATCGGTGAGGCTTGCATGCAAAGCGCCCCATCTGTCGAGCATAGCAAGATTTTCCAACCTGATTTTCCAAGGCACGCAAGTACAATGAATTCTCACCGGGTGCAAATCCAGCATAATAATTCTTATTGGGTTTTGTGGGTGGGTTTGCACCATTAGGTTACCGGGGTGTAAATCCGTGTGAACGACTCCTTTTCGGTGCATTGCTGCAAGAAAAATAGCCATTGCTTTAATGAGTTCGTGCCTATGAATCCAGGATTCTTCCCAGGTTTTGCTTTGCAATGTTTCCCAATAATCGTTCAGAGGTGTGGAATTTTCAAGAGTATGGGTGATGATAAAACTATCAAACAAAAAGCCTGCAGATGTACCAAAAACTAGGGGTGCAATAGTGGGAATTCCAAGGGATAATAAATCCAATGCCATGCGGAATTCATTCTTTGCTTTGGTTGCGCGGAAGCACTCTCTTAAAAAAGCTCTTGGCCCGTCGATGCGATTGTGTTTTAAATGGATATCCATTTCTGGAAGTTGGATTTGATAGACAGATCTGTGCGATCCACTTTTGATGGTTTTGACAATATTTGCATCAAGCCATTGTGGGAAACGAAGCACGCCCTCGCTAAACAGCGCTTCCTTGATCATTTTGGAATCTGCAACTTCTGGGGCAAAAATCCATTTTACTTGCGCCACTGCGTTAGCGGTTGAGTTTGTCATCGCTCTACCCAGCCTGAAGTTTTTGATGATGAAGATTATTCAACAAAGTGATCCAGAATCCCGCATTGGCATTAACGCTATAAAGCGAGTCAACAATTTCCCGGCCTCGCCTCCCCATCATTTTTTGCTGCTCTTTGTTTTTGTAAATAAGCGCAATTGCATTTGACCAATCTTCGCAAGTGTTCGCAAGAAAACCATTGTGCCCGTGCTTGATAATTTCGCAATGAACCCCGACGGGGTTGGCGATCACGGGAAGCCCTGCTGCCATGTATTGCAAAAGTTTCAGGCCACACTTCCCCCTGCTCCAGCGGTCATCGGGCATGAAGCAAATTCCGAGATCTGCGCTAGCGATTTCTGTAACTTCGTTGCTTTCCAGCCATTGCACCGGGGTTACCTTGAGATGATCAAAGGAGGGAAACGAATCGCAAATGATTTTAAGTGAAAGATTGGGAAAGGTTTTTCCCAGTTCTTCAAGGATGGGCCGAATGATTTCGAGAGATTGTAGTGTGCTTTTTGAGCCTATCCATACCATTTCGAGAGAATCGTTGGTGGTAACAGAAGGCTCAAGGTGATATTTTGAAGTTTCGATCACTGTCGGTATAACAAAGATTTTTGAAGCGTTGGTATGTTCGGCAGTTGCATCAGCCAGAAAGCGATTGCCCGCAACTAAGGTGTCAGCGGCCTTGGAGAGGGCTTTAAATCTTGTGAGTTTGGATCGATCGTCCATGCCCTTTTTGGAATAGGAATCGCGTAAAAAAACAGCATCATCGAACTCAAATATTAAATACTTGCAGGTTCGCCTGATAAGCCAGGTTAGCCAGAGAGGGGGCAATTTGCGTTGTAAGATTACGGTTTTGTTTTGAAGTTTTGCTGCTAGGCCAATTAGCCCCACCAAGGATTTTGGCCATGTAAGATACCGCAATGTATAGCCCGATTTTTCGAAATGCTCTTTGTAGGCACTTAAGCGATAGCGAGTGCAGACATGTTCTTCAGATTCCACCAGTGCAACGATTTCCAAAAAGCCCTCCATGGCGATTGGGTATTAAAGTTTCCGCCTTTTGGACATTTCCCTGCCTATTTCGCGCTTGGCTTCGTTTTTCTTTTGGGCCTGCCGTTTATCTTGGAGTTTCTTGCCCTTGCCTATCGCAATTTCAACTTTGGCTTTGCCTTCTTTGAAGTACATCTTTGTAGGGATCAAGGTTAAGCCCCGCATCTCGGATTTTTCTGCAAACTTGGCGATTTCGTTCTTGTGCAAAAGAAGTTTACGCGGGCGCTTGGGTTCGTGATTTAGTTGGTTGGCCATCGTGTATTCGGGGATATCGCAACCGTAAAGCCATATTTCCCCGTTTAAAATACGCGCATAAGCGCCATCCAAATTCGCCTGCCCGGTTCGTAAGCTTTTTACTTCACTGCCCCTCAGCATGATGCCACATTCTAAACGCTCTTCCAATTCGTATTGGAAAGACGCCTTGCGATTTTGGCAGATGTTGATGTATTCGGGGGAATCTGATTTCTTTCTATCCGCCATTGAGTTCCCAAAGCCCCAAATAGTAATCCCACAGAAAAAAGTATTTTAACAAGCCGTTCCGTTTTTGGGAACGCTAGAATCTGGAATATCAAGACTTAGAAGGTAGCTCGTAGGTTCTGCCCCCAGTGGTTGTCGACTTCTGGTTGATGGAGAGTTGGTATAGCTGTTCCCCTGTTTTTGTAGGGTATTTTCCGTTGATGCAGGCTTGGCATAATTGCGATTCATCAAGCCCAATGCTTTTAGAAATATCTTCATAGGGAAGATATCTTAGACTGTCTGCGCCAAGCTCTTTTGCCATCTCATCTTGTATCTTGGTGCTGATAGGGTTGCCTTTTAAGAATCTTGGTGCGAATAACTCCTTCACCGTGGACATATCGATGCCATAAAAGCATGGGGCAATAATGGGTGGGCATGCCACCCGAACATGAATTTCTTTAGCTTGCCCGCGGGTTTTCATGTCTGCAAGTAGCACCTTCATCGTAGTGCTTCTTACAATTGTATCTTCAATCAGCAGAACTCTTTTTCCTGCGATGACTTCTTTCAGTGGGGTGTATTTAAGTTGAACCCTTTCAGCCCGGTTTTGCCCTTCGATAAAAGTACGGCCCACATAACGATTTCGCATTAATCCTTCTACGGAAGCTAGGCCAAGTTCATGCGCCATTGCATCTGCAGCTGCCTTGCCTGTATCGGGTACGGGAACAATAACCGTATCCTTATCCAAAGGCACAATGTTTAAAAGTCGTTCTTGCGCTGCAAGCGATTGCCCAAGCGATGCTCGTGTCATATAAACACTGCGATCATCCAAATTACTTGCAACATTGGCGAAATAAATCCATTCAAAGAAACAATGGGTGGTGTTGCGCTTGGGGGCAAACCTTGCCTGACGCATCTTGCCATCCTGAATTACGATCATTTCTCCGGGGGGAAGCGAGCGGACATCTTTAAACCCAAGGTTTAATAACGCCACGCTTTCGCTTGCTGCAGCAAACATCGGGCCATCTTGTGCCACGCATAAAGGCCTGAACCCATTGGGGTCTCGCAGTACCACCATGTCGCCCATCGCATTTAAAAATACGATGTTGTAGGCACCATCAAACTTGCTGCAAAGTTTTGAGAAAACTTCCACCAGATCAGGGGCTTTATCAACATGATTGCTTAATTCATGGCTGAGGTAATGCATGATTACCTCGGTGTCTGTGTCTCGGGTGAGGTGGTAATCGGTTTGGTTTAAAAGTTCTTCACGAAGCTGAGTGTAATTTGCAAGCTGGCCATTAAAAGCAAAACTAAACCATTTCCATTTGCAACCGTGATGCCTTTCGAATGGCTGGGCGTAACTTTTATCGTTTGCGCCGCATGTTGCATAACGGGTGTGGCCAATTGCTGCCATGCCCGCATATTCTTTCATTAAGGCTTCGTAGCGATCTTGATGGCTTAAGCGAAAAGCCTCGATGACGGTACCGATTTGTCTGTGGGTATCAAGTATTTTTTGCCTGCGAGGATGGAAAGTGCTCATGCCCGCGGCCAACTGCCCACGGTTTTGCAAATCTAGCAACATCCTTGGCATTAATCTTGAGACTTGATCTGGCCCTGCGAGAGGTACCAATTTCGAGGTTGGTAATTCTGGGAGATGATAGATCGCTGCTATGCCACACTCGTGTTGAAGTTCGTCCATAGAATTCTTTAGGCCTGCTTGCCAAACGGAGTTGTAAGTTCATGACTGCACCAATCATGTTTCCTTATTCTAGATTACGAAGTGCAGGTACTCAAAAGAATTCGAGATCATTATTTTTGTTAGTTTCTTGAATCTCTTTTTTTCTGAACCGATCCACAAAACATTCAAAAAGATAAGGATTCTTTTGTGTTAAAATGGGGGCTATAGGCTTAAGTGGTTGTTGGAGTTATGGTTGTGGTTGATTTGATTGACCTAAACACGAGAACTTTCAAACTTTTAACATTTTTTGTTCTGTTATTTGCCGATTCCTAATGGTATGCTTAAATTAACTACTTTTTTTACCGCTCCCCTATAAATGGAGTCCCGCCATGTTTCGAGTTGATGCAGGAAAATCCCAAAAAGGTTATTGTGACGGTGTTAATCGCCGTAGTTTTCTACAACTTGGCATTGCAGGAATGGCTTCTGCGGGTCTTGCTGATCTCTATAAAGCAAAAGCCGCCTCTAAGGCTGAGGGAATTACCTCAAAAGATACTTCGGTTATTCTTATCTGGCTCGATGGTGGCCCCGGCCACATGGACATGTACGATATGAAGCCCGATGCCCCGGTTGAATATCGTGGCCTCTGGAAACCCATCCGTTCAAAAGTACCGGGCTTTGATGTTACCGAACTTTATCCCAAACAAGCCATGATTACTGATAAGTTTTCCATGGTTCGCTCCCTCTACCATAACACAGGTGACCACTTTGCTGGTGGGCATCGCATGCTTACCGCCAAGGATATGGGCGTAAGTGGTGCGAACAACATGCAGAAATTTCCCGGCATCGGCGCCATCACCAATCGCGAAGTTGGGGCTCGAAAGACCGGTATGCCTGGCTATGTTGGTTTGCCCTACGCTGCTAGTATTGGCCTTAATCCAGGCTATTTTGGCGGCCATATGCTTGGTGTTCAGCATGATCCGTTTGCCTCAGGTGGCGACCCCAATGCGGCTAACTTCCAAGTTAAAAACCTTCACTTGGCAACTGGCCTTTCGATTGATCGCCTTGAAGATCGCAAAAGTCTTAGTTCCAGCTTTGATGCAATGAGCAAGACTCTTGAAACTTCTAAAACCTTGGATGCCATGGATCGTTTTAATAAGCAGGCATTTGAGTTTGTGATCGGTTCTTCTGCCCGCCAAGCTTTTGATATTTCTCTTGAAGACCCAAAACTGCGCGATCGCTATGGTAGAAACACTTACGGCCAAAGTACTCTTCTTGCACGCAGACTTGTCGAGGCGGGTTCCACCTTTGTCACCGTTCACCTTGGTGGCTGGGATCATCACTGGGATCTCAAAGCTGGTTATGAAACCTATCTTCCCAAAGTTGATGCATTGGTCAGCACCCTTTTTATCGATCTAGAAGAACGAGGCTTGCTCGATACCACCCTTGTGGTTCTCTGTGGCGAATTTGGCAGAACCCCGAAAATGAACGATGGTGGCAATGGTGGCCCAGCTGGTAGCAAAGGCACTCCAGGCCGTGATCACTGGGGCAATTCCATGTTTTGTCTCATGGGCGGTGGTGGTATTAAGGGAGGCCGTATCATAGGTTCTACCGACAAGCTAGGTGCAGCTCCTAATAGTCGACCGGTTACACCTAGCAATATTCATGCAACTATTTATCAGGTTCTTGGCATGGATCCAAAGCTTCAATTGCTTGATCCAAGTGGTCGGCCTATATCTGTGCTGGATGATCCAGAACCGATTCACGAACTGTTTTAAGCACGATCTTTAAAAGCAAAAAGCCGGCCCAATTAAAGGCCGGCTTTTCTTGTTTCATCACTTTGCTTCAAAGCAGTTTAAAGCAACTCAGATACCGGTTCGCCCCCTGTAAGCATTGGCATTGGCCTGCCTTGATGATCGTTGAACGCAATGTTTTTGTAATCCACGCCGAGGTGATTGAACATGGTCGCCCAAAGATCATTGGGGCTAAGTGGTCTTTCCTTGGGGTGCTCCCCCTTTTGATTAGTAGAGCCTACAATCTGGCCCATTTTTAATCCCCCACCGGAAACAAGCACCGACATTGCTTGTGGCCAATGGTCGCGCCCAGGTTGCTTTACCCCTGTTTGGGTGCCAACGGAATAGCTGATCCTAGGGGTACGGCCAAACTCGCCGGTCACAATCAAGAGAACTTTTTTATCTAATCCCCTATCGTAGAGATCATTGATCAATGAACTGATGGCTTGGTCATACATGGGTAATCGCCAACGGGAATCATCAAAAATATGGGCATTAACAGCGTGGGAATCCCAGTTATAAGCAACGCCCTTGGGCCATTCCTTACCGGGCATATTTGGGCTTTCCAGCACCATGGTGACAAAGCTTGAACCCGCCTCTACAAGCCTGCGGGCAAGCAGACAGCGTTGGCCATAGGTATGCATCCCGTACTTTTGGCGCACGGAATCGGGTTCCTTGTTTAAATCAAATGCAACTTGGGTCGTATCATCAGAAAGTAACTGCATTGCACGGGCACGGATTGCTTTCACTTCCTTTGAACTGTTGTTCCCATCAATACTGGTTAATAAATCCATGCGTTCCTTCACCAGCGCCAGTTTTTTTTCTTCAATTACAAGGTTGTTAATTTTAAATGTCGGGCTGCTAGGATCGCCCGGCACCATGAAAGGATGACTGCTTCGATCCAGATAAGAAGAGCCGAAGCTGAAAGTGTCGATACCTTGCCTGCCATTATCCATGCCGGCTATGTAGTTGGGGATTTTCGCGATGAAATTTTCGCGAACCTTGGCAAACATTGAGCCAACCATGGGGTAATCATTAACAAAACCGACGGGGGAACTGGGGTCGCGGCCGGTTAGGAATTTTTTATGCCCCCCACCATGATCCGAGAAATTATGCGCAATTGATCGGATGATGCTGTAGCGTTTTGCGGTTTGGGCATGTAAAGGCAAAAGTTCACAAACATCCAAACCCGGAACCGTCGAACGAATTGGTTTGAATTCGCCCTTGTATTCAGAAGGGGCATCGGGCTTCATGTCGTAGGTTTCCATGTGTGGCGGGCCACCGGGAAGCCAAATGAATATTACCTGGGTATCTGTTGTTTGCTTGCCAAGGTTTTTTTCTGCAGCTCTTGTGGAGTGGAGGTTGTTAAGAAACATCCCACCCAAGCCGGCAGAACCTATTTTTATGAACTGCCTGCGGGATTGAGGGCCGATGCAATTTTTAAGTTCTGATTGATCCACGGAATGCTCCAAAATCTTGCAGGTAGGTTTTTACTACTTAAGCTTATACTTTAATTCGTCTAAATGCCCCAGTCAAACCTAGAAATAATACTCTTTTTGTAAAATTTGGAATTAATTGCGCTTTAAAGCCACCCAAATATCAAACTTCATCCCTTTTTCTACATAAAGCACCACTTTTTGCCCCCGGATATTCGGCCTTAGTTTCTTCACCAAATCCACTACGCCTTTAGTAACCATCGCTTGAAAGGCTTCCTCTATCACCAAAGATGCCGAAATCTTGCAATTTTTCAATGCTTATTATTCCTCGTAGTTCTGAATAGCCAAGATTATTAAATACTACCCTTCCCTGCTCTCCACTTGCTGCTAATCCCACCGCTGCAATCGCCCCCACAACCCCATGATCTCTTCCCGCAATAGACCATAACAAGCAACCTGTCGCGCGCGCTTTGTCAATTGCCTCTGTTGGGTTGACCCATTCCCCGGTGGTGCGCCAGCCGTGAGATACTAAAGATAGTGCCTGATTTTCAGTAGCAAGGCAAAGCCCCGGGTCGCTGCCCTCTACAAAATGCTTAAAAGAAACTGTTTGCAGAAACCTGCAAGGTTCAGAAAATCGATGGCTTCATTGCTTTTTAGTTGCATCGATGCAGAACCATTTTTAGAAGGGTAAGGCACGCTGGAATCATACCAAAGCTGATGCCTTAAAATCAGCGTTGTCTCTATTCCTAAATCTTTTAACTTTATTGCAAGTGCCATTGCTATTTGGTTGGTGCCCGGGCTACCGAGGATATCGGTGTCATCAAGGCCAAGAAAAGTTTTCATAGTAGTTCCACTGGAATATTATAACAATATAAGGCATCTTGATAAATCTTGCATTTAGGGCTTTTTCGTAGCAAGATTGAATCTTTGATGCTCTATGGGATGAAAGGCGAGCCATGTTGAAAATACCAAAAACTGCAGGCGGCTGGCGTGCCATATTTTACAGCTTTCGCATGGCCAACAAAGTTGGCTGGATGCGCCTCTGGAAAGCCATGACTACCAAAAACGCTTGTAAAACCTGCGCTTTAGGCATGGGCGGGCAAGCCGGGGGAATGCGTAACGAAGCGGGCCACTGGCCCGAGGTTTGCAAAAAATCCTTTCAAGCCATGGTTGCAGACATGCAAAAAGGTATCAGCCCAGAATTCTTCGCTAAATACTCCATTAAGGAACTCCGGGCTCTTTCATCCCGTGAACTCGAATGGTGTGGCAGGCTTATTCATCCGCTTTATGCAGGCCTAGGGGATACCCATTACCGCATCGTTGGTTGGGATTTTGCCTTTAATCGCATTGCCAAGCAGATGAAGGATCATCAGCCCGAAGAGCATTTCTTTTATGCTTCGGGAAGATCTTCGAACGAAGCGGGATTTCTGTTGCAGTTATTTTCCCGACTTTATGGCACCAACTATGTCAACAACTGTTCTTTTTATTGCCATCAGGCCAGCGGTTCAGGGTTGGCAGCCTCTTTAGGAACAGGAACCGCAACGGTAGAATTGCAAGATTTAGATAAAACAGATCTCTTTTTTCTTATTGGGGGTAACCCCGCATCCAATCACCCTAGGCTTATGCGCACTCTAATGCAAATTCGCAGGAGGGGTGGTAAAGTCATCGTTATTAATCCCGTTAAAGAAATTGGCCTTGTCAACTTTAGCGTTCCTAGCGATGTGCTCAGCCTGTTTTTTGGTACCAATATCGCATCCCTTTATTTGCAACCCCATATCGGGGGCGATCTCGCTCTTCTCTACGGCATCGCCAAATTGTTGCTGGAACAAAATCAAATTGAACAATCTTTTGTTGATGCTTCCACCGAGGGCTTCCTAGAATTCAAATCCATGCTTGAGGATATTTCTTGGGATACCATCGAAACAGATTCGGGTATTTCTAAAGCCCAAATCCAAGAGGTCGCAGATGTTTATGCCAAGGCTAAAAATGTAGTCTTTGGCTGGACTATGGGAATTACCCACCACCTGAATGGCACCAGTAATGTTCGTGCCATAGTCAATCTTGCCCTGTTGCGGGGCATGGTGGGCAAACCCTCTTCAGGTTTATTGCCTATCCGTGGGCATTCCAATGTGCAGGGCATTGGTTCGATGGGTGTGGTACCCAATCTGAAAGAGAAATTCCTTAATAATTTGGAAGGGTATTTGAAAACCACCCTGCCCCGCTCGCCCGGGTTAGACACCATGGCTTGCATGCAGGCTACTTATGATGGCCAGATGAAAGCTGCCTTCTGCTTGGGTGGCAACCTCTTTGGCAGTAATCCAGACTCGAATTTTGCTGCCGATTGCCTCGGCAAGCTAGACCTTATCACTTATCTCAACACCACTTTAAATACTGGTCATGCATGGGGATTGGCAAAGGAAACTCTAATTCTGCCGGTGTTAGCCAGGGATGAAGAATCCCAACTTACGACTCAGGAATCGATGTTTAATTTTGTGCGTGTGAGCGATGGCGGCCCCGCTAGATACAGTGGCCTTAAAAGCGAAGTAGAGATTCTTGCTACTCTTGGTAGTCGGGTTTTAGGCGATCTGTCTAGCCTCGATTGGCGTGCTTTAAGAATGCATCGCACGATTAGAGAAATGATTGCACAAATTGTTCCAGGATATGAGGAAATTACTAAAGCGGACACCAGCAAAGCGGAGTTCCCTGTTAAAGGCCGTATTTTTCATGAAGGTCATTTTCCCACCGCATCGGGCAAAGCCGCTTTTTCAACGGATGCCCTTTCTTCTCAAAATGTTTCAGAGGGTGAATTGCGTCTGATGACGGTGAGAAGCGAAGGCCAGTTCAATACCGTGGTCTACGAAGAACAAGACATTTATCGTGGGCAGGAACGCAGGGATGTCATTCTTTTAAATGCAGAGGACATTAAAAAAATGGGTTTTAAAGAAGACGATGAGGTCACGGTAAGTAGTAACACTGCAAAGATGGGGCCTTTAAGGGTGCGCCCTTTTGATATCAGGCAGGGAAATGCCTTGATGTATTTTCCCGAGGCGAATGTATTGGTTTCCAAAGATATTGATCCCGTATCGCGCACCCCTTCCTTTAAGAATGTATTTGTGAAAGTAAGCAGATATAAAGCGGAAGAGGGAAAAACCCCTCTCGCTGTTGTTTGAAATTCCATCCACGGAAGTTGGGGGAAAGAAAGTAAAAGCAAAAGAAGTTAGAATTGTTCTATTTTACGCATGAGCAAAGAGGATCCCTAGGCCGCTGATATCTTCAAGCGAGAGTTCTGTTCGAGAAAAGCCAGCATTTTTAGCAATGCGCAGGTATTCACTCCCTTCTTCGGGGAAATCGGCTTCGATCATGTGTGCTTTCACAATTTTGCAGGATTCAGGGCATTTGCCTGAGGATTTTTTTTCCATGTAGTTATAGCAGAGGTTAAGCCAATCTTCGCGGGATTGGCCGTTTAGGCGCATACCATCGATAATTGCAAGGAAACCACCTGGGTTAAGTTTTTTAAGGGCATTTTCGATACAGCGTATTTTGTCTTCTGTTTTAAGGTGATGAAGCGAGTAGCTTAAAAGAATAAGGTCGAATGAGTCGCCTGATTGTTCTAAATATACCGTGAAGTCGATTGGTACGAGGGATTTTTGACCATGGAAATGTTTAAGGTTGGCGAAGCTTAGTTTAAGCACCTCAGATGCGATATCGACACCGACATAGGATCTTGCAGGTGAAATTTTAAGTAGGTTGCCAGCTGGTTCGCAGTCGCCACACGCCAAGTCTAAAAAGGTATAGTCTTTGGGGAGGTGGTTTTGGATATGGGTTGCGAGTAGGTGAAAGAGGCTTTTGTGGTTAAGGAGGTCGAGATTAAGAAAGTCGCGGTAGGCGTTCCAGCGCGAGTCGAAGAAGTTTCCTATAACTTGAGATTTTTGTCCACCTGCCATGAGTTTTTCCTGCGTTTTAAGACATATTGGTGCCTATGAGAATAACCTAGAAGTTTGAATATACCCAGGTTTGAGTGGTAAGTGGTGCAAAATAAAGCAAGGATGTTACGAGGGGATTATTGATGTAAGAATTTGCGTTTTAAAAAGGCTGGGATTATAAAGAGGGTTTGGTAGAAAGATAGCGAGTTTTCAAAATAAATAGGTTGGCAGCAAAATAAACATTGCACTAGTTATTTTCACTTGTTATAAAAGATAAGGTAGTAGGATCGAATCGTCTCAAAATTTTAGAATACTGTCTACCAAATGTGATTTTATTATTTTTACATTAGTAAAATGTGGTACATTTGAGGACAGTTTTGATTTTTGATGATTGATTCTTGTTGTTATTATTTTTATTTTCTTTGAAAGGACGGTTCCCATGTTTACACGCTTGTTAAAGCAAAAGAAATCAGGCTTTACCCTGATTGAATTGTTGGTGGTGATTGCGATCATTGCCGTATTGATTGGTCTGCTTTTGCCTGCAGTACAAAAGGTGCGCGAGGCAGCAGCCCGTACCACTTGCGTTAATCAAATGAAGCAACTCGGCCTTGCAGTTGCGAATTATGAGGGAACTTACCAGAAGTTTCCTGGGCTAAGTACTAATCACCTGATGACTATTAATCCTGATAAATACAGCCAGAGCCTTTTTACTCAGCTCTTACCCTTTTTTGAACAAGAAGCATTGCAAAAGCAGCTATTCATTGGGAATTTGTTTACCTATTCTGCGCCGGGCGCGGGTATTGATTATCGCAATACGGTAATCAAGATTTTGCTATGCCCTGCGGATCAAAGCCCCCTTGATGGCTTAACCGCTGTCAATAAATTTGGTGGTACCAGTTATGTTCCAAATTCGGAAGTGTTTGGTAACAGTAATCCCACCGGTGCAGCTTTAACTGCCACAACTGATAGGCTTTCCTCTACTTACAATATGGCCAGGTTGACCTCAAGAGATGGTACTTCAAATACTGCCATCTTTTTTGAACAATATGCTAATTGCGGTTCAGGTGCGGTTAATGGCGAAAATGCTTGGATTTTGCCAACTTATGCAACGGCTGGACCTGGTGGGGCACCTGCTATAGGGGGCACCGGTCTTTCTGTAGCATATCCATCGGTTATATCGGGCGGGGGAATTACTACTAGCGTGTTTAGTGCTTGGGGTGCAGCAACGACGGTTACTCCAACAGGATTGCCCGCAAGGCCTTCGATTTCCACTAATCGAACCAACCGGTACAATCACCCATTTAGAAATGTAACTCAAAATGAGTGTGTTCGAAGTGTTGGTCAAGGTGGTATCATCAATCCCCAGCATACCGGTAGCAGTCCAATATCCATGGGGGATGGTAGTGTGAAAGCTGTTTCAAGTGGTATCAGCATTACAACATGGGCTTTCCTTATTAATCCTGAAGATGGCCAATCACTGGGTTCTGATTTTAACTAATCAGGGTGTTGCTTTTTAAACCTCAGGCCTAGGGAGCTTAATTGCACCTAGGCCTTTTTGCTTTAACTAGAAGAGTATTTTT
>Ga0209702_10000061_pt1 | contig 172635 bp, 169 predicted proteins | sample FRY01_FD_187210 | JGI IMG/M metagenome (GOLD analysis project Ga0209702, IMG submission 187210) | Freshwater microbial communities from Lake Fryxell liftoff mats and glacier meltwater in Antarctica - FRY-01 (SPAdes) (version 2) | ecosystem: Environmental > Aquatic > Freshwater > Ice > Glacier...
CACATTGGCTTTGGACATACAATCATGAAAGGCCAAACATGGGCATCGGTGGCATGACTCCAATGCAGAAATTACAACGTGTTGCCTAAGCTCTACTTTTAGCGGCTACTAAAAATGGGGGGATTACAGTTTCGCATTAAGTTTATAAGCAACATTCCAATTAAGTTGGTGGTTAGATTCTTTCCTATAAGTGTTAATTAGGTTTTGCTGCTGTTCGTTCAGCAGCTCAAACTCATCAATAAATACTTTAAAGGACGTAAAACGAAACTTTTCGAAATCTAACCGTATCGACTCTAATAGATATATAAGCGTTTTCTTGGGTTCAACTGATAGCATACCTTCTAAAGAGACTGGGTTAAGTCGCGTTGAAACTTCATACTCATAATCCATAATCCATTCATTCAATGAATCAATCGTCGAGATTTCTTTTCTAACCACAGTAGTTACACATCTCCAGAAATTTCCTTTTTCATTTAAAGATGTCTTTAATTCTGGAAAATGATGGCTAACGTTTTCAACTAAATGAGCCAACTCTTTTAGAAGTGAAAGGGTTGCATGTATATTGAATAGCTGTTGTGCGCCATCACCAAGCCATCCAGCCTTTAACCCTTTACAGTACGCAATATCTGGTTTCCAATACAGGATGATACATTCAAACTCACTATCGTCAACATTGGTACGCTGTGCATCAAATCTTGTGGCTTGTGAGAAATACTGTATATATGTACTTTTACCTGACCCTCTAGAACCAACAAGAGCTACCGTCTTTGAAATTTTTCGTAGATCAAGTTTATCTATAAAGTAAGGTACTACAAATGAGTTTAAAACACTTCCATTTGATGGTTGGAACTCCATTCTAGCAGTGGAAAGATTATGAATTATTTTAGTTATATTCATCATGACCTCTTATTAAAAAGTTTATTCCACTTAGCCATTTTTGGTGAAACATCCATGTATAACATTGACGGAGCATGGTTGGGGCAACCCCATTCAAAAGCTAATGGTAAAGCCAAGCCCTCCCTCCCAAACCAACAACTAATTTTAGGCGCATATTTTTCATGCATACCTTCAAAAAAGGTTTTTACTTCAAGTATTGTATTTATTGGATCATTTTTAAATAACTGATCTTCTGACCCAAAAAACAAACTATCCGATTCATAAATACATTCGCTAGGGATAATGTTTAGCTTTGGGTAAGTCTCTTTAATTCTTGTAACACCGTGTTCATAGGCAATTAATGGGCAATACACTATGTGGCATTCCTCTAGCTTTTTTTTAAGTTAAACTCAGCAGCAAATTGACAAAACTGCTCCCCACTGCCAATGATGTCATCAATAAGGATAATTATTTTAGGCGTACTTTTTGTCGTTAGTGTATACCTTTTGGTATTAAGAATCCCTGAAAGCATTCTATAAAGCGTCCCGCCTGACTCACCCACATCCTCATTTAGCCTAACAGGTGAAAAACGAAGCTCATTATTAAAACTACCATTTTTTAACTTTTCCTTCCATTGGCTCACCGTTCCAACATCTATTAGATTGTGTTTAATTAAGTGTTGTCTCACTGACTGACAAAACACTCTTTCATAACTTGCAATGGCCATTTCATTCGATCTTACAATTAAACTATCTAATAGTTGTAATGCTAAATATTCTTCTATCTTACAATCGAAATTGTTTAACCAGCACGTAAAACTCTCATATGAAAATGACCATATTTTTGTATCACAATATGTTCTTAATTTTCCTAGTACTAAAGCTCTAAACTGTTGTGAATTATCAGGTAGGTGCATTATCAATATGAGATAAATAGTCATTTATTGTTTGATATGTAATATATTTAGCACTCACACCAAATGAAGTTTGTTGCAAATAATTTCTAAAATGAGATGACGAAAGTTTTTTTAAAACTTCTTTACCTATTTTTTTTGAGTTAGGTCTAATACCAATAATACAATCACTAACTGGTATATTTCCCTCCTTCACATAGACTACCCGACCAAGACACCTCCGCCCAACTCTTGCAATTAGTATATCCCCTGGTTTCGTATTCTTTGCACCTTCTAGTGGTGAGTTAGACAGAGATTTCTTTTCAAAATCATTAGGCATTCTTGTTGAGTGCATATATACAGAAGTTGCCTCTGCTAACTCCTTGAATGATTTATTTCCTCTATATAGCTGTAAACCATAAAACTCTTTACTTTCTAATTTAATTAAACCTTTTGTTTCCCGATAAAATCCATAATCGGCTCTTATAATCGCATCAGAAACATTAATATTTAGTACTTTCAATTCACTTGTATGTGACAGTGTAGTCTTCGTATTAATAGTCGACTTACGGCTAATTATTAGCATAAATGTTTGTGCGTCTGTGCTTTTAAAGCTGTCTGTCGGTAGTTGAATAACGTTTGATACATGGTAATTAGTAAATAAAAACTCCCGTATTTTTATCCACCTTCCCCAGACACCAGGCCAGCCGGAACAATAAGTCCAAGCTCACCGACCTTAGATAAAATCCTTAAGTTTTGAGCGAGAAATATTAACTCTGCGGGAACTTTTTTTATATGCTTGGATAAGCAGTCTAAAAGACCAATGGATTTTAAAATGGTCTTCGCATCTGTATCTAATTCACGAGAGTAGTAAGGTGGGTTACCTACTAATAGATCTATAGGCCCAAACCGCTCATAAATTATTTCTGGGAGAGAAGGGTCAAAACCATTAAGCTCTACAGCTTGAATAAGCTTTTTTGAACGAGCGTTAGCAATGTTTTCATTATCAACATCAACACCAACCAAGCTTAAATCATTCCATCTACGCTTCGCTGCATGTAAGAGGTTACCTGAACCAAAACCAATATCTAAAGCAACTTTAGGCCTAGTTAAATTCAAACTTTGAATTAACTTATCCCCATATATACTCTTTGTATAATATTGATTTAGTTGTTCCAACGAACATCCCCTATGTAGAACAATTAAAACATATCAAAATTTAAAGTGCGTAAAATTAAAATGTTAATTTTTAATCTAATTTTTTGAGAAAAATCTAAAACTAAATGGGATCCTACACGACACATGCAATTAAATATCCAACGACCCCACATTAAGCGCATTATTTTCAATAAACGCACGTCTTGGTTCTACGTTGTCGCCCATTAATGTACTAAAAATTTCATCGGCGGCGATGGCATCATCAATTTGTACTTTGAGTAAGCGGCGCACTTTTGGATCCATTGTTGTTTCCCATAATTGCTCTGGATTCATTTCACCAAGGCCTTTATAGCGTTGAATATTAAGGTTATGTCTTGCTTCACTCAATAGCCAATCTAGTGCTTGTTTGAAGTTGGCGATATTGTTTTCTTTTTCACCACGTTTAATGATGGCGCCCGGGCCGATTAGGCCGTTTAAGATGGTGTACATGCGGTTAATTTGACGGTAATCGCCACTGCTCACAAACTCAGCATCTATCACACAGCTTTGTAAGTTTCCGTGCACATATTTATTTACCTCTAAGCGATACGCGCTTTCTTCTTCATCAAACGCAACAATCACCTCTGATCCAATGGCGCCTAAGATTGGGCGCAGTTTTTCAGCAATTGCGTTCACACTCGCTTCTGTGCTTAAGTCAACCTCTCCAATTTCTTGAATGGCGCGTAGAACGCTTTCATCATAAAGTCTTGCGATGCGGCGAATAACAGCTTCTGTCAGCACCATTTGTTTAGCGATGCTAATGAGAGCATCGTCTTTTAGCGTTTCACCGCCTGTTTTGGTGAGTAATTCGGCATCTTTAAGTGCAGAGCTAAGCAGATATTCATCTAACTCTTGGTCATCTTTGATATAGCGTTCATCTCGGCCTTGTTTGATTTTATATAGCGGTGGTTGCGCAATATATATGTGGCCACGCTCAACCAACTCTGTCATTTGGCGATAGAAGAAAGTGAGTAATAAAGTACGGATGTGTGAGCCATCGACGTCAGCATCGGTCATGATAATGATGCGGTGATAACGTAATTTTTCGGCATTAAAATCCGCTTTTCCGATGTTGGTACCGAGTGCGGTAATCATGGTTGCAATTTCTTGCGAACTTAATAATTTATCAAAACGCGCTTTTTCTACGTTTAAAATTTTACCTTTGAGCGGCAGAATGGCTTGATTTTTGCGGTCACGCCCTTGTTTGGCTGAACCACCCGCAGAGTCGCCCTCCACTAGGTATATTTCGCATAGGGCTGGGTCTTTTTCTTGGCAATCGGCTAGTTTTCCTGGCAAGCCCATGCTATCCATTACGCCTTTACGGCGGGTAATTTCTCGGGCTTTTCTTGCGGCTTCTCGTGCGCGTGCAGCATCCACAATTTTGCCGCAAATAATTTTTGCATCAATTGGATTTTCTTCTAAAAATTCCGTTAGTTTTGCACCAACCACCTCTGAAACCACTGGCTGTACCTCGCTTGAAACGAGCTTATCTTTGGTTTGTGAAGAAAATTTTGGGTCTGGCACTTTAACCGATAGCACACAGGTAATGCCTTCCCGCATATCATCGCCTGTGGTGGTGACTTTGGCTTTTTTCGCCAAATCGGTTTGCTCGATATACTGATTCAGTGTACGTGTCATTGCTGTACGCAAGCCTGTTAAGTGGGTACCACCATCGCGTTGCGGAATGTTATTGGTGAAACATTGTACGGTTTCAGAGTAAGAGTCATTCCATTGAATGGATATTTCTACTGTCATGCCTTCTTTTTCGCCTGATGCATAAAATATCTTTGGATGCAGCACCGTTTTAGAGCGGTTCATATATTCGACAAAGCCTTGAATACCACCTGAATAGGCAAAATTTTCTGTTTTTCCATTCGGGCGCTGATCAATTAATTCAATCTTAACGCCGTTATTCAGGAAAGACAGCTCTCGAATTCGCTTCGCTAATATTTCAAAATGAAACTCGACTAAAATAAACGTTTCGACAGATGCCAAGAAGTGAACCTCTGTGCCTTTTTTTTCTGTTTTTCCGGTTATTTTCAATGGTGCTTGCGCCACACCACGGTGAAATTCCATTTGATGGACTTCTCCATCACGGTAAATTTTTAAGCGTAACCAATCTGAAAGTGCATTCACCACCGATACGCCAACACCATGCAAACCACCCGAAACTTTATATGAGTTTTGATCAAATTTTCCGCCAGCATGCAGTTCTGTCATGACAATTTCTGCGGCTGAACGTTTAGGCTCATGTTTGTCATCCGTTTTAATGCCCGTTGGAATGCCTCGGCCATTATCACTTATGCTAATCGAGTTATCAGGATGAATCGTTATTTTAATATCGTTACAGTGGCCAGCCAACGCTTCATCAATTGCGTTATCTAACACCTCAAAGACCATATGGTGTAAACCAGAGCCATCGGAAGTATCGCCAATGTACATACCTGGCCTTTTACGAACGGCATCTAGCCCTTCTAAAATTTTAATACTGGATGAGTCGTAATTTTCTTGTGTCGCCATAATTTTCGCTTCTGTTATTTTCTATTGGTAATGTCTATTGGTCTTATTTGGGTGTGCTTAAATGCGCATTGGCATGACAACATACTTGTAATCATTGTCTTCTGGCACTGTAATTAAACAGCTGCTATTCGCGTCAGCAAATGAAAAATTAATGTTTTCTTGATGGGTATTATTAAGCACATCAATCAAGTATGTCACATTAAAGCCAATATCTAAACTATCTTGCGTATAGCTAATTTCAAATTCTTCTTCTGCTTCTTCTTGCTCTGTATTCGTGCTTATTAATTTAATATTATTTTCACTTAAAACCATGCGAATACCGCGGTATTTTTCATTGGATAATATAGAAGCACGCTGCATTGCTGTTAATATTTCTGCGCGATTAGCTGTAAATGTGTTGGTGTGAGAAGATGGAATGACACGATGATAATCTGGAAATTTTCCATCAATGACTTTAGAGATTAAACGCAAATCACCAAACGCAAAATTAACCTGTCCTGCTGCAATTTCAATTACCACTGCTTCATTTGTATCTTCTAATAACTTGATTAGTTCTATGACTGTTTTACGCGGCAAAATAACATCGGTTTTTTCATGTGATTGATTCAACGTTGTCGATGTAAAGCTCAATCGATGGCCATCTGTACCAACTAAGTTAAGCTTATTTCCATCCACTTCTAGCAGTAAACCGTTCAAATAATAACGAATATCTTGTTGTGCCATGGCAAATTCAACTTGTTTCAACAACCGCTTTAATTCTAATTGTGGTAATTGAATTTGAATGGAATCGCTACTGACTTTGGTCATCACTGGATAATCAGCCGCGGGTAATGTTTGTAAGTTAAACCGGCTTTTTCCAGCTTTTACTGTCATGCGGCTGTCTTTGCTGATGAGATCAATATCAATTGAATCTGGTAAAGAACGACAAATATCTAAAAACTTTTTAGCGGATATCGTTGTAGAAAGTTCATCTTGTAACTCCGCTTTAATTGTCAATGAAATTTGCATTTCTAAATCTGTTGTTGTGAGTTGTATCGTATTATTTTTTGCTTCTATCAATAAATTAGAAAGTATTGGCAGTGTATGTCTTCTTTCAACAATGCCCGTGACGTTGCTTAATGGTTTTAATAAAACCTCTCTGTTAATTTTCATCGTTTTGCCTAATTATTTATTTAATATATATATAAAACTAATAATAATAGTAATGATCTCTTTTTCTGTGCATTACTTTAATTACTTAACTAAATCATACTGTTAAAGCTAGTTAAAGCTTGTTCAAAACCCTATTTTCTATTGTGGATTAAATGTGTATGAATGTTGATTTTTCTTAAATCATCCATTAACGCAATTGTTATCCACAGCTTCTTCTTGCTTTTATTCACTTCTTTTTTATGCTTAATCGCGTATTACTTGCGTTAAAAATCCAATATCACGTGCAATATTTTGATCATTCAACCTTAATTGCTCTATCTCATCACATGCATGCATAACAGTCGTATGGTGACGATTACCAAACGCTTCCCCTATTTCAGGAAAACTATGGTTAGTTAACTCTCTTGCCAATGCCATCGCAATTTGTCTAGGTCTTGACACATTGCGTGATCTTTTTTTGCTATGCATTTCAGCTACTTTAATTTTGAAGTAGTCTGCGACCGTTTTTTGGATATTCTCAATGGTCACTTGTCGTCCACGCACCGCAATTAAATCACGTAAAGCGTCTTTTGCTAAATGAATATCCATTGGATTACCTGTAAAATTGGACATTGCAACAATTCGGTTAAGTGCGCCTTCTAACTCACGCACACTTGAACGTATTTGTTTAGCCACAAAAAAGGCAACATCTTCATCCAAGTTAATTTTAGACTCTTCTGCTTTTTTAAGCAAAATTGCCACCCGCATTTCAAGTTCAGGTGGTTCAATCGCAACCGTTAAACCCCAACTAAATCGAGTGCGCAAACGTTCATCCACATCAGTAATTTCTTTAGGATAGGTGTCACAAGTAATGACAATCTGCTTTTTTTCTTCAATTAAGGTGTTAAAAGCATAAAAGAACTCTTCTTGCGTGCGTGTTTTTTTCCCAAAAAATTGAATATCATCTATCAATAACAAATCTAAAGAGTGATATTGCTTTTTAAAAGCATCAAACGCTTTATTTTCATACGCTTTAACCACATCAGAAACATAACGTTCAGCGTGCAAGTAGCGTACTTTAGCATCTGGATTTTGTTGCTTTAGTTGATTACCAATCGCTTGTAATAAATGGGTTTTACCCAAACCAACACCGCCATAGATAAACAATGGGTTGTAAGCTTGTTCTGCATTATCAGCCACTTGTATTGCTGCGGCGCGGGCTAATTGATTAGCACGGCCAGTGACATAATTATCAAAGTTAAAGGATGGATTTAAGCCAGTCGGCACCTCAACTTTATGATTAATTTTTTTTGCAGAACCATTTTTGTTGCTAGCGCTTTTCACCCCTTGTTCAATTTGGGCGGCTTCTATTTTAGAAACAGAGTTTGATTGGGTTTTTGCGGGCGGTTTATTACTAGTGATAATTTCAATTAAAACGGCTTCTGAAAACAATTCTTCAGCAATGCGTTCAATTTTATCCAAAAAACGATCTTTTACCCATTGCTGTACGAATTTATTTGGCGCAACAACGAGAAAACACTTGTCGGTAATTTCAGTTTTAAGTGGCTTTATCCAAGTATTAAATTGTTGTGAAGACAACTCTTGTTCAAAACGGCTGAGGCAAGTGGGCCAAAAATTATCCATCGTTTTACCAATACCCCAGTTTAGATGTGTGAAATAGAATTTTTTGGTTATTTTAATTATTGACCAACATACATTTAACAAAATTCTCACAATAATTTTAACCTGTTTAGCAAGACTTATCCACAGGCAATTAGATATTTCAAATCTAATTAAATTGTGATTGACAAAAGACCTTGTTATCGAGTTTAATGTAGGGCTTTGTAGCATTCGCATTTGGAGAGTTAAATGAAACGTACTTATCAACCGTCAAAAACACGCCGCGCACGCACGCATGGCTTTTTAGTACGCATGAAAACAAAAGGTGGCCGTAAAATTATCGCGGCGCGCCGAGCAAGAGGTCGTAAACGTCTGGGTTTATAAGTTTAACTAGGTTTATAGGTTCAATACGCATTTTGTATTAGACTAGCCAAGCATCAACATGATTAGCAATGTATAAACCATTGAAAAGTCAATTAGTTATGATTAGAAAAACGGATGAATTTTCATCCGTTTTTAATTTCAGGAAACGCTTTTCTAACGCATTTTTAGTCATCAACTACAAACCAGAAGCAGCAATAGAGGCGAAAGTAGGTTTTGTTGTAGCAAAGAAAGTTGCTAAATTAGCAGTGAATAGAAATTATATGCGCCGGGTTTTGCGCGAATTATGCCGACAAGAATTACATGTATTAAGTGGTGTCAATATTGTGATACAAGTAAAAAAACCTTTCAAAAATAACCATTTCATAATAGTGAAACAAGAGCTTGTTATGTTATTTGATAAAATACAGCATAAAATAACGCAAGAAAAAGCGGATAATGCGTAGTCTATTAATTGGTTTAATCAAAATATATCAATGGTGTTTCAGCCCCTTTTTAGGTGCTAGTTGTCGCTTTTATCCTAGTTGTTCTAATTTTGCAATAGAGGCGATTAATAAGCATGGCGTGTTAAAAGGTAGTTATCTCATGGTGTTAAGATTGGGTCGTTGCCATCCTTGGTGTGATGGTGGTCATGATCCTGTCCCTTAGTGTTATGTTAAACAGTAAGTTTTTATAATGAATAAAGAGTTGTAATGGATATTAAACGTTTAATTATATTTGTCGTATTTTCATTTTCTATTTTGATGTTATGGGATGCGTGGCATGCTAAAAATCAACCCGTTAATGTTGAAACTCAAACAGCCAACGCAGAAAATGCTGCCGCTGTTGATGCGACTCTTCCAGCAGCTTCTTCAGCAGCAGATGTTAATACGGCTGATACAAATGGCATGGAAAAATTGGCGCCAGGCCAACGCATTAAGGTAAACACGGATTTATACCAAGCTGAAATTAGCACGATTGGTGGTGATTTACGTCATTTAATCTTAAAGAAGCATCGAGCAGATGGTAAGGGTGAAGGTCGTTTTGTATTGATGGATGATGCTGCGGAAAACCCTATGCTTTATGTAGCACAGAGCGGCTTAATTGGTGCTGATTTACCTAATCATAAAACGGTGTTTACCAGTGAAGAGAATAACTACAGTTTGCAGACTAATGCTGATGCACTCAAGGTCATGTTATCTTGGGCTGGCAATGGTCTTACGGTTGATAAGATTTACACATTTCATCGCGGCCGGTATGAAATTGATGTAACCCATGTTGTTCATAATGCAAGCGGTACGGAAGTAACACCTTCTGTTTATTATCAAATCACGCACGACAGCGAATCTAATCAAGGCTCTGCTTTTATGCCGACATTTACTGGCGGGGCTTACTACACAGATGTTGACAAATTTAAGAAAATTAAATTTACGGATATGGCAGATGCTAATTTATCTTTAAAAAGTAAAGATGGCTGGATTGGGGTTATTCAACACTACTTCGCTAGTGCTTGGATTCCTAAAGCGGGAACACAAGACGAATTTTATACAAAACAATTAGCAGACAATCTCTATGCGGTCGGTGTTGTTAACCCGATTGGTAAGATGACACCAGATGCCACGACCGAAGTAAGCGCAACCTTATTTGCCGGCCCACAAACAGAAACGGATCTGGAAGCTGCAGCACCAGGGTTAGAATATGCGGTGGATTATGGTTGGTTAACCATCATTGCAAAACCATTGTTTTGGCTATTATCAAAAATTCATGGCTTTATTGGTAATTGGGGGGTTGCAATTATCATCCTGACTATCATGCTTAAGGCTGCTTTTTTCAAACTCTCTGCGGCAAGTTATCGCAGTATGGCGCATATGCGTGAAATGGCACCGCGCATGCAAAGCTTGAAAGAAAAGTTTGGTGATGATAAGCAAAAACTGCAACAAGCCATGATGGAAATGTATCGTAAAGAAAAAATTAATCCATTGAGTGGTTGCTTACCTATATTAGTGCAAATACCTGTTTTTATTGCTCTTTATTGGGTCCTATTAGGTACTGTAGAGTTACGTCATGCGCCGTTCTTTGGCTGGATTACTGATTTATCCGCAAAAGATCCTTATTATATTTTGCCGATATTAATGGGCGCATCTATGATTATGCAAACGTACTTAAATCCTGCCCCTGCTGATCCCCTGCAAGCTAAATTGATGAAAATTATGCCAGTGGTATTTAGTATATTTTTCTTCTTCTTTCCAGCAGGTTTGGTTTTATATTGGTTGGTTAATAATATCTTATCGATAGCACAGCAGTGGTATATCAATAAAACAATTCATGCTGAAACGCTAGCTAAAAAAGGCAGTGCTAAGCGCTAATTCACAAGATACGATTGCCGCTATCGCTACAGCAAGTGGTGCTGGCGGCATTGGTATTGTTCGCGTTTCTGGGTCTTTGTGTCAAATCATTGCGACGAAAATTCTAGGACAGTGCCCTACCCCACGTTACGCAGCTTATTTAGATTTTAAGCAAGACAATGGTGAGTTAATCGACCGTGGTATTGCCATTTACTACAATACGCCCCACTCTTACACAGGCGAAGATGTTTTAGAGTTACAAGCGCATGGCGGCACCGCGCTGATGCAAATTTTGTTGGCGCGCTGTATTGCATTAGGCGCGCGTCAAGCAACGCCAGGTGAGTTTACGAGGCGTGCTTTTTTAAACGATAAACTCGATTTAGCCCAAGCGGAAGCGGTTGCTGATGTCATTAATGCCGCAACAATAGAAGCCGCTAAAAGCGCAGTACGTTCGCTCTCTGGTGAATTTTCACAAACAATTAATACATTACTTAGTGAGCTCGTTAACTTACGGTTATATGTGGAAGCTTGCTTAGATTTTCCTGAAGAGGAAATCGACTTTATTACTCAAGGTCGTGTTGCTGAAAAAATAATTAATAACCAACAAGCGTTAGCAGCTATTTTCTGTAAAGCAAAACAAGGCGCATTATTGCGTGATGGTGTTAATGTCGTTTTAATTGGTCAGCCCAATGTTGGCAAATCTAGTTTAATGAACGCTCTTTCTGGTGAAGAGGTGGCGATTGTGACGCCGATTGCTGGAACGACACGTGACGCTATTAAAAGTGAAATTCAAATCAATGGCGTACCATTACATATCATTGATACGGCTGGCTTGCGTGAAACTGACGATGAGGTCGAAAAAATCGGCATTGCACGAACTTACCAAGCCACAGAAACAGCACATATCGCATTATTATTAGTGGATGCAACGCGTGGTATCGGTGAACAAGAAGAATTGATTATAGGCCGCTTGCCGCAAGAGATGACTAAAATTTGGATACATAACAAGATTGATGTTTCTGAAGAGGAGCCGCAAGTCTTGGAAAAAGATAATGCCCTGCATATTTATTTATCAGCTAAAACGGGCCTGGGTTTAGATTTATTAAAAGTCCATTTATTATCGTTAGTAGGTTATCAACAAAATGCTGAGGGAGTGTTTATGGCACGTGCTAGACACTTACAAGCATTGAATCAAGTGAGCTTGCATTTACAGCAAGCGAATTTGCAAATTCATATGGCAGAGTTGGTCGCAGAAGAGTTGAGGTTGGCTCAAGAAGCATTGAGTAGTATTACAGGTGAATTTACACCAGATGATTTGCTTGGTGAAATCTTTTCTAAATTTTGTATTGGCAAATAAATTCAGTTCCAATCAAAATGGTGCAAATAGCGTCTGACAGTGTCATTTATACATCGGCTATCGTAAAGTTTGCGCATTAGTTGTGTGCGCTTTTTAAAATTAAGCCGAAAGCGTTCAGCCTTAAGGTTAAGTCATTAAACACTAAGCGGTGAGCAATCGTTGGTGAGGATTAGCGAGCGCCTTACCGCTTTATGCATGTGATAATGCTGTAATTTTAATTGATTGAATCTTATACATTATTTCATCGCTTAAATCTGGGCTTCTCACAAAGCATTTTAATTCACGTCACTTAACTCAATTCAACAAACTCAAATCAATTAACTTATCGAAAAATAGCATCTTCGGTTAACACCTCATCTGTCACTATCAATCCCTGTCCAACACGATCAGATAAGTTTTATGATAACTTCCTAGCCTCTATTGGTTTTTGTATCGGTAATATGCAGGCTGTTTTATTGCGTTTTTTAATCAATGTTTCACGTGAAACAAAATATTTTCTCTTAATAAAGTGCTTTTAACAGGGGCCTTACAGAGTTTTTCCAGTGATAGAGGTAAGATTAAGTAACGTTAGCCATCGTTTTACGTTAAAATTCTATGCTTTCATTGTTCAATTATGTTGCGGTTAATGTATGCAGTTTCCAGATAAATTTGATGTTATTGTTGTTGGCGGCGGTCATGCGGGCACTGAGGCTGCTTTAGCGGCAGCGCGGATGGGGCAAAAAACCCTTTTACTAACGCACAATATAGAGACTTTGGGTCAAATGTCTTGTAATCCTTCTATTGGTGGAATTGGTAAAGGACATTTGGTTAAAGAGGTTGATGCTTTAGGTGGCGCGATGGCGGTGGCTACAGATGAGGGTGGCATTCAGTTTCGCATATTAAATGCAAGTAAAGGTCCAGCTGTTCGTGCAACCCGCGCGCAGGCTGATCGTATTTTGTATAAGGCGGCGATACGTCGTCTGTTAGAAAATCAATCTAACTTGTGGTTGTTCCAACAGGCGGTTGACGATATCACACTAGAGGGTGACAAAGTTGTTGGTGTGGTAACGCAAATCGGACTTAAGTTTTCTGCAAAGTCGGTGGTGTTAACGGCTGGTACTTTCTTGGGTGGTTTGGTGCATGTGGGTATGCAAAGCTATAGTGCGGGCCGCGCCGGCGATCCCCCGGCAATTTCATTGGCGGCAAGATTGCGCGAAATTGGGTTGCCTGCAGGGCGCTTGAAAACAGGGACGCCGCCGCGTATTGATGGACGTACTATTAATTATGCTGCAATGGCTGAGCAGCCTGGCGATAACCCTGTGCCAGTTTTTTCTTTTTTAGGTAATGCAGCGCAGCACCCAGCGCAAGTATCTTGCTGGATTACCCATACAAATACACAAACGCATGACATTATACGCAACGGTTTAGACCGTTCTCCTATGTATACTGGTGTTATTGAAGGTGTTGGCCCGCGCTATTGTCCAAGCATAGAAGATAAGATTAATCGTTTTGCGGATAAAGATTCGCATCAAATATTTATTGAGCCTGAAGGTTTGCAAACCAACGAGGTTTATCCTAATGGCATTTCAACCAGCTTGCCATTTGATGTGCAATTAAATTTGGTTCGTTCTATTAAAGGGTTGGAAAATGCCCACATCTTACGCCCGGGCTATGCAATTGAGTATGACTATTATGATCCGCGCGGATTAAAAAGCACGTTTGAAACAAAAGCAATCCAAGGCTTATTCTTTGCGGGGCAAATTAATGGAACAACTGGCTATGAAGAAGCGGCAGCGCAAGGCTTGTTAGCGGGTGCAAACGCTGCCTTATATGCGCAAGATAAGGCCGGTTGGTGCCCGGGCCGCGATCAAGCGTATTTAGGTGTGTTGGTCGATGACTTAATCACAACTGGCGTTACTGAGCCTTATCGTATGTTTACTAGTCGAGCCGAATATCGGTTGCAACTGCGTGAAGATAATGCAGACATGCGCTTGACGGAGATAGGACGTAAGCTTGGTTTGGTTGATGATGCCCGTTGGGAAGTGTTTAGCAAGAAGCAAGAGGCGGTTGCTAAAGAGCAGCAGCGATTAAAAAAAACGTTCGTGCAGCCAGCGAATGTTTCACGTGAAACACAGGAATCTGTTTTGGGCAAAGTACTCGATCATGAATATAGCTTGTTTGAATTATTGCGACGTCCAGAAGTGACTTATCAAGGTTTGCTAGATTTAATTCCAACGGATGAAGTACTGGATAATGATGTAAAAGAACAAGTTGAAATAGCGGCTAAATATCAAGGCTATATTGATAGGCAAAAAGAAGAAATTGCCAAGCAAAAAAGTAGTGAGCATATTGCGCTCGGCGATGAGATTAATTACGATCAGGTGCATGGTTTAAGCATAGAAGCGCATCAAAAATTGACGAAACATAAACCAGAAACCCTTGGGCAAGCAGGTAGAATCTCTGGTATTACACCGGCAACTATTTCTATCTTAATGATATACATGAAACGTAAGTATAAAAAGGACACCACGCAAAATAATAGTGAAGCCGCATGAGTGAGTTAGCTGAAAAATTAGCGACAGGTGTCACGCAAATGGGTTTGCAGGTTTCATCCGAGGCACAGCAAAAACTGTTAAGTTATTTAGCTTTGCTAGCAAAATGGAATAAAGTCTATAACTTAACTGCCGTGCGTGACCCTCTAGAAATGGTGACTTTGCATTTGTTAGATAGTTTAAGCGTATTACCTCATATAAAAGGCCCGCGTTTGTTGGATGTGGGAAGTGGAGGCGGTTTGCCAGGGATTGTGCTGGCGATTTGTTTGCCTGAATTGCAATTAACCACCATCGACACGGTGCAGAAAAAAGCAATTTTTATGCGTCAAGTCAAAGGCGAGTTAGGTTTAAATAATGTACAAGTGGTGCATGCGCGGGTAGAAGTGTTTGAAGCTGAGCCATTTGATCAAATTATTTCCCGTGCTTTTTCTGAGCTTGGCTTGTTTATTGAGCTAACACGACATCTAATAGCGAAAAATGGTCATTGGCTTGCAATGAAAGGGGTTTCACCGCAAGAGGACTTAGCGACATTAAACATAAAAAATAGTAGGGTTTATCCATTGTCGGTTGCTGGATTACAAGCCGAACGTCATTTGGCGATTATTGAACAATTTTAGAGAGCAGATTGAAAAAGACGTCATGAAAATTTTAGCAATTACCAATCAAAAAGGCGGCGTTGGCAAAACAACGACTTGTGTCAATCTTGCAGCAAGTTTAGCGGCGAATAAGAAAAAAGTACTGTTGGTGGATTTAGATCCGCAGGGCAATGCGACCACTGGCTGCGGTATTAATAAGGCGCAACTAAAATACAGTATTTATCATGTGTTGATTAACAGTAAAGTGTTAAGTGAAGTGATTGTTAGGAGCGAAAAAGGCGGTTTTGATGTCGCCCCTTCGAATCGAGAGTTGGCAGGAGCTGAGGTAGAGCTGGTTAACGAGATTGCGCGTGAGACGCGCTTAAAGCAAGCCATTGCAACGATTGATGGTTATGACTATGTTTTATTAGATTGCCCCCCTGCCCTCAATTTGGTGACGGTAAATGCACTAACGGCGGCGAATACCGTCATGATTCCGATGCAGTGTGAATATTATGCATTGGAAGGTTTGTCGGATTTGGTGAATACGATTAAAAAAGTTCGGGTGCATCTTAATGGGAAATTAGAAATTGAAGGCTTATTGCGCACCATGTTTGATCCGCGCAACATGTTGGCGCAGCAAGTATCTGAGCAATTGGAAAGTCACTTTGGCGATAAAGTTTATAAAACAGTTATTCCACGTAATATTCGATTAGCTGAAGCGCCGAGTTATGGATTACCAGCGCTCATATATGATAAAACATCAAAAGGTGCAATTGCTTATTTGGACTTGGCTGCAGAAATTATCTCAAAAAATAAGCCAACAAAATCAAAAGTTTAGAAATAATAGAGGAGCGCTTTATGGCAAAAAATAAGGGATTAGGCCGCGGTTTAGATGCATTATTTGCTGGAGATGATGAAACGGCTAATAGTGAAGATGGATTGCGTATGCTGAATGTAACTCAAATGCAGTCTGGTAAATATCAACCGCGCTCACATATGGACCAAGCTGCGCTACAGACTTTGGCCGATTCCATCAAAAACCAAGGTATTATGCAACCGATTTTAGTGCGAGAAATTGCACCAGAGCAGTATGAAATTATTGCAGGTGAGCGACGGTGGCGTGCCAGCCAAATGGCAGGGTTAACGCAAGTGCCAGTCTTAATTCGTCAAATTGAAGACGAATCAGCTTTGGAAATGGCTTTGATTGAGAACATACAACGTGAAAATCTCAATCCAGTTGAAGAGGCCATGGGCATTAAACGTTTAATCAATGAATTTGCAATGACGCACGAGCAAGCAGCACACGCCGTTGGACGCTCGCGCGTGGCAGTTTCTAACCTATTGCGATTATTGACTTTGGCTGATGGCGTGCAGTCTATGTTAATGGAAAGTAAGTTGGATATGGGTCATGCACGTGCGTTAGTGGGTTTGGATGCGGCGCAACAAATCATGCTGGCGAACCGAATCGTACAGCAAGATTTATCGGTTCGCGAAGTTGAAGTTTTGGTTAAAAAGTTGGGCGCCGGCACGCAATCTATGCAAAAAAATAAGGCTAACAATCAAGATGTTTTGGCCTTGCAGAATCTGTTGAGTGAAAAGCTTGGAACAGGTGTGACGATTGCGGCTAAGGCCAATGGAACAGGCACGTTAAAAATAAACTATAGTAATTTAGATGAACTTGATGAGATTATCAAGAAAGTATCAAGCTAATTGGTGCAGGTAGTTGCATTAGCCAATAAAGCTTGACTAAAGCAAGGGATTAATTCAAAATCGCGGCTTTGCTAAAAGCCAGATTTTAAGTTTAACTATTTTTAGTGGATTTAAGAGATGAATGATACAGAAACAGGCTTAACAGCAAAAAATACATTCGTAGCCATGTTACGCTCACAACTTTTTGCAACAGGCGCGGTAGCGATCGTTGCCAGTGCAATTTCTGGAATGCATGCAGGTTTGTCAGCAATATTGGGCGGATTATCAGTTATTTTGGCCGCGTTTATCGCTTCAAAAGTAGCAATTAGTAAGCGTAAGGATGCAGCTTCAGTATTAGGTAGTATGTTGAAGGCAGAGTTAATTAAGATTGTGTTGATTATCCTGTTTTTGTTCATCACCATTAAAAGTTATAAAGAATTAGTGCCATGGGCGCTGATAATAGGATTAGCAGCGGCAGCGATTATTTCTGGCGCTGCAATGGGTAAACGAAACAAACATTTGAAGATATAAATCATTATGGCGACAGAGCATACTACAGAGCACGCAACCGAGCATTCAGGTGAGATGACGACAGCGAGCGATTACATCAACCACCATTTGTCATTTAATGTGCAAACAGTTGGTGATGGCAATCATAGCTTTTGGAATGTGATTCATTTTGATATGTTCATTATTTCATTGGTATTAGGATTAATTGTTGCGGGCACGATTTGGTTAGTCGCACGCAAGGCGACTTCTGGCGTTCCAAGCAAAACACAAGCATTTGTTGAATTGATTTTTGATTTTGTTGATGGTCAAGTAAAAGGCATGTTTCATGGTAATCGTCATGCGTTTATCGCACCAACTGCATTGACCATTTTCTTGTGGGTATTAGCAATGAACATGATGGACTTAGTGCCAATTGATTGGTTTGCCAAGCTAACAGCACTATTCGGCGATTCTCATGCGCCCTTCCGTCCATTGCCAACCTCTGATGTGAATACAACCTTTGCTTTGGCATTGTCGGTTTGGATACTCATGATTTTCTTTTCTATCAAAGCAAAAGGTGTTGGTGGTTGGATACATGAAATCTTTGGCGCACCATTTGGCATGCCAAAACTATTTAAGCCAAAATCATTCATGGGTTTAATCGGCTTGTTAGTTAGCCCTTTATTATGCTTAGCGAACTTTATGTTCAACATGATTGAATATATTTCGAAGCCGCTTTCACACTCAATGCGTTTATTTGGCAACCTATACGCGAGTGAAGTTATCTTCTTGTTAATTGGAATGTTGGCGGCGACCAGTATTCTAGGTATGTTTGGAGCAGTAATATTAGGTACCATGTGGGCGATATTTCATATTTTAGTCGTGCCATTGCAGGCATTTATTTTCATGATGATGACCATTGTTTATTTATCAATGGCACATGAACATCACTAAAATTTTAGTTTAATGCAGGTGTTTTAGTTTAATTAGTAAATCTTTAAATCAGAGAGGGTAACAAAATGGAAATGATTCAAGCATATACGGCGATTGGCATTGGTTTGATGGTAGGTATTGGTGCTGCAGGCGCTTGTATCGGTATTGGTAATATGTGTTCTAGTTTCTTGGACGGTGCAGCGCGCCAACCAGAAATGATTCCTGAATTACAAGGTAAAGTATTCTTACTATTAGGTTTGATCGATGCGTCATTCATTATTGCTGTTGGTGTGGCACTATTGTTTGCATTTGCAAACCCGCTATTAAGCGCTGTAGCGTAATTTTTAGGATTGCTTAGATAATTGGGTTGGTCATTGGATTAACCCAAATGATTAAGTTTTAAACTTGGAGCAAACATGAACTTTAATTTAACGCTTATTGCACAGGCAATTACGTTTGCGATATTGATATTAGTTATCGTCAAATTCGTTTGGCCACCGCTGCTGAAAGCGATTGAAGCGCGTCAAAAAGAAATTGCGGATGGCTTAGCTGCTGCACAAGAAGGTAAAAGTGCGTTAGAAAATGCATCTAAAAAGTCTGAAGTGACTTTGAACGAAGCTAAACAAAAAGCAAGCGATATTATCGGTCAAGCTGAAAAACGTGCGAACGAAATTGTTGAAGAAGCGAAAACCACGGCTAAAACAGAAGCGGACCGTATTAAAGAAACTGCCAAAACAGAAATTGCACAGGAAGTGAATCGTGCAAAAGAAGGCTTACGTGCGCAGGTATCAGTACTTGCGATTGCGGGTGCTGAAAAAATCTTGCGTAAAGAAATTGATGCAAAAGCACATACCGCGATTCTTACTCAATTAGCGGCGGAGCTATAACTCATGGCTGAAATTTCAACCATCGCAAGACCTTATGCGGTTGCCGCTTTTAAGTTGGCCAAAGAAAATAAAGCCTTGGCAAAATGGTCAGATATGCTGTCATTGGCAAGTGCTGTCAGTAGCGATGCACAATTAACGGCTGTTATTCAAGATCCAAAAATGAGCGGTCAAGTTTTGCAAGATGCTTTTTTGAAAGTGTGTGGCAATAAGCTGGATGCAGGTGGTCAGAATCTGATTAAACTGTTAGTTGAATACAAACGCTTATCTATTTTGCCAGCGATTAGCAGTGCTTTTGAAGCCTTAAAAGCCGCTGAAGAAGGCACTTTGGATGCGCAAATTATTGCAGCAGTTAAACCAACTGCTGAGGTAACAAAAGATATTGTCAAAAAACTTGAGGCAAAGTTTGGTAAAAAAGTATCAGCAGAAGTGACGGTGGATCCAGAGATTATTGGTGGTATGAAAATTATTGTGGGCGATACCGTAATCGATGCGTCCATTAAAGGTCAGTTACAAAATTTAGCTTATTCGTTAACAGCATAAGCAAGCGATAAAAACTTTAGGAGTTTAGTAATGCAATTATCTACATCAGAAATCAGTGAACTGATTAAAAGCAGATTAGAAAACTTTGAGGTCAGCAATGAAGCGCGTACTCAAGGTACTGTAATCTCAGTAACTGACGGTATTGTGCGTATTCATGGTCTTTCAAACGTCATGTCTGGCGAAATGATTGAGTTCCCAGGTAACACATTCGGTTTGGCACTGAACCTTGAGCGCGATTCAGTTGGCGCCGTGGTTTTAGGTGATTACGAGCATATTACGGAAGGCGACATCTGTAAATGCACAGGTCGTATTTTAGAAGTGCCAGTTGGTCCAGAATTGATTGGCCGTGTGGTGAATGCCTTAGGTCAACCAATTGATGGTAAAGGCCCAATCAAAACAAAACTAACAGATAAAATCGAAAAAGTTGCGCCAGGCGTAATTGATCGTAAATCAGTTTCTCAACCAGTACAAACTGGTTTGAAATCAGTTGACTCAATGGTGCCAGTTGGCCGTGGTCAACGTGAATTGATTATTGGTGATCGTCAAACCGGTAAAACAGCAGTAGCAGTTGATGCGATTATCAACCAAAAAGGTGAAAACATGACCTGCGTTTACGTGGCGATTGGTCAAAAAGCATCAACCATTGCAAACGTTGTGCGTAAATTAGAAGAGAACGGCGCGATGGAATATACCATTGTTGTGGCTGCAACTGCATCTGATTCTGCTGCTTTACAATTCTTGGCACCTTATGCAGGTTGTACCATGGGTGAATACTTCCGTGACCGCGGTGAAGATGCATTAATCGTATATGATGATTTGACCAAACAAGCGATTGCTTATCGTCAAATTTCATTGTTACTACGACGTCCTCCAGGTCGTGAAGCATATCCAGGTGATGTTTTCTATATTCACTCACGTTTATTAGAGCGTTCTGCACGTGTTAACGAAGCCTATGTTGAAAAATTCACGAATGGTGAAGTTAAAGGCAAAACAGGTTCTTTAACCGCATTGCCAGTAATTGAAACAGCGGCTGGTGACGTTTCTGCTTTCGTACCAACTAACGTGATTTCAATTACGGATGGTCAAATTTTCCTAGAAACGGACTTGTTTAACGCGGGTATTCGTCCTGCGATTAACGCTGGTATTTCAGTGTCTCGTGTTGGTGGTGCAGCGCAAACTAAAGTCATTAAAAAACTTGGTGGTGGTGTCCGTTTAGCATTAGCGCAATATCGTGAATTAGCTGCTTTTGCGCAGTTTGCTTCTGATTTGGATGAAGCGACACGTCAACAATTAGACCGTGGTCGTATGTTTACTGAGTTAATGAAACAAGCTCAATATGCGCCATTAAGTGTGTCTAACATGGCGGTCACATTGTTCGCAGCCAATAAAGGTTATTTCGATGATGTGCCAACAGCAAAAGTATTGGCTTTTGAAAGTGGCTTACATGGTCATATGAAATCGAAATACAAAAAGTTAATGACTGCGATTGAGAAAAATAAATCGATGAGCGCTGAAGAAGAAACAGCAGTTGAAGAGGCGATTAAAGATTTTAAAGCAACAAGCGCATATTAATCTCTAGAAAATTCGGACAAGACTTTAGGATATAAGACAATGGCTGGTAGTAAAGAGATTAGAACCAAGATTAAGTCGGTTGAAAATACCCGCAAAATCACCAAAGCAATGGAGATGGTTGCTGCTTCTAAAATGCGTAAAGCGCAGGATAGAATGCGTGCAGCCCGCCCCTACGCAGAAAAAATCCGTCAAGTTGCTGCGCATTTTTCTTATACACAACCTGATTACAAACACCCGTTCTTAATTAAACGGGATGTGGTAAAAAATGTTGGTTTGATTGTCGTGAGTTCTGATAAAGGTTTGTGTGGGGGCTTAAATACCAATATGTTGCGTCTATCTGTTAACCAAATGAAAACGTGGGAAACAGAAGGTAAGGGCATTAAAGTGAGTGCTTTTGGTAGCAAGGGGTTAAGTTTTATGACCCGTGTTGGTGCAGATGTGCGATCCAATACAACAGGATTGGGTGATGTTCCCCATTTAGAAACGCTGATTGGTTCTATTAAAGTGATGTTAGATGCATTTGAATCAGGGGAAATTGATCAATTATATATCTGCTATACCAAGTTCATTAATACCATGAAACAAGCACCTGTAATGGAACAGTTATTACCATTATCAGGAGAAAAATTGGGTAGCCCAGAAGGCAATTGGGGTTATATCTACGAGCCAGATGCAGAGTTAGTGATTGATCAGTTAATGACACGTTATATTGAATCACTGATATATAGTGCGGTAGCAGAAAATATGGCGTCAGAGCAATCATCACGGATGGTCGCGATGAAGTCTGCATCTGACAATGCGAAAACAGTGATTGGTGACTTAAAACTTGTGTATAACAAGGCCCGTCAAGCGGCAATTACTAAAGAGATTTCAGAAATTGTTGGCGGCGCAGCAGCGATTGCAAATTAAGATTTTATTTATATTAAAAGTATCTGACTAAATATTGAGTTAGGAAAAAAGATGGCAAAAGCAAATCAAGCAGTAGTAGGTAAAGTAGTTCAATGTATTGGCGCGGTGGTAGACGTTGAGTTTCCTCGTGATCATATGCCAAAAGTATATGATGCATTGATTATTGATGACAAAGATTCAAAAGCTGAAAAAGGCTTGACATTAGAAGTGCAACAGCAATTAGGTGACGGCATTGTGCGTACCATTGCGATGGGCTCATCTGATGGTTTGGCGCGTGGTACCGCTTTTAAAACTACAGGTTCACAAATTACAGTGCCAGTTGGTACGGGTACTTTAGGCCGTATTATGGATGTATTGGGTCGCCCTATTGATGAAGCTGGTCCTATCGATTCTACAGAGCGTCGTTCGATTCACCAAAAAGCACCTTCTTTTGAAGAGCTATCTCCATCTGTTGATTTGCTAGAAACAGGTATTAAAGTGATTGACCTTGTTTGCCCATTCGCTAAAGGTGGTAAAGTCGGTTTATTCGGTGGCGCGGGTGTTGGTAAAACCGTTAACATGCTTGAGCTAATTAATAACATTGCTAAACAGCACTCAGGCTTGTCTGTATTTGCTGGCGTTGGTGAGCGTACACGTGAAGGTAATGACTTTTACCATGAGATGGCAGAAGCTGGCGTGATTAAACTTGACAACATGAAAGAATCAAAAGTAGCGATGGTATTCGGTCAAATGAACGAACCGCCAGGCAACCGTTTACGTGTTGCGCTATCAGGTTTGACGATGGCGGAAAAATTCCGTGATGAAGGCCGTGACGTATTGTTCTTTGTTGATAATATTTATCGTTACACATTAGCGGGTACTGAAGTGTCAGCATTATTAGGCCGTATGCCGTCTGCTGTTGGTTATCAACCGACGCTAGCAGATGAAATGGGTAAGTTACAAGAGCGTATTACTTCAACAAAAACAGGTTCTATTACGTCTATCCAAGCGGTTTATGTACCTGCGGATGACTTGACTGATCCATCACCTGCAACAACTTTCCAACATTTGGATTCAACTGTTGTGCTTTCACGTGATATTGCTTCTTTAGGTATTTATCCAGCGGTTGATCCACTAGACTCATCTTCACGTCAATTAGATCCATTAATTGTTGGTGAAGAGCATTATGAAGTAGCGCGTAGCGTACAACAAACATTGCAACGCTATAAAGAGCTACGCGATATTATTGCGATTTTGGGTATGGATGAGTTATCCCCAGAAGATAAATTAGCAGTTGGCCGTGCACGTAAAATTCAACGCTTCTTGTCACAACCATTTCACGTGGCAGAAGTATTTACAGGTGCACCAGGTAAATATGTACCATTAAAAGAAACAATCAAAGGCTTTAAAGCAATTGTTTCTGGTGAGTATGATCACTTACCAGAGCAAGCTTTCTATATGGTCGGCGGTATCGAAGAGGCTGTTGAAAAAGCCAAAACGTTAAACTAAGTTTAATAGAGAGTTAAAAATGGCAAATACAGTTCGTGTTGACGTAGTAAGCGCTGAGGAGGAAATTTTCTCTGGTCAGGCTGAATTTATTGCAGCACCCGCATCGGCAGGTGAAGTAGGTGTTTATCCACATCACGCGCCGATGATAACCACTATTAAACCAGGTGCTTTACGGATCAAATTACCAGATACAACTGAAGAAACATTGATTTTTATTTCAGGTGGTTTATTAGAAGTTCAACCCGGTTTGGTAACCGTGTTAGCTGATACGGCAATTCGTGGACATGATTTAGATGAAGCAAAAGCGTTGGCAGCGAAAGCGGCTGCAGAAGAAGCAATGAAAAATAAAGCTTCTGATATGGATTATGCAAAAGCACAAGCTGAATTGGCAGAAGCGGTTGCACAAATTCAAGCAATTCAAAAGTTACGTAAAACTAACTAATGTTTGCATGATAAAAAAAGCGGCTTTAAGCCGCTTTTTTTATCGTACCTATTTTATGTATTGGCTAACGTCAACGCGTGTAGTAAAAGTAGTAAAATACGAATAATTATGCAAAACAATCCATTAAACATCGTGATTCTTGCTGCTGGTAAGGGTACACGCATGCACTCCACCCGACCAAAGGTGTTACATGAGATCGGTGGTCAGGCAATCCTGCGGCACGTTGTTAATTGTGCCAAACGGTTAAATCCGACAAAGATTGTTGTTGTTTATGGCTACGGCGGTGAACTCGTGCAAAGCGCATTCCAACAAGACAATATTATTTGGGCAGCTCAAAAGGAACAGCTAGGCACTGGACATGCGGTACAGCAAGCATTGCCGCATTTAGATAGTATGGCTAACACGTTGATATTACTCGGAGATGTGCCATTAGTGAGTACGGCAGCTTGTAAAACACTACTTGCACAAGCAGATTATCAACTGATTATTCAATCGTTCAGAAAACCAGATCCAACCGGTTATGGCAGAATTGTTCGTGACGAACACGGTAAAGTACATGCCATTGTTGAGCAAAAAGATGCGACGGCTTCACAACTAGCGATTAATGAAGTGAATACAGGCATTATGGCAATGCCAACTCAATACTTATCAAGTTGGATACAGCGATTAACCAATGATAATGCGCAACAAGAATACTATTTAACTGACATAGTAGAGTTTGCGGTAGCAGATAAAATTGAAGTGAATGCAGTCATTATTGATGACGAATGGTCAGTAACAGGCATAAATAGTAAACAAGATTTAGCGCAAATTGAGCGTATTTATCAACAGCGTCAAGCGGCTGAGTTGTTAAAGAAAGGCGTTACCCTATTCGATGCTGCGCGGATTGATATTCGCGGCAATCTAGAGACAGCAAATGAGGTTGAAATTGATGTGGGATGTATATTTGAAGGCCAAGTTAGTCTAGGTGAAGGCGTAAAAGTGGGTGCTTATTGTGTCATCAAAGATGCCACCATTGCTGCGGGTACTGTAATTGCACCATTTACCCATATTGACCAAACCACGATTGGTGAAAATAGCAAAATTGGACCTTACGCCAGACTACGCCCAGGCACGACATTGGCCAATGAAACTCATGTGGGTAATTTTGTTGAACTTAAGAATGCGCAAGTCAATATAGGTAGCAAAATTAATCATCTCAGTTATGTGGGTGATGCAACGATTGGTAAGCAAGTCAATATTGGAGCAGGAACAATTACGTGCAATTATGATGGTGCCAATAAATTTAGAACAGTAATTGAAGATAATGTCTTTGTTGGTTCTAATAGTCAATTAGTCGCGCCAGTTGTCATTGGACAAGGTGGCACAATAGCGGCTGGTTCTACTATTACCAAAAATACGCCAGCGGAAGCGTTAACGCTATGCCGTGCTAGAGAACAAAAATCAATTGCTGGTTGGAAGCGTCCAGTTAAAGCAAGGAAAGATTAACTATGTGCGGTATTGTCGGCGCTGTTGCAAAAAAGAATGTCGTTTCAACCTTAATTGAAGGGCTAAGCCGTCTTGAGTATCGTGGTTATGACTCAGCAGGAATTGCTGTGTTGGATGGTGATATCAAGCGCGTACGCGCCGTTGGCCGTGTGCGTGAGATGGAAGCCAAAGCTAAAAGCGAACAACTGTCTGGTTTAGTTGGGATTGGCCATACCCGTTGGGCAACGCATGGAGGCGTTACCGAAAGCAACGCGCATCCGCATGTGTCTCGAAATGAAATCGCCGTTGTCCATAACGGCATTATTGAAAATCATGATGAGCAGCGTGAGCGCTTATCAGGCTTAGGTTATCAATTTACTTCAGAAACCGATACAGAAGTCATCGCGCATTTAATTCATTATTATCATGATAAAGGTGAATGCTTACTGACGGCAATAAAGCTTGCAGTTAAAGAGTTAACCGGCGCTTTTGCCATCAGTGCAATTTCAATAAAAGAGCCAGATAGCATGATTACCGCGCGGCAAGGCTGTCCATTATTAATTGGCTTAAGTGATGAGGCAAATTACATTGCGTCGGATGTTTCAGCGGTATTGTCACAAACACGAAAAGTGATATATTTAGAAGATGGAGATGTTGCTGAGATAAAAGCCAATAGCGTCACCATTTGGGATAAAACAGATACGGTCATCGAACGCACTGTGCATGTGAGTGATGTGTCATTAGCCAGTTTAGAGCTTGGCCCTTATGCGCATTTTATGCAAAAAGAAATTCACGAGCAGCCGCGCGCATTAACGGACACCATTGAAGCATTGATTGATGATGCGAGCTTCTCTCCTGCCTTATTTGGTGAAGGTGCAGAAACCGTTTTTAAAGAAGTTGACAGTGTTTTAATCCTAGCGGCAGGCACCAGTTATTATGCAGGATTGACCGCTAAATATTGGTTAGAAAGCATTGCAGGATTGCCAACCAATATAGAAATTGCAAGTGAATACCGTTATCGCATCTCCGTACCCAATCCTAAACAATTAATTGTGACGATCTCTCAATCAGGCGAAACGCTAGATACGATGGAGGCATTAAAACATGCGCAAAGTTTAGGTCAACAATTGACCTTGTCTATTTGTAATGTACAAGAGAGTGCACTGCCACGTGCGTCAAAATTGGTATTTTATACCCGTGCCGGAGCAGAAATTGGCGTTGCATCAACGAAAGCATTTACAACACAATTAGTGGCGTTATTCACGCTTGCGGTTGTATTAGCTAAGCAAAAAGACAAGTTGTTAATAACGCAAGAAGAAGACTATTTGCAAGCATTGCGACGCTTGCCCGTTAGCGTCCAATATGCACTCAACTTAGAGCCGCAAATTAGAGAATGGGCAAAATATTTTGGTGACAAAGAGCATGCTTTGTTTTTAGGTCGTGGTATCCATTATCCCATTGCTTTGGAAGGTGCATTGAAGCTAAAGGAAATTTCTTATATTCATGCGGAAGCCTATCCAGCGGGTGAACTAAAACATGGGCCTTTAGCTTTAGTTGACAGTAATATGCCTGTTGTCGTCATTGCGCCTAAGGATAGTTTGTTAGAAAAAGTAAAATCTAATATGCAAGAGGTGAAAGCTCGTGGCGGAGTATTGTTCGTGTTCGCAGATGCTGATAGTCACTTCAAGGAATCAGACAGCGTTTATGTTATTCGAACGCCACGTCATGTCGGTGTCCTCTCGCCTATCTTACATACCATTCCAGTACAGCTGCTGGCTTATCATGTTGCGTTATTAAAAGGAACAGATGTTGATAAGCCTAGAAACTTGGCCAAAAGTGTGACGGTGGAGTAACGGAGGTAAGCAATCACACCCGCAAGCTTGATAGGTGCTAATGCACCAATTCGGTTGTGAAGGGGAACAGATGTTGATAAGCCTAGCAATTTCAAAGGGTGTAAGCGACGAGAAATCAGGTTATAACCAATCCCAATCCGTTCTCTCCTTGTGTGGTGCGTTGTGCATTAGCCTATCCCACAATATGGGTGGGATAAAACGCAGTAATTTTGCTACCCAACTCATTTGCCATGGAATGATGATAAATCGACGCTGATGTTCAATGGCGGCGATACACTTTTTAGCAAAAACATCTGCCTCCATCAAAAAAGGCATTTTATACGTATTAATGTTGGTCATTGGCGTGCGGATATAACCAGGGGCAACGGTGGTAACTGTAATACCATACAGTTGCATTTCTACCCTTAGGCTTTCAAGATAACTCATCGCTGCGGCTTTACTGGCACTATAAGCGCCAGCACCAGGCAAGCCACGAATACCAGCTACACTCGCAATGCCAACTAATTGTTTTTGTTCGTGTATTGTATTTTTCATAGCCGTAATAAATGGGCTAAACGTATGCACCATACCTATTATATTAATGTCCATAATCGCTTGGAACGCAGGTATATCTTCTTGATGCTCTGTCAGTGTCCCGCGACTAACGCCCGCAGCTGCAATGACAATATTAGGTGTGCCGTAATGCTTCATAAAATCGGTTGCGGCTTTATTTAGCGCATCACTGTCTCGAACGTCTAAAGCATAGATGGCACAACGAGTATTTGGTATTGATGCTAATTCGTGGGCAATATTTTCTAACGCTGAGAGTTTGCGCCCTATTAAGCCTAAAATTAGATTTTCATCTGCATATTGGATAGCATATTCACGTGTTAATGCCAAACCAATGCCGCTTGAAGCGCCTGTAATGAATATTTTTTTCATAAAATAATATAAAAACCCGCTAAGCAATTGCTTAAGCGGGTGAGGGGTAAAGTTATTTAAGTCTAGAAGGCAACTTAATGTTATCAGCTGCCCTATTTACTTTTTTGTTGTGGATGGCTTTTTTGCTGTTCGAATATTATTAATAATATAATCAGCCACTTGCAGTGCTTGTTGATTACTGCCAGCCATCGTTCCAGAGGTAATATATTTACCATCAATCACTAAGCTAGGCACGCCAGTTGCACCTGAAGAACGAAAAACTTGTCCCGCGTTTTTTAGATTGGAATCCACTGTGAATGAAGTAAAGGTTTCCTCTACTTTTTTACGATCTAAACCACTATTGCTGACAATCCAATTAATCGCTGCTTTTGGATCAGTAGGATTTAATGTTTTTTGCTTATGAATAGCATCAAATAATTTCTCGTGTAATTTTTCCCTAACACCTAAGGCTTCCATTGTGAAATAAGCTTGCGCCATTGGCGCCCAGCTTGGATTAGGCAAACCAGGCATACGTTTAAAATTAACATCAGTAGGTAATTTTTTCAACCAAGCGTTCAGCGGTTGTTCCATCTGGTAACAATGTGAACAGCCATACCAAAAAATTTCCATCACTTCGATTTTATTTTTATCATCAGTTGGAAGTGTTTCTGCAACAGAATCAAATTCTTGTCCTATTTGTGGCGCAGCCATTAAAGGACTATTTATACTGACTGCACCAAACAATAGTGCGAATGCGAGCAATAGTTTTTTCATTAATTATCCTTACTTTTTTAATTGAATCGATTTTAATAGAATCGATGACTAATTGATATAACGTATGACAGACAACAAAAGATGACGAAAAATTCCTTTGTAATTTTTATTAATCTGACTTGGTTTCAGTTTCCACTTTAATCAGGTCTGCATTAAAGTTATTTGCCAATAACTCACTACGAACTTTATTAATGGTATCAATGTTTTTCAGCGGGCCAACTCGAACGCGGTGCCATGTTCCTTGTTCAGGGATAGTAGCAGTTTGCACGATGGCTTCAAATCCTTGCAACGCTAAATTTGCTTTAAGATTATCGGCGTCCGATTCGTTTTTGAATGAACCAACCTGTAAAAAGTAATTTTCTTTTGTTGTTGTGATATCGGTTTGTGCAATTTCTTGCTCTGTTACCGTGCTTTCTGTTTTTGGCAAGATAGTATAAAAGTCGAGCTTATCTTCCTGCTTATTTTGTTCAGATGTTGATGAGTCTCCTACTTCATCTCCACTTTCTTTGAGTGGTGTAATAGTCGTTGATTTGCTTTTATCATTACGGAATGGACTGGCATCACCTTGAATATACATGGTTAACCCCACAGTAAGAATCACGCCGAGCAAAAAGCCGGTCAGAAACCCAGACAAAAATGGATTGCCACTACTCTCTTTATTTGACCTTGGTTTGTAATCTCTACTCATTATCTTTATCCATTACCCTATTTAATTTGCTTTTATATTGATATTGAAGCATTACATTTGATTGGGTGCACCAACGCCCAACAACGCCAATCCATTTTTTAACACGTGTCTTGTGGCGGAAATCAACGCCATGCGAGCCAATTTAGTTGACGCATCGTCTACCAAGAACTTCGTGTCATTGTAATAGCTATGCAGTTCACTTGCACATTCTTTCAAATAATTTGCAACCATATGTGGTGCCAAATCATTGGCTGCATTTTGTACAATATCAGGAAACTCGCTGAGTTTTTGTATCAAGATGGCTTCACGTGGCGATGTCAGTGCGCTTAAATCGACTAACGTGAGCGTGGAGGAATCACCGCCCCATTGCGCCAATACACTGCAAATACGCGCATGGGCATATTGAATATAATACACAGGATTGTCATTGGTTTGCGCACGCGCAATGTCAATATCAAACACCAATTGCGAATCCGCACGGCGCGCAGCCAAAAAATAACGCGTTGCGTCACAGCCAACTTCTTCGATTAAGTCTCGAAGAGTGACATAACTACCCGCGCGTTTAGACAGTTTAACTTCCTCGCCGCCGCGCATCACGGTCACCATTTGGTGTAACACGTAGTCTGGCCAACCTTTTGGAATGCCAACATTCAATGCTTGTAATCCAGCTCTGACGCGGGTAATCGTGCTATGGTGATCGGCGCCTTGCTCATTAATGACTTTGGTAAAACCACGATTCCATTTTTCTAAATGATAGGTGACATCAGGGACAAAGTAAGTGTAACCGCCATCTTGTTTACGCATAACACGGTCTTTGTCATCATCAAAATCAGTGGTGCGCAACCAAAGTGCGCCCTCTTCTGCATAGGTGTGACCGCTTTTAACTAACATTTGTACGGTTTCTTCCACTTTGCCGGAAGCATACAATGCACTTTCTAATGAAAACACATCAAATTGAATTTGGAAGGCACGTAAATCTAAATCTTGCTCATGCCGTAAATACGCTACACTAAAATGGCGGACTGCTTCTAAGTCAGCCAAGTCGCCATTTGCCGTGACTTTAATATCATCTGCCAGAATGGTTGCTTTGGCTAAATACGCTGCAGCGATATCAGCAATATATTCACCGTGATAACCATTTTCAGGGAAGCTAGCATCATCTGGCGCAATACCTTTTGCACGCGCCAATACAGATTTGGTTAGATTATCAATTTGCGTACCAGCGTCGTTGTAATAAAACTCGCGGGTTACATCCCACCCATTGGCCGCTAACAAGCGGGATAAACAATCACCAACCGCTGCACCACGGCCATGACCAACATGCAATGGGCCAGTAGGATTAGCAGAAACAAATTCGACTTGTACTTTTTCGCCTTTGCCTGTTTGATTGTGACCGTATTGCGCGCCAGCCTGTAAAATGTCTTTAACGATATTGTGCTTTGTATTAGTCGTTAAATAGAAATTAATAAAACCAGCACCAGCGATCTCCACTTTTTCAATCTGCGTATTATCTGGTAAGGCTTGAATCAATTGCTCTGCAATGGCACGTGGGTTTTGGCGAAGTGGCTTGGCTAAAACCATAGCCAAATTGCACGAAAAATCGCCATGATCGGCTGATTTTGGACGTTCCAAAATAATGTTTATACTTGCAGTATCGGCAACCAAAGTTTTAGCCGCTTGCAGTAATAGGTCTGAGATGATGTCTTTCAAAGGTGGTATTCTTAAATAATAAGCTGATTATTGGTAATAGATTGCATTAAATTCGTGAAGCAAGTATTTTAACCCAATAAGCCTTTACACTAAAACTCTATATAAACTTTCGACATCGCACTTCAATATACAAACTCAATCACCATGCCAATACAAATTCTCAGAGTTGGACTTGATGTACCGCTAAACCGTTTATTTGATTATCTCAATGTCGGCTTTAAGGCACAGGTTGGTGCGCGCGTGGTTGTCTCTTTTGCGGGGCGCAATTTGATTGGCGTGATTGTGGCAATTGCGACTGAATCGGATGTGGCGTTGGATAAATTAAAGCCGGTACAGCATGTATTTGATGATGTGGTGTTTGATGCGCCGCTATTTAAATTGCTGAAATTTTGTGCAGATTATTACCATTATCCACTCGGCCAAGCCATGATTGCAGCATTGCCGCTTCGTTTGCGTCAAATTAAACCAGCGGTTACCCGCAAAAGTTATGTTTATCAGCTGAGTCGCGCTATCGATAGTGAATCACTCCCAAAGCGGCAAGTGGTTTTACAACGTATCGTGCAAGCATTACAAGAAAATACCTGCTTGAGTGAAACCCAGTTAGCTGAGATTTCGCCAAGTTGGCGCAAAGCGATTGTCACCTTAACGGAGATGAACTGCCTGCAACAAACAGCAGCGGTTACGGTAAAGGTGGGTTTGCAATCCTCAAGTATTGAGCCTACGTTAAACGCAGAGCAACAGCAGGTGATTCAAGCCGTGTTGGCACAAGCTAATCATTTTAAGCCTTGGCTGTTATACGGCATTACGGGCAGTGGTAAAACCGAAGTGTATATTCAGTTATTACAAACCGTGTTGGCTGAGAAAGATGCGCAAGCGTTAATTTTAGTACCAGAGATTAATTTAACACCACAACTAGAAGCACGATTTAGAAGTCGTCTAAGTCAATATCCATTAGCTACTTTGCATAGTCACCTAAGTGAGAGTGAGCGCTTGGAATCATGGCAAGCTGCTAGCAATGGCGCAGCAAAAATCGTGATAGGCACGCGCTTGAGTATATTTAGCGCCATGCCAAAATTAAAAATCATCGTGATTGATGAAGAGCATGATAGTTCTTATAAGCAGCAAGATGGTATGCGTTATCATGCCAGAGATGTTGCGATTATGCGGGCTAAACAGCTCGATATTCCGATTGTGATGGGTAGCGCAACGCCGTCTTTGGAAACTTGGCATTTGGCGAAGAAACAACAATATGGTTTATTACCACTAAAACAGCGTGCGGTCGAAAACGCGCAGTTACCAAAAATTAACTGTATTGATATTGGTAAATCACCTACAGAAAATGGCTTGTCTCCTATTTTGATTAAAGCCATACGCGAACGATTATTACGGGGTGAACAAAGTTTGCTGTTTCTTAATCGGCGTGGCTATGCGCCTGTATTACATTGCAATGCATGCCAATGGATTGCCCCTTGTGTGCGCTGCTCTGCACGTTTGGTCGTGCATCTTGGGCAGCGGCAACTTAAATGCCACCATTGCGGTCATGAACAACGGATTCCGCTGCAATGCCCAGATTGTGGCAATCTAGATTTAAGCCCTGTTGGCCAAGCGACTCAGCGATTGGAACAAACTTTAACGGATTTATTTCCAACAGCAAATATTGCCAGAGTCGACCGAGACACTATGCGGAATAAGGATGCGCTAACCGATTTACTTAAAAAAGTGCAAGATAAACAAATCGATATTTTAGTCGGCACCCAAATGTTAGCAAAAGGACATGACTTTCCACATTTAACTTTGGTCGGTGTGATTGATACTGATACTGCACTATTTAGTCCAGACTTTCGCGCCAGTGAGCGACTTTTCTCTCAGTTGATGCAAGTATCTGGCCGAGCAGGACGTGCAGAAAAAGCGGGCGAAGTCTTGATACAAACAACCTTCCCCCAACATGCTTTATTTGAGGCCTTACGCGCGCAAGATTATGAAACGTATGCAGACACGTTATTAGATGAGCGTAGTGTGATGCAATTTCCACCGACGAGCTATTTTGCTCTGTTAAAAGCAGAAGCGAGTACTTACAACCAAGTGTTAACTTTCTTAAATAACGCTGTTACATTGGCGCGATTGATTCCCAATGAAGTGATTATCTATGATCCGTTAAGACCACAAATGGAACGTTTAAACAATATGGAACGCGGACAATTATTATTACAAGCGCCGAGTAGGCAGGTTTTGCAGCAGCTATTAAGAGTTTGGATAGCTAAACTACAGGCTGATAAGCAGTCTTCTAAAATACGCTGGGCTTTAGATATTGATCCGTTAGAATTTTAATCGAACTAAAAAGATTTTATGCATGTCTTTTATCACTTGTTGTAAATTGTATGGGATGCATATTGAAGAAAGTAGTTAGAGCTCAGTTTACTGCTTAGCTTTCGTTTAAATTGTGAAGAATAGTTGAGATAAGCTTTATTTATTTCGCTTAAATCAGTATAAAATTAGATTAAGAACGCTTGATAAACTAGAGAAAACATGACAAAAACACCGCCTTGCGTGATGACATTTGCTGCGACTGACCCCAGTAGCGGCACAGGCTTGCAAGCTGATATGCTCACATTAGCAAGTATCGGCTGCCATCCACTTTCCGTTGTAACCGCGGTAACGGTGCAAGATACGGTTGGCGTAGAAAGCGTGTTGGTCTTAGATGCGGATTGGATTAATGACCAAGCGCGGACGATTTTAGAAGATGTACAGGTGTCGGCTTTTAAGTTGGGATTGCTGGGTAGCGTGGAAAATATTGCTGTTGTTGCAGAAATAATGGCTGACTATCCAGACGTGCCATTGTTGATTGATCCTATTTTAACTTCTGGTCGCGGTGACGATTTAACTAACGAAGAAATGCAAGCGGCGATGTGTGAATTGTTGTTTCCGCAAGCTACATTGATTACCCCAAATAGCATAGAAGCCCGTCGTTTGGCCTTTTATGATGAAGGTGATGAAGTGAAATATTGTTCAGTAGAAGAATCTGCTCAGCGATTATTGGCGATGGGCACAGAATATATCTTGATTACTGGTACGCATGAACGTTCGAACGATGTGGTGAATGCGCTCTATGGCGCAGAAGGCTTAATTAAAGAATACCACTGGGAACGATTGATCGGTAGCTATCATGGCTCTGGTTGTACGCTAACCACCGCGATTGCGGCTTGTATGGCGCATGGTTTAACAGTAGAAGAAGCCTTGCAAGAAGCACAAGAATATACTTGGCAAGCCCTTAAAAATGCATTCAGACCAGGCATGGGACAATTTATTCCTGACCGCTTCTTTTGGGCGCGTGAAGAAATTGAAGCATTAGAAACAGATTTTGAAAAGCCATCCTCTATCCAACATTAGTGGTTTATACCTAGTTATGCTGACATAGTTAATGCTGAGCAGCGCGTCAAAAAATAAAAGCGTTATTGACGGTTTATCGTGAATAATAAGTGCCGCTCATGATTAATGACCATTTAGCGTTATGCAAGGAAATGAATGTAGATGATTTGTATTTAGGCACTGACGATTTTGAGTTTAGTGAGGCGCGGAAATTGCTTGGTGTTGGTAAGACAATTGGTGTTTCATGTTTTAAACAGCTGGTTTTGGCGTCATAAAGTGCAACTAGATGATGCAGATTTTATATTGCGGTGCATGCTTTACCCTTGAAACAAAACCTAAAGTGTTCAAAGTGATGTTATTTTTGTTTTGGTCAGACGCAGCAACAATTTACTATGCTTGTTGTTAGCAAGCTTTTTGATGCAAGCACCATTATAGGTATTGGTGATCAATTTAACTTTTAGGCAATAACGATATAATTCAAACTTATGACTTCACAAAATCAAATTCTTTTCGAAAAATCTCAACAACTCATTCCGGGCGGTGTTAATTCTCCAGTTCGCGCTTTCCGCAGTGTGGGCGGCACACCTATCTTCTTCAAAAAAGGCTTAGGTTCTAAGCTATGGGACGTAGACGGTAAAGAATATATTGACTATATCAATTCTTGGGGTCCCATGATTGTTGGTCATGCACATCCAGAAGTGATTAAGGCTGTACAAGCCGTTGCTGCTAATAGTTTATCGTTTGGTGCGCCGACAGGTTTAGAGCTGGAGATGGCGGAAACCATTAATAAGTTAGTGCCTAGTATGGAGCAAATACGCTTAGTCAGCTCAGGCACCGAAGCAACTATGAGTGCGATTCGTGTTGCGCGTGGGTTTACTGGACGTAGCAAGTTAATTAAGTTTGAAGGTTGTTATCATGGCCATGCCGATGCATTATTGGTGAAAGCGGGTTCAGGATTGCTGACGTTCGGAGAGCCTGATTCAGCAGGTGTGCCAGCAGAAGTAGCCGCCAACACTTTAACGCTGGCTTACAACGATGTTGAGCAGTTGGAAGCCTTATTCAAACAGTCGGGTGACGAAATTGCTTGTGTGATTATTGAGCCAGTTGTTGGCAATATGAATTTAGTAAAACCGACAGCAGTTTTCTTAAGTACATTGCGAGATTTGTGTACTAAGCATGGTGCGGTGTTGATTTTTGATGAAGTGATGACAGGCTTTCGCGTGCATTTAGGTGGTGCACAAGCGCTGTATGGCATTAAGCCAGATATGACCACATTGGGTAAAGTGATTGGTGGCGGATTGCCAGTTGGTGCCTTTGGTGGACGTAAAGATATCATGTCAGGTTTGGCGCCCTTAGGTAAAGTTTATCAAGCAGGTACGCTGTCTGGCAATCCTGTGGCAGTCACCGCCGGCCTTAAAACTTTAGAGCTGATTCAAGCGCCTAATTTCCATAAAAATTTGACAGCGCAAACGCAAAAATTAGTTGATGGTTTGGTAGTTGCGGCTAAAAAAGTAGGGGTAACCTTCAGCGCGCAAAATGTTGGTGGTATGTTTGGCATATATTTTAGTCAGGCCTGTCCAACGTGTTTTGATGAAGTAATGACATCAGATAGAGCTTCTTTTAATGTCTTTTTCCATAGTATGTTAAACAGCGGTATTTATCTTGGACCATCCGCTTTTGAGGCTGGATTTGTTTCTGCAGCACACACGGATGCTGATATTGCAACCACAGTTGTAGCGGCAGAAAAAGCCTTTCAAGCAGTTTTAGCCACAAAATAGCGCTAAACATGCGCTATGTAATTGATAGTAAGCGTATTTAACGGTATTATTTAGGGCTACGCTCAATGAAAAGCAATGCTTGAGAACAGAGTAATGAATACACATAATGCAATTAATCAGCAGGATACTAAATTGACTAGATCGACACGAATAACATCTACCCCAGAAAAGCAGGGCTTATACAGCCCGAATAATGAGCACGACGCTTGTGGTGTTGGCTTTGTAGCGCATATCAAAGGCAAAAAAAGCCATGAAATCGTTCGGCAGGGTTTAGAGTTATTAACCAACTTAACCCATCGCGGTGCGACAGGATATGATCCTAAATTAGGTGACGGTGCTGGTTTATTAATGCAAATTCCAGATGCGTTTATGCGTGAAGAAGCGGCAAAATTAACTATTGAGTTACCAGCCGTTGGTCAATATGCTATTGGTAATTTATTTTTACCGCAAGTGTCTAGTAATCGAGCCCAATGCGAGGGTGTGATTGAAAACATTCTGCACGAAGAAGGTCAAGTGTTGCTTGGCTGGCGTGATGTGCCTGTCGACAATAGCAATATTGCTGTAGCCGCTCGCGATGTGGAACCGATGATGCGCCAAGTATTCATTGGTAGCACTTTTGATGATCCTAATGCCTTTGAGCGTAAATGTTACGTCATGCGTAAACGTATCGAGCATACGGTACGCGCATTAAACATTCAAGATAATGCCTATTTTTATGTCCCATCACTTTCTTCACGTACCATAGTTTACAAAGGCATGTTATTAGCTAATGAGGTGGGTGTTTATTACAAAGACTTAACGGATGAGCGGGTCGTTTCAGCGTTGGCTTTAGTGCATCAACGTTTCTCAACCAACACATTTCCATCATGGCATTTGGCCCATCCTTTCCGCATGATTGCGCATAACGGCGAAATTAATACGGTACAAGGTAATGTGAACTGGATGAAAGCGCGCCATGCGGCGATGCATTCTGAATTATTAGGCGATGATTTAGAAAAAGTATGGCCGTTGATTGTGCCTGGCCGTTCAGATTCTGCTTGTTTTGATAACTGTTTAGAGTTGTTAGTTGCGGGTGGTTACAGTGTGCCGCATGCCATGATGATGATGATTCCAGAAGCATGGAGCGAAAAAACCATCATGGATGATGATAGACGCGCTTTTTATGAATATCATGCCGCGATTATGGAGCCATGGGATGGCCCAGCAGCGGTTGCATTTACCGATGGTCAAATTATTGGGGCAACACTTGATCGTAATGGTTTACGCCCAGCACGCTATTTAGTCACGGATGATGATATTGTGATGATGGCTTCTGAAATGGGTGTATTGAAATTCCCGGAAGAAAAAATCGTCAAAAAATGGCGCTTACAACCAGGCAAAATGTTGATGATCGACATGGAGCAAGGTCGCATTATTGACGATGAAGAAGTCAAAAGTGTTTTAACGACAGCAAGACCTTATCGACAATGGATTGATGAGACACGTTACAACATTTCTGATTTACCTAAAGTTGCGGCTAATTATGAATTAAAAGCGAGCTTGCTCGATACACAACAAGCGTTTGGTATGACGCAAGAAGACATCAAGTTCTTATTAGCGCCAATGATTGTGTCTGGTGAAGAGGGTTCTGGTTCGATGGGTAATGATGCCGCGTTGCCAGTCTTGTCAAATAAACCAAAAGTGTTATACAACTACTTTAAGCAATTGTTTGCACAGGTTACAAATCCACCAATCGATCCGATTCGTGAAGAAATGGTGATGTCTTTGGTGACATTCCTCGGTCCTAAGCCAAATCTGCTGCAGCTAAATGAAACAAAACCAAATGCACGTTTAGAAGGTAGCCAACCTGTGTTGAGCGAAGAAGCATTCGCCAAAATCATGGGGATTAAAGCAATTACAAAAGGGGATTACAGCGCCATTTCATTGGATATGTGTTATCCAGTTTCGCAAGGCATTGCTGGGATGTCAGGCGCATTGAGCGCTTTGTGTACAAAAGCTGAACAATCAGTGGCAGATGGCTTTAATATTATCGTGTTAAATGACATGAATATGGATAGCGATATGGTGGCTATTCCAGCTTTACTAGCCACTTCTGCAGTGCATATGCATTTAGTTGAAGCTGGCTTGCGTACGCAGACGGGTTTGGTTGTTTCAACCGGTTCAGCACGTGAAGTGCATCACTTTGCATTGCTAGCAGGTTATGGTGCCGAAGCTGTATTCCCATGGTTAACATTCAAGACAATCGCGAGCATTTCCGATAAACCTGTAGAAGGTAGCGAGAAATTTATTAAAGCGGTTGGCAAAGGCTTATATAAAGTCATGTCTAAAATGGGTATTTCTACTTATCAGTCTTATTGTGGCGCGCATATCTTTGAGGCGATTGGCTTAAATTCACATTTTATTGACACCTACTTTAAAGGCACGACAACACAAATTGAAGGTATTGGATTGGAACAGGTGGCGGAAGAAACCCTTCGTTTACATCAGGCGGCTTTTGGTCATGATCCGGTGTTAAGCAATGCGTTAGATGCCGGTGGTGAATATGCTTATCGTGTGCGTGGTGAAGAGCATATGTGGACACCGCAATCCATTGCGAAGCTACAAAATGCAACACGTACCAATCAATATGACACCTATAAAGAATATGCAAAATTAATCAATGATCAAACACGCCGCCACATGACATTGCGCGGTTTATTTGTGATTAAACCTGCAGCTAAAGCGATTCCATTAGAGCAGGTCGAATCAGCAAAAGAAATTGTTAAACGATTTGCAACAGGTGCGATGTCGATGGGTTCAATCTCAACAGAAGCACATGCAACATTGGCCGTTGCCATGAATCGTATTGGTGGTAAATCGAACACAGGCGAAGGAGGCGAAGATAAAAAACGCTATATTCCAGTGGCGACCGATACCAGCATGTCTGAAGTATTTGGTAAAGAATTTATTGAGGCTGATATTAAATTAAAAGCTGGCGATTCAATGCGCTCTCGCATCAAGCAAGTAGCGAGTGGTCGCTTTGGTGTAACAGCTGAATATTTAGCGAGCGCGGATCAAATTCAAATCAAAATGGCACAAGGTGCTAAACCTGGTGAAGGCGGTCAATTGCCAGGACATAAAGTCAGTCAGTATATTGCGATGTTGCGCTTTAGTGTGCCAGGTGTTGGTTTGATTTCTCCACCTCCACATCATGATATTTATTCGATTGAAGATTTAGCGCAATTGATTCATGACTTGAAAAATGCCAATCCAAATGCGTCTATCTCGACTAAGCTAGTTTCTGAAACAGGGATCGGTACGGTAGCCGCGGGTGTTGCAAAAGCAAAATCAGACCATATTGTGGTCGCTGGCCATGATGGTGGTACAGGCGCATCACCATTAACTTCACTGAAGCATGCAGGCACACCTTGGGAATTGGGACTTGCTGAAACGCAACAAACCTTGGTGTTAAACCAATTGCGCGGACGTGTGATTGTGCAAGCGGATGGACAAATGAAAACAGGCCGTGATGTAGTGATAGGCGCGTTGTTAGGTGCTGATGAGTTCGGTTTCGCAACTGCGCCTTTGGTCGTTGAAGGTTGTATCATGATGCGTAAGTGTCATTTAAATACTTGCCCAGTTGGTGTTGCAACGCAAGATCCAGAGTTACGTAAGAAATTTACTGGTGAGCCAGAGCATGTGGTGAATTACTTCTTCTTTGTTGCAGAAGAAATTCGTGAATTAATGGCGAGCATTGGTATTGCCAAATTTAGCGATTTAATCGGTCGTGCAGATTTGCTTGATATGCAAGCTGGTATTGATCACTGGAAAATTAATGGTTTAGATTTCAGCAAAATCTTCCACTTACCAGATATGCCTGCAAGTGTTGCAAGATTTCATGTTGAAGATCAAGACCATAATTTGGTGAGTGCCTTAGATAATATTTTGATTGAAAAAACAAAGCGCGCGATTGAAAAAGGCGAAAAAGTGGTGATCGATATGCCAATTATGAATACCAATCGAACTGTTGGTACCATGCTATCCAATCAAATTGCCAGCAAATACGGTAACGATGGATTGCCAAATGACACGATTAACATTAACTTTACTGGTACTTCAGGACAAAGTTTCGCTGCGTTTTTAGCGAAAGGCATAACCTTGACGCTGACGGGTGAAGGTAATGATTATGTCGGTAAAGGCTTAAGTGGTGGTCGTATTATTATTAAACCACCTGCAGCATTCCGTGGGATCTCTCATGAAAACATCATCATTGGTAATACAGTGATGTACGGAGCAACAGCTGGGGAAACTTACTTTAGCGGGGTGGCAGGTGAGCGCTTCTGTGTACGTAATTCAGGTGCATCAACGGTAGTTGAAGGTGTCGGCAATCATGGATGTGAATACATGACTGGCGGTACAGTGGTTGTGCTTGGCGTCACAGGCCAAAACTTTGCCGCTGGTATGAGTGGTGGCGTGGCTTATATTTATGATTTAGATCAACAATTTGCTAAGCGTTGCAATATGAGCATGGTGACACTGGAAAAAGTAGAAGCGGCTGATGCAAGCGTTGGTAAAGTACAGCATTTGGGTCAACCAGATGAGGTTCTCCTCAAAGGACTCATTCAAAAACATGTTGATTTAACAGGTAGCCCACGCGGTAAAACTATTTTGGTGGATTGGGCTAATGAAAGAAACAAGTTTGTTAAAGTGATGCCAATTGAATATAAACGTGCACTAACAGAGTTAGCTGCAGCAGCAAGTAAGGAAGCCGCATAATGGGTAAAGTCACGGGTTTTAAAGAATTTGAACGACTATCGGAAGCTTATCTTCCAGTTGAAGAACGCGTCAAAAATTATAAAGAGTTCGTGCTTCATTTAAGCGATGCCGATGCAAAAGTGCAAGGTGCACGTTGTATGGATTGTGGTATTCCATTTTGTACAACTGGCTGCCCAGTCAATAACATCATTCCTGATTTTAATGATTTGGTTTATCAACAAGATTGGAAGCAAGCGATTGAAGTGTTGCATTCAACCAATAATTTCCCAGAGTTCACTGGCCGTATTTGTCCTGCGCCATGTGAGGCTGCTTGTACATTAAATATCAATGATGATGCCGTTGGCATTAAATCTATTGAGCATGCCATTATTGATAAAGCATGGGAAAATGATTGGGTTAAACCACAGATTAATCCAAATAAAACGGGTAAAAAAATAGCGGTAGTTGGCTCTGGACCTGCTGGTTTAGCAGCCGCGCAACAGCTAGCGCGTGTTGGTCATGATGTTACCGTATTAGAAAAAAATGACCGTATTGGCGGTTTATTACGCTATGGCATTCCAGATTTTAAAATGGAAAAGTCTCACATTGACCGCCGTGTAGAGCAGATGGAAGCAGAAGGGGTTACGTTCAAGACAAATCAGTACGTTGGTGAAAATGTACAAGCAGATGAAGTATTAAAAATTTATGATGCAGTTGTGTTAGCTGGTGGTGCTGAATATCCGCGTGATTTGCCAGTTTCAGGACGCGAATTAGATGGCGTGCATTTTGCTATGGACTTTTTAATGCCTAATAATAAAGCAGTGGCCGGCGATAGCATCCAAAATCAAATTAAAGCAACAGGCAAACATGTTGTGGTGATTGGTGGTGGTGATACAGGGTCTGACTGTGTTGGCACCTCTAACCGTCATGGAGCAGTAAGTGTTACTCAGTTTGAATTGATGCCACAACCACCCGTACAAGAGAATCGCGCACTAACTTGGCCAAATTGGCCACTTAAAATGCGCACATCAAGCTCGCATGAAGAAGGCGCAGGTCGTGATTGGTCAGTAGGTACAAAAGCATTGATTGGTGAAAACGGAAAGGTTACTGGCTTGCAAGGTATTAAACTGGAATGGAAAGGCCGTGAGATGGTTGAGGTTCCAGGTTCAGAATTTACCATTAAGGCTGATTTAGTGTTGTTAGCAATGGGCTTTGTTTCACCTCTGCAAAATGTATTAGACGCTTTTGGTGTCGAAAAAGACAATCGCGGCAATGCTAAGGCGACAACAGATGGCGAAGGTTGCTATCATACTAGTCAAGATAAGGTATTTGCGGCGGGCGACATGCGTCGTGGACAATCGTTAGTCGTCTGGGCGATTCGTGAAGGTCGTCAATGCGCTAAAGCGGTCGATGAGTTTTTAATGGGTTCATCAGTATTGCCACGTTAAGCACTAAGCTAAAGCGATTTAAACAGCAGTAAAATACTGGGGATACAAATGCTGTATCCCCAATTTTTTTGGAAAGAGTCAATATGCAAGCCCTTCAGAACGATACTTTTTTAAAAGCATTAATGCGCAAACCAACCAGTTATACGCCAGTTTGGATGATGCGCCAAGCTGGGCGTTATTTACCTGAATATAAAGAAACGCGACAAAATGCAGGTAGTTTTATGGATTTATGTCGTAACGCGCAATTTGCGACCGATGTGACATTGCAACCGTTGGAGCGCTATCCTCTATTAGATGCAGCTATTCTATTTTCTGATATTTTAACAATTCCAGATGCGATGGGTTTAGGTTTGTCATTCGAAGCAAGCGAAGGCCCTCGCTTTGAAAGAACATTACAGCAGGAAGCGGATATTAAAAAGTTAACCGTGCCAGATATGGCGGATCTTCAGTATGTATTTAATGCGGTATCAAGTATTCGTAAAGCATTAAATGGACGTATGCCTTTGATTGGCTTTTCAGGCAGTCCTTGGACTTTGGCCACTTATATGGTTGAAGGTAAAGGCGGTACTGACTTCTTAACGATCAAAAAAATGGCGTATAGCCGTCCTGATTTATTGCATCATATTTTAGAGACTACAGCACAAACGGTTATTCAATATTTGAATGCGCAAATTGATGCAGGTGCACAAACAGTGATGATTTTTGATTCATGGGGTGGTGTGCTTACGCACAATGCTTATATTGAGTTTTCGCTTAACTATATGAAAAAGATTATTGCGGGTTTAACTAAATCAGCTGAAGGTCGCAAAGTGCCGTGTGTCATGTTTACCAAAGGCGGTGGTTTATGGTTAGAGTCGCAGATTGAATCAGGCGCAGATGCTTTAGGGTTAGACTGGACAATTGATATTGGTCAAGCCCGCGCACGTGTGGGTAGTAAAGTGGCTTTGCAAGGCAATTTAGACCCTGCCGTTCTATTATCCACGCCAACAGCGATAGAGAAAGAAGTGGCGAATATTCTAGCAAGCTATGGCAATGGTTCAGGCCATGTATTTAATTTAGGGCATGGCATTACGCAATGGACACCACCAGAAAACGCAGCAGCTTTCTTAGAAGCGATACGCAAGCATAGTCAGCAATACCATATTGATCAATAGTTAATAGCAGGCAAAAAAAATGACCCAGTAAAGGGTCATTTTAGTCGAGGCTTTTAACCCTCAGGTTTTATTGCAAACTTAAGCTTTTTGAATGTTTGAAGCTTGTTTACCTTTTGGTCCGTCAGTAACGTCAAAAGTTACTTTTTCGTTTTCTTTCAAACTTTTGTAACCGCTATCAACGATTGCTGAGAAATGAGCGAATAAATCGTCACCACCTTCATCTGGAGTAATAAATCCAAAACCTTTTGAATCATTAAACCATTTTACTGTTCCTGTTGCCATGTCTTATATCTTTCATACTTTAAATAGGGAGGCACCCTGAGAACTTGGGTTTTAAAATCTAATACCTACTGACTTAAAATTGAAAAATCCAACGCCTTAGTACGCTTTGTACACGCTAATGATGATAAAGACAAGTAGAAAATGTAATTATTTGCGAAAAAAGCACAAAAAAGCCGCTTTTTTGGTGTTTTTGTTGCTAAGCACATCGTCTAAGCCTATACTGCGTGCGTTATTGCTGTTTAAAGCAATGTAAAATATTTTGGAGTTATAGGTTGGCTAAAGAAGAATTAATTGAGATGAATGGTGTAGTAACGGAAGTCTTACCAGACTCACGTTATCGTGTGACATTAGAAAATGATCACAAGTTAATTGCCTATGCTGGCGGTAAAATGAAGAAAAATCATATTCGTATTTTGGCGGGTGACAATGTTACGCTTGAGTTATCACCATATGATATTAATAATGGTCGCATTACCTTTAGACATATTGAACAGGGTAGTAATAGCTTTACGCCTAGAAAAAAAAGATACTAATTCGTTTCCCGATGATGGTTATCAAAAAAGCTCCAATTGGAGCTTTTTGTTTTAAGGCATCATGCGTTGCATGGTTTCGTCTTTGTCGATGAATTTGTGTTTTAAAGCACCTAAGATATGTAAAGCAATAATGGCTAGAAATATTAATCCTGCAATTTCATGTGTTTCATGAAAAATTTCTTGTATTGGCTTATTTTCAATGCCTGTTATAAACGCTAGTCCAAACCACTTTACACCATACTTACCTGCCACCGACATAATCAAACCGCTCAGTGGAACAAGCACCATCAATAAATAAAGTGAATGATGCGCACTAGTCGATAGTTTACGTTCCCATACTTTGTAACTTGTTAATAGTGCAGGTGGTTTGTGCATTATGCGCCATATAATGCGAATGACGATGAGGCCTAATAGGGTAATGCCGATTGATTTATGGAGATTGAAATAGAAAGCTCTTGGTGAACTCCCTTCAGTGAGTTGCCAAGTATAAATACCCAAATCAAATAAATCATAGGATATTTGCTCTGGTGCTTCTCTTGGCAACCCTGTCATGTACCAACCAAATGCAAACATACCAAAAATACCTAAGGCAATTAGCCAATGTAGTGTAATGGCAGTGACCGTATAACGATTGTTCATGCATTCCTCCTAGAAATTTATTACGACTTTATATGATGTTTTGTGTGACAATCGTCACTAGATTTTTGTCAAATCTGCACTATATTTTAACCGTTAAAAATGGAAAGCGACTAAATTATGCAAGTTTTAATCAAAATATTAATACTGTTCGTCCTATCCAGTTGCGCGGAAGGCAAGCCTGCTAGTTTTTTAGAATCTATAGGTAATGGGATTTATGTGCATCATGGTGAACATTTAGATATTGATATTGGTTATCAAGGCGATATTTGTAATGTCAGTGTGATAGTTGGCAGTAAAGGCGTGGCTGTGATTGATACGGCAGGCAGTTTAAAGGTTGGGCAGCAGTTACGTTCTGCTATTGCTGAAATTACCAAGTTGCCAATTTTGTATGTAATCAATACCCATGTTCATCCAGATCATATTTATGGGAATGCCGCTTTTATCGCGGATAAACCAATCTTTGTTGGGCATGAAGCATTAACAGAAGCAATGCAATTGCGTGAGGATGGTTATAAAAACCTTAATGAAAAATACTTAGGAAAAGATGCTGATGGTAGTGAAATTATAGTGCCAACTTTAGCTGTTAAAGAGTCATTGAATCTTGATTTAGGTGATAGAAACCTGAAATTACAGGCTTATCCAGCTGCGCATACCAACACCGATATTACGGTGATAGATTCTAAAACACAGACTTTATTTACCGGTGATTTATTGTTTATAGAGCGTACACCAGTGATTGAGGGCGATATCAAAGGATTGATTGCGACTCTGCAACAACTAAAAGCCAATCAAGATACAAAACAAGTCGTACCGGGCCATGGCACACAAACCAAAAATTGGATATTAGCAATTGATAATGAATTACGTTATTTAAATGTTTTGTTAAATGATATTCGCGTAGCGATTGAAAATGATGTTGGTTTAGCACAAGCAATGGATACTGCGGCTGCGAGTGAAAAGGATAAATGGGTGTTGTTTGATGTCGCTAATCGACGCAACGTGAATACGGTTTATCCAGCGTTGGAATGGGAATAAAAAAAGCGGCAATTGCCGCTTTTTTTATCAATGAAACCTTAATCGTTACAGGATTTATTTCTTGATGTTATCGATACTAAAAGGCGTTTGTGGGTAAACGCTGAGTAATAACATACCACCAGCAATTCCGATGTAAAGGAAAAATACTTCAGGTATTTTAGTGCCTAATACCACTGCTAAAAACAAGGCTAAGCCTGCCAATATTCTAGCGAATAATACTGATTTAAATCCAATTAATAAGCTTATTCCAGCAATAAGCTGTATCACAATAAGCAGCGGCGCAAAAATGGTTGGTAATCCAAATTGACCTAAGGTAACTTGATATTGTAAATAACCATCTGGATTATGCATGATGGCAGCTAAACGAAGTAGTACTAGACCTAGAAAAACTGACGCGAGTAACATGCGCGCGATTGTTGTTTGATATTTTTGCATCGTTATATCCTTATTCACATATTGAAATTATGCCTGCATAATGCCTGTAAGCACTATCGACTGCAAGTATTACAAAAATCTATGCAAGAATTTTATATTAAACAAGTCATTTGGGCTACACATGAAGTGCAGTTAAGGCGGATTCGTGAGCAAGTGTTTGTCGTTGAACAGCAAGTGCCTATTTCGTTGGAATGGGATGATTTAGATGCTGGTGCAATGCATTTGTTGGCATTTAACCAGCAAGAACAAGCCATTGCTTGTGCACGATTATTGGATAATGGCAGTATTGGGCGCATGGCTGTTTTGTCAGAGTATCGCGGTGTGGGTATTGGATGCGCGTTGCTATATGCAGCAATCAGCATTTGCAAACAGCAAAGCTTAAAAACAGTCACACTTTGTGCACAAACGCATGCAATTGTTTTTTATCAAAAAGCAGGTTTTGTTATTGTTAGTGATGTCTATTTAGACGCGAACATCCCACATGTAGATATGCAACTAAAGATTTAAGTCGGTAGTTTTAAATCACCGTATTAAAATTGTATAATGAACGATTGTTTTTCAGTTCATTTTTAAGGATATGTATGTCAAAAATCATTTTTAAAGCAGGTGAAGCTACTTTATACACAGAAGGTAAAGATACATCAGCCGCAATGCCAGAAATTCTGATTGGCGCAGTTGATGGCCCAGTAGGTCAAGCATTTGCCAATTTAATGCAACAAACTAAAGGTCACACCGCTATGTTTGCTGTGCGTGATTTGAATCAAATGGTACGCCCAGTGTGTATGACAGTACCAAAAGTGACTTTAAAAGATTCTGCAAATATTGCATTGTTCGGTGGTTTGGTACAAGCAGCAACTGCAGATGCGATTTTAGATTGTGTAATTGAAGGCATTATTCCAAAAGATCAAGTGAATGATTTATGCATTATCAGCTTAGTATGGATTGATCCAGGCGCGGCTACAGACCCTAACTTAGATAAAAAAGACATGTATAAAAATAATTACGAAGCAACTAAGTTGGCAATTAAACGTGCATTAAACGATGAGCCTAGCATTGATGAACTTATTGCGAATCGTCAAAAAGTAAAACATTGCATGTGGGAAGATAGCTGGGATCAAGACTAGTTAAAACCACAAAAAGTAGCTTAGGCTACTTTTTTTATATCTACGATTAACAAATTAGGTTGATTCAAGTGTGAAGTGCAATTTTAAATAATGTTGTTTGGGAGGCTGAGAAGCAGTAGAAAGCGGAATTAAATAGCTCGGTTTGCTAAAAGCTGCGTAATGCTCTGGCTTAATTATGGATGATTAACAATTGAATGGTTAAACATCCATAAAATATTGCGTACAGGAGTCGGTATTGCGGCACCAATCGCCTCTTCCAACCCCATCCAAATGTAGCCAGCTTTTGTTTTCTGTTTTGGTGGACTGATCACTTGCAAAGGTTGCGGCGTAATAGCCAATTTGTAGTGGGTAAATACGTGATTCACCATCGGCAACGGTTCGTTAGCCTCTGTGGTTAGGCTGAATTTCTGTTGCGCAACTTCGCTGGCGATGGCTGTCATGTCAATTTCTGGCAAGCTCCACAACCCTGCCCAAATGCCTTTTTGCGGCCGTTTTTCGAGTAAGATTTTTTCCCCCATCTGAATAATGAGCATCGTCGTTTCTTTTTGCGGCAATGCTTTTTTCGGCTTTGGTGTGGGTAAGCTCTGCGTTTGATTATTGGCTAGCGCCTGACAGCTGCTATTCAATGGACAGTCATTACATTTTGGTTTGCTACGCGTGCAAACAGATGAACCTAAATCCATCAAACCTTGCGTATAAGCAATCGCCTCTTCTGATGGATTCTCACGTTCAGCAATTGCCCACAGTTTTTGTTGAATGGCAGGCGTTGCTGTCCAGCCTTCAATCAAGAAATGGCGTGCAAATACACGTTTAACGTTACCATCCAAAATGGGTTGAGGTGCGTTTAAAGCAAAGGTTGAGATGGCGGCGGCAGTAGAGCGCCCAATGCCGGAGAGGCTTTGAATATCAGCAAAGTCTGTTGGAAAAATGCCATCGAATTCATCAACAATGGTTTGTGCAGCGTTGTGTAAATTTCGTGCACGCGCGTAATAACCTAGGCCACTCCATGATTGCAACACTTGTTCTTGGCTAGCATTGGCGAGAGCTGCAATGTCAGGAAAGCGTTGCATAAATACTGCATAATAGCCAATAACGGCAGTCACCTGCGTTTGTTGCAACATGATCTCAGATACCCAAATCGCATAAGGATTTGTGATGTTCTGCCATGGTAAATCATGTCTGCCATGGTTTTTTTGCCACTTAATAACGGCATCTGCAAAAGCGCTCATCAAGCTAAAACTTTAATAAATTTTTGAGTTTTTCTTTTGCTTTTTCTTCTACTGTTGCTGGCTTTTCAGTTGGCGCTGCTTTTGTTGTGGCGCCATCAGTTGCTGGAGAAGGTGTTTCTGCGGCTTTTTTCTTGTCTAATAAGTTTTTGATAGCCTCTAATTTATTATCGCCACCAATAAGCTCCTGCACGGCAGCACCTTGATCACTGCCTATTTTTTCTAATAATTTAGATTTAGCTAAGCCTGTCATAATAGCTTGGGTGTCTAGTCCAAATTTTGGGTCACTAAAGGTGCCTGTTATTTTTAACGGAATAGAGATGCCAGCCAGTTCATCCAAACTTTCACCACCTTGACCTTTTATGGATTTGACAATAGTAGGCCGAGCTGTGTAATTAAGGGTTTGGTTGCCAATATTAATATCACCGAAGCTATCGCCTTTAGCCAAGCGCAATATAGGTGCTTTCATGTTTAAATCATCGTTGTGTGCAATCCCATTTTTGATGGTAAAACTAGCGGTCAACTCGCTAAAGTCTGTTTTTTGCTTTTCGTTAGAAGTTGTTTCTACTGCTTTGCCTTTAAGCAAATTCACTTTACTTTTAATCTCACGGATTTTTCCCGCTATATCAATGCCTTTAAGTGCGCCGTCAGCTAACGCGAGAGATGACGTGCCGGCTAAGTTTTTTTTAAACGTATTAACGGTATTGCCCTGTGTTGCAATATCAATGTTAACTGCGCCGTTACCAGACAACATGTCGTTATCGATGGTGTCCTGTAATAGTGGGCCAATGGCCACACTGCTCATACTTTGTTTAAAGGTAATGTTAGGTGTTGCGCGCGCATCAACATTGAGTGAGCCTTGCATATTGCCGCCATATAAGCTGGCTGAAAATGGCGCTAAAGTTGCAACGCCACCATCTGCTTTAAGGACAATACGCACGTTTTGTAATTTTGTTTGCCCATAACTGAGTTTGCCTATCCGTAATGAGCCATTTGCGTTTAACGCTTTTAATGCACTTAAATCAATTACCTCATCGCCTGTTGTTTTTGTTGTTGATGCTTCTTTATTCACATAATCATTCAAATCAAGCTGATTAATATCAAGATCAAATGTGTAAAGCGGCTTCGCAAATTGACTGACGCTTAACGCACCTTTAATTTGACTATCATTTACTTTAACGTTTAAACCATTAATTGCCACTTTTTTACCATCGGCTTTAACGCCAAGATTTAAGGCTGATAGTTGATATTTGTCGTACACAATACTGTTGATATTCACTTTGCCGTCGAGTAGCAAGTTGCTGAGAGCGGTTAGATTGACTGGCTCTTTAGAGGCTGACTCACTAGATGCTTTTGGGGTGCCTAACAATTTATTCAGATCTAATTTATCTGCATTTAAGTTAAATTTAATATGCGGCTGTTTAAAACTAGCAACCGCAACATCACCGTTAAGTTTTGTGTCTTCTAACACAATATTAAATTTGCTGTTAGCCAACTCTTTTTTGATATCGGCATGCGAACTTAAATTAAATAAACCTTTGACTGCACCATTCGGCAAGCTAGGATCTTTAATATCCAACTCACCAACTAATGCAGGAATATCAAAAATGAGCGCTTCAATATTGCCTTTAAATGGCGAAGAGAATTTGCCATTCACGGTGCGTTTGCCTTGCGTCATTGATAAATCACCCGTAATGCCACTACTTTGAATCGCTTTTGGCGAACCTTCCATATTGGCTAACACCATGTTTACTTTTAAATCACCGTCGGCTTTGTTTTGCGCCATACTAATCGTGATTTCTTTACTATTGACCGTGTCTTTTGCAATATTGACGGCGGGTGCGCTTAAATTAATCGCTTCTTTTACCCCTTTAAAATCGCCAGAAGCAGACAGTTTCAAATCATTAATTAAAAATTCCATGCTTTCTGTTTTTGCATCAATATCACCAGTCGCGGTAATATCAACATTTTTGCCATCTAGTATTTCACCTTTCATACTGCTTGCTAAACCCTTCACCACAAAGCGTTTATTGTCAGGATCGTATAAGAAATTACCTTTAATGGCAGTATTAGCAGCAATGGCAGGCTGATTAGCCTTAATCATGAAGTTAGTCTCTAAATCAATGGGCTCACCTAGGGCAATATGGCTAGAGGTTAAATTAAATTGACTGATGTTATAAGTAGCCGCTTTTTTCTCATCAGCATAATTAACTGCAGAATTCGTGATATTAATGCCCTGCACATCAAATTTAATGTCAGATGATTCAGATTCATCCTTGCTTAAAAAGTCATCATAATTGGTAGTACCATCTTTAAATTTAACAATATTGGCTTTGGCACCATCAATATAAATTGTATCAACCACCAGTGATTTTTTAACCAAGGGCATCACAGCAAGCGCGACTTTGGCGCTATTAATAGAAGCAAATTGATGATTGGAGCCATGTTCAGAAATGGCAACTTTACCTAAATCTGCGCCTAATTTTGGCCAAAAGGACAAACTTATATCGCCGTCTATCGTTAAATCGCGATCATATTTTTCTTTAATAAGCTTGATCACTTGCGGTTTATAGTCGTTCGGATTAAAGGTAGCCGCAACGTAGGCCATGACCAATAATACTAAAATAATAAGGCAACCTAGCACTAGGGCAGCTATTTTTAAAAACTTTTTCATGATGATCCTCTGTTTCTAATTTAATTACCTATGCTGATTAAGTTGGATGCACAGCATTAATAAAGTCTACCAATAATAAGCAAGTACCAGCGCGCCAAAACCAATACGATACCATGCAAAGATGGTGAAATCGTGATTGGCAACGTAGCGAATCAGCACCTTAATAACAATCAGCGCGGCAATAAAAGCAGTCACAAACCCGATCAGAAAAATGAGCAAATCATCGGCGGCTAGTAAATCTCTGTTTTTATGTAAGTCGTATATGGTTGCGGCAAACATCACAGGAATCGCCAAAAAGAACGAAAATTCAGTGGCTGCTGTGCGAGATAAACCAAACACCATGCCGCCAATGATGGTTGAAGCCGATCTAGAGGCGCCGGGGATGAGGGCAATAGCCTGTGCAAAGCCTATCTTTAATGCTAGCTTCCAACCGATCTCATCTACCGCGTGGATAGCTACTTTTGGCAATTTCTTCTCTACCCATAAAATAATAAAACCACCAATAATTAGTGCAATCGCAACTGATTTTGGATTGAATAATAAGGTTTTAATTTGATCGTGAAACGCTAAGCCGATCATGGCTAATGGTAAAAAAGCGATGAACAGATTAATCACTAATTGTCGAGATTTTGGCTCATACAAATGGGTTGTAACATGCATGACTTTTGTTCGATATTGCCATACCACTGCCAAAATCGCACCTAATTGAATCACGATTTCAAAAACATCACGTTTTTCTTTACTTAAAAAATGAAGAAGATCAGCACTAATAATAAGATGGCCGGTGCTGCTAACGGGCAAGAACTCAGTCGCGCCCTCGACGATACCCATGATGATAGTTTTGATAATTAAAAGTAAGTCCATGATGGCTGTTAAATGATTTCTATTTGATAGTAACGGACAATTAAAAATGAATGCACTCAAGACTGAAGAGCTTCCATTGCTGTGATAATGCGCTTATTTAAGCATGCCTAAAACAGTGCTAAATAAATCTTTAGAATTGCTATTCACTTCACCCTTCGGCGTCATTTTGTCGATAACATTGGGTAAATGTTGCGCCAATTGTTCGCTAAGCATATCTGGATTAAGGCCCAATTTACCGGCAATTTCAGCAATCGTATTTGCACCTAAGGCATCCGTAATTTGCTTCGATGATACAGGTGCATTTTCACCAGTTCCAACCCAAGTGGCTACAATATCTGCTAAACCGCCTTCTTTTAATTTAGCCAAAACACCTTCGATGCCGCCAAATTTGTCTAGCATCTCCATGGCCACTTTTGCCATAGCCGATTTTTCACCCAATATTTGGCCTAAAACTGCGCCTGCAACACGATCAAACAGCCCCATTATTTTTATTATCCCCTTAGTTAATGATGAATCCAACTGAGGAGCATACCTTAAAACTGCTCGTTGTCGCGCAAATAACGCCACATGCCTAGTGGTAATTTACCTAAATTTACACTTCCAATGCGCACGCGTTTTAAACCAACAACAAGCAAGCCGACTGCTTCACACATGCGTCTAATTTGACGTTTTTTACCTTCACGTAACACAAAGCGTAACTGGTCTTCATTTTGCCAGCTGACCTTTGCTGGCTTCAGCTGTTCGCCATCTAAACTTAAGCCATGATTAAGTAGCGCTAAGCCTTTTTCGTCTAATTCACCCTCAACACGCACCAAATACTCTTTCTCCACGCTAGAGTCTTGACCGATCAAATGGCGCGCAACGCGACCATCTTGAGTAAGTACTAACAAGCCTGTTGAATCAATATCTAAGCGGCCTGCAGGCGCAAGCCCTTTTAAGAATCCGCGTTGGAATTCTTTCGCATTATGTTCATTTAAATCAGGATCGTCTAACCATTCGTTATCTGGATGCACTAAAACAATCGCAGGTTGATAGCCGTCTTCAGCTTGACCACTGACATGACCTACTGGCTTATGCAGCAAAATAGTCACGCTTTCAGATTGGTGATCCATCGCATAGCCGCTGACAATAATTTCAGCATCAGGGCTTACGCGCGTACCCAAGACATCGATAATTTCACCATCCACTTTTACCCAGCCATTCACAATCCATTCATCGGCTTCACGACGCGAGCAAAGGCCTAGTTCTGCCATCCGTTTTGATAATCTTGGAGAAGTGTCATCTTGCTGATTGGGCAATTTTGCCGCCGCTTGTTGATGCGCTGATTTCTTTGCCGCACGTGTTTTATCAAACTCACTGGCTACAAAACCATCACGCGCTTTACCCCCGCGTCTTGGTGGATTACGGTTAGCACCTTCGCGGTCAGCATATTGGCGCGTGGTATCTGCTTGTATTTTTCCACCATCATCTTGGCGTTTACTAGGCGCTCTAGTCTCATCATGTTGAGGCCTATCTCTACTGTCGTCACGCGGCGGCCTATTGCTTACACGCTCACTGCTGTTATCAATAAAAGAACGATCTTTAAACTCACTTCTTAAAATGGGCGTATCAGAAACCGCTGGTTTATTCACAGGCGTATGCAAACTGCCATCGAATTTATGGTTACGTTGACGCGCTGGTTTTTCAATAACATCCTCGCTTGCAAAGCTTGGTTTAGGCGGCGGCGCTTGCGTGCGATCGCGTTTCGATGGATCAGCACGGCGCACTGGCGCTTTGCGTGCTGTCGGTTGGTCTGATGGTTTTTTGTTAAGCTTGAGTGTTGTCAAAATGGGTTTCCTATTGTAATCAGTATTTTAACAGAAGCTGATTAACTTGCTTGCCACATATTTAATGCGCTAACGGATTGGATTAGGCTAATAAACTCACTTTTACATCAACATGCATTGTAGGTTTATTTGATGCGACTCCTAAAAAACTACCCGCAATTGGTGGCACTGCTTCAGGATTACGGGCGACGGCTGTGGCAATGTGTTTGCTACTGGTGACTTCGCCTGAGGTCGGGTCAAAGCCCTTCCAGCCAGTACCTGGAAGATACACTTCTACCCAAGCATGGGTGCTGGCGTGACCTTGTTCTGTCGCTGGGGCATGCAAATAGCCACTCACAAATCGACTTGCTAAACCTAAGCAACGGCAAGCTTCGATTAACAACGTGGCATAGTCACGACATGAACCACTGCGATGCGCAATGGTATAGGCCGGCGATTGAACGCCAGGTTCTTCGCGCATTTGATAGCGAAACTGGTTGCTGATGTTTTGATTAAGCATCATCAGCATGCTAAACGTATTCATACCTAAATAGCTAAATTGGTTAAGCCACTGATTAATTGCACTTTGATCATTCAAAAATACAAGTTGTTGGTATGCAATTAAATCTGTGCGCTCTGAGTCTGCATAGTTAAATGGATAATTAATGGCGTAATCTTCAAGCATAAAGTCAAATGGTGCTTGTTCGTAATGCTGAATCACCACTTCACTTGCAATAGATAGTTTGTTGCTAGGTTCTTTAAAGCTAACAATCGCCAACGAGTTATCAAACACATCGCGTTGCCACTTAATGGAATAGCTAGGAGAAATAACCAACTTTGATGATTCAATGCGTACGTCATGCCCTTCGCGCGGACGAATCAACAAATGGTGTGGATTAAACGTCACTGGCGCTACAAATAAGTATTCGGTTAAGTGTTGGATACGGATTCTATGCATATTATTTACTCTGGTGCTTGGGCTAACTTTTCAACCTGCACAGACATTTCTCGCGGATATAAGCTAGGACCAAATTGATTAAATATCGCCACATCTGCTGCATCGCGTCCGTAGGCAACAGTAACGCGTCCGCCTTTTGGGGATGGTTGCGTAGGGTCAAACGTATACCAACGTCCGCCGACATAAGCTTCAAACCAAGCATGAAAATCCATTGGCTTTAATTCATATAAATAGCCAACCACCATGCGCGCAGGAATACAAAGGCCACGACAAAGTGCAATGCCTACATGTGCTAAGTCGCGACAAACGCCTTCGCCTCGAAGATTGACTTCAACAGCGGATAGCTGAAAATGCGGCGCATCTGAATTAAAGCGAATATTGTCACGAATCCAATCTTGAATCGCCGCCACTTGATCATACCCCGGCAACAAGCCAGCAACGATTTGCTGACCTAAATCAATAAACCGATCAGACTCGCAATAACGCGTAGGCAGCAAATAAGTAAGCACATAATCGGGTAAATATTGCACTTCATCAAAAGGTGCGCCAGGCGCAACATCAATCTCATCGGCCGTCAGAATGTCAGCAGATGTGCGTATCGAAAATTCACCAACAGGCGCAATCAAACGCTGACATAAATTGCCATAATTATCGGTATATTCCACAGCATGAATGCTGCTTGGTTTAAGCGTATAAGATTCGCGCGCAATCCATTGCTGCAAACCACTACGCGGACGCAACATCAGCGTAAACGGCGTTTCGACACTCACATCAAACGTAATATCACAACCAGTACGAAGCCACACAGCATTTCCTTAAAAATAATCGCTTATAAAGGGATAAACTCAAAGGTATATAGTCTAGCGTTTATTGATGATTGATGTAGGGCTTATTCGGTGAAAATAGAACGTATTTTCGATGTTGTGTTTCAAAGGGAAACATTTCAATTGATTGAAACAAATATTACCTGTTTTTACAGGCCTTCCTTATTACTAACATGGTTTATAAAACTACCAATAATCGCGTTTACTCTGAGCGCAGAGAAGAATAAACTCACTAAACTTAGTTAGCAGGAGTTGATGATGCAAACCGTTAACATTCATGAAGCAAAAATACATCTTTCAAAATTGATAGAACGAGCTGTTAATGGCGAATCTTTTATTATTGCCAAAGCTGGGAAATCATTGGTAAAAGTCACTAAGCTAGATGTGCCAGAACCACAAGCAAATAAACGCTGAGGCTTTATGAAGGGTCAAATTCAAATACCTACTGATTTTGACAAAATGGGCAAAGATGACATTGCTAAGTTATTTGGTGTGAAATAGCTTGCATCAAATGATTGCTTTCAATCTCTAACTCACTTATGAGTTTGCTAAGCAAACTTTTAATTTCTGCATAAGATTCAACTTTTAAAGGTAAGCCTATAAGTATGATTTTGTTTGTTGTTGAGCCGAAAGAATTTTTATAGACTAATGTCTTGTGCTGTACTTTATCTGAGGGGTAACAAAGCATTCCATACTTTGTGGCGTGTTTACTAAATGATAAATATGCCATGATTTGGTGCAAGTCATGCCTGTGTTCACTTTCCAACTTTTCAGAAGTGCTGTATAGATTGAAAAGATGTGACTTGTATTTAGCGTCAATAAATATTGATAGATTACCTTTCTGATAAAGCGCATCAGGCTCTAAATATTTTAGCTCCCATGAAAAGCGATTAGTCTGTTGACCAGGTAACTTGAGATTGGGTAAAAGTTTTCCACCTAGTTCCTTACTAACTTCGATAAAGACATGCTGCACATATTTCTCAAAAATATTGGCAGCATCTAAGCGCCAGCCAGGACAAGCTGATAACTCTATATTCAGTATTTTATTTGCCTGAAGCTTACACAATTTAACACGTAGATTGTCACTAGATTTTATTGGTATAGCTTTAGTTTTTAATGGGATATGTTTATTTAATTTAGCGCTCAGAAACTCTATTTTGGAATTCATCCGGAATTTAATTTTAGTGGGAGTGTTTGAACCTAGGATTTCCCGTTTGCATAAATTAAACGCGTACTTGATTTGCGCATATTCGTAATGGTTTTCAGTAAGGGTATTCTTTCTTTGTGGGAAAAGAAGAAGACTCTCTGGTTTATAGCTTAATTTTGAATATTTATCCCAATTAACTTGACCCACCGGTTGCGAGGTATTTTTTTCAATTACTTCAAATTTTTGCCACGTCTGTTTAGCTAAATCCTCAAGTGCATTGATAAATCTGATTGCTTCCAAATATAACGGAGGTCGAAATATTTTTCCAGAAGTAAGATTAAGTCCTTCCAAAAACTCAGGCTGAATCTGTTCATCCAATAAGTTTAAAATACCAATGTAGTCCTGATACTTATCTTTATTTACGTATCGAGGATTAACAATAAAGTCCCCAATTTGCTTGCCAGTATCTGAAGCACGTAGAGGTACGCAACCTATATAGTTTGATGAACAAAAGCTTAATGAAGCGTTTAAATCAGAGTTAATGATTTGGGCAGTTACACCAAGGAAGTTGAAAGCATCTTGGTTATATTGAATGAGTTTTTGTAGATATTGACCGATAATACGTTTGTCCGCACTCTTTAGAAATTTCTTTTGAATATAGACGCCCTTAAGGGGAGCAGATCGCTCTGTTAGGCATGGCATATCATAGAAAACATCCATCAAATTACTCGTATATCGCTAATTGAATACGTTTTACAAAGTAATCATTTAACTCTTCTTTTGCGCTTTGTAATAACCCTTCAAGTAAATACTCTTTTATTAAGGGATAAATTTCATAACGTATTCTGTTTAGCATTTCAGCTTCGCTATGTGCAATGAAATAACCCTGACCTGGTTGTAACGAAAGCTCAACTCCGTTTGCATGCCAATCAAAAATCCCACTAATTTTTACAAAATCTTCTTTAAAAAATTGCTTAATATTAAGAGATTTAGGCTTCAAGTTATACCAAGCAAAACGCCTCCTTAGAGCAAAGTCTACAACTGCTAAACTTCTATCGGATGTATTCATTGTGGCAATGACATAAAAATTTTCTGGTAGTTTTTTTATTTTTAGTTCTGGCGTTACTTCAACCTCAATATCAGAGTCTTGCATTTGATGTTCGAATAAATAAAATGCAGGTCCAAGCACGGTTGCAAGATTGGCTCTATTTATTTCATCAATGATTAGGATGATATTACTTGATGGATTATTTTGAGCATCAACGATAGCATTCGCTAAAACACCATTTTTGCTAACATAAGAAAGGGACTCATTTTCAACGTTTGGCCTTATACCGTAAATAAAGTCTGAGTAACTCGTTTCGGCATGAAACTGTGTAAAGTGAATAATATTGCTGCTATTACTTGCCACTTGTTTAGCCAGCGTTGTTTTTCCGGTGCCTGGCGCCCCCTGCAATACTATAAACCGTCGTTCTGCAAGCAGTTTTGAAACTATAGGAGCATCATCAATTTCAGCTTTATTTATAAAGTGAGTTAAAGCAGTTTCAACTGCGTTGCGTTGATTTGCATTGTTAGGCCAACCTCTAATTTTTGCGTAAGCCGCAATAAAGGCAGCGATAATATTTTTATCTGCTTCGCTGTTTGGCTCATCTAGAATTTGGCAAACGGGTAAAAATTTTGTATAAGTTTTAATCGTGTTTTTGATATGTTGTAAATTTTTGTGTCCCACAATCTCTCTAGGTAAACTTGTCTCAATATCCGATAAATCAGATTTAGCAAAGCCATCTGCATTCACAAGCTTTGAAAATAGCCTTCTAAGCCCAGGGTATGTTGCCAGCTCATAATCATTTTTGAATCCACTACTTCCGATTCCCAGCGCTAACAACCAAGGCTTGCCTTGATCATTAGGAAATAGCGCAATAGAAAAATCATGGAACGGTCCTGAGGTTTCCTCATCTGGACTAATCAGTGCAAAAAAAGCGCCGCTATCTTTCAGTGCATCAGTTTTTGTGTTATTTCTTAGAATATAAGATTTGCCGTATTCTGAGTCATTCTTTGCGCCAAACTCAGCCGCTTTGTCTTCAAGAAACTTAACTAGATCATCAATCATTTTTATTCCTTAATTTTAATGTTTTCTAGGTCAAGCAATAACTCAGGTGCTGTAACATCCAATGCTTTTGAAATTTTGAATATGTTGATTAAGCTTACATTGCGCAAGCCCCGCTCAATCCCACTGATATAAGTTCTATCAAGCTCTGCTTTTAGGGCTAACTCTTCTTGGCTAATTTCTTGACTAAGTCGAATTTCTTTAACATTTTTACCAAAAGATTTAAGTAGTTCTTTTTCCATGAGTATGTTTTTCATAATGATCATGGTGCTATTTTGTAGCTTTTAAATCTACGGACTATAAGTGTCATATAGCAAACAAAAAAGCCAGCTTTTGGCTGGCTTAAGTCTTATCTTTATAATCAATTTTTAATATGGATGTATGGATTGCCGCGACGTTTTACAATTCGCAATGCTAGCGTCGTGAATCATCTTTCTTCGTAAATTATTTTGAAGCAAACAATTTCTTTGCCAATAAGAATGGTGGGTAGTAAACGCACTATCCACCAATCATGCAGTTCTATTGATCACCATCTCGCATTTTCTTAAACCAGTATTCTAATTGTTTACCAGCCGCTTCTCGTCCGCCTAGCCCAAACGCTAGCGCAACTGCGACGGCAACTGAGCCAAGGGTAAGGCCAAATGCCATATTGACAATATCATCGGCAATACCCATTGCGCGTAAGCCCATGGCGACAACAAGGCCAACGATGGCGACGCGGGCAATATTGGCTAGTCCTGTTGATTTTTCGCCGCTTGCGCGATCAATGGCATGGTAAGCAAGGTTGGCTAACCAGAAGCCAATGACAAGAATGATTGAGCCGAGCAAAATATCGCCGCCAAATTGTATGAAGATGCTCACAATATCGCTGACTTCTGAGAAGCCTAAACGATTGGCTGCTTCAACGGTAGCAAATAACATGGCAAAGAAAATAAGGATTTTTCCGACAATGTCAGATATCGTCGATTTTTTGGTAAAGGTTTTGGTATAGCCGAGTTTTTCAGGTAATTCGTTAAAACCAATGCTCGTTAGTAGATTGACAATCAGTGCTGAAAGAAATTTAGCCACGTAATAGGTGATGCTTAAAATAACCGCTGCTGCCAAAATATTAGGTACTGCTTCAAACATCATCGACAGCATATTGCTTGCCGGTTGAGAAATGGCTTGCATTTGTAACGCATCTAAAGCAGCAATTAAGGTTGGAATAAACACAAAGATAAACACCAACATACCAATAACCTTAGATAATTTGATGGCATTTTTACCATTCAAATCAACGGCTTTAGAAATATTATCAATGCCACTAGTTGCTAAGATATTAGTGACTAAACCGCGTAATATTTTAGCTAAAATCCAACCAACAAGTGCGATGACACCAGCCGCAAAGATATTTGGAAGCATGGCAAGAAACTCATCAACCATGCTTTGTACAGGCCATAGTAAACCGTTGAGTTCAAAGGTGGAAAGTAATGCGGGTAAGAACATTAAAATAATAATCCAGAACAGCATGTTGCCAACATTATTGCTCATCGGCTGCATACCAGCGGCGGTACTTATTTTTTCATCTAAATTTGTGGTGGCTAAGGCTTTAGTCACGACTAATTTAACTAGCGCTGCAACTCCCCAAGCAATAGCCAGCAAAATTAATCCTGCCAAAATACGTGGTACATATTCAAATATTTGCGTGACCATGATATTAAATGGCTCGGAAACTGTCTGAAGATTTAAGCTGCTAAATACCCCAATTAAGGTGATCAGCAAAATGAGTATAAAGGCGCCAAATGAGATGCCGGAAGCGATATCAACCTCTTGTCCTGTGCTCTCAGAGATTTTTTTGTTTATGCCGATTATGGTTAAAAATCGGTTTAAGCCAGCACGCACCAATACAGCAATTAGCCAACCACCAATCAGTACAGCTAGCGCGCCAAAAATTCCTGGCAGGTGTTGACCTAATTGGTCTTGCAAACTATTAACAAGTGTAGAAAAGTCCATTTGATTTCCCCTGAATTGGTTTTGAATCTCAGATTAAGTTTACAACTAATTTCAGATAATACAAGGCAAAGGACTGCGTTAGCTGGAATCGGAAGCTAACGTTTTGGCGAGAGGTAACGTGATTTAGGGGGAGGACTCCCCTAAATTATATGCATAGATTAAACGTAAATTACGTTCTCCATGGATGCTGAGGTAAATCACATTCACCACATTTAGTCGCACCAGCTACTGCTACAAGGTGATCATTTTCAACGGTATCACCACTAACGCCAACAGCGCCAATTAGCATGCCGTCTTTATCAACAATTGGCACGCCGCCTGGGAATGTAATTAAGCCGTCATTCGAGTGCTCAATACCATACAAAGGTTTGCCAGGAACAGATAATTTGCCAATCTCACCTGATGGCATCGCAAAGTAGCAAGCCGTTTTAGCTTTTTTAATAGCAATGTCGCTACTGCCAACCCATGCACCATCCATACGTGAAAATGCTTTTAAATTGCCACCAGAATCCAATACGGCAATACACATTTTCACATTAAGTTCTAGTGATTTTTTGACTGCGTGGTCGATAATTTCTTGTGCTTGTTCAAAGGTTACGTGCATAAGTTCTCCTTTAGTTGTTGTGAAGTAATTTGATAGCATTCAACATGCTGAGGACGAGCGCACATAAAAACGCGCGCTGATCACATTCTATCAGAGTAGAGATTGAGTATTTGGTTTAGTAAAAACATATGCTTCAAGCAAGATTTGCATTGATAAAAACCGTTTGCAAATCTGATGCGCAATGAGGCTAAGCTATTTTTTTTCTAAATGCTTAAGGAAGGGTTTAGCCAACGCAGTTTGTTTTTTTAAGCCAAGATTGACTAGACTAGGCGCGATGCCATTCAGCCATGCAAAAAAGCGTTGTGGTTGCCCAATAAACACTTCTTGTTTTTCATTTTGCAATGCGATGATGATGATGTCTGCAACCATTTCTGGGCTGTCCATGGTTTGACCCGCTTTGTTCAGCATCGCAACGGCTGCTGAATTATTCATCGTTGTTTCAATCGTGCGTGGTGCGATATAAGTCACACCAATATTGGTACCGACTAATTCACGGCGTAAGGCCTGCGAGAAACCGTGCACAGCAAATTTACTCGCGCAATAGGTTGCGTAATGTGGAAAACCTAACGAGCCAAAAATCGAACCGACAAAACAAAAATGCCCTTGGTTTTGCTGTTGTAAGCTTGGTAAAACCGCGCGGGTGAGTTGAATCAGTGAAGTAACATTGGTTTGAATCATTTCTGCGATTCTTGCTTCAGATTGCTGTTCAAAGGCAATAAAATCTAACACACCGGCATTATTGATGAGCACATCAATGCCACCCAATTGTTGTTGCGCCGTTTTAATCACAAGTTGCGCAGCGCCATCTAAACTTAAATCAGCGATAATAATATTAGCCTTTGCACCACTGCGCTCAATCTCCAACTGTAATGAATTTAGCTTACTAACATCGCGTCCGACTAACGCCAAAATAGCGCCTTTTGCAGCTAACTTTTTGGCGAGCAAATAACCGACACCGCCAGTGGCGCCAGTGAGCAATATACGTTTATCGTTAAACTTCATTTTGGTTACCTCAGTGTTGTTTATTTAATGGTCTAACATGGTGCGTGCGGCAATCTCTCTGAAGATATCACCATAGAGTTTATAAAAATGTTTCGCCGCATGAATAATCATGGCTTGATCTTTTTTATCAGTGACTTGATTCATTAAGCTTTCATAAAACGTCACATGGCTAATATCAAGCGAACCATGCGAAAGCAAATAACTAAAGGCTTTTTTCGGCAATTGCAGGTTTTTCATGATTTTTTCACCTGCTTGCGTTGCAATTGAAGTGCTAGTGCCTTCTAAAACCAATACCATGCCAAAAAAGCCAATTGGATTAACGCGATTAATCATGTCATAAGCATAAGCAACCATCTGCTCGGTGGCTTGGCTGGCAGCGGTTTCGACATTTGCACTTGTGCGAACGGCCTCTTTCTCGGCGCCACAAGCAGCAATATCGTTGAGCACCCATTCTTGATGGCCCATTTCTTCTTCAATATATTCGCCAATCGCCGTTCTGAGCCACTCATACTCACCAGATAGTCTGCCACCGCATGCCATCAGTAACGGTGTAGTGTGTTTAACATGGTGGTAAGCCTGTGTCAAAAAGGCAATATACGTGGCGAGTGAAATATTGCCAGCGCCACCTTCTGTAATCAGTGGTAAGCGCATGAGCGTGTTACGTTCTGTTTCGGTTGCTGCTAATAATGCATCATAAAATGTCATATTCATTCCTATTTTCTGAATCAATTCTGTTATGTTTTTGATGAGAGGTATAAAGTGTATTAATGGCATCTTGATACGATTGCCAGATCACATCGCGTTTTAAGCGCCCATTGGGTGTTAATTGTTTGTTATTAACAGAAAATGGCTCTGACGTAAGCAACCACTTGCTTACCCGCGCATAATCAGGCAGTGACTGGTTAATAGTTTCAATAGCAGAATTGATTGTTTCTGCTGTTGCGTCTGCTGTTGATGCAATCAGTGCGGTATTCCACGGTTTCGCCTCGCCAAACAAACAAGCTTGTGTAATAACGGGCGTGCTGGTCAGGTCGCGCTCCACCCATTCTGGTGACACATTGCGACCATAAGATGTAATAAAAATATTCTTTTTCCGCCCATTAATAAACAGATAACCATCTGCATCTAAATAGCCAATATCACCTGTTGCTACCCAATCTGCTTGTGCTGTATTCGGCTGATTGGTATAGCCTAAATATTGCGCGCCTTTGACTAATATTTCATGTTCATCTGAAAGCATGATTTCAATATGTGGTAGCAATTTGCCAACACTACCAACTTGATGATTGGTAACCGTATTAAGCGCAACCACAGAAGCACTTTCGGACAAGCCATAACCTTCAAAAACGGGTAAGCCTAATTGGTGTGCGCGCGTTAATAAATTCGATGCAACAGAGGCGCCGCCAACGGCTAAAAAATGCAAATGATGTAGTTTTTCCGCGCCAGCTTCACAAGCGGCAACTAATGCAGTTAATAATTCTGGAATAAAAATAGCGGAGTTGGCTTTGGTGCTTTGTAAGGTTTGGTGTAGCTGATTAATATTGACTGAGCTACCTGTTAGCCCAACTGTTTTACAAGGCAGAATATGTGCGGTACCACCTGCTAACAAGATTGCGTATAAGCCCGCAACATTTTCGAGCAAAGTGGATAGTGGCAAAACACAACAATGCTGATCGCTGGCGCGCAAGTTCACCATGGTATGAATAGCGCTTGCCACACTTAACATGGCATGCTCGCTCAAACAGACACCTTTAGGTTGACCTGTGGTGCCAGAGGTATAGGTTATCTTGACGGTAGACGCAGGCAAGGATTGAGGCGCAATGGCTAATTGCATCATCATTAAGCGTTTGCCAGCCACCGTAATCGTTGATTTATGAGCAATGAGGGAATCAAATAAAGCACTAAAGCGCTGTGGATGATCGGTGATTAACAGGCTTACCCCCGCATCTTTCACTGCATGCATGAGTTGCGTATCAGAGAAAAAAGCAGGCAAAGGCACTAGCGGCGTTCGATTCGCTAAACTTGCAATATCCAGTATTGCCCAAGCGGGATGGTTATCGATAGCCAAAGCAATTGTACCGCCTTCATTGCATACTGTTATTAGCTGTTGCGTTTGGCCGATGGCAGCTAAGAAATCACGGTAATTGAACGCCAAACTTTCACTTTTTAAGGCGATCGCATTTGGCGTATTTTGCGCGTGCTGTTTTAAGGATTGCAGAAGATTCATTGGATGATTGTATGCTGGCATATTAATAATCTGCGGTGCCTCTAATGGCAACTACTTGCGGCAAGTGATTGTAATAAGTGCCCCATGTTGCTTGCTCGTCAGCGGATAAGCGCGCTTTATCCGCGATATGCAACGGATAAACATCGCGCCCACCTTTAACTAAGCCATTTTGCAAACTGTGATGTGCAGTAGCAACACACCATTCAATGCCAATATCAAGACTATGTTGAATCACATGCGCAATCAACACCCCTGCATTGCGCGGGTTAGAGACAGCCAGATTACCAATGCAGGTAATTTGCTCCCGTTGAATTGTTTTGCCCAATTGATCGGACATTAAGCGCTCAATAGGCACATCAAGATACTGCTCTAAAAATAACGGCTCTTCTGCCGCGCTGCTCAAGCCAAAAGCCGCCATTAGCACGCCATTGTTATCTCTGAGTGCAACGAGCGTTGACATAAACTCAGTGATATTCGCATGATAAGTGACTTTAAAGACTGCCTGTATAAACGCCTCAACCTCAGCCCGACAAGCAGCTTCTTTAGTGACTGAATGTGCAGTAATTTCATTCACTTGATAACGCCTTGTTTTGGCAAATGCTCTTAAATCGTAAGCAATTTCTGCGCGATAAAGTTCTTCAATTGGTAAGGCATTGAGCATGATGAATATTTTTCTATAAATGAGAGTTGGTATTATTAATGCAAAGCCTATGCCAATCTTAAATGTATATATTTTTCAATGACTTGCTGGCATTCATGCCATTAGCCATGCATTTTTTGCATGAAATGTATAAAAGAATAAGGAAATCAATGCAAAGTTTGCAGTTTTATGCCACTTGTTATCTGATCGTTTAATCACATTAAAACGACAATATGCATATAAATCATTATGTTAAACAGTATCTATTTTTAAAATAGATAACTTGGCATTGTCGTTGCTGTTAACACTGGTTCATTCAACTCACCAACAATGCCATGCAAACGATTATGCAAACCATGAAAAGACCCATCACTAAAACGACGTTATTATCTTTTTTACTTTTTTGGTATCTCACCAGTGTCACCCAACTGCTCGTCAGCTTATCTGGCGTAGCTTCTTTTGAAGGGTTTAAAGATGCCACCATTACCGCATTTTTATGGTTAGTGCCTGTATTGTTATTTCCGCGGAATGTTAAAAAAATAACGGCAAGTTTAGGCATTATGCTTTGGTTATTTGCATTGCCTGGTTTTGGCTATTTTCTAATCTATCATCAAGAATTAACACAAAGTTTAATGTTTATTATTTTTGAATCCAATCAATCGGAATCAACGGAATATTTACAAAACTATTTATCCGTAGGCATTGTGCTCAGCTATGTCGCATTTACTTTGGTCCCTATTTATCTTTGGGCCAAAATTAAACCGTATCCGCCAGCAAAAAAGTCAGCCAATATCGCCAGCATCATCATCTTGACACTTATTTTCTTGACGCCTGTTAAACGCGCTTTTCAATATCATGATGTGAATGCGGCGTATAAAAACTTAAACCACCATTTATCTGCCGCGCCACCGTGGCAGTTAGGATTTGGCTATAACGATTACCAACGTGAGCTTAAAGAAGTAGAAGCACAATTGCTGAGTTTAGATAAAATTCCTGCGCTTAAAAACTTCAAAGAAACAAAAAAAGAGTGGCCAACAACAGTGGTGCTGGTAATCGGTGAATCGACAACGCGTGTGCATATGGGTTTGTATGGATATGCGCGAGACACCACGCCAAAACTGTCTAGCATTAAAAATGAATTGATGGTTTTCGATAATGTATTTGCTTCTCGTCCAAATACGATTGAGAGTTTGGAGCAAGTGCTCACTTTTGCTAATCAAGCACATCCCGAGTTGTATAAAACGACCCCTTCTTTAATCGCCATGATGAAACAAGCAGGTTACAAAACCTATTGGATTACCAATCAGCAAACGCTAACGAAACGTAATACCATGCTGACCACGTTTGCCAAGCAAGCAGATGAGCAAGTATTTTTGAATCATGCGCGCAGTCAAAATGCTTATAGTTTTGACGAGAAGGTATTAGCACCATTTGCCGAAAAGTTGCTCAAGAAAGATGAAAAGAAACTCATCATTGTCCATCTGCTGGGTACCCATATGAAATACGCTTATCGATATCCAGTGGACTACGATTTTTTTAAAAATGCAAAAGGCATCTCTGACGCCATTTCTGCCGATGCTGCCAAAGTCACATTGGTGAATGAATATGATAATGCCATTCGTTATAACGATTACATTGTGCACTCACTCATTGAGCAATTAAAACAATCAACCAACAGTGCCACGCAGGGCTTACTAGTATACTTTTCTGATCATGGCGAGGATGTATATGATTCCGCACCACACGAATTTAAAGGGCGTAATGAGGGCGCGCCAACCTACCCCATGTATGCCGTACCATTGATCATTTGGCATTCGCCTAACTGGCAAAGTGTCCAACAGCTATCCGACCCTGCAATCCGCAACCGCCAGTATGACAATGCTGACTTTATTCACACTTGGTCAGATTTGATTGGCTTAAGCTACGATGGTTATCGCGCAGATGAAAGCTTGATTAATAAGGCGTATACGGCAGACACCATTTTGGTTGGCAACCCTTATGATAGAAATTTACACGTACTCGAGCGCACGATTGTGAGCGTAAATCCAAAGCTCAATCCACAGTCGAAGCTTCAGAGAAAACGGGTCTTAACCAAAACATTGAGTGCGACTGTGGTGAAACCTAATCTAGAGTAACGCTAAAAGTCTGCATTGTTTGCATGAGTTAACTATCCATCTTATTGGGTTCATGCAAAAATTGCAAGATTTGTATTTTTATCTGCATCGTAATATGAGATTTATTTGTTTTAATAACAATGACTTAACTAATATAAAAGTCAAATTTCCCGAGTTGGTATGCCAATTGCTAAATAACCTTGGTCAATCAATGATTACTAAGGAATAGATTTGTTAAGCCCTGTATTTGAAATTCAATTTCAGCTAAACCTGCTATTCATTTTTTTTAAAAACAACCATCAACAAATGATAGTGCGGAAAGCATAAAAGAAAAGTCCGCATGCATTACACCAGCTTACTTTCTTTTAAAACAACTAAAACGGCCATTTTTGCGCTGCTTGTTTCAGCTATTTTATTCGTCATCATTGCGCAATTCACCAATCTTGATGTGAAGATTGAAGACTATTATTACAACGCACAGACACAACAATTTATGTGGAAAAACAGCTGGTTTGCTAAGCAATTCATGCATGTTTATGTAAAAAAATTCATCATCATGTTTGGCGTTTTATGCATTGCATCGGCATTGCTCGACTTAGTCAGGCCAATCAAAGCAATGCGCAATGGGATGCGAATCAGACTGCGTTTTGTTGCACTGGCAGCGATACTCATTCCTTCCATCATTTCTAGCGCAAAGCAAATGTCAGTGGTGCATTGCCCGTGGGATATTGAGCGCTATGGCGGCACAGCGCCTTATCTAAAGTTGTTTGACTTAATGCCATCCAACCTAGAAGCAGGCCATTGCTTTCCAGCTGGGCATGCTTCAACAGGTTTATGGTTGGCCGCTTTTTGCGTGTTTTGGTTGCCGCATCATCCACGCAAAGCGCTCATCGTATTTTTAGCAGGCTTAAGCGTCGGATTCGCACTTGGCTGGGTACAGCAAATGCGCGGCGCGCACTTTCTATCGCATACCTTGTGGTCAATGTGGATAACCAGCGCCATTCTTCTCATGATGTTAAGCCTAGCCAGTCATTACCGAATCGTCATTAATTTTTATAGAAACAAATTATGTTAAATACACGCTTTTCCAAATTTATCCATTCACAAATTGGTGCCATTTTCTTAGTTGTATTATTTGTGATGCTCACTGCTAATATTTCGCTGTTTAAACATATTGTAGAAATTTATCCGCTTAACTTGCATCACATGCTGTTTTTAACCTCGTTATTTATGTTTTTTACCCTTTTGACGGCTTTGTTTTTTATGGCAGTTAGCTTTGGTAGAAAAGGTCGCTGGTTGATTGCATTACTCTTAATATTGAGTGCACAAGCCGCTTACTATATGGATAATTTCGGCGTGCTGATGGATAGTGTGATGATAGACAATATTGCACACACCGATGAGAAAGAGATGGAAGGCTTACTGAATCTAGGGATGATTATTCGCATCCTATTATTAGGGGTATTGCCTGCGTGGTTGGTGATTCGATACTGGCCTAAAGTAAGCAGCATCAGCACAGAGATTAAAACGCGACTTAAATGTCTATTGCTGTTGATTGTTGCCCTGATTGCCTTGGTGTTGCCCTTTACAGCAGGTTATACCAGCTTTATACGTGAACATAAAATTACCCGTTTTTATGCGAATCCCACCTACCCAGTTTACTCTTTAATCAAATATGTTGAATTGCAATTAACGAGTAAACAGCAAACGAAGCTAACAAAAACGGCAACAGATGCGCAATTTTTAGATCTAGAGGGCAGAAATGAATTGGTGATTATGGTGGTTGGTGAAACCGCACGAGCAGATCGATTCTCACTCAATGGCTATCATAAAGAGACTAACCCTCGCTTAGCAAAAGAAAACATTGTGAATTTTACGAATGTGAGCTCTTGTGGCACTTCAACTGGCGTATCTGTCCCGTGTATGTTTTCAGCATTAGGTCGAAAAGACTACGACAAACAAAAAGCATTAAATCAAGAAAATATCGTCGAAGTGTTAGCCAAAAACGGCATAGAGGTGTTATGGCGTGATAATAATTCAGATTCAAAAGGGGTTGCGACACGGGTTCGATACGAAGACTTTAAAACACCTACGCATAATCCTGTTTGTGAAGACGAGTGCAGAGATATTGGCATGCTCAGTGGTTTAGATGCGTATATTGCTGCTAAAAAAGGCAAAGATATCATGATTGTACTGCATCAAATGGGCAATCATGGGCCTGAATACTACCGGCGCTACCCAAAAGAATTCGCAAAATTTCAACCAATGTGTATGACGGGAGAATTGCAAGATTGTACGCAAGAAGAAGTGAATAATAGCTATGACAATGCGATTTTATATACAGATTACTTTTTAGCAGAAGTAATTCAATTCTTAAAAAAGTACGATGGCGATTATGAAACCGCAATGTTGTATGTGTCTGATCATGGCGAATCTTTGGGTGAAAATGGGGTTTGGTTGCATGCTGCGCCTTATATCATGGCGCCGAAGGCGCAAACACATGTGCCAGCCATTTTATGGTTAGGCCAGCATTTTGATTACACTACATCTCAAGCAGCAGCTTTTAAAGATGCCCCGTTGAGCCACGATGATTTATTTTGTACGCTACTAATTGCTTATGAGCTGGATACGAAAACATGTAGCGCAAAGAAAAAGATGTTAATGGAAAACTTAGATATTAAGCAGGCAGCGTTAAATACGCATTAGTTGAACTTTCATCCCGCTTTGTATTGGGCAGTGATTATAACTATCACTACAGCAAGAACGAAGCTGTCAGGCCGTTAATTATTTTTGTCATCTATCTGATGAATAAACCAGTAAAATTTAAACAACTAAATTAAGCTAGTTTTTAATAAGGAAAAGACAATGAATGATTTGATTAAGGTAGCAGAAAAACAATGGCAACAATTAAGTCCTGAAGAACGTGAAAAAATTGCGGATATCTTGTCAGCAGAAACTGAAATTCGCAACGTTAATGCAGAGTATGTTGAAGAGCGGACATTTGGACAACGCTCGGCAGATGCGGTGGCTAAAGTGGCGGGCTCATGGAGTTTCATCATCATTTTTTTTGTTAGCTTGCTCATGTGGGCGTTTCTTAACACTGAAATTTTAGGCCCTAGACATCAGGCTTTCGATCCTTATCCTTATGTTTTCCTCAATTTAGTGCTTTCTATGTTAGCCGCCATCCAAGCGCCGATTATTATGATGTCGCAAAATAGACAAGGCGCGCGCGATCGATTAGATGCTGAGGTCGATCATGAAGTGAATGTTCGGGCGGAAATGGCTATCCAAAAAGTGCATGATTGCCTTAAAAGTTTAGAGAAAAAAATAAATAAACTGACATAGTGATTGTAGTTAAAAAGAGGAAGAAAGATGCAACGTCGGGTGCTCTATGCTTTATTTTCTGCTGGTTTTGCAATGGCAGCCTCTTGCATCTTTTATTATCAAGCGCTAAAAGAAGGAAATGTCGCAACGGTTGCGTTGATTGATCAAGGCAGCGTCATTGTGACCATTTTACTGGCTTGGTGGTGATTGAAAGAAGCGATTACCTTTGCGGATATTAATCGGCACATTACCCATCCTCTTTGGCATGTTGGTCATTGCCAAAAAGTAAAAGAGTTATTTAACGCAACTGTCTAATGCTGGTTTGCTTTTACGCATTTCACCATTCGGCATTAACCAAAGCAAGCCTTGCACGCGTTCATCTACATTACATGCATTGACATAACCAATCGCACCTTTTGTATTTGCGATGTAGCGTAATACCGCCTCTTCTGAATTAACAGAATAAGGCGGAAGTATGCCGTTAAAATATTGACCATTCCAGTAGTCGATTTGTGCTTCGGGCGTGCTACCCAAAGTTGCCTCAGAAAATTGTATTCTGAGCGGGTCTTGTGATCTTAAATTAACAGGTTTGATTGGCACACCTTGTGGCCAAAAGAGCTGCTTTCGCCAAAAAATCAGACTCAAATTTTTAGCAGAAAGTTTTAGTTCTGTAGGGATTTGTTCGTTGGAAACAACGATAGCGATGATGGCTTGATTTTCTATCTCAAGGTTTTCCTTGGCTAGTGTGAAGCTAGACATCATCATGGTTACCGCAAATAAGATGGCAATCTGACGCATTAGAAAAACAGTGCAAATGAAGTTAAAAAGCCGCGCGGCGAATCAGGCTGGTCGCCACTACCACCAGTGAATTCAAACTTTAATAATTGTGTTGGTTTGACACGCCAAGTTGCACCAACTAACCAGCGCTCCGCCGCGTTTTCATTAGGCCGTTGTAAGGTTTCTAGTCGCGTAATCCAATACCAATTGTGCAAACCAATTGGGTTGAGCGGCACCGCCGATTGTAAATAAGCACCGCTACCACCATCTTTATTGCGGGTATCAAACCGTTGAAAAGCTTCACCACTGATTTCTACATGGTTAACAAACGTAACAAAGTCTAAACCAAGCATGCGATAGCTGTTATCAACGCCACTTTCATCAAATGATAAAATGGAGATGCCAATATCCGATTGGTTTTTGTAACTAAAACGCGCACCTCTAACATGCTCAAACTGTAATTCATTGTCATCTTGTTCTTGATCTTCTAGTAACTCAGCAAATACTTTATATTCAAATGCGCCGTTTTTAAACGGCAATGCACCAAAGATCATGGCGCCATTGGTGCCGCTAGGAAATAATCTCGAGGTTGCTAATGGACGGGTGCTGGTCCACACCAAGGGTGGCGCATGGAGTAAATTCCAGCGGCTATTGGGGGTTAAGAAGCGACCGCCGCGGAAATTTACTTTCTCTGAAAGGTTGTAATCGAGATACAGTCTTTCCAAATCAAATTTGGATTCCTTGCTGTGAAAGCTGCGATCATCGCCCCAAGAAAGTGGATTTTCCAGTTCTAGTTCACCAAAAAATCTTAATCGGCTATCATTATTCCAAGTGATTAATAAGCTGACTTCATTGACCGCGGCTTGTGCCTCGTTATCGCGTTCTAGGCTAAGCCCTGTGCTGGCATAGCCACCGATATTAAACGCATCTATCCAATTAGGCGTATCGTTCGCCATAACAGGCTTGCACAGACTCAGCAGGCTAGATAAACTGGCAAACAGAATGATCAATTTTTGCATAGTATTCTCAATTATTAACGCCATTGCGCATATTCAGCAGGGTGCGTTGACTTCAATCACAAGATTGTCTCATTACCCGCGTGATAAGAGAAATATAAATGTTACGTAAATTGAGCGTTAAACAGCTACTGCTACTCGCTTTTTTACTGGCTGGATTGTTGCCAGCAATGCTCGTTAGTTTGCTCAGTTTTTATCAAACACGGACGGTGTTGAAGCATGAAATTAAACGCGATATGCAAACGTTGAGTGTTGCCGTCGCCAATGATATTGAGCACACGATGTTTGAACGTTTGCGTAATGTGCAGTCGTGGAGTCAGCTTGCTATTATGCAAGAGCTGAAAATTGGCGATATTGATAAGCGACTATCTGTTTTTTTGCATGGTTTGGCGCAAAGCTATGGCAATATTTATCATGTAATTTATGTAGAAGATATGCACAATAAAGTGATCGCCAGCAGCAATGCCAAGCAAATTGGCACACAGCATGCAGAGCAAACCGTTTGGTTCAATGCAGACTTATCGGGCAGGTCATTAAGTATTGCTAATATTAAAGGCAATGTATTGGCGATTTCTGAAGAAATTATGGATGAAAATACTAATTTACCCATGGGACAGTTGGTTGTCGAGTTTAACTGGGATACCATCCAAAATGTATTGAGTAATGCCATTAAAAAACCAACGGCAGCCGCGTTATTAGATGAAAAAGGCAACGTGTTAGCAGCGACCTCGAATTGGGCAGAAATTCAGTCTGGCCATGGCATGTATGCGTTGACTCGATTTAATCGGCAATCACCGATGCCGCAATGGCGACTACAACTTGAAAAATTACACTCGATAGCGGTCGCGCCTGTACATAAATTGGGTTATATCTTTTTAGGATTGCTGGCGGCTACCTTATTATTAGCCGCATTAATGGTGCGGCCAATTGCGCAAGCGATTACGCAGCCAATCTCGCAATTAACGCTATTTGTCAAAGGCTTTGCGCGACAAACAAAAGCGAAGCCACCACAATCTGGACCGCCAGAAGTGCGCGAGTTAGGCGCAGCTTTTGAAGCCATGACTGAAGATTTAGCTAAATCTCAGGCGCAATTGACCCGTGCGGCAAAGCTAGCTGTGGTTGGTGAAATGGCAGCGGCGATGAGTCATGAGGTGCGTACACCATTAGGTATCTTACGATCTTCTGCTGACATTTTAAAGCGCGAAAAAGCGCTGTCCGATGAGGGTAAAGAAGTGCTCACGTTTATCGGTGCAGAAACTGAGCGCCTGAATAAATTAGTCTCCACATTAATTGATGCAGCGCGACCGAGGTTGCCTAATTTTGCTCAGCATGATTTAACAGCACTGATCGCTAATACTATCGCTATGTTGCGTAGTCAGGCGCAGCTTAAATATATCCAGCTCACATTTGATGCGCAAAAGCCAGCAGTAAGCGCAGCAGTAGATGCTGACCAAATGACGCAAGTGATGATGAACTTAGTCATTAATGCGATACAAGTATTGTCAGATGCAGGGAATACTGGCGCTGGAAATATTATCGTTTTGTTGGACCATGTTGGTGATCAAGCCATCATCAGTGTGGCAGATGATGGTGAGGGCATTAGCACAGACCATCAAGGGCAGATATTTGAGCCATTTTTCACCAAACGCGCAGGGGGTGTTGGTTTAGGTTTGGCGGTGGTACGACAAATTGTATTAGCGCACGGCGGCGATATTCATTATCAAGCCAGCCAATTGGGTGGCGCACAGTTTACAATCTCAATTCCGATACAACAGGTAAGTTAAGCATGGATAAACTCAAACGCATACTGGCAGTGGATGATGAACCTAATATGCGGCGTTTGTTGGAGATTAGCTTGCGTCAAGCAGGTTATCAAGCGTTGACCGCTGCCAATGCTAAAGAGGCATTAGAAACGCTGAAAACAGAGCAGGTTGATTTGGTCGTCAGCGATTTGCATATGCCAGGAATGAGTGGTTTGGAGTTGCTAAAACAAATGTGCACAGACCATGAAGGCATTCCCTTTATTATGGTGACGGCGCAAGGTGAAATTAATACTGCCGTAGAAGCCATAAAATTGGGCGCGGCCGATTATATTTTGCGTCCTTTTGATTTGGAGGTTTTAGAAGTTGCGATTGCAAAAGCTTTAGATATACAACGCTTACAACTTGAAAATACGTATTTAAAATCAGCTACGCAACCAGTCGCGCAAGGATTAATTGGCGAAAGTGCGGCTATGCAAACCTTGAAGCAAATGATTGCGCAAGTGGCGCCAGAAAAAGCAACGGTGTTGATTGCAGGTGAAACGGGCACGGGTAAAGAACTGGTGGCAAAAGCCATTCATATGGCCTCTGGCAGAAAAGACGGTTTATTCGTTGCTGTCAATTGCGCAGCGATACCGGCTGACATGTTGGAATCTGAATTATTTGGCTATGAAAAAGGCGCATTTACAGGTGCAGTGAAAACACGCGTTGGAAAATTTGAGTTAGCAGATAAAGGCACGGTTTTCTTAGATGAAATTACCGAGATGCCTATCCATTTGCAAGCAAAGCTACTGCGTGCCTTACAAGAAGGCGTGATAGAAAAGCTAGGTAGTAATAAACAAATTGCGCTCGATAATCGCATTATTGCCGCGACCAATCGCGATGCCATGCAAGCGGTTAAAGAAGGTAAATTAAGAGAAGATTTATATTATCGCTTAAATGTATTTCAGCTAAATGTACCCGCTTTAAAAGAACGTGCAGGAGATGTGCCTTTACTGACCCATTTCTTTTTGGCTAAGCGAGAAGGTCAAAATCGTAGCGTTGTAATAAGTGATGAGGCGATGCAACAATTAATACATTATGATTGGCCGGGCAATGTGCGAGAGCTAGAAAATGTACTCGAACGGGCTTGTATATTGTCGGCAGGTAGTCAGATTGAAAGGCATCATTTGCCGAGTGATATTGTAGGAAGTGTGACGTTTGGAGCAGAAACTACAACCTTGCCTAACGACTGTTCAATTCCCGCGCAAACACAACGATTAGAGAAGCGACTCATTACCGAGGCAATCGAGCGTTGTAAAGGCAACAAAGCAAAAGCAGCCAAGCTTTTAGAGATTAGTGAGCGATCACTTTGGTATAAGTTGGATCAGTATGATTTAAAATAAGAGCTACCCCTAAACTTTAGCCGAATAGGTATAAGTTTAGGATGGCAGTGATAATAGAGAATAAATAATGCAAATAAAGACCCTTCTTGTTGGATTAATCGCTGTACTTGGTTTATCTGCGTGTGAAAAACCTGCAGCGCCAGTTTTGCCGCCACGTCCAGCGTTGGTGATGGTTGTTGGTGGTGAGACAGCGATTGATAGTATTGGCATGGTGTTGGCTGGTGAAGTAAAGCCGCGTTATGAGTCAAATCAAAGTTTTCGCGTGGCAGGCAAAGTTGAGGCGCGTTTAGCAGAGGTAGGTGATGTGGTGAAAAAAGGTCAAGCGCTGGCCAGCATTGATGCGACAGATAGTCAGCTTAGCGTGCAAGTAGCCAATGCAGATGTTTTGGCGGCGAAGGCTAATTATGCCTTGGCTAAAATAGAAATTGACCGCAAGCAACAATTGGTTGAGAAAAAATTTATTTCACAGTCGGCATTAGATACGCAAGAGGCGCAGTTGAGAACAGCAGCGGCGAGTTTAAAGCAAGCGCAAGCGCAAGCCGCCTTTGCGAGCAATCAATCACGCTATACGACGCTCACGGCTGATCGAGATGGCGTGATTACACGGATTAACGCAGAGCCTGGACAAGTGGTGAAAGTTGGTGAGATGGTTGTACAAGTCGTCGACAGCGAGCAAATTGACGTGTTAGTGGCGGTGCCAGAATCACGCATGAATAATGTGCATATTGGCGACTTAGTTGCCATCAAACTATGGGCAATGCCAGCGAAAACATACCAAGGTAAAGTGCGTCAAATTACACCAGCGGCAAGTGAGGAAACGCGTGCTTTTGATATGCGTGTTGCCATGACGGATGCCGATGAGCTGGTTAAATTTGGAATGACGGCAGGGGTCATTTTTGATGTTGATGCACCGCAGAAAATCGTCGTGCCAAGTAGTGCAGTAACGCAATATGAGGGACAGGATATTGTATGGGTGATTGATGATAAAGGGATTGCGCAACAACGTCAGGTAAAAATTGGCCCCTTTACAGAAAATGGCATTGCCATTTTATCTGGTTTATCTGCAGGCGAAATGGTTGCGATAGCGGGTGTTCATACCTTAGTTAATGGCCAACAAGTAAAGCCTCGGCAGCAAAAGAATGAATCAGCGCCGTGAGTGATCAATCAGAAAACATAGCAGCAACTCATGCAGGATTTAATCTATCCGATTGGGCATTAAAGCACCAAACATTGGTTTTATATTTTATGCTGATGTTAATCATTTCTGGCTTATTTGCATTTACAAAACTAGGTCAATCAGAAGACCCGCCATTTACTTTTAAAGTGATGTTAATCCGCACGTCCTGGCCTGGCGCTAGTGCGGTTGAAGTTGAACAGCAAGTGACGGATAAAATTGAAGAAAAACTGCAAGAATTACCGCAGATTGATTATGCTAGCAGCTTCTCTCGACCGGGCGAATCTGTCATTTTTATTGTGATTAAAGATGACACGCTCTCTAAAGATATTCCCGATATTTGGTATCAAGTCCGTAAAAAAATAAGCGATATACGTCATACTTTGCCCAGTAATATTGAGAGCTTGACGTTCAATGATGAGTTCAGTGATGTCTATGGCACTATGTATGCGTTGACGGGTGATGGTTTCGATAACTTCGCTTTAAAACAGCAAGCTGATTTGATTCGAAATGCATTGCTTAAAACGCCAGATGTAGAAAAAGTGGATTTTTTTGGTGAGCAAAAACAGCGTATTTATATTGAATTTTCGAACGTTAAATTAGCAACAATCGGCATCAGTGGTGCTGCGTTGGTGAATATTTTGCAAACGCAAAATACAGTGGTGCCAAGCGGTACTTATGATTCATCAACAGAGCGGATTAGAATCGAAGTATCTGGGCGTTATCAAACATTAGCTGATTTGCGGCAGACAAAATTTCGGGTTGGTCAGCAAGATTTTAAGCTGAGTGATGTGGCAAAAGTGTATCGCGGCTATGAGGATCCGCCGCAAGATACGACGCGTTATAACGGAAAAGCAACCTTGTTGATTGGTGTTAGCATGATCGAAGGTGGCGATGTGATTGCCTTAGGTGAAGCGCTGACCCAAAAAATGGCGGCGATTAATCATCAATTGCCGATTGGTGTGAGCATCCATACCGTGACTTCTCAATCCAATATCGTTGCTGCATCTATTAATGATTTTGTTGGTTCATTAATCGAGGCTTTGGTTATTGTGCTGGCCGTTAGTCTATTATCGTTGGGCTTAAGAACAGGCATCGTTGTCGCGATTTCGATTCCTGTTGTGTTGTCAGCAACCTTTTTAGTGATGTATTTATATGACATAGGCTTACACAAAATTTCACTGGGCGCATTGATTCTCGCCCTGGGCTTATTAGTCGATGATGCCATTATTGCTGTGGAAATGATGTCGTCTAAAATGGAACAAGGCTGGGATAGAATAAAAGCCGCCTCATTTGCGTTTAATTCAACGGCTGTACCTATGTTAACAGGCACTATGGTCACGGTAGCTGGCTTTTTACCGATTGCAACAGCGGCTTCTTCTACGGGTGAATATACACGCTCTATTTTCCAAGTATCCGCCATCGCTTTGTCACTTTCATGGATAGCAGCGGTTATCTTTGTGCCATATTTGGGTTATCACTTGTTGCCAGATTACAGCGCAGCACCACAGTCATCTAGATTCATGACTTGGCTAAAAGGTAAACTCAAATTAGGTGGCAAAACAGACGGCAATCATCATCACGATATTTATCATACCAAGTTTTACAGCCTATTCCGTCGGCTAGTGACAAACTGTGTGCGCTATCGCAAAACCGTCATTATGATGACTTTATTCGCTTTTATCTTGTCGGTGATTGGTTTTGCTAAGGTGCAGCAACAGTTTTTTCCAGATTCAACACGATTAGAGATTGTGGTTGATTTACGATTGACCGAAGGTGCCTCTTATTACGCCACCAATACAGAAGTTAAAAAAGTAGAGCAATGGCTAGATCGGTGGGATAAACAACATCAAGGCTTAGTCAATTATGTGGCTTATATCGGTTCAGGTGCGCCACGTTATTATTTACCATTAGATGTGCAGTTGCCACACGAGGGCTTTGCACAACTGGTGATTTTGACCAAAGATTTGGCGGCACGCGAAGCAGTACGCGCCGATTTGCTTGTCTTATTTGAGCGTGATTTTCCAAGTTTACGTGCCTCGGTGATTCGGTTAGAAAATGGCCCACCTGTTGGTTTCCCCGTTCAATTTAGAGTCGATGGTGCTGATATTCCTAAAGTACGCGCTATCGCACATCAAGTTGCAGACATCATGCGTCAAAATGCACATTTGATGAATGTGCAACTGGGTTGGGAAGAGCCAAGTAAAGTGGTCAAAGTGAGCATCGATCAAGCAAAAGCACGCTTGTTGAATCTTAGTTCGGTTGATATTGCTAGCCCGATTAATGGTGCAATCAGTGCGTTTTACATCACTGAATTTAGAGAAGGCAATGAGCGGATTGATTTGGTCGCCAGAGGGACAGCGTTAGAGCGTACGCAATTATCTCGTTTACAGAATTTAATGATTAATACGCCATCTGGCACCAGTGTGCCACTATCACAAATTGCCACCATTACTTCAACTTTTGAAGAAGGCGTTATTTGGCGGCGTAATCGCGTGCCCTCTATTAATGTGCGTGCGCATTTAAAAGGCAATATTCAGGCGCCAGTCGTGTCTAGCCAAATAGAAGCGCAACTACAGTCCATTAAAGAAAAGCTGCCCGCAGGCATCACCATTGAAACAGGCGGTGCGATTGAAGAGTCTACTAAGGGCGGAGCATCCGTTGCAAAAGGTGCACCATTGTTTTTAGTTGTTGTTTTAACGTTATTAATCATACAATTGCAAAGTTTTTCACGCGTATTTTTGGTATTATTAACTGCACCGTTAGGCTTAATTGGCGTTACAATCGCCCTCTTATTATTTAATCAACCATTTGGCTTTGTTGCGATGCTAGGCACAATTGCGTTATCTGGCATGATTATGCGTAACTCGGTGATTTTGATTGACCAAATTGAGCAAGATAAACTATCGGGTTTAAGCGACTGGCAAGCGATTGTAGAGTCAACGACACGTCGGTTTAGACCAATTGTGCTGACAGCGGCCACGGCTATTTTAGCCATGGTGCCATTAACGCGTAGTGTGTTCTTTGGACCAATGGCAGTTGCTATTATGGGTGGGTTAGCAGTAGCAACCGTACTCACGGTATTATTCTTACCAGCACTCTATGCGGCATGGTTTAAAGTGAGCGTACCACAAGAAACGGAAACAATATTGACGTAAGCAGTTGCGCAATAGTGATTACAATTGCCAATACTGTTTTACACTATCGTATATACGAAACAGAGCAACGGAATCTTAAGGTTTATTAATGACATTAGTAAAAAAAATTCTCGGTAACGAGCAAGCACGTTTTAATATGATTGAGCAGCAAATTCGCACTTGGGAAGTGCTGGACCCTAACGTGTTGCAATTGTTGCATAAAGTACCACGTGAACATTTCGTACCAGAAGCTTATCAAGGGTTAGCTTTTGCCGATATTGAAATACCATTGATTGATGGGCAAACGATGTTGTCGCCTAAGCTAGAGGCGAGGATTCTGCAGTCGCTTGCGATTGAGGCCAGCGACAGAGTGCTACATATTGGAACAGGTAGCGGCTATTTTACTGCGCTGCTGGCTAATCTGGCGGCGCATGTGTACTCAATAGAAATTAATGCGGAGCTAAGCGCAACAGCTGCCTACAAACTGGCCACGCATGAAATTCATAATGTCACGATTGAACTTGGCAGCGGCTGCGATGGACTAAAGATTCACCAGCCTTACAATGTCATCGTGTTAACAGGGTCGTCGCCAGTTGAACCATTAAATTTACGCGCACAATTAGCGATCGGCGGTAGCTTGTTTGTTGTGTTGGGTACTGCGCCAGTGATGGAGGCAACTTTAATCACGCGTGTTTCTGAAACTGGCTTTAACAAACAAGTGCTGTTCGAAACTTGCCTGCCTGAATTAGAAAATGCACCGCAAGGGAAAACTTTCGAATTTTAAGTATTGCTTTTAAAGATTGTATTTTGAGTAAAAAAACTAACATGCGCTATATAGCAGTTTTCTTAATCCTACCGTTTACTATACTGAGTTCTGTCTCTGCGTTTGCAGAAGCTGGGCTAATTGGGGTCAAGCAGCAAACATTGCTCAATATCTATCATCAAGCGTTATCAAATGATCCATCACTTGCTTCTGCACTCAATGCGAATAGAGCCGCACAGGAAATCATTGAGCAAAGCAAGGCTTTATATCGACCGATGATTAACTTTTCGACTTTAGTGAACAACTCGCGTACTAATGTACGTTTTTTAGAAAATAATATTCCGGGGGGCAGAGCAAATTTTGATAGCTATCGCTCCACTATAGAGGCGCGTCAACCAGTCTATCGAAAACAAAACTTAGTTCAGATGGATCAAGCCGAAACGCAAGTTAGCCAAGCAGATAAACAATACAATCTGAGCCAACAAGCGCTTATTTTGCGTTCGACAGAAGCCTACTTTCAGGTGCTGATTGCACAAGATCAAATTACATTAATTCGGGCACAAAAAGTCGCCATATTAAGTCAGTTAGAGCAAGCAAAAGTCACATTTGAAGTTGGGAACGCGACTATTACCGACGTAAACGAAGCACAAGCACGTTACGATTTAACCGTATCACAAGAAGTAGCGGCAATCAATGAGCACCAAATTGCCGAGCGTTCTGTGCAAGCGATAACGGGTCAACTCCCAGAAAACTTAGCAGGTATTAAGACGGATATTAATGTGCTGCCACTACAGCAAAAAATGGAAGATTGGCAAGAAATTGCGCAGCAAAATAATTTAAATATTCAAATTCAGCAAGACACACTCACGCTGGCAGAGCAAGAAGTTAAGCGTACTAATGCGGGGCATTTGCCGACATTAGATTTGGTTGCAAGTTACAGCGATAGTTACGTTAATGGTAGCCCTACGCCATTTAACGCGGGCAATCAATTAAGAAATGCAACGATAGGCTTGCAGTTAGACATTCCGCTATATCAAGGAGGGGTGATTAGTTCACAGGCGCGTCAAGCGGTTTATAACAAACAAAAAGCACAAGACGATTTAGTGCTAGCAAGACGTCAAACGGATTTAGAAGCACAGCGCAGTTTTCTTAATTTGACGACCAGCATTGCACAGGTTAAAGCGCTCGAGCAAGCGTTAATTAGTAGCCAAAGTCAATTGGATTCTACCAAGTTGGGCTATGAAGTGGGCGTGCGAACCAGTGTTGACGTACTCAACGCACAGCAGCAATTATTTTCAGCAAAACGGGATTTATTGCAATCTCGTTACAATTATTTAGTCAATATTATTCGTCTAAAATCATCCGCTGGCCTTGTGGCAGAAGCCGATTTAGTCGAAATTAACCAACAACTTATTGCACAACATACCGATGCGCCATCAGCAAACCACTAGTATGGCGACTGCCAACCAAAGCCAGCTTGGCATCATTGATGTACAAGTTAAGCTTTGTGCAGTGATGCCAGTATCTGAAATGGAAGCGGTTATTAGAAACGTCAGCATCTTGGTGCAAGCCGCGCATCACTTGCAGGTGCCTGTGATCGTGACGGAGCAATATCCGCAAGCCTTAGGTGGTACCATGCCAGAAATTGCGCAACATTTTGCTACGATTAAACCCATCGAGAAAATGGCTTTTTCTGCTTATGCCGAGCCAAAATTTAGGGCGCAATGTCAGCGTGATAAATCACAAATTATCTTGGCTGGTTTGGAGGCGCATATCTGCGTATTGCAAACGGCACTCCATTTGATGGCGCAAGGTAAACAAGTCATTGTGGTTGAAGATGCCGTTATTTCGCGTAACCTAGCCAATAAGCATAATGCCATGAATCGGCTAGCAAACGCAGGTTGCATTATTGCGAGTACAGAATCTGTTGTGTTTGAATGGCTTGGTCACGCCAAACATGAAGCGTTTAAGGCAGTCGCCAAACTGATTAAATAAGGAATGGTTACAGACGAACCCATTTACGATGCTTTATTGATCTATTAATGAAGCTTTAACTGATAAATAAGGCGCAATAATAATCAGCATTTTTTGCGTCGCACCGTTGAAAGATTGACTGTAAGCCAATGCTAGCTTGCTCATTTGTTCGCGTTTAGGGATGTCTTGCGACAATATTTGAATTTTTTCACGTAAGTCTTTCACATGATGCACACGAATAGCTGCGTTACTTTCAATGGCGTTAGCGGTAGCTTCAGCAAAATTAAAGGTGTGCTCGCCAATCAGAATAGGCTTAGCCATTGCGGCTGCCTCAATTAAATTTTGCCCGCCAAAATTTAGGAGGCTACCGCCGATAAACGTAAAATCGCAAGCTGCGTAATAATGATATAACTCGCTCATGCTATCGCCCAAGATCACTTTTGTTTCTGTCGGGATAGCTCCAGTTAATGTGCTACGGCGAGCAAATGGAATGTTGTGTTGTTTAAGTAACTGAGCTACTTCTTCAAACCGTTGCGGATGACGCGGCACAATCACCGTTAAGATGGCTAAGCCACTCACGGCATCAATAATCAGTGCTTCCTCGCCTTCACGCGTGCTGGCTGCTAAAAAGATAGGTCTATTGGAACAGCCGCCAAATAGTTGCCGTAATTGTGCGCCCTTCTCTTGACTATCAATAGGTGGTTTGACGTCAAATTTAATATTGCCCGTTACGGTAATATTATTCGCACCCAACGCTGCTAAGCGTTTAGCATCACTGATTGTTTGTGCACCAACTGCACTCAAATTGCCTAGCCCATGGCGCGCTAATTGACCTAACTTAGCATAGCCAATCGCTGATTTTTCAGACAGTCTTGCATTCATCAACAGCAATGGCACGTCACTTTTTTGACAGGCGGCAATTAAATTAAACCAAAGCTCTGTTTCTATTAATAAGCCTATGCTCGGCTTAAAGTGATTTAAAAAACGGCTTACGGCAAATGGCACATCATAAGGCAAATAAACCCGTAGCACCGCATTAGCAAATAATTGCTCACTGGCAGCACGTCCTGTTGGTGTCGTATGTGATAACAGAATTTGATGTTTCGGATACGCTTGCTGCAGTGCTTTGATCAAAGGCACAGAGGCATGCGTTTCGCCAACAGAAACGCAATGCAACCAAATGATGGGCTTTTGTGGCATTGCACTATAAAACCCAAATCGCTCTCGCCAATGCTGACGATAGGCTGGTTGCTTAATACCGCGCCACCATAATTTAAGCGGTACCAAAGGTAAAATGAAGTAAAGCAATAGCGTGTATAAAAATCTTGGCATAACCTATTTTCTCACAAAACACCGCCTTGCTAATTTTGGTCAGCAATTTGAAACACAAAGATTACATTTTTGTCTAGGAATCTATTTTTTGTGATTGTTTATTGTTGTTGGTAATCGCTCACATTAGCTGAATCCTATGTATAGCTTAACGCGACCTTTCAATGCCCAAAAATGGTGCAAAAAGCAGTTGTAAAAAAGTGTTGCAAAACACATCATAAAGGCATAAATTATCATTCGCAACACAATATGTTGTGTTAAACAGTTAGATTTTGACTATATAAATAATGATTGTTTATATAAATCAAAAAGTTAGATTAAACATAGATTAAAGTACTGTAAAAATACGGTATAAACAGAAAAAAGCGGGGAGCGCGTATGCTAAAAGCAGTTGAGCCATCAAAAAAATCCAGTTTGGCAGCCGGTGAGAGCGACAGTAAAGAAATTCCAATTCAGTCGGTTTCTTTAGATATTTGGGATAAAAAATATTGTCTTAAAACCAAAAATGGTCAGCCAGTTGATCAAAATATAGATGACTCTTACTCGCGCGTAGCGCGTGCTTTAGCGGATGTGGAAACCACAGAAGAAAAGCAAGCAGAGTGGCATGAAAAGTTTTTATGGGCGTTGCGCCATGGTGCAATTCCAGCTGGCCGTATCACTTCTAATGCAGGCGCGTTAGAGCACAAGCCAGCTACTTCTACCATTAACTGCACGGTTTCAGGTGTGGTTGAAGACAGTATGGACAACATTTTAAATAAAGTGCACGAAGCGGGCTTAACGCTGAAAGCCGGTTGTGGCATTGGATACGAGTTTTCGACATTACGTCCAAAAGGCGCATTTGTTGCAGGTGCAGGCGCACATACCAGCGGCCCACTTTCATTCATGGATATTTACGACAAAATGTGTTTCACCGTGTCATCTGCTGGTGGTCGTCGTGGTGCGCAAATGGCCACGTTTGATATTAGCCATCCAGATGTGATTGATTTTATTAAAGCGAAACGTGAAGACGGCCGTTTACGTCAATTCAATTTATCGTGTTTAATTACCAAAGAATTTATGGAAGCGGTTAAAGCTGATGCTGAGTGGAAATTAGCCTTCCCAGTGACAGAAAAAGAAGCGATTGTGGATGGTTTAGATACCAATAACATTGAGCAAGTGGTTTGGCGCGAATGGCCAATTAAAGGTAAATACCTGACTAAAGAAACTGGCGTTGATGCTGGTAAAGTTGCTTGTCGCGTGTATAAAATCATCAAAGCACGTCGTTTGTGGGATGTGATTATGTCCTCTACTTACGATTTTGCGGAGCCTGGCTTTATCCTGATTGATCGCGTAAATGAAATGAACAATAACTGGTTCTGCGAAAACATCCGCGCAACTAATCCATGTGGTGAGCAACCGTTGCCACCGTACGGCGCCTGTTTGCTGGGTTCGGTCAATTTAACTAAATTCGTTAAAAAACCATTCACCGATGAAGCTTATTTTGATTGGACTCAATATAAAGAAGTGGTGTCTATCTTCACGCGGATGCTAGATAACGTCGTCGAAATTAATGGTTTACCACTAGAAAAACAACGTGAAGAAATTGCCCGTAAACGTCGCCACGGGATGGGTTATTTGGGCTTAGGTTCAACCCTCACCATGATGAAGCAAAAATATGGCGATGAAGCTTCATTGAAGTTTACAGAAGAAGTGACGCGTGTGATGGCAGAAGTGGGTTGGGAAGTTGGCGTACAACTAGCAGATGAAAAAGGTCCAGCGCCAATTATGGATGAGAAATTTACCGTAACTGCTGATATGTTAGCAAAACGTCCAGAGATGGCGGCCGATGGTATTAAAGTGGGTAACAAAATTACAGGTAAAGTATTACTTGGTAAATATAGTCGCTATATGCAACAGTTCCCCGTTGGCTTGCGTAATCAAATTGCAGAAAAAGGTGTACGCTTTACCCATCATAGTTCTATTGCACCCACAGGTACCATTTCACTGTCATTAGCTAATAATGCAAGTAACGGTATTGAGCCTAGCTTTGCCCATCACTACAATCGCAATGTGATTCGTGAAGGTAAAAAATCAAAAGAGAAAGTCGATGTATTTTCATTCGAATTATTGGCTTACCGTGAATTGATTAATGCAAAAGCCATGCCTTTTGGTCAATCAGAAGAAGAAAAACTGCCAGATTACTTTATGGATTCTTCAAACATTAAAGCCAAAGCGCATGTGGATATTCAAGCTGCCGCACAAAAATGGATTGATAGCTCCATCTCAAAAACCATTAACGTGCCAACCGATTATGATTTTGAAGACTTCAAAAACATTTATCTCTACGCTTACGATAAAGGTTTAAAAGGTTGTACAACGTTCCGTTTCAACCCAGAAGCATTCCAAGGCGTATTGGTAACTGAGAAAGATTTAGAGAATACAACGTACAAATTTACATTGGATGACGGCACTGAGATAGAAGCCAAAGGTAATGAAGAGATTGAGTATGATGGAGAGATTCATAGTGCGGCTAACCTCTATGATGCACTGAAAGAAGGTTATTACGGCAAATTTTAAATTTGAATGATTAAAACGGCTGTACTTGCGATTGCGGCGTTAAAAAATCGTTTTAAATCCTCATGTACTTCAATGTACATTCCGGTTCAAAACAATTTTTTGCCTTGCACTCGCGGCGTACAGCTCGTTTATCTTCATCCAAATTGGGGCGCTTAAAACGAGTATATGAAATTAAAGCGTCATGCCGACGAAGGTCGGAATCCAGTGACTTAAAGACATATGTAAAGAGTTTAAAAACAAAGACGCTAGATTCCATGTCTAGCATGGAATGACGACGATTAACAAAGGAACGGGAAAGCCAAAAAGACCCCATAGGAGAGAAAAATGGCAATTAAAATTGATAAAAAAATCACTGGATATAATTTAGTGACACCAGAAAGTAAAGAAGAGAAAGCCAAAGTAGCGGCGGCAAAAACCAATGTGATTCAAATGGGCGAGCCGTTGAGCCGTCCAGATGAATTGGTGGGTAATACTTATAAAATTAAAACGCCAGTCACAGAACACGCGCTTTACATCACCATTAACGATATCGTCATGAACGCAGGCACACCGCAAGAGCATCGCCGTCCGTTTGAAGTGTTTATCAACTCCAAAAACATGGAGCACTTTCAATGGATCGTCGCACTAACCCGCGTCATGTCTGCTGTTTTCCGCAAAGGTGGCGATGTGACGTTTTTGGTAGAAGAGCTTAAAAGCGTATTCGAACCAAGCGGCGGTTACTTTAAAAAAGGCGGCAAGTTTGTGCCTAGCTTAGTGGCAGAAATTGGTGAAGTGGTTGAGAAGCATCTGCAAAACATCGGCATGCTAGAAAAAACGGGCTTAGACCAACACCAACAAAAATTGGTGGATGAGAAAAAAGCCGAATACCTAGAAAAAGTTGCAGAAAGCGGCGAAGCCATGAATGACGAAGGCTTCCCAAAAGGCGCAGCACTGTGCAAAAAATGTAATACCAAAGCCAGCATTATTATGGATGGCTGTTTGACTTGTTTGAATTGTGGTGAAAGTAAGTGTGGGTAGTTAATTAAATTAAAAAGCCAGCATTAAGCTGGCTTTTTGTTATGAGCCATTAAGGAACAATGATGTTTAAGGATGTAGTTCTATTAAAAGTTAGTAGATAAGGATATAAGCAAATGAGATTGCAATCAATAAAAATAAAAAACTATCGAAGTATTGAAGATCTTTCTTTTGATATAAAAGCTTTAGATGATGGCTCTTATACGTTCGGACTAATAGGCGTAAATGAAGCTGGAAAATCAAGCCTTTTGAAGGCCATTGCTCTTAAAGACTCAATTGAACCATTGACTCCCTTAGATTTTAAAAATAAGTCAAAAAGTATTGAAGTAATATATGAGTATAAGCTAGAAGATTCAGATGAGGTGGATGTCTTTAGTGATTTGATTAATACACCTGAATCAACATTACTCACGAAGCATGCTTTTCAAAATGGTGATTTGATAGGATTTAAACTGATATGGTCCTTAAAGCAGTTATCAAAACCTATTTATGAGTTTATGTATACGAACAGCAAAAAGTTATCTGAAAGTGTAATAGCTACAGAAAGCCTTTTTGAAAAGATGCACAATACGATTTTTTGGAGTGCAAAAGAAGAATACTTAATTTCAAAGGCAATAAACTTAACTACTTTTGCTGATAATCCAAATATATCTATACCTTTAAAAAACTGTTTTGATCTGGCTAATGTCAAGGATATTAAAGCAACTATTCAGAGTTTTGCTGGAGATACAGCAGAGAAGAAGCTTTTAGAAAAAAAACTTAGTAAAGCAGTAACTGAACATATTTTAAAGGTTTGGCCAGGACACCCCATTAAAATAGTATTTGATATTGATGGGCAAATAATTACTTTTCAAGTAGAAGATATTGATGGTGAAAAAGGAAAGACAGTTGAGCAAAGAAGCGATGGATTTAAACAATTTATTTCATTTTTATTAACTATTTCAGCTGAGGATAGTAATGAAGAACTAGAAAATTGCTTACTACTACTGGATGAGCCTGAAACACATTTACATCCTCAAGCTCAAGAATATTTCTTAAGCGAATTGAAAAAAATCACTTCAAGTAATAAGGGAAATATTGTTATATTTGCAACGCATTCTAATTATATGATTGATAAAGAAAAATTAACTAGAAATTTCAAAGTCACTAAAGAAAATGAAAGTACAAAATTAGAGATAATTGAAGGTCTTACCTCAAGTTTTGCAAGTGTAAATTATGAAGTTTTTGGAGTAGTTACAATTGATTATCATCGTGAACTTTATGGGGATTTATATAGTAAATTTCTAGAAGAAGAAAATGAAGGAGTAAAAATAAAGCAATTCGATATTGATTTTTTTCAGAAGATACATAAACAACCAAAAAATAAGCCTTGGTTAGAACATAAAAATGAAATTACCTTGCCAACTTATATTAGAAATTGTATCAGTCATGTAGAAAACAAAAATACTTATACTCGGGAAGAGCTTAAAGAGTCGATAGATTTAATGCGAAGTATCAAATAATAAAAGTCCATGCAGTCCGCCGCATGAATATTTGCAAAACTTCACCGACGTTTGCTGAAGTCACTTAAACTTCAATCAATAACCCTAAATTAGATGGTACGACTGATGGAAAATAACGAAGAAGCAATTATAGAGTTACAAACGAAGCTATCATTTCAAGAGGATTTATTGGAAAGCCTTAACCAAGTCGTTATTGATCAGCAGGGTCAGATTGCAAAACTACAACGCACAGTTGAGTCGATGATAGGGCAAATGGACAGCATACAAAGCGCGACGCAGGAGAATGGGCAGCAGCAAGAGATACCGCCGCATTATTAACGTTTTCCTTTAATTAAAAACCGAGTCAGTTGAATTAATAGGGTTGGCTCTGCCCACGATTTCCCCAATCAATCAATGCATTCAGCTCACATAGAGCGGATAAACAAACTTTAATCAAGCCACGTGAAACTAGCAAAAAATCCCATATCGACTTCCCTTTACCATGGCAAAATGGATTGCGTCGTCGTTTTATTTCTCGCAATGACTGAGAATTGTTGGGTAATTTCCAAGCCTTTCCAACCGCAGGGTGGTGTGATCAGTTTTGGTTAAATAGGTATGGTTAATCGAATGTGGTGGAAAGTAGTGATTGCCTTCTACCACAATTTGATTCTGCTATGACGCTATTGTTCCAAATTGCTTTCCTTGTTGGCCTCTGGTGTTAATCGTTTGATAAAGGGTTAAAACGCTTATGATTGACAAGCTAGGGTTACTAAACGTTTGCTGTCATATTCGCGCAAGCGGGAATCCATATTAACGATCTTTACATTCAAAATGGATTCCCATTGACATGGGAATGACGGCTTAGATAGCTTGGGCGGATTAATAAAGTGTTATCCGCAGAATGGAAATATCAGATCATATAGGGCTATCTTGCGTTGTACATGCGCCCTGCTATAAAGCCTCTAGCATAGGAGTAGAGGCTTTGACGTTATCAATTGTATTGATATTAATTAAGTGGCTTTAATAGATACGGTTGCACTTTTCAATGCAGTATTGGCTATTTTTTGTGATGATGCTCATGTTTATCCGCATCTTCATCGCTAACATGATGATGTTCATGTTCATTCATGTGGCCATCACTCAATTTATCTTCTGCAAGCAGACTGCCAGAGCAAGACAAAAAGAACAAACTAAGGCAAATGGCAGAGATCACTTGTTTGTTATCGCGCATGTTGTTGCTCCAGATTAAAGTTTACTCTAGTTTGAAAGGAATGTTTAATCAATCAATTATTCAGTAGATGAAGGCATCAAAAAACGGGCAACTGCCCGTTTTTTATTTAACCGCTATGAATCAAATATTAATCAAACTGATAGTTCATGTTTGCTCGTTTGCTTGTAAATTGTCTATTTAATCTTTTACTTGTTTTAGCTTCTTGTTCATCTACATAAGTTGCGCCAACCCAATTGTCATTTGCATTGTAAGCATCTTTATTGTTTACAGCTGGGTTATATGCAGCCCTTTTGCTGATGAATTTAAGTCTGGTTGCATTGTGGACAACATCATCTGCTGAAGCAGCTGCTAGTTGTATTTTTTCTGCCGTTTGATTAGTTGCTGCCTGCTGACCATTGTCTTGGTTTGCATATGCATTGATCGATACCGTTAATAAAAGTGCGCTTAATAGTGATAGTGTTTTCATTTTATTTCTCCTAGTAGTTGAGTGTTTAAACTGTAAAGCCCTTCTTATTGAATTGCTTTACCATGAAACGTATAGTGCGCTTGAAGGGTCGATAGAAAATCTACTGATATCCCTATATCGGTATATACCAAACGGCATATTTGAATTGGATGTTTACGTCAGGTGGGTGGTTTGGTTTAGAGAGCTAAAGAGGATTAACAAAGTGTAATCTGCCCTACCCTACGATTTAGCTATTTGTAATAGCGGCAAAAAATCAAACCAATCGTGGATTGCTTCGTCGTTTTACTTATCACGATAACCAACATGTTTTACTGCCGCTTGTCTGCTCAACTTCGCTAGGCGACAAGATTACTAATTCAGTGACGGCAATAATTCTTCTACATGCTTTTTAATATTCTCAGCCATTTTTTTAGTTGGCAAATCATTCTCATCAGCGCCAAAAGGGTCTTCAATTTCTTCGGCAATCAGTTCTAAGCTGGCCAACACATAGAAAATAAACACAACAACTGGTATGACGTAATAACCGAGGCTAAACACATAGCCAAAAGGTAAGGTCATGACAAAGAAGAAAATAAATTTTTTAATAAACGCACTGTAAGAATAAGGAATCGGTGTGTTTTTAATGCGTTCACAGGCGCCGCAAATATCGGTGAAGGATTGTAGTTCGGCGTTGATGATATAAAACTGGTCGCCAGTTATTTTTCCTGAGGTATAGAGTTCATTCGCTTTGTGGAACATGATGTTTGCCACTTGATTGGGGCTGTGTTTGTGGTGGTCGATTTCTAAATCTAAGCCTTCAAAAAGCATTTTGCTGACTTCTTCATTCAATAAATGTTTAGAAAGTACGGATGCGTAAGCTGGTATGACGCTTTTGAAAAAGTTTCTATCGCTTTCATCTGAACAATAAGCGGAAAGTTTAATGGCTAGGTTGCGGCTGTTGTTGACTAAAGCACCCCATAGCTTTCTGCCTTCCCACCAGCGGTCATAGGCGGTGTTTGTTCGGTAAGCCAATAATAAAGACAAGACAAAGCCGACTGTGGTGTGCAATAAAGAAATGTTCTTCACATAACTTTTTTCGGAAAGTTGCCAATATTCTAATTCTAAGTAGGCAATACCACCTGAATAGCAACCAATTAAAATCATCATGGGAATGAGTTGCCGAAAAGTATCCGATTCGTGAAATCGAAAAATGAACGTAATCCAGTCTTTTGGGTTGTATTGAACCATGTTGAGTTGTTTGCTGTTTTGTGGATATGTGGGAGCGAGTTTATCATGACCAACTCGCGAAAGGCGCGATAAGCTTTACTTTCGATATGCTATTTTACGAGTACTGATGATTCGATTAAGTGCTTTTGCGAGTGGCTTCTAGTAGGCGCAATTGTCGTGCGGCTTCTTCATCGCGCACCGTGTCTATCTCTGTCATTACACTTTTCAAATCGACTGCTTTGTGATTTTCTTTGACGCGTCCAGTCAGTTCAACGTCAAGGGATAGCGCGCCTTTGGCATAAAGCGCCCAAATCTCTTTACCGTATTGCGTGTTAATTAATTCTGGCGCAAATTGTCCAAAAAAGGTGGCTAAATTATTGACGTCTCTTTCCAACATCTCTCTGGCATGATTATTACCTGAAGCATCCACCGCTTGTGGCAGATCGATAATCACGGGGCCATCGCTGCCGAGTAAGATATTAAATTCAGATAAATCACCATGTACGATGCCAGCGCAGAGCATACGTACGACTTCTTTGATGAGGGTGTGATGGTGTTTACGTGCGTCTACGGCTGTAAAAGTGACATCATTCAGTCTTGGCGCGGCGTTACCCGTTTCATCGGTCACCAGCTCCATGATTAATACGCCTTCGTAAAAGTTATATGGTTTTGGTACTTTGACGCCAGCATCGGCCAGTCGATACAAAGCATCTACTTCTGCACTTTGCCATGCGGCTTCTTGTGCTTTTTTACCGTATTTTGAGCCTTTTTCCATCGCCCGCGCTTGGCGACTATTTTTAACTTTACGCCCTTCAGTGTAATCCACACTTTGGCGAAAGCTACGCTTATTCGCTTCTTTATACACTTTGGCACAAAGGACATTATCTCCGCTGTGCACGACGTATACCGTTGCTTCTTTCCCGCTCATGAGTTGGCGAGCAACGTGATCAATTAAGCCATCTTCTATTAGCGGTTCTAATCTGTGCGGAGTTTTCATAAAGTGGATAATACTTGTTTACGTTGCTGTTCGCAAAATAAACTAATGCGTTAATTTTGGGCTAGTTAATGGTGCATAGGCTTTAACAATGTTAGTCATGCCTGACAGATTAATCAGCGCTTGGCTAATAAGCTGCAACGAAGAGGCATGGAAATCGAACGTTTTGTTACTGAGCCGCATTCGAATAAATTAATTTTTACTTGCTCAGATGGGTGAATCTCATTAAGCTGAATTGGCATTGCAATGCGCTCTTTTTTGTTATGTTGATAATAAATAATACAGATGACCAACCCAATACCCGCACAAGCTAACAATCGATTACATGGCATTACCCTAAAAGTAATTGTCACTGATTTGGTCTCCCATTATGGTTGGCCGCACTTGGCGAAGAAGATTCCCATCAATTGTTTTAGCCATGATCCCAGCATCCAATCAAGTTTAACTTTTTTGCGCAAAACCCCGTGGGCGCGAGATAAAGTCGAGTCGCTTTATTTAGAAATGCTGAGCAAAGCTTGAATCTTAATCTATGGATGCTTGGTATTTTGTCTGCTCCAAAGGTAAAGCGACACAATCATTTGCTTAATAAAACAACTTATTGATATCCGTCAATTTATTAATGGGTTATCGGTTTATAGTGATGTCGTTAAAAAGCAATTAATACAATCAAACTTAATTTTACGGCGGAATAAATAACATGAACGACACTTCAAACCGTTATAGACCAATATCAATGGCCATGCATTGGATGATGTTTTTATTAATGGTGGCTGTTTATGCCTGTATTGAGTTGAGGGAGATTTATCCGAAAGGCAGTGACCTGCGCGAAGCATTAAAAATGTGGCATTTTATGTTAGGGCTTTGCGTAGGCATATTGGTTTGGGTGCGTTTATTTTTTATGGTTACAGGCGCAAAGCCACCCATTGTTCCCATGCCGCCAAGATGGCAATACTTGTTATCAAAAGCCGTGCATGGGGCGCTGTATTTGCTAATGATTGCATTACCCATTCTTGGCTGGTGCATGCTTAGTGCCGCCGGCAAACCGATTCCGTTCTTTGGTTTAGAACTGCCAGCATTAATCAATGAGAATAAAGAACTCAGCAAAGCTATTAAGGAAATTCATGCAACTGCTGGGACGGTTGGCTACTACATCATTGGTTTGCATGCGGTTGCTGGCTTATTTCATCACTACTTTTTGCGAGATAACACGTTGATCAGAATGTTGCCGCACTGTAAAAAATCAGGTTAAAAAATACGGAGTCATTATTCGCGTGAGTTTTCTACGGGGGCTGCTATTTGATGTTCATGCATATTAAGGATTAACGCTTGTTTAATCGCTTGCAACTTGGCTTTAATCAGCTGTGCATTTACACTGCCTATCCGCATCAGTATGCGCTGACCGATAGAGCGGCTTTCTAAATCTTCATCAGCATAAAGATAGAAGAATTTTGGCCGCGTTAATGCGATTGGTTCATTGATGGCAGGAGTCGCAAGCAGATGATCTATTGCAACCATCAGGCGGTCATTGAAGTATCGCTTTGGATAACCAAGCTGCTCATATGATTGTTGAAAAAGCGGATAAAGTTGCACATACAGTTTAACTAATTGTTTAGGCTCGACTGACTCAGCAAATTTCACATATTGTAAATAGCGTGCTTGATTCTCAAGGCTAATGGTTTGTTTGCCTTCAGTTTCCGTCACAATAAACTGACCAGGCGCTTGCTGAATGGGCACAAACTTCATCGTCACTTGATTACGCGGTAGATTATCAATCGTGACTACGATATTGTTGATTAACTGATCATTGATAAAAATAGCCATGAGCGATTGATTATTGAGTAATTTTTCCAATGCCGCCGCCATAAATTGGTCACTTGATTCAAGCTGGGGTAAGGCTAATTTTTCTACTGGTGCATTCAATCTTTGGCGGGTCTCAGGCGCAGTTGTTTCAGGCAATGCTGTTGCCGATTTAATCTCTGGAATATCAACAGATTGTGGTGTAGCTTTAGTGCGTTCTGGTTGAAAATAGAGATAAGCGGCGATGATGCCACCGATGAGAATGCAAAGTAAAAGCGTCGTTAATATCCGTTTTTTCATCGTCAATCCTTTTTGATGGAAATTTAAGAAACAAGGCAATCAAAGATGATCCAATCAAAAACCGCGCAACTAAATACGTTAAGCACATCGCATCAGTGATACGTAATTGATTGCCTTAATAAATTGATGGCATGAAAGGCACAAAGTTCAAGTTAAAGCGATTGCTCCCTTTAATGGAACTGTTTTTGATAGCGCTTATTGCTTGCTAATGGATGGCTTTCTAAATTTAAGCGTCATCCGATCACTTTCGCCAATGGATAAATAATGTTGGCGATTCTGCTCGCCTAAGCGCAATGTCGGTGGCAATGTCCACACCCCTTTTGGGTAGTCTTTCGTGTCTTTTAAGTTCGCATTGATTTCTGAAGTGCTATCTAATACAAAACCTGCTTGTTGCGCTAGTGCAATCACCGCTTGCTCAGTCACATAACCAGTTTGATTGACAGTTTTAATGTCGGTATTTTCTTTTGCGCGATGATCAATCACACCTAGGATACCGCCTGGTTTAAGCACTTGATACATCGCCTTAAACATGGCTTGTTCATCCCCGTCTTTAATCCAGTTATGCACATTTCTAAACGTCAGTACGGTATCTACACTATTGTCTTTACCTAGCGACCAAAAAGAGGGAGGACCAATTTCAACAAAATGAACAGCATCGTAATCACTAGGTTGACTGGCTAAAGTATCTTGCAGGGCTTGTTGCATCTCTTGACGCCACTGCGGTCCTGCATGTAAAGGAAACCCAGCTGCAATATATTGCCCACCACCTTGCTTGAGATAAGGTGCGAGTATCTCGGTATACCAGCCTTTAGCGGGCCAAATTTCTAATACGATAGCGTTGGATTTTACATCAAAAAATTCAAGTGTTTGTCGCGGATGCCGGGCGCTATCTCTTGACTTATTTTGCGCGCTGCGCTGCGCACCGTTAATGGCATTTGTTAAGGCAGTATTTTCGGCGGCAAATGATGAGGTGATGGTCAATAGTAAAGCCAGCATAAAAGACATCGTTACAAATTTGTGTTTTCTCACAGTTTTCCTTAGCGAATCATTATCTCATTATGACGTTTTAGTTGGGCTAGTTCAATCGATGTCGATTGATATGTGAATTAACTGTTCTGCTAATTTAGCAGCAAATGATTGTTCAGCACCTTGCTAAAATCATCCCAAAGCCGATATTGAAGCCTATGCATTTTGGCAGTATAAGAAGCGTCGTCAGCCAGTTTGAATAGCGCTAATTGCGTCTCAGCATTGTCAGAAAAACGAGTGATAGCAATCTGCATATCGAGATGAATGACTTTTTGATTATGAATCATTTAATTAATCAATCTTGAATTACTTATTTTAAGACTGCTATCTCTTGAACTTATATTGTATTTGCTAGCCTAAATGCTGTTTAAAATTAATGAGAATTACTGATGACGAAAAAAGCTAAAATTGACATCAATCAAGCGCTAATCGAGCAAGATCAATCAAGAATAATTGAAATGGCTTGGGAAGATAAAACTACCTTTGATGCGATTGAGCGCTTATATGGCCTAGATGAAAACACATTAATGAAACTGATGAAAAAATGGTTAACGTTTGGTAGCTATAAACTTTGGCGCAAACGCGTTCGCACAAAATCATGCAAACACATGCAATTAAGAAGTGTCACCATCACCCGCGCTTATAGCCCTACGCAATATAAATTACGAAATTAATTAGCCTATTTCTATGATCAAAAAGAGTGACCTACCTGTCAAAGTTTGTGCTGTTTGTCAGCTTGAGTTTAGCTGGCGTAAAAAGTGGATAAAGGTTTGGGATGAGGTCAAATATTGTTCAAATGCTTGTAGGAATAGCAGAAATAGCAGCAAAAAGTGAAACAATTAAGGTTAATTTTAGGCGACCAACTTAATCCGAATCACAGTTGGTTTCAGCAAGCGAATGACCATGTTTTATATGTCATGCTGGAAATCAAGCAAGAAACCAATTATGTTGTGCATCATGCGCAAAAGGTGATTGCTATTTTTGCGGCGATGCGCGCTTTCAGGGATACGTTAAAAAGTGACAGTCACAACGTTATTTATTTAACCATTTCTGATACCAACAACAGTCACGATTTCGACCAAAATTTAAATCGAATAATCTCACAACATCAAATCGAACACTTTGCTTATCAAGCGCCTGATGAATATCGAGTGGATGGACTGCTGAAAACATTTGTCGGCAAGCTGAAGATTCCATATGCCATGGTTTCTTCGGAACATTTTTTGACGGAGCGCGATGAGGCAAGTCGTTTTTTTGGCAATAGCAACTGGTTGATGGAGCGCTTTTATCGGCATATGCGCATTAAACATCAAGTGTTGTTAGATGATAAACAAAAGCCAGTCGGCGGGCAGTGGAATTACGATAAAGAAAATCGCCAATTTTGGCAGCAAAATCCACCAGTTCCAGCAGATAAAAGGCCAAATCATGATCACAGTGCCATTTGGGCAGAAATAAAAAGTCTTGAAATTGTGACCATGGGTAAGGCAAATGAAACCGCATTTCGGTGGCCGATTAATCGTGCAGAATCTTTGCAAATATTAGCGGATTTTATTGAACATAAACTGGTTTATTTTGGTGCCTATCAGGATGCTATGCACACGGAGGAATTTCGATTATTTCATTCATTTATTTCATTTTCTCTCAATACCAAAATGCTTTCTCCGGCAGAAGTCATTGCGATGGCAGAACAAGCTTACACAGAAAGACAGTTCCCACTCGCCGCTGTTGAAGGATTTATACGACAAATTTTAGGTTGGCGAGAATTTGTCAGAGGCTTTTATTGGGCCAATATGCCGACCATGCAAACAGTCAATTATTTTGACCATCAACAAGCATTACCAAGTTGGTTTTGGACTGGTGAAACTCAGATGAATTGCCTGAAGCACTCTATTACGCAATCGTTGGATCATGCTTATGCACATCACATTCAGCGCTTAATGGTGATTGGTAATTTTGCCTTATTGATGGGCTTTAACCCAGCTGAGGTACATGCATGGTATTTGGGCATTTATATTGATGCTTTTGAATGGGTGGAAATGCCCAATACAATCGGTATGAGCCAATATGCGGATGGTGGATTATTAGCGACTAAGCCTTATGTTTCATCTGCCGCTTATATCAATAAAATGAGTAATTATTGTGCTCATTGCACCTATTCACCTAAAGTTAGAATTGGTGAAAACGCTTGTCCGTTTAATAGCCTTTATTGGGATTTCTTTCAACGCCATCAAACGCAATTAGCAAACAATCCTAGATTAGGCATAGTGAACATGCAACTGAAAAAAATGAGCGAATCAGATAAAAAAGACATTAGTCAGCAAGCTGTTTTCATTAGAAATAAGGTAGAAACACTATAACTCATGATGTATGCACTGAGTTTTTGATGGCATTCTGTTCAACTGGATGGAACGCTTTGAATGCTGAGTAGTCAGAGAGCAAACTTTTAAAACGGAGTAATGACAATGTTAAGACTATTTATTTTTTTATTCAGCCTATTAAATGGCAGTGTGGTATTAGCAGCGTGCTTATCCAGCAGTCAGCTAAATGCATTATCAGAAAAAGAAACTGATTATTTAAGCCAAAAAATCCCACCAGCTTTCAAGCATGCTTTGCAAGCTAACCAGCTGAGCATTGCTATTGAAGCGGTTGAAGGCGAGCACTGTCTAGCGAAGTTGGTGGTAAACGTGCCGCAAGCGCATCTTGATGAAGCGAATGCCGTGTTAGATGCAGCGCCTGCAAAAAAAATCATTTTAGCTGCACAAGGCTATGAATTGCCTCAAACAATGATGAATGAAGCAACTTTTAACGTGGATGCAAGTAGTCTAGTGATTCCAAACCCTGATATTTTGCAAACTGCACCATTGGGTAAATTAAGAGCCAGTTTAGAATTGATGTATGCGTTTATTACACAAAAGCGCGCAGATGTGACGGGCAACTTACAAAATACAACGCCATGGCCTAGTGCACTTATGCAGCAGGTTGCAACTAGCTGTAACAGCAGCGTATCAACGTCGGTATGTGCGTGTATTGCAGCGCAATACGCTACACAGTTAACGCCGCATCAAATGGAATATATTCAGTATATTCGAGAAAATCCATATGCTTTAGCAACAGGTGCTAATAATGGCTTTGAGGCAGTTAAAAGCCAAGCTGAGTCTGTATGTAAAACTTAGTTTGATCACAATTTTGAGATGAATGCAGCGTAGTAACCATCGTAGAGCTGAGTTTAACGCTTGATCACTTCAGGTCTTACGATGGTTATCGATGGCTACGCCAGAACAGATTCATTAACGGTTTAACCGTAATGCCATGCATCATAATGGATAGCGTAACGACGATTAAGGTGATTTGTGTTAGTTCTAGTGCCAGCGCTTTTGATAAGCCATGTTGAATGGCATACATTAAATAATAAAGGGAGCCAATACCTCTGACTCCAAACCAAGCGGCCATGCCGCTGATGCGCCAATTCGATGTCGTGCCGAGCAGGCCAATCAACACACTAATGGGGCGGGCAATCATAAATAAAAATAAAGCAATACCAACGGCTTTCCAGCTCCATGAGTTGAGAAATAGTGAGCCGCCAATGAGTAAAATTAATAACACTTCTGACAATCGCTCTAAATGTTCTTTAAACAATAAAGAGCCTTCGCTAATCGTTGGCTCTAAGCTTGGTTCAAGATTAGGTTCAAGCTGGTTTTCTAAGCCTGATTTTGTTAAAGCCAATACGGCCTTGTTTGCTGCAGCCACCTTGACTAATTTCGACTCCGTTTGACGTAATGCAACCGCGGCAAAAAATACAGCTAAAAATCCCCAAGTGTGTGCCATAACGCTAACGCCATACACAATACCAATTAAGCCTAAACCAAGAAAATCATCTAGTAAATCATGTTGGTATGGATATCTGCGCAACTTCCAACCGATGTGCGCAAGCCCAATTCCGCCAGCGACGCCAATGGCAACAGCCGCTATCGTTGCCCAAAGTACGTCAATCAATAGCCAACTCAAACCAAAATCGCCTACTTCATGCAAGCCAAGTAACGCTAAGCCAAGCATGACAAATGGGAAGGCACTGCCGTCATTCATACCAGCTTCACTGGTGAGCGTAAAGCGAAGTGAATCACGATCGCCATGATGACGGGTTTGAATGTCGGTCGCTAATACTGGATCGGTTGGCGCTAAGATTGCACCGAGTAATACGCAAGCGCCTATGGGTAAACCGAGACAATAATAAGTAAAGGCAGCGACTAGCATGACGGTGATCGCCATGGATGAAGTTGCCAATAAAATGGGTCGTTGCCAACTTGAAAGTTTAAATGGCGTTGGCATTTTAACGCCAGCAGAGAATAGGGAAATCAATACGACCACTTCGGTTAATATTTCTAATAAGGCAGATTGTTTGAGCGGATTAAAATGAAACAAATTTAAAACCGTTGGCCCAACGATAATGCCAACCGCTAAATAAATAATGGATGAAGTAACGGCCGAACGCTTGAGCAGCGTATGGGTAAGGCCCATTAAGAGCAACAGCCCACCAACTAATATAAACCACTGTGGATTTGTCATATAAGGCTTATAAATAGATGAAGTAATCAAGACAATAGCATAAACGTTAAGCAGTTTTTAATATCTTGGACACGAATAAAACAGTTTTTTAGAGTGAAATTACCCTAATATTATTGGTAACGATCAGTTAAATGCACGTCTATAAGATTCATTAATGCACAAGTTGATTCAACAAAAGACCAGGGGAATATGCGTCAATTTTTGCGCGCTTTTAATCTTGTTTCGTTGTCATTAAACCGCTGTATTGTGATTGCATCAATATGCCAATATTCGAGTGTGAATAGCCAGCCGACTGATTGCCATACCATGCACTTAGGTCAACTTGCGCTATCAGGGCAGGGTGACTGATGATAGGCCGCCGCGATTGAGCCTGAAGACAGCATGACCCACGGTGATTTGGGCTTATGCTAAAACGTGTGGAAAAATTAGGCTTTGATTTAATAGAGTTGCATGCCGTGCGTGGTTATGGACTCCATCAATTTTGATCGCCGATTGCTAATCAGCGTGATTAGATCCTTGCTTGATAAGGCGATTCCAACTGGCATTCGAATCTCTGATACTCATGGGGATATTGAGCAGCGCGTCTGGTCAAGAAAAATTTGGCGGCATTAGGCAGTACATTCATGTTTCGAGTGGCGGATTATCTCCAAATCAAGCGATTCCAGTGCATCCAAATTATCCAGTTGCGCTTGCTCACAAAGTGGGTTCAGCCCTTAGTCTGCCTGTGATAGCAGGTGGTTGAATGACGGAGCCTGAATAAGCCGAAGCGCTGCCCACCACCTAGAGTAAAAGACTTATTTAAGGGGAGTTAAAAGCACTTTTCATGACACAATTGAGTTGGCGTTAAACCTGTCCAGCGTTTAAATGCACGTCTAAAATTATTCATATCATTAAAGCGCAGATATTCAGCCACTTCTTGATGTTGATAGCCTTTAATTTGATATAAATACAGTGCTACGTGTTTGCGTACAAAATCTAATTGTTCTTGGAAATGGGTATTGTGTTTAACTAATTTACGTTTTAAAGACGCGGTACTCATACCAAATGCAGTTGCTACCGATTCTAATTGTAAATTGTGTTGAATATTCTGTCTGAGGTAATCATAGAGCGTATCTAAAAAACTCCTATTCCAACCCATATCACCAAGCTGTACCTTACTGCCTAAAGTGGCTAATTGAAGGCTGATTGGCGAACTTTGCAGCCAAGTCTTGTTGGCATAGCTTAGCGGAATGCTCATCATATTCAGTTGCTGATTAAAGGTGACATTTTCATTTAAATGTACCCAATATTGCTCAATATAACGCGGTTCAGCATGGGTGAAATTAAATCGCCATGGCAGCCTTTCATGCGACATTTTCGCCGCCATGCGTGTAACGGCTGTCATATAGGCTTCAATGAGAAACCTCTGTTGTTTGCCAGCGCCACAGTTGTCTAACCAATAAATAAAAAAATGGCGATCGTTTTCAAAATAACGTGGTGTAAAAAGTGGAGTCAGCAGCGCGTGATATTCGCAAAGATGTATTAATGCATGTCGCAAATTATGCGCGAGATTTAATACTTGGCTTGCTGGGCCATAAAATCCAGGTAACAAGCGTTGACCGAACAAGAAGCTAGTGTCATCGGCCTTTAATAATTGCTGCCCGTTGGCTAAGATAGTGAAAAACTGTGCTGGACTAATCAGTTGATGTCCAGTGAGCATGTCTTCTAGAAAAAGTTGTGTGCCACGTAACAGCTGATGGCTATTGACATCGCGTGACATCGCTAAATCCAGCATGATGGCGGGCTGATGATGGGCCGATATAAAACTCGTGTCGCGTTCGTAGTGATTACACTGAATACGCATAGATATTAAATGGGGACAGTCATGAAATCATGTTTGACCAAGCCAAGTTTGCTATTGAGTGTTTTAATGAGCGTATTTGCCTCTTCTTGCATACCGACAGTCACTGCTGTGCTGGCTGATAACTGAATACGTTTGCCTAACAGCGCGCTTTTATAAGCCAGATTAGTAATCGCATTTTTTAGTTCAAGTGCGATGACTTCAGCGTCCCGTTCATTGGTATTAGGTAATACAGCAATAAAACGATCACCCGCTAATCGACAAAGTAAATCTTGCCCACGTAAGTTAAGCAATAATAATTGGGTAATGGATTGCAGGACTTCATCACCTTCTTGATGCCCAAATAACAGGTTTATTTCACTAAAGTTATCGATATCAATGGCGACCAATGAAAGTGGCTGTTCCTCGATACGCGCTTCTTTAAGGGCTAGTTTGAGTTGCTCTCGTAAATAGTTTGCACTACCAAGTGGAATGAGTGCGTCAAATAAGCGGTGCTCACGGAATACACGTTCACGTTTGACCATTTGTGCGCTAATAGCCAGTTCTTCTTTATGCCAATGGTAGATGCCAAAGGTGAGTAAGACTAGCCCGATTGGAATAGGAAGACTTTCTAACCAGTTGTCCCAGAATATCGTCCCTGGCACCTTAATGAACTCATCTAAAAAATCCATCCACCATGAAAATACAAAGCAAGATAAACCTAATGCAAGTAATAAAGTCACACGGCCAGCAGGGCGGCTACGCATTAATAAAACGAGCCAGAATAAAGCCAATAAGGTGGTGCCACCTTCTGCAAACACATCTAGCCATTTGACGATTCCCCAAGGTTTAATGTCGCCCACTAAGCAGTAAAGGCCCAAGCCACAGAGTGAAAATAAGGCTAAGTTACTTAACAAAGTGACGGATAGAGGAATTTTTTTCATGATTTTTATCTTGTTCAATAGCTAACGGAGTTAGAGAAATAGTATTTGAATGTAGCGTTGTATTGTTGCAAGTTGATGACATTACCGTGAATAGCGTGCAGTCAATTTAGCGCATGGCAATTGCATCATTGACGAATAATCATCAATTTTTTTAGCAAATCTGCGCATACCTGATGTGCGTCAAGATCGCTATTAATCAGTTGGGATGGCTACCAGCGGTGCTCCATAGCATGTCGATTTGAAAGATGAGATGTTAATGCATGCAGTCAAAAAAGCTCAAAAAGCCTCCAAATGTGCTTAAAAGCGCTTAAAACAACGTGATTTTAAAATCGCTGTCACAAAAGGTTCATGCAGGGTGCCTAGTATTCGGACATGTAGTTTGTATCCATCAGACATAGATTCAGCTGTTGGGTGCAAATATTATTTTATTAGGTAATAGGGGGATGGTGATGCGTGTAAGAAAATATGGTACAGCGAAAACGAAACCTGTACTAAAACTAAGTGTATTAATGCTGGCAATGGCGAGTGTGCCGTTCAGTTTTGCAGCAGACAACGAAGAAACTAAACAAACCGCTTTGCCAACAGCCGCGCCAAAAAATCTTGGCGGTATTGGTGAAACAGAGTTTTTAGAGGTAGTCGGTCAAGCCGCACAAATCGATAAAGCGTTAAAGGACCAGCGCGCATCTGATTCAATTGAAAGTGTGGTGCGTGCCGATGCGATTGGTCAATTGCCAGATGACAACGCTGCCGAAGCTTTGCAGCGCGTGCCTGGGGTTTCAATTGAGCGCGACCAAGGTGAGGGGCGTTTTGTGACCATTCGTGGTCTTGGTCCAGATTTAAATAGTGTGAACATCAATGGGGTTAATCTACCGTCATCAGAGCCTGGAGGCCGTGCGGTAGCACTTGATGTGTTGCCGTCTGAACTTATTCAATCATTATCTGTGGTCAAAACACTGATGCCAGATATGGATGCTAACTCTTTAGGTGGTACGGTAAATGTAAACAGTTTATCGGGTTTTGACCATGATGGTTTCTTTTATACCATTTCTGGCGAAGCTGGATATAACCCACTGGTGAGTAAAACCAGCCCTAAAGTATCAGGCGCAATCAGTAATATTTTTAGTATTGGTGATGGGACAGACAACTTGGCGGTAGCCCTTGCATTAAGTTTTCAACAACGCAAATTTGGCTCAGATAACGTCGAAACTGGTGGCGCATGGGATTTCGAGAATGGATCAGGTTTAGAAGAACTGCAAGCGCGTGATTATCAAATTCAACGCGATCGTTTAGGCGTCGGTTTAAACTTTGATTACAAGCCAGATGAGTTATCAAACTATTATTTGCGCACACTGTATAGTAAGTTTAAAGATAATGAACAACGTCATAATGCAGAATTAAAGTTTGAAGATGCAAAATTGTCAGGTGAGCTGGGCATTGCTAATGGAGCAAGAGAGTTAAAGGATCGCATTGATACACAAGAAATTAAATCGGTGACGTTTGGCGGCGAGAAAAATATTGGTTTATGGACGATAGATGGTCAAGCTTCCTACACAGAGTCAAGCGAAAAAAGCCCGTTCGGCATTGCTGGAGCAGCATTTAAAGGTGTTTTTAATAACACGGGTTTCAGTAACACAAGAAAGCCACGCATTCTTGCGGGGTCCGACTTCTTTGACCCAAATTCGTTTGTCTTGGACGAAGTTGAAGCGGAAACCACAGATTTCATCTCAAAACAAAAAGACATTAAAATGGATTTTGCCCGCCTATATGACTTTAAAGGCTATGACTCTCAAGTTAAATTTGGTGCTAAGGCAATTCGTCGCGATGTGAGCAATGATTCGCAAACATTTATATACGACCAATTTAACGCATCACCAACCAATCTAAGCCAATATAGCGGCGGTAATTTAAATTACAAACCCGGTCCATTTGGACAATCTATTAATGGCAGTGCCATCCGTAACCTCATTGGACAGCTTGACCGTAATGCTGCGCTTGACCAGGAAGAGTCACGTATTAATGACTATGAAATGACTGAAGACATTAATGCGGCTTATGTAATGAACACGATTGACCTCGATAAGTTGCGTTTAATTGCAGGTTTACGTTACGAGGGGACTAAATTTACAGCCAAAGGCACCAGTATTGACAATGGCGCATTTGCTACTGTTTCACAAAGTAACAACTATCACAATATATTGCCGGGCTTGCACGCTAAATACCAATTGGCTGACAATACTTTATTGAGAGCCGCCTATACCACCGCCGTTGTACGCCCAACTTTTGAACAGCTAGCGGCAGGGATTGCGATTGATGGTAGAGATGCTGCCTTTGGTAATCCAGACTTGGATCCTTTAGAAGCAAAAAACTTAGACATCGGTATTGAGCATTATATGGGTCGTGCTGGCGTTATTTCAGCGTTTGCTTTTTATAAAGACATTAAAAACTTTGTGTATGAAACCGATGCAGAAGCTGCTTTTGCACAGTATGATGAGGCACTGACATTTGAAAACGGCGATGAAGCTAAAGTCTATGGTTTGGAATTGGCTTATTCACAAAAATTGGATTGGCTATCTTATCCATGGAACAAGGTTATTTTGGGCGCAAATGCAACCTTTAGTGACTCTACCGCAGCAATTGCCTCACTAGGTCAAACACGCGATATCGTGCTACCGAGTCAATCAAAGCAGGTAGGCAATATGTCAATTGGTTGGCAAGACAATAAATTTAGTGTGCGTTTAGCGGCTAACTATAAATCACGCTTTTTAGCTGAAGTGGGCGCAATCGACACCAAGCAAAATGATTTATATGCAGACGCACAAACCTATGTGGACTTAAGTGCCAGCTATTTTATTACGCCAAAAATGCAGCTGACATTTGATGCACAAAACATTACCGATGAAAAATTCTATGTCTATCAAAATAGACGTAATTTCAACGCGCAGTATGAAGAGTATGGCCCAACCTACCGCGTCAGCTTAACGTTAACTGACTTTTAATATGGTTAATTAACGCGTAACAGTAAGTGCGTGGTGCAACACATCGTGATTGCATCACGCTACTTTTATAAATATTCGTCATCAATCGTTAGAGAGAAATATGCAATTTTTAACCGTCAAACCTACCCTCGCCCTGAGCATTACTTACCTAAGTTTCATATTGTTAGCCGCTTGCCAAACAACGAAAACAGTTCATGATGCTGAGACAATAAGCTTTAAGCCAGTCCAACTTAAGCAAAAGGCAGAAGCAGCACAGCTAATCAACAACAGTGTATTTTCACCAAATGTCGCTTTAGCAAATGCAGATATCATCATTGCAGCCCAAAAAGATGGCTTGTTAGTCATTGACAAAAAGGGCGAAACGCTGAGCCAGTTGAAGGGTTACTTTACAACAGTAGACCATCGACTAACGTCACAAGGTTTATTAGTGGCGAGTGTTGAAGGTAATCTACAGCAAGCGGTGGTGTCGACGTTAAATCAACATAGCGGTGTTTGGGCTGAACCATTAGTTGTGCCAAAGCCACACTTCAAAATAGAAGATGCCTGTTTGTACCAAGATAGTTCAAACAATACGTTTGTGTTCTTAGTGGGAGAAGAAGGTTTAGGTGAGCAATGGTTAGTCGGTAGTGATGACACATTGTTGCAGCAAGCTTTACGCGTCAGACGGTTGAGTTTGCCACCGGCTAATGAATTTTGCCAAGTAGATGATCAGACCAATCAGCTGTATGTGAATGAAGAGAATGTGGGGCTGTGGGCATATGCCGCACATGCTGAAGCAGAACTCATGCGTCAACCTGTGGCGATGCTGATGCCGTTTGGTGATATTGAAAAAAATGTTTCTGGTATGGCAATTGAAAATCAGCAAGTATTCGTGTTAGATGCTGATCGTAAGCGTTTTCATCATTACCAAAATATTGGGGATACGCTTAATCCTATTTACAAAGCGCGGATGCCAATTGAGTTGGCGACACTTAATTCTCCAAAAAAAATAAGTGTGCGGGCAATAGGCAACACATTAGATGTGTTAGTGCACGATAAAGATGGGCTCCATAGAGCGACTATTGCAACTGCAACAGATACGTTACCAAAGGCAACAAAGCATAAAGCTACCAAGGTAGCTGAAGTAAAACCATTCATTCAAACCGATGGTATACCAAGCTTGGGCGATGCCGCAGATGATCCAGCAATTTGGGTACATCCAAACGATGCCACAAAAAGTTTGGTATTGGCGACAGATAAGCAAGGTGGTTTAGCGGTGTATAACTTACAAGGTAAAACACAACAGTACTTGCCGGTAGGGCGTTTAAATAATGTAGATATTCGCACAGGCTTTAATCTAAATGGTTCACTCATTGATCTTGCCGTGGCGAGTAACCGTGACAACAACAGTTTGCACTTATTTAGCATAGATCGCCAAAATGGGTATTTAACCGAATTGGGTGAGCAAGCCACGACGGTTCAGGATATCTATGGTATTTGTATGTTTAAGGATAAGCAGGATAACTTTTATGCGATTGTGAATGACAAAGATGGCACGTTTGAGCAATATCAATTAACGGTTCTTGACAGTCAGGTTGCCGCCCAAAAAGTGCGTACCTTTAAAGTGGAAACACAACCAGAGGGTTGTGTGGTGGATGATCAAAGTGAACAATTGTTTGTTGGTGAAGAAAATGTGGCTGTCTGGACATTGGGCGCTCGCAAGGATGCGCCAACTGCAATGACAAAAGTCATCGCGACCAATGATATTGTGCATGCGGACATAGAAGGCATTGCCTATTATCAAGGGGCAAAGCAAGACTATTTGATTATTTCAAGCCAAGGAAATGATAGCTATGTCGTGCTAGAGGCTGCACCACCCTATCAAGTGCGTGGCAATTTTACGATTGGCATTAACGCTTCGTTAGCGATTGATGGCGCTTCAGAAACGGATGGTCTTGAAGTCACATCGGCAGATTTAAGTGGTAACAACACTGGGCCATGGCGACTTGGTATGTTGGTGGTGCAAGACGGACGCAAACGCATGCCAGAAGGCAAACAAAATTTTAAATATGTGCCATGGACCGTAATTGCAACGGCATTAAACCTTGAATAGGGTGATTGTCATCCTATGGTCACGTTAATGTCATTTAATAGGAACGATTGGCAATATTCGCATTGATGCGGTCTAGATGTTAATTTAACAGTAGAACGAAGGAGTTGTAAGATGGAAACTGGATTAGAAGAAATGTCCATTTGGAGTTTAGTGGCTGGTGCCAGTGTATTGGTGCAAACAGTGATGTTAATTTTGGTATTAGCTTCCATTATTAGTTGGTATTTGATTGTATTGCGCGCTAAAAATTTAGCCCGTACCGAAAAAGAAAACGCGGCATTTGTTAGTCGTTTTCGACAAACGGATGATTTAGTGCGTTTATACGATGAAGCCGCGAGCATGCAAGAGTCTGCGACACATTTGCCAGGTATTTTTAGCGAGGGCTATCGTGAATTTTCTTTACTAAAACACTTGCCGAACATCGCGCCTAGCCTAGTAACAGAAGGTGCTGAGCGGGCGATGTTGGTTGCCATTGGTAAAGAAGAAGCGCAATTAGAAAAAGGCTTATCATTTTTAGCCACGGTGGGTTCGGTGAGTCCATACATCGGTTTGTTTGGCACTGTTTGGGGTATTATGAATGCATTTATTGGCTTGTCTCAAGTACAACAAGCCACACTATCTACCGTAGCACCTGGCATTGCCGAGGCATTGATTGCAACAGCCATTGGTTTATTTGCAGCCATTCCAGCCGTCATTGCTTACAATCGATTTAGCGCACGTGCTGCGACGATTACGGCGGGCTATTACACGTTTGGCAATGAGTTGCAAATGCGCTTGCATCGCGCCTTGCACACACCAACAAAACCAGTTGCACTGGTGGCAGGGAGTAAGTAATGTTAAGAAAGCCGCAAAGTCAACATGGCCCCAAAGCAGAAATGAACGTGGTGCCCTATATTGATGTAATGCTGGTTTTGCTGGTGATTTTTATGGTGACTGCGCCGCTATTGGTGCAGGGTGTTAAGCTTGAGTTGCCAAAAATAGAAAGTGAAGCGCTACCCACAAAATCAACATTGCAAATTCTTACCCTGTCGGTAAAAAGTGATGGTAGTTATTTTTGGAACGTTGGTGAAGAGGTCAATACCACTGCGCAAACAGATACCGCTGTTGATCTGAATGAGATGACACAGAAGGTGAAGCAAGTAATTGCCTTACGTGGGGATACGCAAGTGTTTATTCGTGCGGATCAAGCAGCTAATTATGCCACTGTTATTGCGGGCATTGCGGCATTGCAAAAAGGTGGTGTGACGAACTTAGGCCTCATTACAGAAGCGCCAGAATGAGTCGCGTTTTGGCACCAACACCAGTGATTGATTTACAAGCGTTTACACAATTTTTGCGATCAGAGCAGTGTTTTTCTATTAGCGTCGCTGTATTCATACATGTCATGATGATGGCATTGCTGTTGGCTGGTTGGCAGGAGAATAAACCCGTTCCAGCTGAGGTGAATACCATCAAAGTACAAATGATTCAGGCACCAGTGATGATGCCTGTTAATGAGGACGTTGCCGTACAACCCCCAGAACCACCTGTATTAGAAAAACCGACCATGAAAAAAGAGCCGCCTGTGCAAGCAGTTAATGAAGCTGAGTTTACCAAAAAGCGGGTAGATAAACCGAAAATGACGGCTGTGGACAATGCGCCAGATACCATTAAGGAAGTGGAAGTGCCACTCATTGAAGCGGCGGCTGTGCCAGTGACTAGTCAGCAAACGACTAGTCAATTGCCAACTAACGCACAATCAGCAACCAGTGCAGTCAGTCAGACACCATCTAATCAGCCTTTTGATAGTAGTCAATATTTTCCCGTTCAGAAAGATGCACCTGCTTATCCATCGCGCGCACTGGATAAAGGGATACAAGGCACTTGTACAGTGCGTTATAACGTCAATAGTAAAGGCCGTGTAGAAAATCCAGAAGTATTAGACGATTGTCATCCCTTTTTTATTAAACCATCGTTGTCTGCCACCAAAAGCTTTAGATACACGCCACGCATCGTCGATGGCATGGCTGTCAACGTACCCAATGTTAAAAACACTTTTCAATATCGAATTGAGTAAATGATGAAATTTTTATGTAAAAAAATAGGTTTAGCGCTGTTGTTCAGTGCTATTTTGGTCAACACATTCACAGCAAGTGCTGCGCATGCAGAAGATGCAAGCACTTGGGTTAAAAAAGGCAAAGCGGCATTAATCGCCGCTCAACAATTACAACCCATCAACAAGCCAGCAAAAAATGTGATTTTGTTTGTAGGCGATGGTATGGGTATTTCAACCATTACGGCTGCGCGTATTTTTGAAGGGCAACAACAAGGGATTGATGGTGAAGGTAATCAACTCGCTTTTGAAAAGCTACCTTATTTGGCGTTATCCAAAACCTATTCCGCAAATCAGCAAACGCCAGATTCTGCACCAACCATGACGGCGATGGTCACTGGCGTGAAAACCAATGACAGGTTGATCTCTGTGTCGCAAAGTATTATGCGTGACGAAAAAGATATCAACAAATTGAAAGCAGCACAATTAACCACAATACTAGAACACGCGGAATTAGAAGGCTTATCAACAGGAATAGTTTCTACAGCAAGATTGACGCATGCCACGCCTGCAGCCACCTATGCACATAGTTCAAACCGAGATTGGGAAACCAATACGCAACTGCCAGAAGATACACGAGTGAAAGATATTGCAGCACAACTGATTGATCATTTCGGCCATGGTGGTATTGGTGATGGGCTTGAAGTAGCGTTAGGTGGTGGCCGCACTAAGTTTATGCCATATACGATGATCGACCCTGAGTATGCTGATAAAAAAGGTGAGCGTACGGATGGGCGAAATTTAATTGCCGAGTTTGAACAAAAATTTAATGGGCAATATGTATGGAATAAAGCACAGTTTGATGCATTAGATGCGAAAAAAACAGAGCGCCTACTAGGATTATTTGAACCGTCACATATGCAATATGAGTATGACAGAACAAATGGAAAAATAAGCAATGAGCCTTCTTTGAGTGAAATGACCGCAAAAGCCATTGATATTTTGGCTAAGAATAAAAAAGGGTATTTTTTAATGGTAGAAGCTGGTCGGATTGACCACGCACACCACGCTGGTAATGCTTATCGCGCATTGGGTGAAACAGTCGCGTTGTCCGACGCAGTAAAAACCGCGCTAGCAAAAGTTGATTTAAACAATACCTTAGTGATCGTGACCGCAGATCATAGCCATGCATTTAACATTACTGGTTACCCTGCTCGCGGTAATCCTATTTTAGGCAAAGTCATCTCGCCAGGTGAAAACAGCACGACCAAAGCAGCAGATGGGAAACCGTACACCACGCTAAACTATGTGAGCGGTGTTGGTTATCACGCTGATGAGCGCGATGGTCACGCGTTGGAAGAAGAAAATGTGAGCTTACATCCAGGCCGCGTTGTAGATTTGGAAACCGTTGATACCTTACAACCAAATTTCCGACAAGAGGCTAATATTCCTTTGAAGTCAGCCACTCATGCGGGCGAAGATGTGGCAATTTTTGCTGGTGGACCAATGTCACATTTATTTGTTGGCGTCCAAGAACAAACACATATTTTCTATGTCATGAAACATGCGCTAGGTTTTTAAGCCCAGATATATTTTGTGGCCCGTGAAATAGATGCCTAATCTTATAAAGATGAGATTATGTTTAATGCGTACACTTGTACAAATAAATGACCGATCGGTTGTCCCCTGTTTGGAACTTAACGCAACGCCAGTTTGTTGTTCCCATGCGTAAATAATTCACTTTTATTCTGCCATAAGCCTATCATGAAACCTTGTTTATCAAGGAGAGCATGATGGCTAAAGGGCAGCAAAAAAGTAAAAAAGAAGTTAAAAAACCAAAGCAGCCGAAAAAACCCGTTGCTTAATTTAAGCGCGAATCAAGGTGAGTAGCCGATGCGGTCTGATCGAGCATATGCAAAATATAAGCTACATTTTAATCATCATCAAACCAACGCGGCTAACCCTGAATGGCAACAAGAGTTGAACGTAAAAGCCATGACCAAAGCAGAGTTTTTACAGGTGTGGCAACCAGCTAAAAAAACTAAAAAAGGATGTTGTTCCTAAATCATTATTGTGAATTTCTACTGCTTAGTTTAGCCTTTTGCGTTTAATTTCAAGTCATCTTTATTGATTGTCGCTTATGCTAAATACCTCTGCTCAAATCAAACATATAAAAGTTCTTTTTGCTGGCATATGTAGTCTTATTTTATCCATGGGCATTGCCCGCTTTGCTTATACGCCAATGTTGCCAGTGATGATGCAGCAAGCGCACTTGTCTCATGAAGGTGGCGGATGGTTGGCCGCGATTAATTACGCGGGTTATTTAACTGGTGTATTCATTGCTTCATGGGTCAGCGATGCGGTAATTAAAGATAGGCTATATCGTTGGGGCATGTGCGTTGCCGTACTGAGTACCGCAATGATGGCGTTGACCACAGACTTTACCGTATGGGCAATTTCGCGCTATATTGCTGGCTTAACCAGTGCCGCAGGTTTAATGTTAGGCAGCGGCTTAATTTTAAATTGGTTGGTGCGACATCATCATAGGCGTGAATTAGGCATTCATTTTTCTGGCATCGGATTAGGGATCGCATTACCCTCCGCAGCGGCAATTTTTATGGTGCAAAAGTTGGCGTGGGATACACAATGGTGGCTGTTAGCAGGGCTAGGCTGTTTGTTGCTATTGCCTGCTTTATTGTGGTTTCCAGCAGCCCCTAGTCGTGATCAAGCATTATTAAACGAACATGCTTCCATGCAGCATTCGCCACCCAATGCTCAATTTATGCGCTTATTTACCGCTGCCTATTTTTGTGCTGGTTTTGGTTATGTTGTAACCGCGACCTTTATTGTGGCGATTGTTAATGCGATTCCTGCTTTGGCCAATAAAGGTGGTTGGGTATTTCTAGTAATAGGCTTAGTAGCAGCGCCTTCCTGTTTGTTGTGGGATTTAATTGCCCGTAAAGTGGGCGATGTGAATGCGTTAATCATGGCAGGTGCGATAGAGGTGATGGGGATTATTACGCCGACATTTGGTTGGGGATTAACGGGTGCCATGATTAGCGCTATTTTATATGGGACGACAGCCATTGCGATTGTCAGCCTAACCCTCACAATGGCGGGACGCTATTATCCTGCCCAACCGGCAAAAATGATGGGCAAGATGACGATTGCCTATGGGATCGCACAAATGGTCGCACCTGCAATTACAGGCTGGTTTGCAGGTGCGCAACACAGTTATGAATTGGGCCTTTATTTGGCCGCAGGCATCATGACAATAGGGACAGGATTATTTTATTTAATGCGAAAAGCGCAATGATGATTAAACGTTTTTACCGCTGCCTTGTCTGAATATATTCTTTATTGATCAGGCTTAAGGATTTAAATGAAAAGAGTAATCTTTGTTATTTTCAGTTTTTTGTATATGCCCAGTCTATTGGCGCGACCTAGTTTTGCTGAAACGTTAGCATTAAGCCATTCGATTGTGATGATTGCAACTCAGCTACCAAATGGTCAAAATGGTCGTGGTTCTGGCGTGGTGGTGAGTAAGAATTATGTGGCGACCAATTGTCATGTGATTGCCAATGCATTAGGCGCAAATGTGGCTAAATTTCGTGATGCTTATCAGCCTACAGCCATTAAAGCAGATTGGAAGCATGATTTATGTTTGCTTAAATTTGATGACCTGCCATTTAAACCAGTCGATTTGCGCGATAGTAAAAGCTTACAGTATGAAGAACCGGTATTTAGTATCGGATTTCCCGCTGGTCAAAATGTGCCGCAATCTTCTTATGGCAATATTAAAGCGATTTATCCATTTGATGATAGTCTGATTATTCGTTCCGATGCTGCTTTTGCCGTTGGCTCTAGTGGTGGTGCACTTTTTGATGAGCAGTTTAATTTAATCGGCATCACCACGTTTAAAAGTCCTGGTGCAAAAGGCTATTTTTATCATTTACCTGTTGAGTGGATTAAGGCACTGATGGATGCGCCAGAAACACAAAGTTTAGCGACCAATGAAATCCCATTTTGGGCCGTGCCTGTAGAAGAAAGGCCTGTGTTTATGCAAGTGGTCATTCCGTATCAGAATGAAGAGTGGGATGCGTTAGAAGCAATTGCACAAAAATGGACTCTTGCTGAGCCGCAATCACCTGATGCATGGTATTACTTAGGGTTGGCACAAGAAGGCAAAGGTCAATTAGCCTTAGCACAAACGCATTTAACGAAAGCAGTAGCATTAAATGCACGTGAGTTAGATGCGATGAATGCCTCAGCACGAGTGGCGTTTGTGCAAAAAGATAGCAAGGTGCTGACACGGTTAGAGGCGGCTGTCAGAGTGCTTGATGAAAATGATGCGGATATCATTGCTAATCAATTAAAGAAATTGGCGCAAGATGAGTAATTATCTGATGCGCTTATGCACACCTTTTTTTATGTTGTTATTTTTCATCGGAACAGTCATGGCGACCGAAGAACCAAAATATACAGTGATTCAAAAATCAGCATTTTTTGAATTGCGCGCTTATGCACCTAAAATTATTGCCGAAACGACCGTTGCTGGCGACTTAGATGAAGCTTCTAGCGCAGGATTTAAGTTGATTGCAGACTATATTTTTGGCAACAATACCACGTCTGCCGGCGGTAACGAAAAAATCAGGATGACTGCGCCCGTGACAATGGAAGCTGCTGCCAATAAACAGTCAGAAAAAATTAGCATGACAGCGCCAGTGACTATGGCACAGACGGATGACAAATGGCGCATGCATTTTGTGATGCCCAGTCAATATACGATGCATACTTTACCCAAACCTAACAATCCAGCAGTCACTTTGCGCGCATTGCCCAGCAGTAATTATGCGGTGAATCGTTTTTCTTGGCTGGCCAGTGAAGAGAGAGTCGCAGAAAAAACGAACGAACTATTAGCCTGGATGAGAAGCAACAACCTTACACCAACGGCTAAACCTGAGCTTGCACGTTATAACCCGCCGTGGACATTGCCATTTTTACGTCGCAATGAAATCATGATTGCATATTAGTTTGCTTTGTTTTCATCAACTATTTTTTATATAGATTTTTACTGGCCATACTTTTTTATCCGTTGAATCTGGTTTTAGTCTGCCGCATATGATTTTGGTAAGTTCATCTCACCAATGAGCGCCATCACGATAGGCATACATGACAAAATCAGGGTTGTTAAATGTTAAGCCGAAATCTTCATAGCCCATGGTATAAAAAAGTCAGTCCTATCAAGAAAATGAATAGACCAATCGTTCAATGGCATTTAATACAAATGATGATGGATGTCCAATCAAGCCCTTGTTAGCTTAAGTTTGATTGTATGACTATGCAGTCGTGATGGCGTAACGAAACTAACAAAAATATGGGATTGATATTGCCATTAAACAACTTCCAACGCCAATTCTTCAGCGCTATATTGACGACGTTCATCGACATCTAAAATAGTAAACGATTCATGATTGATGTAATGGTTTTGAATAAGATAGTCATAATAAAGCTGCATCTCATCATCTGATATGGGAGGTTCTGCAATCATAGCGTCCTTAATTTGATAGTTGATTGACTGGAGTATGGCACGCGCACAACGCAGTTAATCTTAAGAACAGTCAGGTTTTTGGTACGCAATCATCGTGATTGCAGGTTGGGTTAAGCTCGCTGATTGAGCGCGTGTGCCAGTTGGTTGAGTGCTTTAGCAACCACTTGCCTTGGCGCACCAATATTCATTCGCATAAATCCGCTACCAGCTTCGCCAAATAGAGTGCCAGGACTTAATCCTAAGCCAGCTTTTTCGATAAAAAACTGCTTTAGTGCATCGTCATTCATGCCGAGCGCACGACAATCTAACCAAAGCAGATAAGTGCCTTCTGGAGCAATGAGCTTGATTGGTGGCAGTTTGCTTGTTAAGTAATCTGAGACAAAATCTCGCGTTGCAGTTAAGTAAGTTAACAATGCGGTTAACCAAGCTTCACCATCGCGATAAGCCGCTTCAAAAGCAACCAGGCTAAACGGGTTAGTAGCGTTAACATGCAGCGTATCAAACGCTTGCATGATGGCTTTTTGATGGCTTGCATTGGGAATAATAAGTGCCGATAAATTCAGGCCTGCGATATTGAAAGTTTTACTCGGTGCAACAGCAGTGATGATGTTGTGACTCTCGTTAGCTAGGGTTGCTAAGGGCTGGTGTTTACTTTCTGGATAAATAAGGTCGGCGTGAATTTCATCTGAAAAGACCATCAAATCATGTTGTTTAGCAATGGCTAATAAGCGCTGTAATTCTTCAGTTTTCCAAACGCGGCCAACGGGATTGTGCGGTGAACATAAGAACAATATCCGCGCATTAGCCGCACATTGTTCGAGGTGGTCAAAATCAATGTGATAATGATTGCCTTGTAACAGTAAAGCGTTTTCAATCAGCCTTCTGCCCGTATTGTTAACGGCAGAGAAAAATGGAAAATAGACAGGCGGCTGCACAATAATCCCTTCACCTGCCTTGGCAAAAGCTAACGATACTGCATGCAAACTTGGGACAACCCCGGGACACAGCACAATCCATTCGCGTTTAATTGTCCAACCATGCCGTTTTTGATACCAATCTATCAGGGCGTCAAATAGACTTTCAGGCTCTGCCGTGTAACCCATAATCGGGTGTTTTGCACGTTCAGCTAACGCCTTTGTTATCGCTAGCGGTACAGAAAAATCCATATCGGCAACCCACATTGGAATGACATCGGGGCGACCAAATAATGAGGATCTCGCCTCATATTTGAGGCTATGCGTATTTTCACGGTTGATGATTTGATCAAAATCGAAATGGTCAGTCATGATAGTTGCTTCATTGGGGATTTGACTTTCCATAAGGCGTCAATAAAATAGTCTTGGTCATCTGAAAATAGGTGAGCAATCTCAAAGCCATTCTGACTAGCGAGTTTGGTAATGCCAGTAGTGGAAACGGATGTGAATATGCTAACTGTAGGGTTGCGTGTTTTTTGCAATGGACCTGTTTATTTGCATTGTCAATCGCCACCGTTTGGTTTTTTAAAGAAATAAAATAGCTTTCCATTGCACCCAATACAGAATTGTAAAATCCGAAGTGTTGAAAGGCTGCTACATCAAAATGTGCCCGATAGCGCATCACTTCTGCAACTGACGGCCATGATAAATTGCCACGTTCTGGTTGCAGCGTATGCGTACCGATGGCCTTGTAATAAGAGTTGAACAATTCGTCATAGGGGTTGTTAAAGGCTGTGTAGTCAGCCTTTAATTTTTTTAAGACCACCGTTTCAAAAAACCAAGTGATCGGTGCTAAATGCCATTTGAGTGGGCTAACTTCAGCATTTGGCTGTACGACACAGTCTTCAGTTTCAAGAGGACTACAAATATTGCGTGTTTGCCTTACTCGCTGATATCTGTTTGTTAACGTTTGTCTGGTCATTGTTGGTTGTTTTATTCTAACAAGGCTAGGTAGTTTATTAAGCTAATATCGCTATTATGATAGATAAATGACATAACGCTCATTAAAGACAACTGGGATGGTTGGAGGTTCGCTAATGATAAACAGATGGGTTTAATTTGCTTAGGGATAAGATCGCATGCCCGCAAGGGGTTTCCCCAATCTCGCTAAGCACTAAAGTGCTAAGTCGATTGTGAAAAAAAGAGAGAGCTTACAATTTCGTAGGCTCTGAGAGGGGAGATAAAAACATCAATTTCTAAATCACTACCAAGTATCGTGGGTTCATTTAGTCCTGCCAGTTTACAATCGATAATCCTATTTGAAATAGTTGATATATGGGGGAAACCCAGTTCAATTTACTCAATCAAAAGATTCATTATTTAAACCAATTCTGTCTCATCAAAGGCTAAATTAATTTAAAGATTGCGCTGTTCCATTGAATAAAACAGGCAATCCTGTCAGCTCCAGTGTCTTGTATGCTCAATAGTCGATGATAGCGATGGATATATTCGGTGTAGCGTTGATCTTCTTCATCGAGTAGTAATGCATTTGCTGCTGTGATCACACCATCCAAACCATTTGTCGTTGAGTTCATCATCACATCGCTAGCAATAAACTAATCTTGAGATTAAATAGGGTTAACGATGCTTTTATTTTATTAAGTTTATTAACCGCGGAATAGTCACTTTGGTCATTATTTACATTGCGTCGTATAGGAATTTTATTGTCTTTAGGATAAAAATCTATCAGCAGATAGCGTTATTTTGCGCCAGAATTAAAAAAACTAAATTTAATGGTGAATTACTACTTGGAAAATTTCTCAATTGACTGTATCATCCGCGGCTTGTTGTTAATTCGGGTGCTTAGCTCAGTTGGTAGAGCGTCGCCCTTACAAGGCGAATGTCAGCGGTTCGACCCCGTTAGCACCCACCAGGTTAACAACAAACTAAATCATCGTTGTTTTAACCGCGACGATGTTTAGGAGCGGTAGTTCAGTTGGTTAGAATACCGGCCTGTCACGCCGGGGGTCGCGGGTTCGAGTCCCGTCCGCTCCGCCAACATTCAAAGGGTTATAGCTTTTAAGCTATAACCCTTTATCATTTTCTGCGTTAATATAAGCCAGTGCGTTGCCTTGGTTGCTGTCGTGTCTACAAAGAAATTGATTATCAAAAAACAGGTTAAGCAGTTCGGCTTCCTATGATCGTTTTGCTATTTTTATTGATATGGTTTCTATTGCTTTTACGATGTCGTTTGCATGTATTTTAGCCATCTCAGATACTAAATAATAGGCGTTGGCGCTCACAAGCCCCGGCCCTGTTGGCTTTCATGTTTAAGTTATTCGTCAATGTCCATACCATTGATTTTCAGTTAATCTATCGTGATGGGCCATATGGACAGCTGTTTGCAAACCTTTATGGTCGAGTATGATTAAATTAACTTTTAATCGGAGGATTGAACTAGAAAAATGAAAGCTGAAGATTTACAAAAACTCACAACAATAGAAATGCCCTACGGCAAACACAAGGGCAGAATTTTGGCGGATTTGCCAGGCAACTATTTGAATTGGTTCGCCCGTGAAGGATTTCCTAATAGTGAGTTAGGGCGGCTGTTACAGCTTATGCAGGAGATAGACCATAATGGCCTATCTGGCTTATTAACCCCTTTGCGTAAACGTTAGCGCATTGAGTGATTAATGCACTGGCCGATTATTGAAATCTACATCTAAGCCTAATGGTTTTTTTAATATAAATGACGGTAGGATGGTCGTAATTGCTGCATAAACCAGCAAGCCACCGAATAAGGTGTCAGAAATGCCAAATTTTTCGTACAAAATGCTGGCAATGACTAATGTGAAAATCAGCGTTGGGGTTAATGCAATCGCAACATCAAAGCTACTTCTGGCACTGTCTTTATTGACGTAGATTCTTTGTACTGCAACAGAGCCCACTCTAAATGGTAATAAGAGGGCAGTGAGTGCTAAGCCAATCCATAGCGATTCCCATTGTAACGCGCCGCTTGGCACCGACATCCCGCCGTGGAAAAAATAGAAAGGGACAAAGAAAGAGGCAAATAACTGTACCGCATGTAAGTTGGTGTCTGAAGCTAATGTGGGCATTCTTTGTTGTAATTGTCTGGCGGCAAAACCAGTAAAGAATGCGCCGACGAGGTAGTAAACGCCTATTTGTTTGGTGAGATAAGCAGCAATCAGACCAACCATAATCAGTAATGAAAATTCGGAGCCGGGTGCAAATGGAATGACAATGCGGCCAAGAAACATAAAAAGTAATGGTAAGCCAAAAGCAATGGCCAGCAATACAGCTGAAGAGGTGCCTAGGTCGCTAGGCGAGTCTGATTTAAGAAACACAAATAGTAAGAATAACGCCAGCAGTTCGCCAGCAATCGCCTTGCTTTTAACCCAAAAGCGTTCATTTTCATCTAAGTCTAGTCCTGCTAATGATTCAAGAATAAAGCCTGTTGAAGGCGTCAGTAAGGCTAATGCAATGAGTCCAGAGACTTGCATAGAAAATTCGAAGTAGTTCATGCCAATCAACGTAAACACAAAAACACCGACACAACGTATAAAGAGATGGTTAAGTAATGGCCAAAACCCTTTTTTTAGTTCGTGGATATTGACTTCTAAGCCAGCAAACAGAAATAAAGAAGAGATGCCAAGTGCAGACAAAAAGTCTAACGTAGTGTCATTGCTGTAATCGGCAACGCCGAAAATAACGACCATACCTAGTGCAAAGCAAGTGAGCGGGGCAGGAATGTTGTATTTTTGTAAAGCTCTTGGAAATACTAGTAATATAAAAACGATAGATAAATACAGCACTTGAGAAGAAATTGCTGAAAGAGAGAAGTCTGCCATATCATGCTTTTAATATTAAGTTGATACATTATTGCATAAAAGGTTAACAATATTAGGCAATTGGGGGCGCAAGGTCGGGCATAGGCTTAGATGCTATAATTTTGAATCTAGCCGACGATGCTCAGCAATCAGATTGGTGTGTTCATCCAATACTTGGTAAACTTGCCTAGCCCTCTTTAAATGCAATCGATGAATGCGATAGGTGCATTCAGGAAGGCATATCAATCGGTTTTTTAATCTTGTAAAAGAAACAGACTAATCAATTCACTATTTCAATCAATTCATTATGATAGACTGCATTTTTATGATTAACCGTTGGTTTCAGTCAATGACGGTTAACTCTTGGCATCAATATTTAGGTGGAAAAAGCGCTTAGGTAACACGGTTAACATGAGCATCAAACAAACACCCTCTCAATCTAAAGATCTTTGGCCATTACCTGTTCATAGTGATCGCGTTTTTACGCTGAAATTTAATCGTAATATTGCGTTAACGTTTTTGCTATCCATCCTGCTGCATCTTTCTTTGTTGTGGGTGTTTGCTCCTAAGCTGTTTGATATTGGCACCCCAATACTCGATGCGCCACCACTTGAAATAAGTTTAGGGCCGCCACAAAAAGAACAAGTAGCGCCAAGTGAGGCTGTACTTCCTTCGCCGGAAGTTTGGCAGCAACCAAAAACTCAGCCGATCAGCAAGCAGCCGACTAAACCGCGACCACCAAAACAAGTGCAATCAAAAGCTCCGCCAGTAGAAGTGGTCAATCAGTCTGAATTCTTCATACCAAAAGATAGGAAACTGAATAAAAAAATCCCTCAACCTGAGCTACCAGAAACCTCGACTACACCTTTGCCAGGCGAGGATATGCAAGCTTATATTAAAAGACAACAGCAGCAAAAATTAGCCAAACAAGGGCTTTCAAAACAAGATGTAGAGGCGGTAATTGCTAGTAATAATCCGCAAAGCGAGGGCGATAAGCGAGATGCAAAAATTAAAGAGAATCTCAATCTTGACGGAACAAATGGTATTTTTGAAATTCGTTATTTAGGCGTTCGCACCGCCCAATTTAGCTTTAAAGGTTGGAAAAGTAATATTAATAATGCCCGTTTAGAAGTGTTTGATGTCACTGCGCAAGAGGGCATGAATATTGAGCGAGTAGTGATCGAAAAAATGATAGCCATTATTCGCCGTGATTATCAAGGCGATTTTAAGTGGGACTCGCGTCGCCAAGGCGGTGTGATTACCCTTTCAGCTCGATTAGAAGATACCGAAGCGTTAGAAAGTTTTATGATGCTGGAATTTTTTGGCCCAGGGACCCGCGTACGTTAATTGTAAGCAAGCCCTACTACTGATTAATAGTATATTTATTTTGGGCCTAAAAAATCACGCTTGCTTAGTTCAACACCAAGGTGACGCAAAATGTTGTAAGTAGTTGTGACATGAAAATAAACATTCGGTTGAACCCAACGCAATAAATAATCTAGTCCAACAAACTCCCGTTTAGCATCGCGTACCATTAATTCAATATGACGCGTTTCTGCAGCTTCTAATTGCTGCGGCTGAATGCTGGCTAAAAAACTAATGGTGTTGACTAAGCGCTGTTCTAACTGTTCAAACGTTGTTTCATTATCGACATATTGGGGCACGACTATATTCGCTAAACGCGCACCTGCCCCCTTGCTCATGTCCGTTGCAATTTGCACTTGTCTAATGAGCGGATACATATCAGGGGCTAATCTTGCATTGAGCATCACGGCATGGTCAATTTTGCGCGCATCGGCAGAGCGTCTGCCCGTTTTGAGAATATGCAAACAATTATTTAATGCAAGGATGAGCGGTGGAATGCTGATTTCATACATGTTAGCCATATCAATATGCCTTTAAGAAAGTTTTACTTCTGACTAAATTTTGCTTTGATGCGCAAAAAAGTTTGAGTAAAGACATTGCCATCCAGTTTGTAATGCTTATGTAATGGCTTTTTAACTTCCCATTTTGCCGACAATCCAGCTGGAAAAGTCACTAAATCGCCAGCACCAAAATTAACGGGTGTTCCGCTGTTGCCTTGGCTGTCAAGAGGAGTCATCACACACTCACCAGCCATCATATAGGCAACTTCTTTTTCAGGAAAGTACCAGTCAAATACTGAGACTTCTTTTTCCCATGTGGGCCATTTTTTAACGTTGAGTTGATCTAGTTCTGATTGTTCAGGTTTGTTTTTAACGATGATTTGAGACATGTTCTTCCAATGACTGTTACTGTTGTAAAGCCTGCCATTCTATCGTATTTAATCGTGTAGCTGTCATTCTAGTGGCTGCAATGGAGATAGCTTATTTGCAAGAGATGACACATTTATTGGAGGTATTATTGAAACGAATTTAAAAATAGTGCTGTATCCATGCCTAAAAACGGATTGTTATTGTTCAGAGGTGTTCAATCACATATTGACTCTCTCCACATCATGCCTAATCAAAGGGCCATTTTGCAGAGTCTCACGCCCCATGCATCACTGTTGGGCAAGATTGGTAATCTGGCAATGTCCAATAATGCTCGGGCATGAGATTGTTGACTAAAAGGTTAGTTTTTTTACAAATCTAAAGCGAAGCAACTCTGTCAAACAGTGCAGACAGTGTTGACATTGACAATCTTAACTTGCGTTGCCAAATTGACCTTTATTGAAATCATCAATTAGTGCAGTTGTTGTAAGTCTAGCTCACGGAGTTTAGGCGCTTTGTGAGCAGTAATGCCGACCACACCCAAGGTCATGAGTCCGCCGAATATCACAGAAGGCACCAAGCCCATTAAGCGGGCGGTAACGCCAGATTCGAATGCGCCAAGCTCATTGGATGAGCCAATAAAAATACCATTAATGGCAGAGACTCTACCACGCATGGCGTCTGGTGTGGCGAGTTGCATAATGGTGCTACGCAGAATAACGGAAACGCTATCTAATGAACCTGCTACCACTAAAATAATGGCAGAAAGCCAGAAAGAAGTACTTAATGCAAAGGCCATTATGCAGAGACCAAAACCTGTTACAGCCGATAATAGCCATCTGCCTGCGTGTAAATTAATCGGATTTCTAGTTAACCATAAGCCCATTAAAATTGCGCCAACTGCGGGCGATGCGCGCAAAATGCCTAACCCTTCTGGCCCCATTTGATAAATGTCGTGCACAAATGCGGGTAGCAAAGCGACGGCGCCACCAAACAGAACTGCAAACATATCCAGTAGCTGTGCGCCTAACAATATTTGGTTCCCCCAAACAAAGCTTAAACCTTCCGTAATGCTTTTAAAAACAGGCTGCCCATGTTGCACTGGCGGCTCGGTGACCTTTAGTTTCAATAAGGTAATGATAGCCCCGGCGCACAAGGCAGAAGCGATGGTATAAGCCGCTGTTTTACTCACAAAGCCGACTAGCAATCCTCCAATGGCTGGGCCAACAATCAAGCCGATTTGGAATGTTGAACTACCAATACTGGCAGCACGTGCGAACGTGGCGCGCGGCACTATGATGGCAAATAAAGTGTTGTAACTCGGCGCAATAAAAGCACGGGCAAAGCCAGTTAATGCAATTGAAGCGTAAATCCAAATGCTGATATCACCATTCAGAATCCCTTCTGAAACAAAGACAAGTGTCATTGCACTGAAGCACAATAATGCTGCTGATAATGTGGCAAATAGTCGCCGTGAGTAATAGTGGTCGACTGCATGTCCGGCAAATAAGGCGCTGGAAAAGTAAGGAATGACTTCCGCTAAACCAATTAAGCCCAGCGCCAACGGATCATGTGTGATTTCATAAATATGCCAACCTGCGACCACCGCCATGATTTGATAAGCCAATACCATTTGTACGCGAAAAGCGAGCAGTTTAGGAAAAGCGTATTGATGATTGCTAAACAGTTGATTGATAGAGAGCAGCATGCTCAGATTATAAATTTAAATCAAATAGGCGAGTGTAACCAATTGTAGATAAGCAGATGATTAGCATGGCGATTGTGTACAATGTGATGAGTTAGCACAGAGAATAAGGTAGTAAGTATGCGCAAGCGTATGGATGAGCCGTCGTTGACCTAGTGTGACTCTGCCGATATAGATTAGGCGTGCTAACACCAATCGATTGACTTTACATTTTATATCATGACAAGTGATTTATTTTCTGACCAAATAGAGTCGCAAGTAAAACTTGCTGCGGGCGCTTATTGGTTGCGCGGTTTTGTTTTGCCAGAAGCCTATGCACTGTGCGCAATGTTAATCGCGCACTTTAATAACCACGCTCCGCAACAGATGATGACGCCAATGGGTTACCACATGTCAGTACGAACAACTAGTGTTGGCACGTTTGGCTGGGTTAGCACTAAGCAAGGCTATGGCTATGCGGCGAAAAACAGTCTCACCAACCAGCATTGGCCAGTGATGCCAGAACTTTTTTTAACGTTAGCGCAACGAGCAGCTAAACAAGCAGGATATATCAACTTCAAGCCAGATACTTGTTTAATCAACGTCTATGAAATTGGTGACAAAATGGGTTTGCATCAAGATAAAAATGAAGCCGACTTTAGTCAGCCGATTGTGTCAGTTTCATTAGGGTTGCCAGCGACATTCCAATTTGGCGGATTAACACGAGCAGCGAAAGCATTGAAAGTACCACTCAGCCATGGCGATGTTGTTGTTTGGGGCGCTGAAAGTCGGCTGTATTATCATGGTGTATTGCCACTAAAATCAGGTGCGCATCCATTGTTAGGGCACAGACGGATTAACTTAACTTTTCGTAAAGCAGGTAAAATGTGATTTTATTTGGTAGCAATAAAACGCATGCAAGTTAATTTGGCAAAAGCCGTGGCTTTACTGAACAGTGGCAAAGTGGTGGCAATTCCGACTGAGACGGTTTATGGACTGGCTGCGGATGCGCGAAATGAAGATGCTTTGCGTGAGATTTATGCCATCAAACAACGTCCTGCAGATAATCCGTTAATCGTGCATATTGCTTCAAGTGAGCAAGTGCTTGATTGGGCTGAGACGTTTTCACCTTTGGCACAAAAGCTGGCGAAGGCATTTTGGCCTGGGCCTTTCACCTTAGTATTGCCTGCAAAATCAACTGTTTCAAGCATCGTTCGTGCTGGCGAACCAACGGTTGCTCTGCGTGTGCCTGCGCATCCCGTCGCACAGCAACTATTGCAACAGACGGGCTTGGCCTTAGCCGCGCCTTCGGCCAATAAATACACACAATTAAGTCCGACCACCGCTCAGCATGTGAAAAACGGTTTAGGGGCCCACGTTGCCGTATTAGACGGCGGTGCATGTCAAGTTGGCATAGAGTCTACTATCGTTGCAGTAAATGGAGATCAGTGGCAATTGCTTCGATTAGGCATGATTGCAGAAATGGATGTAAAAGCAGTGGCTGGTTTGGCGGCCACAGTTGAAAAGCAAGTATGCCCAAAAGCACCAGGGCAACATTTGTTACATTATTCGCCAAAAACACCCATGCAATTATTCTCTTCAAGACAAGCATTAATGCAAGCGGCGGCAACAGAAACCAATTGTGCAGCATTGCTAATAGGTGAGGGCAAAATGACCAATAGCCCGACCTTTAATTTACCGAATAATCCTGCGGGTATGGCGGAAAAGTTGTACGAAACTTTGCACCAAATGGATGCATTAAGGATGACGAAGTTATTGATTGAAACGCCACCCAAATCACCAGCATGGTTAGCGATTCATGACCGCCTCGGTCGTGCTTCATACAAAATTGATTAAAAATTGCTTGTTATCTACGTGAAAAGCGAGTAATTTTGTTAGTCATCAGACGTTGCGCTTGGAGATCCTAATGGATAATAAATATGGTTTAGGCAGCACAAAAGTTGCACAAGTGCATCACGATGCGCAGCATAAAGAGACGTCTGTTCACCCAACAAATTGTAAGTTTTGTGGCAGTAATGAACTGACATTAAGTCCGACCATGCATGACCACTTGTGCAATGCCTGTGGTGAATGGCAAAATGACGTACCACAAGGCTATTCAACAGGTCGCAGTAGCGATTATTAAAAATTATCGTTACAGCTGATCGCTGTTTTTTCAGTGCATCTGAGCCCAATTATCGCCGCTGGATGTTCTGGGTGTATCACTAACGCTTGTTGAAAATATTGTTTGGCTTCTTTCAGATGATTCATCTTTTCCTCAGCAACCCCCGCGTAATAAAAAGCCTCTGCTGAATTCGGTTCGGATTTTAGCCATAGTTGCGCGATTTGGTGCAACTCTCCCCATTTTTCATTTTTGAATAGTTGCACAACACGCATGAAAAAAGGCCGTTGTTCCTCTGGCATGTCCCAAAAAGGCACTATCTCTGTTACCGTTGAAATGATATCAGGTTGCCCTAACAAGGTTTTAATCCACTGGACAGGGATATTGTAATAATAAGCGTTTTTACCAGGACTTTTAAACGTACTCATGGCGACTAATTTCCCATCAGTATCAAATATAGGACTGCCGCTTGCACCCATTACAAAAGAAGCGTCGGTACGAATAATGTGACTATCATCAAACGCATAAAGTGCCTTTATTTTGCCTTCAGTATATTGCGGTTTTGGTGGGCCGCCTGGGAAACCAATAGAAAAAATATCCTGCTCATATTGTAAACTTTCAGAGTCGCCTAGTTCAACGGGTATTAAATCGGCATATTGAAAACGTAAAATGCATAAGTCATGCTCCCAGTCGGCCTTAAGCGCAACAGGTGTGTGGGTATTGCCAAATTTAGTGATGCTGACACCAGTGCTATTGGCTAATACATGACAATTAGTTGCGACTAAATCTGGGCTAATTGCTACGCCAGTGCCAACGCCATAGCCACCTTTTTTAGTGCCAACATGCACTTTAACGACAGAGGCTTTTAGCCTAAAACTGAGTGCATCGCGGCTCTCAGCGTATAGGTGATGATGAAAGAAAATCAGCAGAATAAAAGTAACAATATTACGCATAATGATGGTCTCGAATGAGCAAAAAAATACAATAATTGCAGGTTAAAGTATCTCCTAGACAGTGTAAAGTTACTAAGGTTACAAATAATTTAACAAAAATTAAGTCAATTATGATGAAACAGACATTAAAGAATTGTAGAATAGAACATTGTGAATAAAAAATAAGTTAAAAATCGATGTTAATACAATCAGAAATTGTTGATTTAAATACCAAAACTGGGTTAATGCGTACCTACATACATCGACCTGCACATCATAGAAAAGTGCCCGCAATTTTGTTTTATTCAGAAATTTTTCATCAAACAGGTCCAATTGAACGTGCTGCTAAAATGATGGCTGGTCAAGGTTATGCTGTGTTGGTATCTGAAGTATTTCATGAATTAAATCCGATTGGCACGGTCCTAGGTTATGACGATGCTGGTCGTGATAAAGGGAATGCTGATAAATCAGCTAAAGATGTGCAAGGATATGACAGTGATAACCGTGCCATGATTGAATTTTTAAAAGACCAAGACTGGTATAGTGGTGACTTAGGCGCAATGGGGTTTTGTATCGGAGGTCATTTGGCTTTCCGTGCAGCGTTGCAACCAGAAGTGCAAGCCACTGCTTGCTTTTATGCGACTGATTTACACACTAATATTATTCCGAATCAACCGAATCAACATAGTATGGAGCGCCTCAGTGATATTAAGGGCGAGCTGATGATGATTTGGGGTAAACAAGACAACCATATTCCGACTGCTGGCCGTTTGGCGGTTTATCAACAATTAACCGATGCTAATTTGTCTTTCTCATGGCATGAATTTAACGGCCAACATGCATTTATGCGTGATGAAGGCGAGCGTTATGATCCACAACTAGCAGCAACAGGCTATCAATTAGCTACGCAACTGTTTAGTAACACCCTTAAGTAGTAAACATCGTAAGCTTGCGCCAAAAGCAATGGCTTTTATTATTAATTTAAATTATCAATTTAAAGAAAGAGTATTGAAAAAATGACTGCAAAAAATGCTGATATTGGCCTGATTGGCCTAGCCGTAATGGGGCAAAACCTCGTGTTAAATATGGCAGATCATGGCTATAACGTAGCTGTATATAACCGTAGTACAGATAAGATGACAGATTTCATCGAGTACTGCAAAAAAAGTGAGCCTTCTCATGAACGCGTCATTGGTTATGCTGACTTAGCGACCTTTGTGCTAAGTATCAAACGCCCACGTAAAATTGTTTTATTGGTTAAAGCAGGTACAGCAACAGATTTAACAATTAATGCACTATTACCTTTCTTAGAAAAAGGCGACATCATCATTGATGGTGGTAATGCGTTATGGACAGACACGATTCGTCGTGAAAAAGAATTAAGAGCAAAAGACATTGAGTTTATTGGCTCTGGTGTTTCTGGTGGTGAATCAGGTGCGCGTTTTGGTCCTTCATTAATGCCATCTGGCACCCGTCAAGCTTGGGCTTCATTAGAGCCAATCTGGACCGATATTGCGGCTAAAGTTGATCCAGAAACTGGTCAGCCATTAGAAGGCGGCACCCCAGGTAAACCAGTAGTAGGTGGTTTCTCATGTGCTGAATACATAGGCCCTGATGGTGCTGGTCACTATGTCAAAATGGTGCACAACGGTATTGAGTACATCGATATGCAATTGATTTGTGAAGCTTACTGGCTCATGAAAACATTGCTAGGAATGAAATCTGATGAAATTAGTAAAGTCTTTGCAGAGTGGAATAAAGGCGAATTGTCGAGTTTCTTAATTGAGATTACCGCTGATATCTTGCAACAAAAAGATCCAATGTCTAAAGAGTTCTTAGTCGATATGATTTTAGATGCGGCAGAACAAAAAGGCACAGGGCAGTGGACAGCAGCAAATGCCCTAGAATTGGGCGCACCAGCGAATGCTATCGCTGCAGCAGTTTATGCCCGTGGACTTTCAAGCGTTAAAGAAGAACGTGTTGCAGCAAGTAAGATTCTTAAAGGTCCTAAAGTAATAGCCATCCCTGAATCTGAGAAGAAAGCAACCATTGAAGCGATTAAAAATGCGCTTTACTGTTCTAAAATTTGTGCTTACGCCCAAGGTTTCCAATTGATTGATAAAGCACAAGTGGCTTACAACTGGAAATTGAACTTTGGTGAAATTTCACAAATTTGGCGTGGCGGTTGTATCATCCGCGCACGTTTCTTGCAGAAAATTACGGATGCGTACTCACTCAACTCACGTTTGAAAAACTTGATGTTAGATCCATACTTCACTGAAGAAATCAACGTAGGCCAAATAGGCTGGCGTAAAGTGATTTCGTTGGCTGTGACTAACGGTGTGCCTGTACAAGGTTTTGCGGCGGCATTGGCTTACTATGATGGTTATAGAAGTGCTGATTTACCAGCTAACTTGTTACAAGCTCAACGTGATTACTTTGGCGCACATACTTATGAGCGTAAAGACAAACCACGTGGTGAGTATTTCCACCTGGATTGGCCAGAGCCAGGACGCCCTCAAATTGCGATTAATTAATGGCTGTTTGAGTTAACGATAAAAGAGAGGGTGACAATGTCATCCTCTTTTTTTAACTATTTTTAGTAGTGCGAGAGTGTTAAACGCAGTCGCAGTTTGCTTCTAAATACCGATGAAAAAGATTTGTTTCTTTCAGTTTTAGCTGGCGATCAACTTCTGTTTTACTTGGCTCTTGTCCTTTCGGTTCAAAAGCCACGTTATCTAACGATTTTTTGACCACTTCTGTTTGCTTAACAGCTTCATTCATGATGTTTTTTCCTTTTGGGAGTTAAATGCACTAAAATTTTGTTTCAGTACATGGATTAATTCTCTTTGTCCATACGGCAAGATTGAGTGCAATCTAACAGGATAGTTCGCACTTGTGAACCGAAACGGCGAATAAATTAGTAAAATCATTAGTTTTAACCTTTGGCATTCACATTTATTGCGAAATAGAAACAAAATCATGCACACTATAAACATTTCGCATCGTTAGTGTTTGTCTCAGAATGAGATTTAATGCTTGGTATAATCAATCCATCAGTCAGATGAACGATTCACGATTTGATCGATAAACGATAAAAATGCAAAGAGTAGTGAATTGTTCCTAAAAGCCAATATTTAAATCAATCTTACAAGATAGCGATAAATTAAAGGTGTAGACGCGTTAGGCGGCAATTAAAACAGATCAGATAGAAAGTAAAAATGATGGACCAATTAGCAATTGCAGTAAAAACAAACAACCCATGTCTTTTGCTGGGGGCAGTTAAATATCAGGGTTTAACAGACGCGCGCTTGACGATTGTGGATGCGTTAAGTTTTGCCGATATTTTAATGAATCCGGTAATGGCTAGTGCTAATCATCTAGTCTTAACGACCTTGGACATTAAAAAAAGCGTTGAAGTAGGGTGCGAAGCTTATTTATTGGCGTGCAGGGCTAAAAATTTGCACAAAGCAAGCCTAAGCTCACCATCGGCGGGTATGATAGATTAATGACAACAGTTTATCGATTTTCCGTTCAAGTAGAAACGGCGTATTTAGCAGACCAATCTAGCGAAGAAGATGAGCGTTATGTTTTTTCTTACACGGTTACCATTACCAACACGGGTAGCGTTGCGGCACAATTAGTTAGTCGACATTGGGTGATTACTGATGCGAATAACAACGTTAATAAAATAAAAGGCTTAGGTGTGATTGGAGAACAACCTTTACTGCAACCAAATGAAACCTATACGTATACCAGCGGCACGGTCATTACTACCGCTGTTGGCCAGATGCACGGCAGTTATCAAATAGTTGCGGTGGATGGTACGGCATTCGAAGCGCCAATCTCTCCTTTTACCCTTGCTGCACATAGAGTGCTGCATTAAAGAGTACTTAATTAAAAAGTACTTAGTTAAAGAGTACTTAGTTAAACAGTACTTGATAAAAAGTTATTTCACTAAAGAATATTCAATAAAGAACCATACAGCCAATATGCAAAAAATAGCTTTGTTTTTATGTGTTTTGTTCATGACAGTTGCTTGTTCAAAACAAGCCGTGAAACCTGCACCATTACCAACAGATCAAACGCCTGTTGAAACGCCCATCGCTGAAACGCCTGAGACTCAGAGGCCGATACCTGAAAAGCCTGTAAAAGTGACGCCTCCAGCAGCAACTCAACCACATGCAACACTAAAACCTGCTTCTTGGCAGGAGGTAGATGGTTTATTAGAAGACGATTTAATGGCTGCATGGCCAGCTTGGTTACAAAGCTGTACGCGTTTGGTTAAAAAAGAGCAGTGGAAAACAGCATGTGACAGTGCGCAAGCGATGAAGCAATTGAATAATGCGGCGATTATTGATTATCTTTCTACGTATTTTGATGTGTATCGAGCGCACAATGAAGATGGCAGCACAAGCGGCACAATAACAGGCTATTACCAACCGCTATTAAAAGGCAGTAGAAAGCAATCAGCCCAATACGCGCATCCTTTATATCAAGAGCCAAAGGATTTAATTACCGTAGAGCTAGCCGATCTGTATCCTGAGTTGAAATACAAACGCATGAGAGGAAAGTTAGTCGGGCAAAAATTAGTGCCTTATCGCACGCGGGCAGAAATTGATGCCAATCCATCACCATTGGCAGGTAATGAATTATTTTGGATAGATGATAATATCGATGTATTCTTTTTGCAGATACAAGGCTCAGGTGTAGTGCAATTAGAAAATGGTGAGCAAGTGCAAGTTGGCTATGCCAATCAAAATGGTTACCCTTATCAATCGATAGGCAAATTACTGGTCGACCAAGGCGAGCTCACCTTAGATAAAGCTTCCATGCAAGGTATTAAAAATTGGGCGAGTAACAATCCAGATAGATTACAAGCCTTACTTAATAGCAATCCAAGCTATGTCTTTTTTAGAGAGCTGCCAGCTAATTTGCCAGGCCCGTTAGGCGCGCTCAATGTGCCGATTAGCGCAGAACGCAGTGTTGCGATTGATCCAAAATTTATTCCATTAGGCGCGCCTATTTTCTTATCAACTACTGAGCCAAATAGTAGCAAGCCACTCAAACGTTTAATGTTGGCGCAAGATACTGGTGGCGCGATTCGTGGTGGCGTTAGAGTAGATTTTTTTTGGGGTATGGGGGATGAAGCTGGCGCTAGGGCTGGGTCTATGAAACAAGATGGAGCAGTTTGGGTTTTGTTACCTAAGGGATTTTTGGTTTGGGAGTAGGCTATTGTTACCCAGTAAGCTTTATATTTTGTTTCAGTTGGTAGAGTTGTTTGACCCCCGTTGAAAAAATGGACACTTTTTTATCGTATCAAATGACGAAAAGAAGGAGTTTAGAATGAGCAAGAAATCGAATGAGCATGACACAGCGGCATTTAAGGCAGAAGCCAATCAGTGAGTGCTGGGAGAGTCTCAAGGGATTGCCACAGCTAAAAGGCTTGGTATCGCGAATCAAACGCTGCGCACATGGGTACTCAAGGCGCGGTCCTCAAGCTTAATCGATAGCAATCAATCTAAGACAGCAGTTGGCTTGTAAGCTGAGAATAAAAGGCTTAAACAAGCGCTTGCTCTTGCTGAAATGGAGCGAGATATATTGAAAGAACAATGGTGTACTTCGCAAGTGAAAGTCTGCGAGGTGCGCGTTCATGAAGTTATAACAGTTTCAATATCCAATTGCAGTGATGAGTCACGTGCTGGCAATATCCTCTAGCGGCCCTCTCGCATGGCTGAATCGCAAGCCCAGTGTTTGTTCGCAATGGGATGCCTTGCTTGAGGTTCACGTTAAAGCGAGCCATGAGACAACACATCATACTGACGATTATGGCTCACCGAGCAGCCAAGATGAGCAAAAAATTTCCGGCCATATCATCACCCAGATCACCAATTTTCAGTTAACTTTAGCGCTTGTCGTCTTTTGAGTTTATCAATGCAAAATTTAAGTATGTAAATGGAAAACTTTATTCATTACTTTCCAATCACCATCAACCTTTAACAAATTGAAAAAATCAGTAAAGCGATTGCCCGTCCAGTTATCAAGTTCAATTCTTACGTTCGCTATTGTGCCCACAATTTCTATTTTTGAAAGATGATAAACTAAATCTTTAGCGGCTCCATTTGAGTCATTCCAATCAAATAAAGTCTGAATGTGTCCGGCAACCAAGTCTGGACCAACATATCCAAACCATGATGCTTGATCATGAAAGGTAGGTTTCATTTTTGAACCCTTACCTAAAATAGCACCTGCTAAGTAATGGTTTGTTATTAAGCTAGTAATAGCTTCATAATCACTTATGTTAGTAGTAGTCATGTTTTCTCCCAAAAAATTAGATTAACTTTAGCCTAACATGATTAGGCCAGCCTCTCTGAACTATTTAATACAAACGAATTATTGAAGATAATAATCTCTTTCATCGGGTTATTAGTTTCAACGCTCAGTTAAAAATTAACGACAACATCATTTTTGCGTTCGAAGTAATGTGAAGACTCACGGTTTATACATACTATATTTGGTTAACAGAGCAAGACAATTATTTGGTCACTAGTGATATGCTGATGCAATACACATTATCTTAAGCTTATTCAATTTTATTGAAAATAAACGGCATGATGCAGTCATCAAAAAGCCCAGAGGTGATTAGATCTAATCTAGGCTTGAGCCCCAACTAGCATTGAAACAGTGACGTGTGGATTCTCAAATTTAAAATGGCGGTTTTATTAAGCACTAAGGACTGTCCGCATTTTTTAAGGCTGGTATACGCGTAACAATGTTGTCACATTTAATCTTCTACGTTATTAAAAAGCCCATTTTAAAATGGGCTTTTCATTACTGACTAATATTAACGATGTATTATTGGGTTACATTCCAAACATGTGAACGCGCTAACCATTTGCCATCCGAGTTTTGCTCAAGTATGCTCGTGGTAATGCCGCCAAACGTAGGCGTTTCGCCGTTGGCCTCAGCTCCTTGAGCACTCCATTTAGCAACTTGATATATCATTTTACCAGAGCCTCCCACGTTGATAACCTCTAAGGCATGGTTGTGTACTCCTCCATCAACAAAACCTTTAAATAGATTTTCAATTTCATCACGGCCTACTAAAGTCTTTCCGTTTCCTGGAGAAAGTGTGGCATTTTCAGTATAAAGCGCCGCTAAGCCTTTAACATCGCCGCTATTCAATGCGTTATTCCACTCAAGATTTGCGGCTTCAACAGTCGCAGATGTGTCGCTAACTGGCTCTTCAGTTTGTTGACTGCAAGCAACCGTAAGTGACGTTGCAACTATACCAATTAAAACTGCACGTAATAATGAATTCATTTAAATATTCCTTTTAGTGATTATGCCCATGGCTTAATTTTAAAACCCCAGGCGTTAATATTAGCGTATCAACAAGTATTGTAGTTAGTTGACTAACTAAAGTCAACGTGATGCTCAATTTAGTCAGTTGTTATAGAATAATAAAAAAGCTCAGCGCTTATCTGAGCTTTTTTGATGGGTGGCCAGAACTAAAATTAAACTAGTAAGACGTGGATTTGAATTGATATATTAATAATTAATCGATGTTTTTTCCCATTAAGTAAGCTATAAAGTAACCAAGGAAAGGAAAAGGTTGCATACGTGTTTCAACAATTGGGCTATTGGCTTGTGCTGACCTTCCCCAATGGCACGACCACTTTATTTTGAAAAAAAGCCGATTAAAATTACGTTACTTGCCTCAGTTTTGTGCAGCGTTAGCAGCTGGCTCTCTCCCACAGTTACCATGCGGTCTTACTGCATTTATTCCATACGCCATTTGGTGATAGTCATGCTTGATTGGTTTAAAGACCCAAACCGCTGCTCGTTCAAGCGCCCATCCTAAAAGCTAGCGTTAAACAATTTAATATAGGCATTCTGTAGCGGTTTGCCAGACTAAATCAATCAATGCTCAATGCCGTTGCTAAGCATCCAGCGCATAAACACACCACTTATCATTTAGAACCTCCATGTCTAATGGCTTGTGGTAAACCTGTATCTCTTCATATGTAAAGATGGCATGCATACGTCGATAACTAACAGTTGCACTTATACGCTAAAGTTTAATTCTTATGTTTAAGTCTATTGTGCTTTGCTTATCTTGAGGCGATAACGCTTTACCCCAAGGCCACTTAAAAAGCAGATATATTCCAATGCGCTTAAACTAATAATTTCTTTAAGTCGGCATTCTCACGTTGTCATAAACGAAGGTGTTGTGCTTTTGTACTGTCCGTAGCACCAAACTAGCCGTACCATTTATAAAAAGACGCTGCACAACCCCTCTCTCACTCAATAATGAAGCCAGCCCCAACTTGCTTTAATGCATCAATGATCGATCTGTCCGTAAATGAAGTACGTTTAATTCGGCAGGTGTGGTCGTCAGGAACTCTATTTTTAAAATTCCTTTATTGCAGAAATGATAGCCATGATGCGTCAAATTTTTTCTTGACATTGATTTTAGTGTGATAAATAATTAGTAAAATTTGTCATTTATAACAATGTTGATATTTTTATTAAATAAATAAAGAATTATATTTAATTAATTGATTTTTGTAATTTATTTATCAATAAATTTTGTTGTTTCGGGAGGTTGAATAATGATTAAGTCTGAACTAGTTAAAATATTAAATAGTAAATTTCCCGAACTTTCAAATGAGGATGTAAGTGCTTGTGTCGCCTATATTCTAGCGGCAATAACCAATTCAGTAGCTAATAATAATCGAGTAGAACTTCGAGGTTTTGGGACTTTTTCAGGCAGTTTATTAAAAGACAGAATACATCGTAATCCTCAAACAGGAGAGAAAGTGTGGGTTGAGGGGAAATTAGTGCCGCGTTTTAGACCCAGTAAATTTCTAATTAATAGGTTAAATCAGTCGAAAATGATAGTCGAGAGTGGCAAAACTTCAATAAGGCATACTAAGGTAAACGTAGCGAATTATCCGTTTGAGATTGATAGTTATTCTTTGGAAAGAGTCGTCAATGAAAACTAATCCTCAAAACAATTTGGAAATGATCAAAAAAGAACTAATTTCTGAGATAAATGAAAATTTCAGTGCTAAACAATATCAATTAGTGAATGCTTGTGCTGCTGCAGCGTTAAATATTTTATACGAAGAAGCATTGAAGGTAATTGGCGAGGATTATGTTGAAAATGAAAACTCATTATCAGGCCTAGCGAAACTGGTCGATAAAGTGTGAAATGCGTTAGTGATTGCTCATTAGACGTATGAATAATTTGGGCAAAATGGCCAAAAATCCTAAATAAGGAAATTTATAGAACAATTTTAATACACCATAATCTATTTAAATCCAATTCGACAGATTAAAAAAATATCCATGAATAGCAATTAAATTTAATGCACGACATAACGATAAATCTGGAAATGTTACTGGATCAACTGTTTAAGTTTCGAATCAATCCCGTTCAATAAAAGTTGAATTAATATTTTTTGAAACATTGTATTAATGAAAAAAATGCAACTGCTAAATTTAGCCTAATCGCATTTAAATAAGAAGTAAATAGCAGGTGTGCCAACACTAAAAGTCAAAAGATGAAATCAACAATGTAGTGGATAGCAAAAGTTAACAGGATGTAAAGTTGGAAATAAGATTTTATTACTAAATTGATGGGAATACTAATTAATGGTGTTAAAACTGTAGGTCGTAACACGTAAATCATACTTTTTCATTAAATTTAGTTTTTAAGGTTTTATAATCAAAATAAATTATAGTAAATCTTATTCTTGCCATTAAATTAGTATTTTGAAAACAACGATAGTGTTTAAGAGAAAGGCAAATTGTTAACATTGGAGCTTCATCAGTAATCCTGGCCCTAATGCCGTGAATTGAAATGATATTTTGTTTTTGGTAAATTAATTACGACAAAATATGGTGAATCATTCAACTAATTGCCTATAAGGCTAGACGGCATTGTAGAAAAAAACGGTATATATATGGATGTCTCCAAACTTTTGATCAAAATAAAGTCAGAAGTAGTAGAAACGAATTGGAGTCAAAATATGCACCATATGGAAGAACTTAGTGGTTTCAATGAAAAAATACTGGATAATATTCATCCGGTAAAAATTAAACAAAAAATACCACAACGAAGTTTTTTAGACAATATTTTTGAAATTATTGTAAATCAGCTTCCATGTGGAATAGTGGCGTTAGATTCTGAGGATAAAGTAATCTTCATCAATCACTTGACTGAAGATTATTTCAATCTAAATAAAAATAATTACATTGGCGTTTCATTTACATTATTTGACCAATCTTTAAGTAAAGCTTCCTCAAACGACGTAAACGATAACTCAAGCCATAAAAAACCTAACTTTATTATCTCGTCAGCATCGGAATCTAGCAAGTGTGATGCAGTAAAATTTGATAAGAATACGAAAATATTTTTAAGAGACGACGTTATAATTAACGATAATGAATTGCTAAGCCGAATAGTTGTTTACTCAGAAATAACAGATGAATATGAATACTTAAGGAATGAAAGAGAAACGTTAAGCATCATCTCTCATCAATTAAGAACCCCTTTAGCGAATGTATTAGGCTATTCAGATCTTTTGATGCATGTGAAGAATAACGAAACAGAAGTAAATGAATATATTGGTATTATCAATCGTGAAGCGAAGTTAATAGCAAAATTTTTGGATAACAATGCATTATATGGAAAACTTGGTAGCCAACATTATGATCAACATAACTTTGTTGACATCAGCATCAATTCATTAGTTAAAGCGGCTTTAGAACAAATTAGTACCCCTATTGGTCGAGATGTGGTTGAATTAAATAGCTTAAATCAAGATATAAATGTTAAGACTGATCCTCAAATATTCTTTTTGGCATTTTCAAACGTAGTCAGTAATGCGTATAAATATTCTAAAAGTAAAGTCTCTGTGGATATCAACGTTGAAAATGGCATGTTAGTAGTGGCGATTATTGACGAAGGAGTAGGAATAGCGCCGAATGAACTCAATACTATTTTTAATAAATTTTGGCGATCAAAAACAGTATCCAGAAATAGTGATGGAACTGGTTTGGGGATGTCCATCGTAAAAGACGCATTAGATCTGATTGGACTCGATATTGATATTGTGAGCGTACTAAATGAAGGTACCAAAGTTAATATTAAATTTGCACTGGGGTAGATTAGCATCAATATGATGCTATTTAAATGAAGTTAAGACATTGTCAGTAGTGCAGAAAACAGCATCAAGTCGAAAACGTTGCCGTGGTCAATAACGAGAAAATAGCGCCTGAAAGCATGGTTTATACAGACTGGTGTCGAAGTCATCACGCATTAGATGCGCGTGACTCTTATCATAAAAGCATGCGTTACTCTACACGGTGTACAACAGGTAAAAATCATCAATAGCGTTGAGATTTTTTGAAATTAAGCTAAGCTTGTGACTATATAACATCCTATCGCGCATTCATCGTTTTAACCAATAGTATTCATTTTTAAAGTATGCAGTGCAGTTACAAATCCATGTATTTCATGAAAAGGAATTGGTTTCTTAAGTATTGGAATATTTGCTGGCAGTAAATTTTTAACTTCATCGATGTCCAAACCTGTCACGACTAAAGTAGAGATATCTTTAAATTTTGGGGTAGATTTAAGAAGCTTAATAAGCTCAAAACCATCCATTCTATCCATTTTCAAGTCTGTGATAATTAAATCAGCAATATTTTTTGATAATTCATAAACGCACTCTATACCAGATGCGCAATTGACAGTTTCAACCGGCATATCCCAGCTTTTAATTGTTTTTTCATAAAGCTTAACGGTATTTATATCATCTTCTACAATATAAATAGTGAGATTCAAACTCAACGGGGTAACATTTATTTTTTTTAAGTATTCTATCAAGGAAGATAAAGAAATTCTTCTGTGCCCACCAGCGGTTTTCCACGCTTGCAAAATCTGATTCTCTACCATTTTTTGAACAGTTCCAACAGAAACGCCCAGTTTTACAGCGGCTTGTTTGGTGGATACAAAATCACTATTTAAGCTTTTAACTATCATTATTGATGAAATTTCTTTATTTTATTATTATGTTATGTTGTGACTCACATATATTAAATAATAAAATTATTATAATGTAAATACACACTTGATAAAAATGTTAAAAACTTTATTCCAGTGGTAGGTTCTACTAACATTCCCGTCAGTTGCGTTTTTTTCAAATAACTGCTTACCACCTTATTTTTAGCACTTTAATAAATCTTAAATTTATGCAACTACGCTTTTAAACACTTACTCACCAATTCAAACACATCATTTGATAAATTTGGCGTTTCTAAAATCGATTGCAAGGTGTCTTTCATTAGTGTTTGCAATTGCGGGGTATAACGCTTCCATTCACGTAATGGCGTTACCATGCGCGATGCAATTTGTGGATTAATAGTGTTTAGTTCGATAATGGCATTTCGTAAAATGGTGTAACCTGTTCCGCTTGGGTCGTGGAACTTAACTGGATTATTAATGGCAAAAACTGAATACAGTGAACGGACACGGTTTGGATTCTTGATATTAAATTGAGGGTGATTACGCAACTGTGCAAAGTCATCAAACAAGCTGTCTCTATTAGCCATGGCTTGCAGTGTGAACCATTTATCTACCACCAATGGATAATCTTTAAAGCGGTCATAAAAATCAGCAAAAACAATTTCTCTCTCTGGTTGTGTACTATCTGCTAAACAAGCCAGTGCTGCAACGCGATCTGTCATATTATCCGCTTTGTCATAATGCGCCTTAGCGCGCGCTGCGCAACCTATGCCATTGGTTGCAGTCAATAAAGTAAGCACGGTGTTTTGTAACGCGCGGCGACCCATGGCTGCTGGCGTTAACGAAAACGTGCCAGTATTGCCATTTGCATCATATAAATGCACTAATGCCTCTTTATGCGCGCTTTTTATTTTGGTGAGAATGGTGGTTAATGCTTGATCGATTGCCGCTGGATCGATGACGGCTAATGATTGCGCAATCACTGCCATTTCAGGTAGCGTAAGCGCGCGTGCTAGCAAAGCTTTATCGCCTTGTTCAGCTAGACCTTGAGCAACCAGACTGCCAAAATCATCAACAAATAAACTAATATCCGCTTCATTATCTGCCATCACAGATTGAATGGTGCGCAGTGCTAAGGTTTGTCCCGCCTCCCATTGATTAAAGCCATCGGTGTCGTGCAACTGTAATAGGCGCAAATCATCATCAGTTAAATCAGTGATTAATTTCACAGGTGCAGAAAAGCTGCGTAAGATAGATGGCACAGGTCGCGCATCAACGTTTTTAAACATAAATGTTTGTTCACGTTCAGTCATTTCTAAAATCTGTGTCGGATGTGTTTCATTGCCTTTTGCATCCAGTAAGCCTACGGCAATTGGTATTAATAAAGGCTTTTTATCAACTTGACCTGCAGTATGTTGCTGCGATTGTGTAAACGTGAGCGAAAAGTTTTTCTTTGTAGCATCATAATGGCTGATAACGGTCAATGTAGGTGTCCCCGCCTGTTTATACCACAAGAAAAATTGCGCCATGTTACGATCTGACGCATCAGCCATACATTGCACAAAATCATTACACGTTACCGCATGACCGTCATAACGCTCAAAATATAAATCCGTTGCTTTGCGATAGGTTTCTTCGCCCAACAAAGTATGTTGCATGCGAATTATTTCTGCGCCTTTTTCGTAAATCGTTGTCGTATAAAAATTACTAATTTCAATAAAACTATCTGGTTGAACCGAGTGCGCTAACGGACTTGCATCTTCGGAAAATTGTAAACGGCGTAAACGATCAACATCGTCTATGCGCTGTACAGCACGAGAATTTAAATCAGCACTAAATTCCTGGTCTCTAAAAACAGTTAAACCTTCTTTTAGGGACAGCTGAAACCAATCACGGCAAGTAACACGATTACCTGTCCAGTTATGAAAATACTCATGCCCAATGACCCCTTCAACACTTAAGAAGTCCATATCAGTCGCCGTTTCTTGGTGTGCGAGTACTAACTTCGTATTGAATACATTGAGTGACGTGTTTTCCATCGCACCCATATTAAAGTCACTAACGGCAACAATATTAAATAAGTCCAATTGATACTCACGACCATAGACTTCCTCGTCCCATTGCATGGATTTTTTCAATGACTGCATGGCGTGACCACATTGCTGTTCATCACCAGTGCGCACATAAATATGCAAATCTACTGTGCGACCAGTCATGGTGGTAAACGTGTCTTCTGTCCGAACCAAATCACCAGCAACCAAAGCAAATAGATAGCAAGGTTTAGGAAATGGATCATGCCAAACCGTAAAATGACGTCCATCGGCTAATGTCCCCGTTTCCGCCAAATTGCCATTGGATAACATGACGGGACAACGCGCTTTGTCGCCTTCTATCCGAACGGTAAATGTGCTCAGCACATCGGGTCTATCTTGGAAGTAAGTTATCCGCCGAAAACCTTCCGCCTCGCATTGTGTGCAATATGTGCCTTGCGATTGATACAAACCTTCCAAAGCCGTATTCGACGCGGGGTCAATTTCTGTGACAATCGTCAATGTGAACTTTTCGCCGGCATTGGTAATGGTTATTTTGTCGTCTGCAATGATGTAATCATCAAATGGCTTACCATCTTTTTCAACCGTAATAATGGATTGATCTTGACCATGCAAGACCAAATCAGTTGAAGTATTAGCTGGATTGCTTACATAATCCACGGATGAAGTCACGATGGTTTTTTCTGGCAACAACACAAAGGTCAGATTCACATGCTCAACCCTATATGGCGCTGGCGTATAGTCTTTTAGGTAAATAGTTTTAGGCGTGATGTGAGTTTCTACTTTATTCATTGCGGTCTCTACTTAATTAATTACTATTTAGTATAAAAAGATTGCCATCTGTGATGGGGCTTCACCACTGACAACCGACTCAGATAATATTTGTTAGATGCTAATGGATTGCTAATTTTTAATAAAACTGGGCGAATTAAAACATGAATTACAACGCCCGTTGATACTTAATATACTTGGTATGGAAATTTAAATCCATGCTTTTTCCCAGGTCTGTGATGGAGTCTTCTCATTGCAGATGCAATCGTGTTATCGGCCATCAAGCTAAAGTCCCGATCATTTGGGAAAGACTGCCTGATTTAGCTATTGGTGCTTTAATTGGTAACCCGTTCCCATAATGAATAGGCCTCTGCAAATAAAAAGTCATCACATCAACACTTGGCACCCTTTTCTTACCACAAACTAAAGTGATTAATGCCGTAGAGCGTGATTTTATTGTTGATCGTGCGATGGCATTTAATACTAGTCAATTAGGTATTGAGCAAATGCGCTGAATTACGATGACGGCGTTATGGAGCCAAGGTCGCGTAAAGATAGCTGCTTTGCCAAGGGTGCGTTATGCAAACCTCATGGCTTAGCATTACAATCATGAGTCTTCAGCTTCCAGACCTACATTATTAATAATCTTAGTAATGGTATCTGCTTGATTCAAGGTGTAAAAGTGAAAGCTAAGCACGCCAGCTAACAATAATTTTTCGCAAAGTTCACTCACAACATCCGCGCCAAAAGCGCGCAATGAGGTCAAATCATCACCATAGGCTTCTAGGCGTAAACGCAACCAACGTGGAATTTCTGCCCCGCAAATACCTGAAAAGCGCGCTAGCTGTGTGTAATTGTAAATCGGCATGATGCCTGGCACAACAGTAGTGCGAATACCTGCTTTATAGCAACTTTCTAAAAATTGAAAGTAGCCATCAACATTATAAAAATATTGAGTAATTGCTGAGTTAGCACCGGCATCAATTTTACGTTTAAAGTTCTCTATGTCTTTTGCCGCAGAAAGTGATTCTGGGTGAAACTCTGGATAAGCTGCCACTTCGAGATGAAACCAATCGCCTGTTTGTTGACGGATAAAAGTCACTAAATCAACCGCGTATTTAAAGTCGCCCGTACTGACTTCACCTGAAGGCACATCGCCGCGCAACACCACTAAACGTTTAATGCCCTTATCTTGATACGCTTTTAATAGCTCAGTAATTTCTGCTTTACTGGATGATATACACGAAATATGTGGCGCAGCTTGAAAGCCTTCATCTTGAATCTCAAAGACCGTATCCATTGTGCGATCGCGGGTAGAACCACCAGCACCAAAGGTAACTGAAAAAAACTCAGGATTAAAAGTAGCTAATTTTTTACGTGTCTCACGTAAATTAGCAATGCCATCTGCTGTTTTTGGCGGGAAAAATTCAAAGCTTAATGCGCTATTTTTCATATTTTGCTCAATAAAGTACCTTTAAGAAGACTTGTTACCAAGGACTAAACTCGCCAGCAACCAAGCAATCAAACTGTAAGCTAATGCACCAATAATACCAGCCATCATTGTATTGACCTCAAGCCCTTGCAGATAGCGTCCAACAGCCCAAAACAGAAAACCATTAATCACTAAGATAAATAAACCAACGCTCAACATGGTAATTGGCAGTGTCAACACAATTAACAGTGGTCGAATCAGCATGTTAACTAACCCAATCACAACCGCTGCAATCAATGCAACGCTCAAACCAGTTATATGGATATCAGGAACAAGATAGGCAACGGCTAATAATGCCAATGCATTCAATAACCAATTTAGTAAAAATCTCATTCCCGACTCCAAAAAGTTAACTATAAGATAAATAATTAACTTAAGCCTAACAAATTAATAACGATATTTCTCAGATTTGTATGGACCTTTGACATCAACACCGATGTAATCTGCTTGTTGTGGCGTCAACTCCGTTAGCTGTGCATTAAGCGTTTTTAATTGCAATCTAGCTACTTTTTCATCCAAGTGTTTAGGTAAGGTGTAAACGCCTACTGGATAATCTTTTGTTTTTGTGAACAGCTCAATTTGCGCAATCGTTTGATTTGCAAAACTAGAACTCATGACATAGCTTGGATGGCCAGTACCACAACCTAAGTTAACCAAACGACCTTTAGCTAATAAAGTAATACGCTTACCATCTGGGAAAATCACATGATCAACTTGTGGCTTAATTTCATCCCACTCGTATTTTTCTAGTGAAACAACATCGATTTCATTATCAAAGTGACCGATGTTACACACAATGGCTTCGTTCTTCATTTGCACCATATGATCATGCGTAATGACGTGATAATTACCTGTTGTTGTAACAAAAATATCGCCATGCGCACAGGCGTAATCCATCTGCACAACACGATAGCCTTCCATCGCTGCTTGCAATGCACAAATTGGGTCAATTTCAGTAACCCAAACTTGAGCAGATAAAGCGCGCAACGCTTGAGCAGAACCTTTGCCCACATCACCATAACCGATGACCACAGCTACTTTACCTGCGATCATGACATCCGTTGCGCGTTTAATCGCATCAACCAATGACTCACGACAGCCATATAAATTATCAAATTTTGATTTGGTGACTGAATCGTTTACGTTAATCGCTGGGAAAGCCAATTTGCCATCTTTATGCATTTGATATAAACGATGTACACCGGTGGTTGTCTCTTCTGTTACGCCTTTAATTTGTGCTAAACGGGTTGAATACCAAGTTGGATTCACTTTAAGTTTTTCTTTAATCGCCGTAAATAAACAAGTTTCTTCTTCAGATGTTGGATGAGCTACCACCGATGAATCTTTTTCTGCACGTGTGCCCAAATGCAATAGCAATGTTGCATCGCCACCATCATCTAAAATCATGTTCGAGTAGCCACCGTCAGTCCACTCAAAAATGCGATGCGTGTAATCCCAATATTCTGTTAACGTTTCGCCTTTAATCGCAAAAACTGGAGTGCCACCCGCCGCAATGGCAGCTGCAGCATGGTCTTGTGTTGAGTAAATATTGCAAGATGCCCAACGCACTTCTGCGCCTAAATCTTTCAATGTTTCAATCAATACAGCCGTTTGAATCGTCATGTGGAGTGAGCCGGTAATGCGCGCACCTTTCAGTGGTTGCGCCTTTGAAAACTCTTCACGAATCGCCATCAAGCCAGGCATTTCATTTTCGGCAATTGCAATTTCTTTACGGCCAAAAGCGGATAAATTAATATCGGCAATTACATAGTCTTTAATATCAGCTACAGTATTCATATTCTTCCTTTAATAAATGAAAACTGAGCAAGGAAATAAATCTTTGGAAGCAACTGCTCACCTTTTATTTTCCGTGCTCGCACAGTAAAAAGTGAACGCAGTTAAAACATCTCTGAGCCTAGGAGTTTTAGAACAAACTCTCGCAACGTTCCTCAGATGAACAACATTATATCGTTAAATAAATAATTTACAACAAATCAGACACTTGGCTTGACATATTGTTCCATTGAACAATTAATCCCAAATTTCAAACTGACTCCAAATATGATTAATATCATTAATTCCCCAAAGCACAGGATCCTCATGACCAATTATTTCTTCTCGTTCATTAGGCTTGGAAAGGTCAATTGTTTGCATCGGTATTCTTGACTTGGACTTAGTTGAAAAAAAGACCCGAACAATCGGCTTTAATAATGATTTAGGGCTTTGATCAACCACAATGGCTAATCTACCTGATTTTAATTTAATGGTTGACCCGATTGGATAGATTCCCAAGCTTTTAACAAAGGCTTTAAAAATCACCTCATCAAAATGCCCTTTCCATTGCGCCATGCGTTGCAATGAAACGCTGGGGTCCCAGCCTTCTTTGTAGGGTCTATTCGAGGTAATTGCATCATATACATCACAAACGGCGCCCATTTTGGCAAAAAAGCTAATTTGATCACCTTGAAGCTTATCGGGATAACCTGAACCATCAATTTTCTCATGGTGATGTAAACAAACATCTAAGACGACTTTATCTGCAATCTGTGCTGCCAATAAAATATCATGGCCTCTATCCGGGTGTAGTTTAACCAGACTAAACTCATCGTCTGTCAATGCCCCTGGTTTGTTGAGTACTTCAATGGCAATCCCTGCTTTTCCTATATCATGCGTAAGGCCTGCGAGACCTGCTTGTTTAGTTTCTGACTCTGACAGTTGTAATTGGCGTGATAAAGCAACCATTAAGGCACAAACAGCAACAGAGTGCATGTAAGTATAGTCATCTTTATTTTTTAATCTGACCAGACTGATTAAAGCACTTTCATGCCTGGCAACAGATGAAGAAATCTCATGCACAACTTTGTTGAGCGACTCGGTGTTAATGGCATTGCCCATTCGCACATCTTTAAACATCGCTCTTATCGCTTTTTTGGAGGCGTCAACTATTTTAGAGGCTTGCGCATGCTCTTCTCTTAAGCTATTCCGTTGTAAGGATATACTCGTTGTCTGCTTATCAGCTTTGGACGTGTCTTGCTCCTGTAACTTAATCCTATTGGATGCAACTTTTATTTGCGGCTGCTCAACAACGTCTAATCCTTTGCTGATATCAATAACCACTTCCTTAACGCCACTTTGTTGTATTTTTTTTAAGTCAATAGCGTCATTGATAATAAAGTTTGTTTTCCAAAAAGGATGGTTCACCCATGCCCCCGCGAGCGCATGGAGGTGCATACCAAGTTTTACTTGATTAGTTGGAATTGTTTTCAGCATAGCGTTTTATTTTTACAGATAATGTAAAAAATAAATGAAAAAAAAGAGGGCTAAAAAGCCCTCTTTTTGGATTCCCGAAAAAACTTACAGACCAGCCGCTGCCTTTAATGCAGCTGCCTTATCGGTTGCCTCCCAAGTGAATTCAGGTTCATCACGGCCAAAATGACCATAAGCTGCCGTTTTAGTATAAATTGGACGAAGCAAATCTAACATTTGCACAATACCTTTAGGACGTAGATCAAAATGCTCACGTACTAATGTGGTTAATTTGGCATCAGAAATTTTACCAGTGCCATAAGTATCAATCATGATAGAAGTTGGCTGAGCAACACCAATAGCATAACTCATTTGCACCATACATTTATCCGCTAAGCCTGCAGCAACAATATTCTTTGCCACATAACGACCTGCATAAGCGGCAGAACGATCAACTTTTGATGGGTCCTTGCCTGAGAATGCACCGCCACCATGAGGTGCCGCGCCACCGTAGGTATCTACAATAATTTTACGACCAGTTAAACCACAATCGCCTTGTGGGCCCCCAATAACAAAGCGACCGGTTGGATTAACCAAATATTTAATCTCGCCTTTGATGAGCTCTTGTGGCAACAATGGCTTAATAATTTCTTCAATCGTTGCTTCACGAATGGCATCCAAAGTCATCTCTGGCGCATGTTGTGTTGAAACCAACACAGTATCAATTTTATAAGGCTTTCCATCCACATATTGCAAAGTCACCTGTGCTTTTGCATCTGGACGTAACCATGGCAAACGACCATTTTTACGCAATTGCGCTTGACGCTCCATAATGCGATGGCTCAACCAAATTGGCAACGGCATCAGCTGTGGCGTTTCATTGACTGCATAACCAAACATTAAGCCTTGGTCACCTGCACCTTGATCTAATGGATCATCATTAGCGTTATTAACGCCTTGTGCAATATCGGGTGATTGCTTGTCGTAAGCGACCATCACTGCACAAGATTTATAGTCAATACCATAATCACCATTGTCATAGCCAATGCGCTTGATGGCTTCGCGTGCGACTTTAATATAATCGACATTGGCTGTGGTTGTGATTTCGCCTGCCAAGACAATCAAGCCAGTGTTAGCTAAGGTTTCAGCAGCTACACGTGCCGTTGGATCTTGCTCTAAAATGGCATCTAAAATACTATCGGAAACCTGATCAGCTAACTTATCAGGATGGCCTTCAGAAACAGATTCTGAAGTAAAAAGGAATTCATTCATTTTACGCCTTGAAAATTTAAAAATTAAAAAAAGAAGAAATGACCCGCTAACTAAAGGCTGAAGCTAGTGCATCAAAACAACGTCTTTGGCATTGTAGATTAAAATAAGTGCTATCCATACACAAATTTTATTGCGACGATACTAAATCGCGCCACGATGCAGTATGATCAACATCATGAAACCAAGCACGATGACATTAAAATTCACCAAAATGCAGGGCGCTGGCAATGACTTTGTTGTGATTGACAGCTATACAACGCCAATCGAATTAACGAGCGCGCAAATCCAACACATCGCTAATCGCTATTTTGGTGTAGGTTGCGACCAATTGCTCTTGGTGGAAAAAACAAATACGCCCAATGTCGATTTTCGTTATCGAATCTTTAACGCAGATGGCGGTGAAGTGGAGCAATGTGGCAATGGCGCACGTTGCTTTTTCCGCTTTGTGATTGATAAAGGGTTAACACGTCAACAGACTATTAACGTTGAAACTGCTAGTGGCATCATCACCTTAACATTGGAGGATAAAGGTGAAGTGACGGTCAATATGGGCTTACCAAGCTTTAATCCACAAGCGTTGCCTTTTATAGCAAACACACAGCAATTACAATATTCACTGACGCTAGACAAAACAACGTTGCCCATCTCAATTGTTTCTATGGGCAATCCGCATGCCGTCGTGGTCGTTGATGATGTACAAACTGCGCCTGTACATGAACTAGGGCCACAAATTGAATCGCATCCCCTATTTCCACAGCATGTAAATGCTGGCTTTATGCAAGTCGTTAATCAGCATGAAATTAATTTGCGTGTGTTTGAACGTGGTAGCGGTGAAACCTTAGCCTGTGGCACTGGCGCATGTGCGGCGGTGGTCAGTGGCATACAGTTAAATTTGTTACAATCACCCGTGTTGGTCAATGCCCGAGGGGGACAGCTGCAAATTGCTTGGGATGGGGCGTTATCCCCAGTGATGATGACAGGTCCTGCAACGATTGTATTTGAAGGTGAAATAACACTCTAATTGAGCATTAACGACTTTCCAATATTAAGCACTTTATGATTAAAACTTTATAGATTCAAAACATAAATTATTTAGAACGCTAGGATTAACAATGCAAGAAAATGAAATCGCAGAATACTTAAAAGCGCATCCAAGCTTTTTTGAAAATAATGCGAGCCTACTCGCCGATATTCACTTACCAAGCCCGCATGGCAGTGGCACAATTTCGTTAGCAGAACGTCAGCAGCTGGCGCAGCGAGATAAGATTACGGCTTTGGAAGAGCGGTATACTGAACTGTTACAGAATGCACAAGAAAATGACAAAAAAACTAATAAAATGCATGATTTTTTTGTGCGCTTACAACGAGCCAAAAATTTCAATGCTATAGAGCAATTAATCAGTCACAACTTAACAGAAGATTTTAATATCACCGATACTTGTTTACGTATTTGGGCAAATCCAATGGATAGCAAAGATGCTGAAAATTTAGTATTTTCAGCCACGCCTGAAGCCATTCAAACTTGGGTAAGCGACATTCATCATGTGTATTGTGGGGCAACGCCATCCAGCATTAATATTGATGATTGGTTTATGGTGCCAGCGCAATCAATGGCGGTATTACGACTTGAAAACGCAGGTGTGTATGGTTATTTGGCACTGGCTAGCGATCAAGAGAAACGCTTTTATCTTGGCATGGGCACCGATTTTTTACAAAAATTGGGCAACCATGTCAGCGCAGCACTTTCGCGTTATCTCACGGCATAAGTTTCAATTACTGACAATGTGGATTTATTAACTGAATATCTCAAATTTCTCCACTTTGAGCGCGGCTTAAGCCCGCTCACTAGAGAAAATTATGCGCGTGATATTCAGCAACTTCTCACACTGAGCGATGGTATCGCATTAGATTCATTGCAAATTACCCACATTCGTCGCTATATCGCTAGCCTTCATGGCAAAGGCTTAGGCGGTAAAACGATTGCGCGCATGCTGTCGAGTTGGCGTGGTTTTTTTGATTATTTAATGCAGCGGCATGGTTGCCCGAACAATCCAGCTAAAGGTCTGCGTGCGCCAAAATCGGCAAAAATATTACCACAAGCGCTTTCGATAGAACAAGCAATTAAACTGGTTGATATTAAAGAGGATGACTTATTAAGCATTAGAGATCATGCGATTTTAGAGTTATTTTACTCTTCTGGTTTGCGCTTAAGTGAGCTTATTAATCTCAATACAAATGAAATGGATTTTACTGAAGGCACGATTACAGTGACTGGTAAAGGTCAGAAAACCCGCATCGTGCCGTTAGGCAATCATGCGATAATGGCTATTCAACAATGGCTCAAACTGAGAGTCAGTTTACTAAATCAACATCCACAAGAAAAAGCGTTGTTCATCGGCAAACTAGGCAACAGAATGACTGCGCGCAATGTTCAATATCGCCTAAAAGACTGGGCAATCAAGCAAGGTTTAGACTCTTCCGTGCATCCTCACATGTTGCGACATAGTTTTGCTTCGCACGTATTGCAATCAAGCGGTGATTTGCGAGCGGTGCAAGAAATGTTAGGGCACGCCAACATCAGTACCACGCAGATTTACACCCATTTAGACTATCAACATTTAACCAAAGTGTATGACACCGCGCATCCTAGAGCAAAGAAAAAATAATAATGAATTACTGGCTTTTGTTTTACATCACAATTTAACTGTAACTTAATCATGGTTTTCATGTCACACTAAAGTATGGCAAAATAATAACAATAAAATCATCATATCAATCGTTCACAAAATAAGGATCACCATGGAACATACACTACCAGCATTACCTTATGCACAAGATGCATTAGTACCACACCTTTCAGCTGAAACGTTAGAGTTTCATTACGGCAAACATCACAATGCTTATGTCGGCAATTTAAATAAATTAATCGTTGGTACTGAATTTGAAAGCGCAACATTAGAAGACATCATCAAAAAATCTTCTGGTGGCGTTTATAACAATGCAGCGCAAATTTGGAACCATACTTTTTTCTGGAATTGTATGAAGCCAAACGGCGGCGCAGCACCAACTGGGGCATTAGCAGAGGCAATTACCGCTAAATGGGGTTCATACGATGAATTTAAAGCGGCTTTCCAAGCATCAGCGGTTGGTAACTTTGGTTCTGCTTGGACATGGTTAGTGAAAAAAGCAGATGGCTCAGTTGATATTGTCAATATGGGTGCAGCTGGTACACCATTAACCACTGGCGACAAGGCTCTGCTATGTATCGATGTTTGGGAACATGCTTACTATATCGATTACCGCAATGCACGTCCTAAATTTGTTGAGACTTTCCTAGCAAGCTTAGTTAACTGGGACTTTGCTAGCGCAAACTTTGCCGCTTAATTGTTGTATTAATTAACAAAAAGCCAAGTATTTTCTACTTGGCTTTTTTTATCTTTAGCCAACATATAAAACATAACCAGCGCAAGCATTTGATCAAGCGTTGCACTGACCGCTTAAATCCGCCGATGCTAAAAATGGGGGTAGGATTACCCTATAACATATGTTAACATGAGCAAATGTTGCAACGGCTAATCATTCATTTAAGCTTAATACTCCTATTTGCATTTACGCAAATAGGCGTTGCAACGCATGCCATTAGCCACTTAACTGGCGACAACGCTCAGCATCAGCAAGATCAAAATAATCATCAAAATCAATGCGAGCAATGTCTTAGTTATGGTCATGCGTCGGTCGCCAATCTAAAACCTGTTTTCACGTTTCAGGTTACGCCAGTTCAACAAGTCTTTGCGCTTAGCGACTTTTACAGCAGCTCCTCAACTAGTACTTATTTTTACAGCGCACGCGCGCCACCCACCACCTCACACACTTAATACATCATGCTAATCCAGCCGCTGGCTGCATTGGCTTTCATTGATTTTTGTGAGGATATACAATGTCGTCTAATAGACAATTGTCGCGCACAACCGCGGCCAAACCAGTAGTTCAATATAATCTGTTTCAATATCATCCACTTTTCGCAGCAATGACTGCGGCTTTCGCTAGTTGCTTAATCGTCAGTGCGCCTAGTTATGGCGCAGAAACTAATTCAACTTCAGATAATAAAATCAATATCGCCCCTGTTGCCATAACGGGCAACCCGCTTGGCGTCGCATCAGATGAACTCGTTATCCCTGTATCCGTTCTCAATGGTCGTGAACTTAGCCTGCGCCGAGAAAGTACTTTAGGTGAAACGTTAAATGGCATCCCTGGCGTCACTGCCACCCAATTTGGTCCAAATGCGTCCAGACCCGTCATTCGTGGTTTAGACGCAGAACGGGTAAGAATTATGCAAAATGGTATCGGCGTGCTAGATGCTTCTAGCCTGAGTTTTGACCATGCTGTTGCGATAGATCCGCTCATTATTGAGCAAATTGATGTCGTACGTGGACCTGCCGCTTTACTCTATGGTGGCAGCGCCGTTGGTGGCGTGGTTAATGCGATTGATCACCGCATTCCAACTGAAGCAATTGAAGGTATTGTTGGTCGTACTGAAGCAAGATTTGGTGGTGCTAATGACCAACGTAATGGTGCTGCTGTGATTGATATTGGCAACGGCAAATTCGCCATCCATGCGGATGCTTATAAACGTAAAACTAATGATTTAGAGATTCCGGGCTTTGCTGTTTCTCGTCGCAAAAGTGAAGCTGACGGCGTGGCTCGCTCGGGTAAGGGTAAACTAATTAATAGTAGCTCTGAGAGTGATGGCGGTGCTCTAGGCGCCTCACTGACTTTTGATAATGGCTATATCGGTACTTCATTTTCTACGCTCAATAATAACTACGGTACGGTTGCTGAGCCTGATGTGCGTATTGATATGAAAAGCGACCGTTGGGATATTGCCAGTGAGTTTTCTGATTTAGGCAATGTTATCAATCGTGTGAAGTTTCGTTTGGCCCACACGGATTATCAGCATCAAGAGCTAGAGGGTGGCGAAGTTGGCACAACATTTACAAACCGTGGTCTTGAAGGTAGTTTTGAAGCAGGGCATGCACCGATTGGAGCGCTAAATGGCGTGATTGGTTATCAATTTAGCAATACCAATTTTGCTGCGCTAGGTGATGAAGCATTTGTGCCAAATGTTAACACGCAAAATAAAGCGATCTATTTATATGAAGAGTTACCTATTGCTGCTGATGGCAATAAACCACATAAAATCACCTTTGGTAGTCGTTTTGGCCATACTACGGTGGACTCTAAAGACAGTGCCAACCCAAATTTTGGCGCGGCTAAAAGCAACAGTTTTAATCCAAATAGCTTTGCATTAGGTGGCATTTACAATATAGATGACCAATGGTCGTTAGCCAGCAACCTCTCTTACAATGAGCGTGCGCCAAGTTATTTTGAGCTTTATGCCAATGGTGAACACGTGGCCACTGGTCAATTTGAAGTGGGAAACAGCAACTTTGATAAAGAACGCTCCAAAGGTTTTGATGCACAAATCCGTTGGAATAATGGCAAACATAATGTGAGTGTTGGCACTTATTACACTCGATTCCAAAACTTTATTGGTTTATTCGATACGGGTATCAAAGACATTCCATCTGACCAGCCGATTGCTGCCTTTCAAGCAGTGCCTGCCACGTTCAAAGGCTTAGAAGCGGAAGGTAAATTTGCACTCTCTGACCAGTTCACACTTTCTGTTCGCGGTGATTATGTGCATGCCAAAGATAATCGCAATAACGACTATCTGCCGCGCATTTCGCCTTTGCGTTTTGGCTCAGGCTTGGAATATCAACACAGTCAATGGGGCGCTAAAGTCGATGTGTTGCGTGCTTTTAATCAAAACAATACAGCACAAAATGAATTGGCAACGGATGGCTATACCAATGTTAGTGCATTGGTGACATACAAATTACCAACCAAAACCCATATTGAGTTATTTGCTAAAGCGAACAATCTATTGAATCAAGAAATTAGAGAGCACGCCTCATTCTTAAAAGACATTTCAGTTGCTGGTGAGCGCGCACTATTGGTGGGAGCGAGAGCAGACTTCTAAAGCTAATTGAGATAGTACGTAGCATAAGGTCGGCAATGCCGACCTTTTTTATGCAAACAGAATCAAACCCCAAGTCATCAGTACATTGACTAATGCAACAAACACAGCGGCACTCCCAATATCTTTAGCGCGTTTAGCTAACGTATGGCGCTCGATTGATATGCGATCGACTACCGCTTCCACGGCAGAGTTAAGTAACTCAACGATTAAAACTAAAAATATACTACCAATCATCAAAATACGATGTAGCGCTTCAGACTCTAAAAAGAAAGCTAACGGGATGAATATCAGTGACAAAAACACTTCTTGTCTAAAGGCATCTTCATGTTTAAAAGCCGCTTTAAAACCTTCTAAAGAATAACCAAAAGCATTCATTAAGCGGCGCATGCCTGTTTTGCCTTTGAATGGGCTTTCTTCATGTACTTGCGCGTTTGAGTCAAATTCGTTCATCAATTTATCACCAAAAAATGTTCATAGCATTTTAACATGCGTTATGATGTTGTTTTATTGCATTAATGAATAATAAAGGGTTTTTAACATGGCACGCATGGTAAATTGCATCAAACTAGGTAAAGAAGCTGAAGGCATGGTTTATCCTCCTTATCCTGGTGACTTAGGCAAACGCATTTATTTAGAGGTTTCAAAAGAAGCATGGGCAACGTGGTTGAAACAGCAAACCATGCTGGTGAATGAAAATCGCCTTAGCCTAGCAGATCCATCTGCTCGTAAATACTTGACTGAGCAAACAGAAAAATACTTCTTTGGCGAAGGTGCTGATGTAGCTGAAGGCTATGTGCCAGAAAATAAATAACGGCGAATAATCACATGAAAAAAGTTTTCTTTGCACTGGTAGGCGCTCTTATTTTTTATCAGCTATATCAAACAACGCCACCAATCATACAAACCGTTAAACACAACGATGTTATTTTGTATGCAACATCTTGGTGTGGTTACTGTAAAAAAACACGCGAGTTTCTAGCAGAAAATAATATTCAATACACCGAATATGATGTTGAAGCCTCAGAACAAGGGCGCAGAAAATTTGCTGTCCTGAATGCAAAAGGGGTGCCTGTGCTCGATATTCAAGGTACGATTATTGATGGTTATGATGTGAGTAAAACCAAAAAAGTACTGAGCGCGGCAAACTTGATGTAATCTGACAATCATCCTCTTGGAACTAACACATAGATAAATAAAAATCCGCTTTTAGCGGACTTTTATTTGCTTGATTAACTGGCTATTACCACTTAATTACTGATACGTTTTCACGCCATCAGCGGTTGCCAATAATAAAATGTTAGCTGGACGTGCAGCGAATAAACCATTCGTCACCACACCTACGATTTGGTTAATTTTGGCTTCCATCGCCACTGGATCGCTAATGGTTAAGTTATGCACATCTAAAATAAGGTTGCCGTTATCCGTTATAAAGTCACGCAATTTTGGCTGACCGCCTAATTTCACCAGCGCACGTGCCACTTGTGACCGCGCCATTGGCAATACTTCTACAGGTAATGGAAACTTGCCCAACACAGGTACATATTTAGTTTCATCGCAAATGCAGATAAATTGTTTTGCCACTGCGGCTACAATTTTTTCACGGGTTAACGCGCCACCACCGCCTTTTAACATATGCATGTGCTCAGTAATTTCATCCGCGCCATCAACATAAATATCCATACCATCAATGTTGTTCAAATCAAATACTTCAATGCCGTGTCCTCGTAAACGCTCAGCCGTTGCTTCAGAACTAGCGACGGCACCTTCAATTTTGTGTTTTACTTTGGCTAATTCCTCAATAAAAAAATTAGCTGTAGAGCCGGTGCCAACTCCAATAATGCCCTCTTTTACATATTCAACCGCTGCCTTAGCAACTTGCTGTTTTAATTCATCTTGCGTATATGCCATATTTAGGTAAATCCTTAACAAAGTCTTTATAATGTAATCAAAGCATAACTATACACTGCTCTACAACATTTACCCATGTCAAAACAAACCCAACAAGCTTATGTCAGCAATATTGAAAACTCTCATGTTTATGATGTTGCGATTAATACACCGCTAGATTTTCTGCCTATTTTATCTGAGCGCATTGCGAATCACGTCTTATTAAAACGTGAAGATATGCAACCAGTGTTTTCATTTAAGCTGCGTGGTGCTTATAACAAAATGGCAAAGTTATCGGCTGAACAATTGAGCCGAGGTGTCATTACCGCCAGCGCTGGTAATCATGCGCAAGGGGTTGCATTGGCTGCACAAAAATTGAATTGTCGTGCAGTCATCGTCATGCCAACAACGACGCCGCAAATTAAAATTAATGCAGTCAAAAGTCGTGGTGCAGAAGTCATCTTAATTGGCGATAGTTACTCAGATGCGTATATTCATGCACTGACTTTAGAGCAATCTGAACAACTCACCTTCGTGCATCCGTATGACGATCCTGATGTCATTGCGGGACAAGGCACCATTGCAATGGAAATTTTAGATGCTTATCCAGAGCCAATTGAAGCGATATTCTGTTGCGTTGGTGGCGGAGGTTTAATTGCAGGCATTGCGGCTTATGTCAAAGCAAAACGGCCAGAAATCAAAATTATTGGGGTTGAGGCAAAAGATGCCGAAGCAATGACACTGTCTTTAACAGCTAACCATCGAATCATAATGGAACAAGTCGGTTTGTTTGCTGACGGTGCTGCCGTTAAACAAGTTGGTGAACATACTTTTGCCCTATGCCAAGATTATGTGGATGACATGATTGTGGTTGATAACGATGCCATTTGTGCGGCGATTAAAGATGTTTATGAAGATACGCGCAGTATTTTAGAACCGGCTGGCGCACTTGCCGCGGCTGGGATAAAAGCCTATGTCGAACAACGCAACATGACAGGAAAAACACTGATTGGTATTGCCTCAGGCGCCAATGTTAACTTTGATCGACTACGCTTTATTGCAGAGCGCGCAGAAATCGGCGAAAAAAGAGAAGCTGTTTTAGCCGTCACCATCCCTGAAGCACCAGGTGCGTTCAAAGCATTTTGCGCTTTATTGGGCAATCATAATATTACTGAATTTAACTACCGCTATGCTGACCCAGCTGCAGCGCATATCTATGTTGGTCTTGCCGTGCATGACACAATGGAAACAAAAACATTAATCCAGCATCTTGAGGCGGAAAATTTAGCTACTTTAGATTTAACCGATAATGAACTTGCGAAGTTACATTTACGCCATTTAGTCGGCGGCAAAGCGCCTCAAGCAGAGCATGAGGTATTGTTTAGATTTGAGTTTCCCGAAAGGCCAGGCGCACTCAGAAATTTCCTAAACGCTATGCAACACGAATGGAATATCAGCCTATTTCATTATCGCAACCATGGCGCCGATTTTGGCCGAGTTCTGGTTGGCATGCAAGTACCCCCAAATGAATTGAATTTATTTTATGACTTTCTAAATAACTTAGGTTATCCCTATTGGGATGAGTCCGAAAATCCAGCTTATGCTTTATTTCTGGGTTAAATTAAGGCTTTTACGCGGAGTCTTACCGCTAGTCATCAGCTGGGATTAAACTGCATAATACGGGTTGTGGTATAGTGTAATGAGAACTTTTACAGTATTTTTACATCAGTATTAATAACAATAAATGATATAAATAGACTTAAACAACGACAATGGAGAAGTGGGATGAAGCAATACTTAGTGTTTAATAAAACGCGAACAAGCTTGATTTTAATGGCATTAATCACAAGTCTTAGCGCTTGTAATCAACAAAAAGTTGAAGAAACGGCAGAAGGCGTTCAGCCAGAAACGACTGAAGTGGTGACTAATGCTGCCGGCTTTGCTTACGTCACCAGTCAAGATTCTGGCGTCAGTGTAATTGATTTAAACACAATGGAAGTCATCAAAACTATTGATGTTAAAGCTGAAGGTCCGCGTGGTTTAGGCGTAACTGATGACGGCACAAAATTAATTGTCGCAACCCGTGAAAATGAGAGCATTTCAGTTATTGATACCGCCACTGGCGAAGTGACCCAACAAATCAATGTTGGTAAAAACCCAGAGTTTGTCCGTATTCGTGGCAACTTCGTTTTTGTATCATCAGAACCAAGTGCAGTTGGTGGTCCGCCACCAAAACCAGGCTCAAAAGAAGCTGAAGAAGAGGATGATGATGACAAAATACCAGCACGTATCGCCATTGTTGACCTAGCCAAAGGTGAGAAGATTAAAGACATTGTTGGTGGTCCAGAAACTGAAGGCATCGAATTTTCTGCGGATGGCAACAACATCGTGATTACCAACGAAGCCGATAACACAATCACTGTTCATAGTATTGAAACTGGTAAGTTAGTTAAAACCATCAGCACCCATGCATATGGTGATCGTCCTCGCGGCATTAAAGTGTCCCCAGATGGTCAAACCTATGTTGCCACCCTTGAATATGGCAACAAATTTATGGTGCTAGATAAAGACTTTAATGTGCTACGTACAGTTGATACTGGTAGCGTGCCTTACGGCATTTCATTTGATGCAACTGGCAATCACATTTATGTAGCAGCCAATAAAGAAAAAGCTTTGCAAGTATTTGATGCAAAAACTTATGAAAAAATTAAAGACATCCCAACAGGCGATCGTTGCTGGCACTTTAGTTTTACGCCAGATGACAAACAAATTTTGTTAGCTTGCGGCAAGTCACATGAGGTGCTTGTTATCGACGCTGTAAAACAAGAAGTAACAAAGAAACTGCCAATACCTGGATTGCCTTGGGGTGTTGTAACCTATCCTAAAGCAATGGGTAGTTTAGACACTAAGCGCTAATGCTACAGTTTTAAACCGATAGTTTATTGAATTAGGCATCTTTTAGAAGGTGCCTATTTTTTTATCTAGCTAATTAATAGTGTTTATTTCACTTTTTTAGGTATGATAAATAACGTTTTTATCTATTATGGAAAATCATGGCACGCAACGTTTTAGGAACACAATTACAAGTATGCGGCTTAACGCCGCTCACGGGTTTTACGCGCAACGGGTGTTGCGACACAGGCACTGAAGATTTAGGTAGCCATACCATTTGCGTACAAGTCACCGATGAGTTTCTAGCCTTCTCCAAATCGCAAGGAAATGACTTAACCACTCCTCGTCTTGAGTTTGGCTTTGAAGGATTACAAGAAGGTGATCGCTGGTGTGTTTGCGCCACGAGATGGTTAGATGCCAGCGAAGCAGGTTTCGCGCCACCTGTTGTCTTAGAAGCTTGCCATGAGCGCTGTTTAGATATGGTGAGCTTGGCAGATTTGAAATATCACGAATTACGCTAATCCATCAATTTAACGTTGATAATTAATTTGCAATATATTAAACCGCAGGGAGTACACTTTGTACGACATGGTGAGATATCAAAGCAATTGCGTTAATCAAATTAAAATGTGTTCTTGGGTTTTAATGCAACAGTTCAAGGCTTTTGAGTGCAAACAGTAAAACTAGTACGACAAGCGAAAAACAGCGTAGTAATTTAGCATTAAAAACAAAAAAACTGTTTGCTCTGGTGTTGCCTGGGCCGTTAATCCTGAACCAAAAAAGTTCAGGTGGTAACAGCCTAAAGCGCATTAGGTTCACTCGCCAAGGGCCACTTAAAAGTGAACCCAGCTTAGAGCGATCGCACCGCAACTTGATGAGCCGAAACCTATAACAAAAGCTAGTTCAAGGAATATTAGACCCAAGCAACACCAGAGAAAACAGAAGGATAATCAATCCGAAGGATGACAGACTATGTGTGTCTGATCATTAAAGCAGTTTACTTTGTTCCGTAATCGCGTCGTCTATTTGATTTCGCATCGTACTAAACCGACGCTTATAGTCGCCAATATCAATATCACCAACTTTTGTATTTAGCACTTCATGAGATAGATTTAAGGCCGCCATGATAGCGATACGCTCAACACCAACAATCTTGCCAGAATCTCGAATATCACGCATTTTTGTATCTAGATAAGCGACAGCATCCATCAACCCTTGGCGTTCTTCATCTGAGCAAGAGACGGTAAACTCACGCCCCATAATTTTTACATCTACGGATTTCGATGTGCTCATACGATCTCTTCCGCTTGCGGTAATTTCGCTAACAAGCCTTCAAGCTTAACACTCGCCTGATCCACCTTGTTTTTTAGCACGTCTGATTTGTCACGCAACTGCGCATTTTCTTCTCGCAAAGAGGCGCACAAACCAATTAGTTTAGCTAACTTCACTTCCAACTCTTTTATATCTGCATCCATACCCAAACTATAATTTAAAAAATTCATATCAGTCAATAGCTAACAAGTGGTATTCAAAGTAATTTAACCTATTTAAAAATTCTGTTGTTTTCAAGTTTTAGTTGTTTTGTATGGCATATTGCTTATAATTCGTGTTGTTGTTAGGTGCCTTCGTTACTATCAAGTAACAAGGTGAAACTGGGAAATAGGTGCATTAAATTTAATTTAATTTAATAAATCCTGTGCTGCCCCCGCAACGGTAAGTGAGTTTTAATGAATTGCAATGAGCCACTGAGCATTAATCGCTTGGGAAGGCGCAATATCAACGCTCACAAGCCCGGAGACCGGCCTCGCAACAATCTGCCTAATATTAGGCGCGCTAGGAAATACCGCGGGGTGTCGGTACAAAAGCTGACACTCATTTATTCTTCAGAGTGCATTTTTTGTCTTTTACCTTTCTGTATCCCCTAGTTTTAATGAAATACATGCGGGGTCGCATGTTTTAGGGAAAAGATAATGAAAAAAACCATCCTCGCTAGCCTAGTCGGGCTAGCATTGACGCCTTCTGTTTATTCTGCAGAAAGCATTGAATTAGATGACATCACAGTCAAATCAAACCGTTTTGAACGCAAAGATACTGAAACTACTTATGCATCAGAGATTCACACTGCTGAACAAATAGAGAGTTCTGGTGCCGCAACACTTTTAGAATTTTTAGCACAGCAAACTTCACTTAACGCTGTATCAACCAACAAAGCAACAGCGTCTATTAATCTGCGCGGCTATGGTAACGAAAATGGTAACCAAAACGTTGTCATTACAGTTGATGGTCAAAGGCTTAATAATATTGACTTATCTTCACAGCTGTTAGCTGGGATACCGCTTTCTAATATTGAACGTATTGAGATTAGTAAAGGCAGTGGTTCAGTTATATATGGTGATGGCGCTACAGCAGGTGCTATCCAAATTTATACCAAAGCAAAAACAGGCGTTACAGTCATGACATCACTTGGTAACTATGGCCAAAAGAACCATAGTGTTCAAGCAGGAATTTCAGAAGAGCATATTGACTTATCAGCTACATTGGCACATGACAGCCATGATGGTTTCAGCAAAAAAGATGAAACTGGTCATAAAGATCAATTTACAAGTAATAGCCAAAATGTGAAGTTAAAAATCAAACCAGCAGACTATATAAGATTTTTTGCCGAAGGAACCAGCTCACGTAACGATACAAGATATGTGAATCCATTAACTAAAGCTGAGTTTAAGGATAATCCTAGACAAGTCACCAACAGGTCTTATAATCAAACCTACACGCACCAAGCACTCAATAGTGACAGATGGCAAGTTGGCGCAGAATACGATTTAACCAAGCAATTATCACTCAAATCCTCCCACTTCAGAGAAGACAAAACATCTGATTTTATTAACTTCTTCAACGCATTTACTTATGACTACGAAGGAAACGAGTTTAGCGCGCGTTTTACTAATGAAAAATTTAGTGTGATTGCCGGGTTACAAAATTTTGATGGTGATCGCAAAGCTAGCACTAATGTCACCACAAAAGATAACGAAGCCTATTTTATTAGTGCTGATCACGAAGCGGACTGGCTAGTCAACGGATTAACACTTTCTGCAGGTGTAAGAAAAGAAAAAGTAAGCTATGTTTATAAACCAAATGTTGGACAAACATTAAAGCAAAGCGATAATCTAACCGCTTGGGATATCGGTGCAAATTATAAATTTACGTCTGAGCTGTCTGCGTTTACCAACTATAACCAAGCTTTTCAAGCGCCAGATATAGATCGGTTTTTCTTATTCGGCGGTGGTTTTAACAGCTTTATTAAACCAGCAAAAGTGAAAACGCTCAACCTAGGTTTAAACCACACCACCTCAAACAATCGACTTAAACTTGTCGCTTTTTATTCAAAACTAAACGATGAGATTTATTTAGATCCTACAATCGGTTCATATGGTACGAATAGTAACTTAGACAAAACCCATAAATATGGATTTGAAATACAAGATTACTTTACATTTAATGCCTTGATAAATACTTCTATTATCTATAACTTCACTCGTGCAAAAATTGACAGTGAAAGTAGCGATAATGGTGCGTTTGACGGTAAAGATTTGCCAGGCGTACCAAAGCATAGCGTTGTCGCCAACCTGAACTATCGATTTTATCAAAATGCTAGCTTGAATTTAAATCATACATGGCGTGCTAAAGCTTATGCCTACAATGATTTTGCTAATAGCTTTGATCAAAAACAAGATAATTACAACTCAACTAATTTAGCTTTACGCTACACCTATAAAAATATAGATTTCTTTGCCTCAATTAATAACCTATTTGAACAAGAAAATTCAATTCAAGTTCAAGACGACGCAATTTTCCCTGTCGATTTTGTACGCACATGGCGCGTTGGCATGAAGGCAGATTTTTAAAAAAATGGTATGATACTAACCATAAAAATGGAGATAGAAATGAATACATCACAAATCAATAAACCGCTAATGATTGCAGCTATCTTAGCTTTTTTAATGTTACTCACCCGTGGCAGCCATGTCATGACGCATGTATCGCTGCCGGATGCCAGCTTGGCGTTGTTACTGATTGGTGGGCTTTGTTTAAAAAGAGCGGCATGGTTTGCTTTATTTGTTGCGTTAGCCACTGTCATTGACTTTGGTGCAGCAGCAGTTGATAGCTTTCAAGCGTTTTGCTTAACGGATGGTTATTGGGGCATGTTGCCAACTTATGCGGTGATGTGGTTAGCAGGCGTTTGGTTGGGTAAGCAAAGCGAGCCATATGATGTGCTTAAATATGCGTCGGCTGGTGTATTAGCAACATGCTTAGCTTTTGTGATTTCAACACAAACTTATTACCTCTTCTCAGGCCGCTTTCCTGCAGAAGGCGTAATTGAAGCACTCAAACACGGTTGGGAATATCTACCGAGTTATATGGGTTACACCGTGATGTATTTAGCCGCTTTTGGGGCGTTTGCTAAAGCATTGCCAACGCTCAATCTACGTGCGCCTGTAACGACTTCATAAAACGAGTAATATTTAACAAGTAAGCCGCGTTAGGAACCATTTCTAACGCGGCTTTTTAACAAAGAAACCATGATCAATCACAGCTATTCAGACTTGGAAAAAGAAGCGATTTATAAAGTGATTGCTGAACGTCGCGATATGCGCCACTTTTTGCCAACCGCAATTGCGCCAGAACTGCTCAGCAAGTTATTACATGCTGCCCATCACGCGCCTAGCGTTGGCCTGATGCAGCCTTGGCGCTTTATTCGTATTACTGATATTGATTTACGTAAAAAGATGCATCAGCAAGTGAATGAAGAGCGCATTAAAACGGCAGCAGCGATAGGTGAATATGAAACAACTGCGCGTATGGCTGAGTTTATGCGCTTAAAAGTTGAAGGTATTTTAGATTGTGGTGAAATACTGGTGGCTACACTATGCAACGATAGAGAAAAGCATATTTTTGGCCGCCGCACATTGCCAGAAATGGATTTAGCTTCTGTTAGTTGTGCGATTCAAAATATTTGGTTAGCCGCAAGAGCTGAAGGGATTGGTATGGGTTGGGTCAGCCTATTTGATCCAGATAAAATGGCTACTTTATTAAAGATGCCTAAAGGCGCAAAGCCAATTGCCATTCTATGTTTGGGTTATGTGAATAGCTTTTATAAAGAACCCATGTTAGTAGAAGAAGGCTGGGCAAAGGAAAAGCCATTGGCGGAGATGTTGATGGAAAATTACTGGAAAAATGCAAATGAAAGTGACGCCAAGTCGAAATGAACACTTTGCCGCAACGCATCGTCTGTTTGACGACTGAAACAGTAGAAGTGCTTTATATGCTAGGTGAGCAAGACCGTATTGTTGGCATTTCTGGCTACACAACACGTCCCGCTATTGCACGAAAAGAAAAGCCAAAAGTCTCTGCGTTCACTACCGCAAAAATCGATAAAATTATAGCTTTAAAGCCAGATTTAATTTTGGGCTTTTCTAATCTACAAGCTGATATTGCTGCTGAACTCATTAAAGCAGGGATTGAGGTACATGTTTTTAATCAGCGATCAGTGGATGATATTTTGCGCATGATGATCACTACTGGCCGCTTAGTTGGTGTGACTGAAAAAGCCGAAAATATTGTAAAAGAACTACAAATACAAATCGCTGAGGTGCGTAAAACGGCAAGTGCATTACCGCGCAAACCTAAGGTTTATTTTGAAGAGTGGAATGAGCCGATGATGTGTAGTATCCGCTGGGCAGCTGAGCTGATTGATATTGTTGGTGGAGAAGATTGCTTTCCTGAGTTAACGCAATTTCATAGCGCGCGTGAACGCATCGTTACACCAGCCCAAGTACTTGAACGCATGCCAGATATTATCATTGGCTCATGGTGTGGTAAAAAATTTCAGCCCGAAGAAGTAAAATCGCGTAAAGGTTGGTCTGCCATACCTGCAGTCAAAAATAAGATGCTGTTTGAGATAAAATCAGTAGATATTCTACAACCTGGTCCATCGGTGTTTACCCACGGCTTAACGCAATTAGCAGCCATCATGCAACAATGGGCTAAGACTCAATAATATGCCAGTACATTTAGTATTAGGCGGCGCGCGTTCGGGCAAAAGTGCTTACGCAGAGCAACTGGCATCAGCAAGTCAGTTAGCCGTTACTTATATTGCAACTGCGCAAGTGTATGACCATGAGTTTGCACAGCGTATCGCGCACCATCAAGCGCGACGTCCAAAAGAATGGCAGCTGATTGAATCACCCTTTAATCTAGCGGCGACCATCGCAATACAGGCAAAAGAAAATACAATAGTGATTGTTGATTGTCTTACGTTGTGGCTAGCGCAATGTATCTGCCCAGATTGTGAGCGGCCTGACAACGTTAGTTGGAAACAAGAGCGCGCTGAATTTTTAAACATACTACCAACGCTTAAAAGCGCAATCATCTTAGTCAGTAACGAGGTAGGCATGGGCATTGTGCCGCTGGGTGAAATTAATCGTCAGTTCCAAGATGAACAAGGTCGGCTCAATCAATCGGCGGCAACATTAGCCGATCAAGTCAGTTTTATTGCCGCAGGTTTGCCAATTAAATTAAAAGGATAATCATGGTTGAATTTATACTAAAAAGTGAATATATCGCCTTATGCGATTTATTGAAGGCTGAGGGCATTGCTGACAGTGGAGGGCAAGCTAAGGCGATGGTTGCTGAAGGTATTGTGATGGTAGATGGTGAAATAGAGTTACGTAAAACGGCCAAAATACGCGCTGGGCAAATCGTTGAATGCTTGGGGCAACAAGTCAAAGTCATTGCTGCAGACAACGATTAATTTAGAGGCTAATTAACTCACGCCAGTGAAACGTAACCAGCCCATTTAAGCAATGCGCCACAAGCTTCTGCATGATCCAATAATCCTGACACAAACGTTCCAACCACTTGGTTATCCATTGAAACAGCGCCCTCTGGCCGTGCAGTGCCTTTATCCTCTATCCACAATGCAGGTCGTGTAAAAGCATCACCAACACTGTCGCCCGTATCGCTTTCATATCCGGTGAAACCTGCTTCGACGAAGCTCAATTGACCACTGACTTGCTTTTGTTGTTTGGGTGCTGCTAGCCTAGTTTCCATCAATAGCCAGCCAAATGCATCATCGCTACCAGCCAATCCCTCAATACCATCGGGGTCGTATATCGCATTACCTAACATTTGGAATCCACCACCAATGCCGAGCAACTTTCCACCTGCTCTTAAATGACGTGTGAGTGCTCGCTCCCATTGAAAGTCTTTTAAATACTGTAAATCAGCCCGAGCATTTTTACTATCAGGCAAAATTATTAAATCGGCGATGGGGATATAGTCTCCCAACTGTATGAACTGAAAATCGACATTCGGATATAAACTTAACCCCTCGAAGTCCGCTTGATTTTTTATAGACGGTAGTAGCGGCACCATGACTTTTAAAAGCGGTATCTCTTTTTTTCTAGTTTCAATAGCCGACATCGACATCCACTATCGATTCACAAAATTAATTTTTGACACTTCCTCGCCAAACTCAAGTTGCGTCACACTGCCATAATCGATATTAATTCTAAACAATCCTTTAAGCTGCATACTCAATACATGCGCAACCAGTGCGCGAATCATGCCGCCGTGCGTGACGACCAATACATGCTGATTACGGTACTGATGCAGTAGCTCATTCACAAAGGCAACTCCGCGCGCCTGTAACTCACCAAATGTTTCACCATTTGGCGGCGCCATATGCGCATAATTTTGCGCCCACTCATCAAAATAATCACGCGGAATATCATCCCAAGCTTGCATTTCCCAATCGCCAAAATGCAGTTCTTTTAAACGATCATCATGGATAATCTCATTAAAACCTAATGCATGGCTGAGCTTTACACAGCGCTGTAACGGACTTGTAAAAACGGCATCTAATACTAAATGTTGAATTTTATCTTTAGTCGTCTTCGCTTCTTGCATAAAGCTTACGGCCACATCCACATCTGTTTGTCCATAACACACGCCTGCTGAAATCTGCAAACTGGTATGGCGCACCAAAGTCAACTTCATGCGTTAACACTCCATAAAACCAAGCCCAGATAAAAGCCCAGCTCTGTGATTTGTTGCATAGCACCTAAAGTATCTCCCGTATAGCCATTTAACCAATGGTTCATTTTATGACGCCACCATATCCAAGCCAATATCATGGGAGCCAATGTAAACGCAACCAGCTTAATCACCAAAAGCGCAGGGTGGCTTAACAGAATTAGACCGATGATACCGATATAAGGAAGCAACCCAAACAGATTTGCTAACCATAATGCGCGTCCACTAATGTGCGTTGCGAGCGGCTTTGCTTTGCCTGCTGGTTTTGCATAAGGTAACGTTGCCATCACCCAAACTGCAGCCAAACGGCTAATGGTATGCGCAGCAATTAAAACCAGTGGAATAAAGTCTGCACTCACTGTATTTAATAACTGAAATTTGCTAAATAACGCAAAAAAAAGCACGGCGGCACCATAAGTGCCTAATCGTGAATCTTGCATGATCGTGAGTATTTGCTCTTGTTGCCAACCACCACCAAAACCGTCTGCGCTATCCGCTAAACCATCTTCATGAAATGCACCTGTTAAATAGATAGTGGTTGCCATGCTGATGAGCACCGCAATATGTTGCGGCAAAACAGTTGTGCCGAGCATAAAAGCCGCCGCACCACACAAACCAACAATAACTCCAACGAGCGGAAAATATTTAGTCGAATAATTCAGCTCATCTTCATGGAAATTAGCATGTTGTGGCACAGGAATACGGGTAAAAAATCCAAGTGCCAACAGAAAATAACGCCACTCTTTAACTAGCATTGGACTGCTCACTCACACCTGCTTCTGAGAAACTCGCCATTTCATTTAAAAAATTCACAGCCGATTGCACCAATGGAAAAGCCAGCACAGCACCTGTGCCCTCGCCTAAACGCAAACCCATATCCAATAATGGCCTCGCCTGCAAATGATTCAACATTAATCGATGCCCTGCCTCATCTGAGCAATGCGAAAAAATACAATACTGCAAAATAGCTGGCTGCATTTGAGCAGCTACTAATAAAGCTGCAGTCGAAATAAAACCATCAATTAGTAATACACAATTGCGCTGAGCAGCGCCTAACATCGCACCAACCATCATCGCAATTTCAAAACCACCTAGCGCTGCCAGTACCTTAAGTGGATTGCTGTTATCTAATTGGTGATGCGCCAACGCCTTTGCTAATATAGCCACTTTACGCTGAACACCTGCATCATCCAATCCTGTCCCTCGCCCAACACACTCGGCAATTGGCGTGCCACACAATACACTCATCAAACAACTAGCTGACGAAGTATTGCCAATGCCCATTTCACCAAAGCCAATAATATTGCTACCAGCATCAACCTCTTGATAAGCAATCTCAGTACCTACAGTGAGCGCTTGCTCACATTGCGCCATTGTCATGGCATCGCTACGTAAAAAATTATTGGTTCCGCGCGCAATCTTAACCTGCGTTAATTGTTCAGTGGGTTGAAACTCAGCATTCACGCCACTATCAACCACGCGCAATGCCACATTATGTTGTCTCGCAAACACATTAATTGCCGCGCCACCCGCCAAAAAGTTCATCACCATTTGCGCCGTAACCGCTTGAGGATAAGAACTCACACCTTCCTCCACAATGCCGTGATCGCCCGCGAATACCAGCACAGCAGGTCGATTTAATACTGGCTTGCAGGTATGTTGGATTTTCCCAACTTGTAACGCAACTAGCTCTAAAGCACCTAAAGCGCCAAGGGGCTTCGTTTTGTTATTGATTAAGTGCTGCAAAGTAGCGGCAATATCCGTATTGATAGGGACAATCGGCGTGTGATAAGTCGTCATGGTCATACAGCATGACTATAGCTTAACTATAAGAAAAACCACAAATAAAAAACCCGCAAAGTAACCACTTGGCGGCTTATTTTTAATATGTTTAATATAAAAAGCGTTTACTGTTATCAGGTCTTCCCGCATCAACCTACAAAATGGTTGTTGCTTCATCACTTCCACTAAGGTGCTAACTACACGATCTTGATACGTACTCATGCAGTGAGCATAATTGCGGATAGAAAGAAAATGTGAATGACAAGTTGTACTAAAAATGAGGCTTTAATCAAGTAAGCTAAAAAGACTTAAAACCTAGACTGTCAATCAGCGTCCAATTCTTTCCACTTTTTCGATCTGTTGAAAGCGCCCGTGTGTACTTGGGTTCTTCAGTGGTAAGAAGGTGTGTGGGTCGTGAGAGACCCATGTCTTTGGCGATGGCTGTCACCGTTTGCTTTTCTAATAAATAACGCCAGCGTATCTCGTAAATCATATCCATATAAATCACTCCAGAAACCTCCAGCTAAAATACTGGATGGTGACATACTGAGGTAGAAACTATTGGACGCTGTTTCCACCCCTAATCTGGAAAGTATTGCACGCTGATTAACAAACCAACGCCTAATTGCTTGGCTATTGTTGCAATCCCAGATTCTGGATGGTTTTGTACGTATTGAATTGATTCTTGCTTGAATTGCTCACTGTAACGTTTTGTCATGATACTTCCTCTAAAGTTAGATTAAATCTTTAGAGGAGATACTTGTCCACTTTTTTGACTAGGTCTAAAAGATGCACGGACACAAAAAAGCCCAGAGTTTATCTGAGCTTGTTTATGTTGGTGGCCCGAACTGGAATAGAGCCAGTGACACGCTGATTTTGAAATTTAAAAAAATGGGAGTTTTATTAAATGATAAGGCCTGCCCTCACTCGTTAGGTCTCGTTCGAGTGTGACAATTCTGTCACGTAAATATGCTTATGGTTTACAATGGCTTATGAAAAAACCTCAAAACCAAGTATGGGTAAAGTTTGCATTATTATGTTTAATTTTAGTTGGTTATTTTTTATATTTAACCTATGAATATAACCTGCTAACTGGAGGCATTGCTTCTTTGCTGACTTGGAGTTTCTTTGTGCTGTGTACGCCCGTTGCCGATGCTGGCTTTTTGTTGGATTTTCCACTTAGGCTTTTGTTCGGCATTCGAATGGTTATTTCGGAAATAGCCGTCTGGGCAGTTGCCATTTTAATAAATATTATTGCCTTATTTTATTTCCGTGACTTTTACCAAACCACTGCTGTCACACGGTTAATGGAAGTTATATTAGCGAAGCCTTTCCCATACTGGTTTATCATTGTACTATCAGCCATTGGCACATTTCTTTCGATACGTTTTGGTGATGAACTGATGGATGTGCTGCATCATAAAGATAGAGATTATTTTCACTCACATCATTTTAAGCATGAAATTGTTATATTTATTTTCTTCTTAACCATTATCTTTGGTTACTACGAGTTAATTTCGAGCTTAGGAATCAATCTTGCAATTATCTAAATCCATTACTGCAAAAGTAATTCGAGGGATCTTGCCAGGCACAAAAAACCCACATCACTGTGAGCCTTATTATATTTGGTGGTGCAGAATGGCGTTAGTTTAAACCAACTCTTCACAATCGTGCGTAGTGTAGCGGCAACTAAGGGGGTTGCGCGCGTTTGACTTGTGCAGAGCATCGAATTCAGAGCCTTCCCTACAACTCAGCATCAAGAAATGCACTTAGTATTTCCACGGGTTGCTTGACCCATCTCGTCGTCCGTTGGTCAAATACCCTGAATCGCACCCGCACTTTCTCCAGACGTTTGTCCAACGAAGTCATATCGATCATCTCCGCGAGGTAGCGGGGATCTGAAAATTGAACAACAAGGTCTGGCCGAATTCTCATTGGCACATGGCAGACAACTTCCCAGATACCCTCATTGTTTGGGCCCTGAATACCACGTCCTTCCCTTACCGTGTCAGCAACAATTTGATCATGTACTTGGTCAGTAATCTCTGACGATGCAAGCGCTTGCCTAACTTGGTTGGCGTGCATCAGCTGTTAATTTCAGTGCAAAAATGCACCATATCTCTTAGGGATGTGCGTGTAGAAGTGCACCACCCTATGAGTTGATAAACTCTCGCAA